>Ga0131853_10000374_pt1 | contig 82195 bp, 78 predicted proteins | sample TergutLab28metaG_FD_92764 | JGI IMG/M metagenome (GOLD analysis project Ga0131853, IMG submission 92764) | Labiotermes labralis P1 segment gut microbial communities from Petit-Saut dam, French Guiana - Lab288 P1 (version 2) (version 2) | ecosystem: Host-associated > Arthropoda: Insects >...
CTACCCTTTAGCAGCTTTAAAAAACCGACTTGCAGCTTATGAGGACGCAAGGCAAACACATCGTTGAAGGAACGTTTAAAAGACTCGTAATCTTCATGCGGCAGGCCAACAATCAAATCCAAATGTAGGTGAATGTTGCCCAATTTCATTAGATGGCGGACATTTTCGAATAGCTTTTCGGTATCTGTTGTACGGCGTATAGTTTCTAGTGTTTGCGGATTGGTGGATTGCACGCCTATTTCGAATTGGAAAAGTCCCTTTCGTGCTTTTCCAAGCAGAATTAGGGCTTGGCCATCAAGCCTCTCCCCGGCTATTTCGAAATGAAAATTGGTGACGCCGTTATCGTTACTGATCAGATACTCCCAAATGGCAGTCGCGTGCTGCCTGCTTGCGTTAAATGTGCGGTCTACAAATTTTACCTGCTTTACCCCGGCAGCAAGGAATTTGTCCAAATCCGAATAAACCCGCGCCAAAGGAAGAAAGCGCACCCCTTCGGTAGCAGATGATAGGCAAAATCCGCAATTGTTAACGCAACCACGAGATGTTTCGTAGTAAATAATACGGTTTGCCAGGGATGGGAAGCGGCCCTCGTATGGAAACGGAATTTGCTCCAACGGGATAATAGAAGCGGTTTGATTATTGGCCCCGCCCGTAAACTCTTGTACCAGCTGCCTAAACCGTGCTTCCCCTTCCCCACTCACAACAATATCCACCAAGTCCGACGAAAACTCATACGAAGCTTCCGGCCCGCCCACAATAATAGGTACACGCGGCATAATTTTCTTAAACGTCTCCGCTAAACTAAGCACCAAGTCTATGTTCCAGATATAACAAGAAAACGCCAACACATCGGGCTTAGCACGAAAAATTTCGGAAGTGATAAGTTCTTCCGACTGATTTACCGTAAATTCTTTTATCTGTACATGCTTTTTTTCGTCCTCGCTTAAGTAAGCATACAAACTGTATGCCGCCAAAGACGAATGTATGTATTTTGCATTAATTGCTACCAGCATAATGTTCATTTGTGACCGGCAACTCCCTTCAATAATTCGCATGCCAAGCCAAGCGTCTCCTCTATACCGCGGTTTTCGCGCGCTCGCTGGTTGATAAACTCCATTTCGAAACGCTCTCCAAACGCAAGCAAATCTTTATCACGCAACGACAGCTCCTCTTCGCCTATGATAGAAGCCAATGCGCGAATATCCGGGGTTTCCGCGTAATGGGCAAACAGCATATTGGCAATCTTGGGATGGTCTGCTGTGGTATATCCTTCGCCTATTCCGTCCTTCATCAAGCGCGACAAAGACGGCAGCACATTAATAGGCGGGTAAACTCCTCGTTGCCAGAGTCGCCGGTCAAGCACAATTTGCCCTTCTGTAATATAGCCAGTCAAATCCGGAATGGGATGCGTGATGTCCTCACCCGGCATTGTTAAAATAGGAATTTGCGTTAATGACCCCGCGGCATTTTTTAAAACGCCCGCACGTTCATATATAGATGCAAAATCCGAATATAGATACCCCGGATACCCTTTACGCCCTGGGATTTCTCCGTTTGCGGAAGATATCTCACGTACCGCCTCGGCGTACGCGGTCATATCCGTAAGAATTACCAACACATGGTATCCGCAGTCATACGCAAGATACTCTGCCGCGGTTAATGCAAAACGCGGGGTAGCAATGCGTTCCGCCGCGGGGTCTCCCGCCAAATTCAAGTACATTACAACCCTGTCCTGTACACCGCTTTCTTCAAATGTACGACGAAAAAACTCTGCCGAGCTGTGCTGCACGCCCATTGCGGCAAACACTACGGCAAAGTTTTTACTGTCGGCTACTTGCGCCTGTGTGGCTATTTGTGCCGCAAGCTTGTCATGAGGCAAGCCGTCGACAGAAAATATGGGCAATTTTTGTCCGCGTATCAATGTGGCAAGCCCGTCTATGGCAGAAATACCCGTATGTATATAGTTTCTTGGGTAAATTCTATTGGTAGGACTGTACTTATTAAGAGTTCCCACCGCTATTGTACGTTTTATATCTGCCGTAATTTCTCCCAAGCCATCAATTGGCCGACCCAAACCATCAAACGTCCGCCCAAGCAGTTCCAGCGAAAGGCTGGTTTCCATCAACCGGCCTGTGAACGTTGTAGCCGTATTAGCCAGCGACAACCCACTCGTACCTTCAAAAACCAAAACCACGGCCCTATCGTTATTAACCTGTATAACACGCCCTAAGCGCGGTTGCATACCTTCCGCGGCAATAGTTACAATTTCTTCATATGCGGGGGGCGGTGATGCTACCCCCTCTAGCACCACCAAATTTCCACGAATTTCTTTTAGCCCCAAATACTGCATCTATTTTACCAGATTATATATCGCCAAAATATCTTGCCAATACAGCTTTTTAAAACTGCCAAGCGGCTGCTCTTTTCCGAATGCTGCTTTGGAGCCTTTTTTTGCCATCTCTTCCAAACGGTCTTCGCCTATACCAAGGTCGGAGAGATTTGCGGGTAGCCCCATCTTGGCAAAAAATTCTTCCAACCGGGCGATGCCTTCCAATACAATTGCCTCCGGCTCACGGAAACTGCCGTCCACACCCATTACCTTTACCGCAAACTGTACGAACATATTTATGTTATCGTTGTAGACATGCTTCATCCAACCCGGTATCACAACCGCAAGCCCCGCACCGTGTGCCACATCGTAAATGGCAGACAGTTCGTGCTCCATGTCGTGACAGCCCCAGTCTTCTTCGCGGCCCATGCCGAGCAAACCGTTGTGCGCAACCGCACCGGCAAAGCCAAGCTCGCTCCACGCGTTATAGTCGTTCATGTTTTCGTTTGCGATAAGAGCGTTTTTCATCAAAGTACGCAAGGTTGCCTCGCATAAGCCATCTGTTAGGTCGGTGTTGGTAGTGTTGGTAAAGTACCGCTCGAACACATGCGCCATCATATCCGCAACGCCAAAGCCAAGCTGGTTTTTTGGCAATGTAAAAAAGCGTTCCGGGTTCATTATGCTAAACACCGGGCGAATAAGATCGCTTCCATAGCCGTACTTTAGCATTTTTTCTTCGTTGGTTATAACCGTACCATTGCTGGATTCGCTTCCCGCAGCGGGTATTGTTAAAATTGTGGCAACGGGCAGTGCCTTTTCAACAGGCTTTTTTGTTTCGTAAACTTCCCATATATCGCCGTCGTAATAGAAGCCCATAGCAATTGCCTTTGCGCTATCTATGGCAGAGCCGCCGCCAACTGCCAATATAAAATCTACATTTTCTTTTTTACACAGGGCAATGCCCTCATGTACCAGCGAAAGACGCGGGTTTGGCTTTACGCCGCCAAGTTCCACAAACTCCACTCCATGCTCTTTCATCGAAGCGATTACAATGTCATACAGTCCGCTTTTTTTAATACTGCCGCCGCCGTAGTGCAGCAGAACTTTTTTTGCAAGCGGCTTTAGCAACGCGCCTACTTCCTTCTCTGTGTCTTTTCCAAATACGATGCGCGTTGGTGCGTAAAAATTAAAATTTAACATTCCTTCGCCAACCTTTCGAATTTTTGTTTAAATAGACTTCTTCGGAAATTAGAATGAAGCGCGTTAAAATGTTTCGGAATCTTGGAACATTTTAACGCGCTGTAAATTATATTTCCGAAGAAGTCTAATATACCATATTTAATGAGCAATTGCCATACCTGTAGGCTTCAAATAGTCGAGCTTCAAACATTAAAAAAAGCTCGACTAATTTTTAATCCATCGTGCTTTTTTCATATCCAGACAAAACAAATTGACAAATTATAAAGATTTTGTCAGTTTATATGCTAACACTAAAATTACACGCACGCGATTCCCATATAATTTGACACATACCCACTACATGGAGTATACTTTTTAGATATAACAAACAAGAAATTATCCGAGAATTAGGTGGTTTCATGGGATTTTTTAGTGGAGACAATCATGTAGTAGTGCCGCCGCGCAAAAAGCGGACTTCTACTAAGCCCGTATTTGAGTACTTGCCCAAAACTATCGCAATTCCTTTAAAAAGTATGGGAAGCGAAAAGTTTGACATCTTTGTCGAAGTTGGTGACTATGTCAAAATAGGTACAAAATTGGCGGTACGTGCCGACCATTTTATAGTGCCTGTTTTTTCAAGCGTGTCCGGAGTTGTAACCGCGATAGAAAACCGCGACCATGTATCTCTAAAAAAAACACCACATATTGTAATAGAAAACGACTTTACCGATACAATGGAAGAAATACCGCCGTGGCCGGTTGCGACAAGGAGCGAAGTATGCCAAACAATAAGAGACCTTGGCATAGTAGGACTTGGGGGAGCGGGTTTTCCCGCATACATAAAATACTCCAACGCGCAAAACGTACACACAATACTGCTAAACGGCGTAGAGTGTGAACCATACATTTCTGTGGACGAATTATATATGAAAAAAAGCCCTCAGCTTTTGCTGGAAGGGTTATTGTTGTTTATGAAAGCCGCGGATGCAAAAAAGGGCATAATAGCAATAAAAACAGGCAAGCCAGAACTCTACGGTGTTTTGTCCGACTGCTTGCACAGCCATTTTCCAACCTGCAATATAGAAATTTATCAAGTGCCAAACATCTATCCAATCGGCTGGGAGAGAGCACTTATCAAGCAGGTACTGGAACTTGAGTACGACCGCCTTCCGTCGGAAGTTGGCGTTATTGTAAACAACACCACCAGCGCTATAAACCTTGCCCAAAGTGTAAAAACAAACTTACCTATGTACGAACGCTATGTGACCCTCTCCGGCGAAGGCTTTGCTAACCCACAAAATATAAAAGTACGCGTTGGTACTATTTTGGGGGAAGTGGTAAACGAAATAGGCGGCTATACCAACGATGTGCCCGAAAACTTTAGACTGGTGGCAGGCGGCCCGTTTATGGGTGGCTCTATAGTAACGGATGACGTGGCTATAACGGCCGCAAGCAATTCGTTTCTGTGTTTGCCCAACTACGAAATTGACCCCATGCCCTGTCTGCGATGCGGTAAGTGCATAGGCAGGTGTCCGTCGGGCTTGCAGCCTGTGCAAATTACCCGTGAGACAAAGCTAAAAAATGTAGAGCAGCTAAAAAAACTGGCGGTGCTAAACTGCATTAGCTGCGGCACATGCACGTATGTTTGCCCATCGTTTATCAATGTTACGGAGTCTATGAATAAGGCAAAAAGATTTTACAATACCGAAATAAACCGGGTGTAGAGCATGTGTAAAGCGAGGTACAGGTATGAAATTTAAATTTAAGGCATCTCCACATTTAAAAAGATATCAAACCACCACTGATATTTTAAACATAGTAGTAATTGCGGTTATTTTTGTATCGCTGTTTGGTGTTATAAACCAGTACACCATGTTTGGCATGTACTATGCCGTGCATTCTGTTTTAATTCTTGCGGTAAGCTGTATCACAGCCGTGGTTACACACTACTTGTTCTACTTAGTTTTCGACAAACTGGAAAACAGAGAGTTCAATTCCTTCATACACAGGTTTACTGCCAACAACAGAAGGGTTTACCGGGGTGCGCCCATTGTTACAGCACTCATACTTGCATTGTGTCTGCCTGCCGCTACCCCACTTTTTGTTGTAATAATGACGGCGTTTTTTGCCGAAGTTTTTGCTAAGCTGCTATTTGGCGGCTTTGGGCACAATATTTTTAACCCGGCAGCGGTTGGGTTGGTTTTTGCGGGGGTGGCTTTTGGGTCGGTGCTTATAACACCCGCTACATACGATACCATTACAACCGCAACACCCCTAAGTGAACTTTCTCTTGCGGGGTGGAATCTTACGGAAGCGGAAGTTCTGGCGCATATCGATAATCTTGGCGGGTTCACCAGTATGCTTAGGGGCAACATACCCGGCTCCATTGGCGAAACCGCAAGGTTTGGAGCACTTATTGCTTTGGTATTTATGATTTATAAAAGAGCGTTGGACTGGGTTGTTCCCATTACATATATTACGGTAACTTTTGTTGGCGCATGGCTGGTCGGGCTTTATTTGGGTGTTGGTATTTGGTTTCCAATACTTCATTTGTTAAGCGGTGGGTTTGTGTATGGTGCGGTGTTTATGGCTACCGATCCCGTCACCAGCCCGGTTAACAGGCAGGGACGTGTTATTTTTGCCATTTTGCTGGCTATGCTTACGATTGTAATCCGCATGTTTTCTAACCATACGGAAAGCGTCGGATATTCGATTTTGATTATGAATATGTTTGTTCCTATGATAGACCGCAAGACAGCCAATATAACCAACAAAAACTTGTGGACAAAATGGATTAGCGTTGGTGTGGTTTTTGTGTTGGCTATGGCGGTTATTGTTGGGTTTCAGATGATATGGTAGGGAGGCAGCTATGAAGAAAATTTTATTTCTTGGCGGATATTTAGGGCTGGTGGCTGCGTTTTTTGCGGTGCTTTTGGCGGTTACAAACGAAATTACCACCCCGCGTATTGCGCAAATACAAGCAGATAACTTTCAGCGAGCGCTGCTAGAGGGTTTTCCGCAGGCAACAAGCTATAATATTATCGATGATGTGTCCGGCGTGCCAAACACGGTACAGATTATCGAAATTTTTCATGGCGACGAGCTTATCGGCTTTGTGTACTCTCAAACGGTAACGGGCTTTGTGGATAACATCAGCTACTTGGTGGGGATAAATACAGACGGGTATTTCACTAGCTTTGGGGTGCTTAGCTCCCGCGAAACTCCAGGTTTTGGTACTAGGATAGAAAACCCAGAATGGATGAACCGCGTCATAGATGCCCACGGCAGCTCGGAAATAGATGTGATAACATCCGCAACACTAACCACGGCTCCTATAATTGACGCAATGTCACACGCATACGAAGATTTCACAAGGCGAATAGGCGGAAACTAACATGAAAAACTACTCAACACAGGCGAGGTGGATGTTAGTATGAAAGACAATTTTATGGCGGGTATTTTTAGAGAAAACCCGGTTTTTGTGCTTTTGTTAGCACTTTGTCCCGCACTTGGGGTTACTAATACTGTAGAAAACAGCCTTGGTATGGGCGTTACGGTTTTGTTTGTTATCACTATCTCCAATATAATTATTTCATCCGTTCGTAAAATACTGCCGGCGGAAATACGACTGCCTGTTTTTATTGTGATAATCGCTTCCACATCCACCATTTTGGAGATGTTTATCGCGGCATTTTTCCCTGAACTATTTAGCGCACTTGGGATATTCCTGCCGCTGGTGGTTACAAACTGTATAGTGTTCGGGCGGGCAGAAGCCTTTGCGTCTAAAAACGGTGTACTACCTTCTGCTGTAGACGGGCTTGGTATGGGGCTTGGCTTTACTCTTGCGCTGGTTTCTGTAGGTGTTATGCGTGAGTTTTTGGGAACGGGCGCGTTTTATATTTTTGGGCAGTACTTGCGTATTTTCCCAAGTGAATACGCTATTTTGCTGTTTATACAGCCGGCAGGGGCGTTTATTACCCTTGGGGTAATTGTTGGTGTGCTATCGGGTATTGTGGCATCTCGCGCGGCCAAAATTTCTAAAGAGGCGGCGGCATAGTATGAAACATCCGCAAAGCGGATTTTCATACCAACTTATTTGTTCCGCCGACGAAACTCACTGGTTAGGTCATCCACTCGCATTTCCTGCGATGCGGCACAGCTTGTGGGACTTAATCAGGAATTTCCATGAAGGAGGCATGAATTAAGCATGACGGAATTTTTTGCGATTTTTATCGGTGCTGTACTGGTGCAAAATATTGTGCTGGTTAGCTTTTTGGGTATTTGCCCGCTTCTTGGCGTATCAAAAAAGACCAACGCCGCCCTTGCAATGGGGCTGGCGGTAGCCTTTGTTACGATTACTTCGTCTGCCATTACATGGGGGATATATTATGGAGTTTTGGTACCGTTCGAGCTGGAATTTATGCGCACTATTGTATTTATTTTGCTGATAGCCACTCTCGTGCAATTTGTGGAAATGGTTATGAAAAAACACATGACCACTTTATATAAAACCCTTGGGGTGTATTTGCCGCTTATTACCACTAACTGCGCTGTGCTGGGCGCGTCGCTTTTGAATATCTCCCGCGGGCTTGGGTTTGGAGCGGCTATGGTCAACTCGCTTGGTATTTCTGTCGGCTTTTTGCTGGTAATTTATATATTTGCGACCTTGCGGGAGAGGCTGCTTGCGGCGGATGTGCCTATTGGGTTTAAGGGTGTACCCATCGCGCTTATTACAGTAGCACTAATGTCTATGGCGTTTATTGGGTTTGTTGGAATCGGGCAATAGAGCTGTACTGGAATTGGCGAGCGAAAATAATCTCTGATTCCAAAACATTTTCGCTCACCCACTTTCTGTTTCGGTACCACTCTAAGTAGGAGGTAAGGCTAATGCAAATTATTGTCGGTATATTAATTATTGTTATTATGATAGCTGTGTTTTTCGCCACATATTTACTAAACAAACGAACCCCCGTACCCGAGGGCACAAATTTTGACGACTGCACAGGATGTAAAAACATCCACTGCAGCCGCGCGAAAGGAGCAACATCGTGAACGCAATAATACTACCCGCGACAGTGCTGCTGGTAACGGGCATACTTTTGGGCATGTTACTCGGGTTTGCGGATAAATTTTTAAAAGTGGAAGAAGACCCGCGCCTTGAGAAGTTAATTGCACTCCTACCTGGGTACAATTGCGGAGTGTGCGGATACCCCGGATGCAGCGGATTTGCGTCTGCGGTGCTTGAAAAAAACGATAGAATAAACGACTGTAAACCACTAAAGGGGGATGCCCGGGACGAGGTTACAGAGTTACTTAAACCATAAAAAGCGGCTACGCCGCATTAGGTGCAAGCGAACGTTTCCCGCGCCGCATTAGGCGCAGTGAGTGGAACGAACGTTTCCCGCGCCGCGCGTTTCGTACAGAGCAATTTCCTAGCAGATAAAAAAATCCAACTGGTGACTCTCAGTCACTAGTTGGATTTTTAGCTATTATGGTTAAAAACTATGTCACTAAACGCGAGCGTCCACACGCTCTGTTGGTACATGACTATGGTATTCTCTACCAAAAAAGCTAAGGCAGTAAAGACCAGCCAGTGCAATTAGGGTATAAATGATACGGCTGAAAATCCCTTCCATCCCACCAAAGATTACGGCCACAAGGTCAAACCTAAACAGGCCGATAAGCCCCCAGTTAATGGCTCCAAGTATTACCAGCGATAACGCTATATAGTCCCATGTTCTTGAACGCATATTTTCGCCTCCTTCCGTTGAGCGATTTTATCAATGATAGTATTTCACTCCATGTGCGAAAATATGCGTTTTGGTTAAGGGAACTTCTAAAAATCAAATTTTAAACATACATAGAACCCATGTTTAATAACATGACTATAAATTGATGCTATTGTTTTCGGCTGGGTTGGCAACATATTTAAGACAAAAATGATTCCGTTTATAGTCTATCAGGTTTTCGGCTTTCATTTTTGCCAGTTCGTGAGATAACGCGCTGCGCTCCACGCAAAGAAAGTTAGCAAGATCTTCGCGGTTAAAAGGAACAACTATATTTTGGCCTTGCTTGGGTATAAAAGACTCCAAGTAGTGCAAGACTTTGCTCCGGATAGACTTCATACTTACTACTTCCATCCTGTTTTGCAGCTGAAGATTCTTTTTTGCCACAATTTTTAGCATATTCTCAACAAGTTTTCCATGGAAGCCGCAAGTATTAGGGCAAGGACGTAATACTTGCGAAAAATCTAACATCATTACAACGGAATCTGTTTTGGCCATTACAGAAACAGGGCTTTCTTCAATACCGGCACAACATAATGCTTCCGCATAGGCTTCTCCCGGTGTAATAACTGCTATTATTGAACGTTTACCGGCGAGACTTTCGCGCAAAATATGTAGTTCGCCGCTAAGAACAATACCAATATGCGTTGCGCGATCGCCTATAAGGAGCGTAAATTCGCTTTTAAGCACATTTTTTACTTCCGCTCCAACGCACTGCAACATGGCATCAAGTTCATTTTCGTTTATACCATTAAAAAGCGAAACTTTTTTTAATACATCATGCCAAGCTCTATGTTTCAAGTTAGTGCCGCCTTTTCCCAATCCGCGATTATATACACGGAGTTTTATCAGCTGTTGAGATGTATAGCGGTTTAACTTTATAGCCATTTAACCATAAAAACCATATACAAGACGTAGGAAATTTTTCGCAATACAAGGAGCTGAAAGCCGCCGCATTAGGCGCAGTGAGCGTAGCGAACGTTTCCCGCGCCGCGCACTAAGAAGCGCACAAGGTTTTTAGCGACACAGGATTGCGGGAAATTTACAAGTCATGTGTATGATTTTTGTGGTTAAATGGCTATAAAACCCTTTCGCAAAGCTATACTACAAACCGCTGGATTATCGGTAAGTATAGCATACTTTAAAAATAATGCAACGCGGCCAAAAGCGTATGAGCACTGTAAACTATGCCGCCTCTAACGCCTAAAAATTACATATCCAATTAATCTAATCGGATGATACAGCACCATCCTCGGGCCAGACCAGCGCATGACTGTTCGTATCATATCCCGCATATCAGATTTATAACAAGGGGTTCTGCAACGCTTACAAGAGGTTTTGGTTTCCATGTAAGGGCAGTGTTCGCAGCGTGAAATCGCATACTCCAGCAATTCGGAACAGTTTGGGCAAAGTGTTTTACGCGGTTGGCAGTGCTTCTTCCGGCAATAGAGAGAAACCATTTTGGATAACATATCCTTTTCTCGCAAACGCTTGCATTGCAATCTTTTTTCGTTTTCAACATCAGACATGTATGTTTTGATCCCAAATATAAACACATAATGGTGCACGATAAACAGCGCAACAATAACAGTCCGAAACACTAAATTTTCTACGGCTATAAACGAAGCAGCCATCATAAAGCTGGCGAATATTTGTATAGTCAGTTTTTGTTTTAGCGTCATTGATCTACTTTTTATGTAATTCTCCAAGTATTTTTTGTATAAGTAAGTACCTCTCAGCCACGCGGATAACCTTTCCGAGCTTCTATTGAAGCAATACAGTGCCAATAGCAAGAACGGTGTGGTTGGAACTCCCGGAACAAACCTTGCCAAAGCCCCGATAGAAATAGCTAATAATCCTAAGGCTATGAATATTATTTTTTTCAAACCTCTGCCTGCTTTCATCTCGCGTCAATTGCCCTCATTTTACTGCCCTCTTTGGTTTATGTCCATAACTAAACCAATTTTTGAAATAATTTAGCAACTAACCTCTTTTCCGTGGTTATAACAACGGAAATTTTCCGCAGATAGTGTAAAAATATGAAATATAGTATATGTATATTCATTCTCAATGTACATATCATTATTTAGAGGAGGGAAGGTTTTATGAAAAGGCGTGTCCTATACATACTTTTTTCAGTTGCGTTAATGCTATTGGTTGCCGGTTGTGGCCGCAATGCCAATAATGCTCCTAGCATCGAGCTTCCACCGGTACCGGAACACGGCGGGGTTGGCATTAGGGTAATAAGTGCTCAAGAATGGTACAGCGATCATCCGGAAGTAGTAGCGTCCTATTTTAGGGCCGACAGAAGCGTACATTACAGCTACTTGGAGATGAACCCTTATAAACGAGTGCTGTTCGAAGGTTTTGGTTTTGCCTTGGATTACAACAGTCCAAGAAGCCATCGTTTTGCAATGGATAGTACAGATGACACAGGTCGCTATCCTTTCCGTACCCGTGCTAATTGCTTTGCCTGCAAATCCGCAAATTATCCTGCCGTTGCGGAATATATGGGCATAGAATTTTATTCCACACCGTTTGAAGATTTGCGCCATCTTATGACTCAGCCTATCAGTTGCTTTAACTGCCACGGCAACGAGCCCGGCACCCCCAGAGTTATGGCACAGTATGTTCATACAGCTTTCCCTGATATAAGCATGGTATCCCCCGGCAGCGCTTCTTGCGCGCAGTGCCATATAGAATACCACTTTGACCCTGTAAGCTGGGAAGTTATACTGCCGTATTCCGGCCTTGGCAGTATGCACCCTGTTGATACGCTAAATTATTTTAATACCGTTGCCAGAATGCCGGACGGAAGGCCGTTTGCGGACTACACAAACCCTCGCAGCGGTGTGCGCCAAATCAAAGTACAGCATCCGGAATTTGAAGCGGTTTACGGCCGGGGTGCTGTGCATAACAGCATGTCTCCGGTAGGTATGGCATTTAGCTGTGCGGACTGTCATATGCCCCATAGCGAAAGCCCTCAGGGTGTCCCATACAGAGACCATGGGAAAATTAGCCCTCTTAACAATTTGCAGCTAATTGAGAGCACCTGTTCCGCTTGTCATGTCGATTTGTATGCGGAGGTGCGGGCAATTCAAGCGGATTATTATCCGGCTATACATGGGCTTGGCAGCCATCTGGCAGACCTAATGGAGCGTTTGGTTTTGGCTGTCGACAGCGGCAACCATTCCGAGGCAACATTGGACGAAATCAGATACACCTTCCGCAACGCTCAATTTTTCTGGGATTGGGCAGTGAGCGAAAACTCCAACGGTGCCCACAACTCCAGGCTTATATTTAGCACTATGGAGTATGGCTGGGAGTACGCGCGTGACGTAGAAGCCCTATTAGAACAAATAGGTCATTAATATTTTAGATGGTCTGGCTCGCAAAATACCTTTTGCGAGCCGGGCCTATTAATTGTGTGAGGGGATAGCCTTATTACTATGAGAAAAATGTATGCATTTGTTCGTTCCATGAAATTTGGCATTATCCTTTTACTGGTTGTTGCGGGCTTTTCTGTGGTTGGTTCTCTAATACCGCAAACCTTTGACGAGCCTTGGTATATAGAAAACTATCCAAACTTTGGGGAAACGCTATTGACATTGGGCTTACATCGCATATTTGCCCAGTGGTATTTTATTGTTGTTTGCGTTCTTTTGGGCTTGAGTTTGGCAACCGCTACAATATCCCGTATTTTCGCGCTACGCAAACTATTACCAAGCACCCTTACCGTACCCGAGGAAGGCTATCGACACGACAACTTGGATGATGTTAAGATTTCTCGCCTTCGTACATACTTACAAAAAAAGCGTTACCGCGAACTGAATACCGGCGAGGCGACTATATATTACAAGAACCGCTGGGGCTATTTCGGCTCTGCTCTGGTGCATTTTTCTTTGCTTATGATACTTGTGTTTGGCGGCTTGGTGCTTGGCTTGTCCGATATAGAGGACATGCTTGTTATGCCCGGCGAGACAGTAACATTGGCCGATGGCTCTACCCTGCACCTTTTTAGCTTTACAAGACTTGACGAAGCAACCGGGCGGACAGAGAGTATCAGCATAATAGAGGCAGTTGCCACAGACGGACGTTCCAGCGGCGCGCGCGAAATAAGAGTAAACCAGCCGCTTAGATTTAATTCTTTCGTTTACTACCAGTTCCAGCATATGTATGCGGGCAGTATAACCGCTATAGATTTAGAAACCGGCGGCTTTGATACATTTTACCTGGTAGAGCGTTCCTTTTTAACTACCGACAATAGGACAGGCATATGGTTTGAAACGGTATTTCAGGGCTGGACAATGGATGAGGAAACAGGACGCATTATTCCTCTTAGATACGACGCCCCTATATTCCCTAACCCCTTGTATTATATTATGGTGATGGACTATCACGCGCACGAGCATCGTTTTGCAGTGCCGGGTTCCCATGTGCATGTTGGGGGCATTAGGTTTGAGTTTAATGAACTTATTAATTATCCGGTTATACGGGTTAGCTACTCGCCTCATCCTTTTCCTTCCTTGCTGCTGGCTTCGGCTATCCTTTTAATGCTTGGCTTGGCTCTGTCGTTTTACTTTATCCCTGTTATTATTGTGCTAAGGGGTACCCAATACAAAATAACAAGCCTAAAATCGTCCGGCATAGACCTAGAAATTATCGCAATGCTGTATGAAGGCGAAGAAAAAGATGTACCCGAAAGCGAACCGGCTAGCGATCAAAAATTCGAAAGGGAGGTCGATATATAATGCATGTACTGTTTAGCGTAACATTGGTCGTATATCTAATTGCCACAATTACTTATCTTACAGGCACGGCCTTTAAGCACGAAAACCTAAAGAGATATTCGTTTGCTACGTTTATTGTTGCCACTATTGCCCACATTGGATATTTTATGTGGAGATGGTGGGCAAAATACGATTTGCTTGACCTAACCATATCAAACGCCGCCCCAATAAGAGGCGCGTTTGAATACTCCATGGCACTGGCCTTGGGTATGGCTGTTGTTGTAATTTTAGCCAAGTCTAAAATGCCTTGGATTTCTTCCAGTGGTATGTCGGCAACAGCTTTAATGATGGCCTTTGCCGCTACCCGCAATATGGACATCCATGATCTAATGCCCGCATTGCGCTCTCCATGGTTTTTTGTCCATGCAGGCACTGGCGTTGTGGCATATGCCGCTTTTGCGGTAGCAGCCGTTGCCGGGGTCAAGTATCTCCAAATGCTAAAAAAGAATGAGGACGAAGACGGTAAGCTAATGATACAAATCGATCGCATGTCCTACCGTGCGATTGTTTTTGGTATGTTGTTTTTTACAGTTACAATTATTTCTGGCAGCCTTTGGGCGGCAGACGCGTGGTCTAGGTTTTGGTTTTGGGATCCAAAAGAGTTATGGTCTTTGATAACTTGGATATTTTATGCCATTTACCTCCACCAGCGTTTGCGTAAAAATTGGCGAGGCAAGCGGTGTGCTATTTTGGCCATAGTTGGCGTGGGGTTGGTGCTGTTTACTTGGCTTGGAGTAAACAACTTGCTGTATGGATTGCATTCATATAGTTAGGACATGAGAGAAGTATGAGTATAAATTTAAACAGAGCATTGAGAATAGCTTTGGTGCTGTTTGCTCAAGTGATATTGATCTATGGACATTTTATTGGACATAGTGTATTTACGATACTGGCTCTTGTTGGTTCTTTAGCGGCTTTTTTGGTTTTTTCCTATGGATATTCCAATCTTGTAAGGCAAGAGAAAATTGCCAAAGCCAAGATTAGGCTTGACCAAAGAAACGCAGACCGTAAGTCTGGCAAATGGGTAAATTTTCAGGCTAATGGTGCGGAGTATATTGACGCAAATCACCCATACAGCACAGACCTAGACCTGTTTGGCCAAGATTCATTGTTTCAATATCTTAACGATACCAACAGCCATTACGGTAAGGAAATTTTAAAACTCCTGTTTTTAACCAATAAGCGCGATAAGTACGCAATTTTGCGGAGACAAGCTGCAATTAAAGAAGTTGCCGCAAATCAGAGTTTTTGCGATAGCATTAAAACTACCGGCATGTTATCCAAAAATATTTCTCAAAACCCGTCGGAGTTAATTGGTTTTTTTGAAAGTGGCAATTCTGTTTTTGCAAAGCCACATACCAGATTTATAGTGCGTAGCATCCCTGTTATTATTGCTTTGCTTATAGCTTTAAATTTTATTGTGGGATTTAATAACGCGCTGCTAATTTTTACTGGGCTGGCTGTGATTATACAAGTACTGGTTTTTGTCTCGCTTTCGAATAAAACGGAAGCAATTCTTAAAGAGTTTAGCAAGTTTGGCAACAGCCTTGACGATTTTGGTACCATGATTGAGTTAATAAAAAAAGTCTCCTTTGCAACTGAACTAAATCATACTTGGCAATCTAAGCTACCCGCAAAATGGAATCTTAAAAGGATGACCTGGGCATTAAGTGTGAGAAATATAGCTTTGCTGGACTTGGTGCTAAACATTTTATTCTTGTGGGACATACATTGCGTGTGCATTTTGGAAAATATCAGGCGCAAGGGTGCAAAAGACATGCGTACTTGGCTTGAAGTGGTTGGCTACTTTGAGGCAATGGCATCTGTTGCCACTTTGCCCCAGCTAAACCCCAATTGGACATATCCCAAATTTGGCGAAGAACTTGCAATTAGAGCCGAAAATCTTGGACACCCCTTAATAGAAGAGCATGACAGAGTGACCAATGATTTTGGCTTGGATGGTATTGCCATAATTTCTGGCTCAAACATGTCTGGCAAAACTACATTTCTAAGGACAGTGGGTATCAACTTGGTTTTAGGCTATATGGGGGCACCGGTTTGCGCAACACAGTTTTACGCTCCCATGGTGGACATATGGACATGTATGAGGCCGCCGGATAATTTAAAGAAAAGTATCTCCACATTTTACGCAGAGCTCCTGCGCATAAAAAACATCATAGATAACGAAAAACCAATGCTGTTTTTGATTGATGAAATCTTTGCTGGCACAAATTCAGAAGACAGAGTTGAGGGTGCCAAGCAAGTGCTGTTACATCTTTCCGGAAAGCAAAACATTGGCATGATTACCACCCATGACCTTGAAGTGTGCAGGACAGAGGGTTTTGCCAATTATCACTTTAGCGAAAACTATGTTAGCGATAGCATAAACTTTGACTTCAAAATTAAAACCGGAATTAGTACTACCCGGAATGCCCGATATCTTATGAAGATGGTAGGTATCGGCAGCAAATAGGATATAATAATTTTTTAAAATAGACTTAGAGGTGTTTTTGGTGAAAAATAAATCTTTTCGCAGAGGTATCCACCCCCCGGATCTAAAACTTACGGCAGAGATGCCTATTTTGCGTGTAGAGCCAAAGGCGGGTACTGTTATGGTATACCCTATGGTTCAACATATTGGCACACCTTGTACACCTGTTGTTGCAGTGGGTGACATTGTTACTGTGGGGCAAAAAATTGGCGATAGCGACGCAGCTGTGTCTTCACCGATACATTCTACGGTGTCCGGCAAGGTAGTGAATATCGGCGAAGCACTTTCGCCCAGAGGGCAGACGTACCAAGCTGTTTTTATAGAAAGCGATGGCCAGTTTAGCGAGCATCCGTCTATACAACCGCCCGGGGATTATAAAAACATGCCAAGAGAGGACATACTTGCCATTATTCGCGAAGCGGGTGTGGTGGGTCTTGGCGGAGCGGGCTTTCCCGCCCATGTCAAACTTAATCCGCCAACGGACAAGCCAATCGATACAATTTTTGTTAATGCCGCCGAATGCGAACCGTACTTAACCACCGACCATCGCGTGTTATTGGAAGAGACGGAAGAAATTCTTGCGGGGTTGGATGTACTGCTACATATATTCCCCAATGCACGCGGCATTGTAGCCATCGAAGACAACAAACCCGACGCAATTAGCAAGTTTAAGCAAATGGCCACAAACGACCGTGTTTCGGTAATGCCTCTTGCCACAAAATATCCCCAAGGTGGCGAAAAGCAAGTAATTTACGCTTGTACGGGCAGAGAAGTGCCATCCGGCGGCTTGCCTATGGATGTGGGATGTATTGTACACAATGTCGATACGGTAATAGCCATCCATCAAGCTGTGGCTTTTGGACGGCCTTTGATGCGCAAAGTTGTAACGGTAACAGGGGGCGCGGCACAAACTCCGGGTAACTACGAAGTACGCCTTGGCATGACATTTAAGGATTTGCTGGCAGAAATTGGGGGTATAAAATCAGAACCTTACAAAATAGTTGTTGGCGGCCCTATGATGGGCGTTGCGCAGTATACGCTTGACGTGCCAATAATCAAAATTTCTGCCGCAATTATATTAATGACAGAGCAAGAAGCCGCAAGGCCGCCGGAACAAAATTGCTTCCGCTGCGGCAAATGTGTAGACCATTGCCCCATTGGCGTAATTCCATCAGAACTTAGCGCGTACGCAATCCGCAACGACCAAGCGCAGTTTAAAAAATACAATGGAATGGACTGCATGTCCTGCGCTTGCTGCTCCTACGTATGCCCCGCACACAGGCATGTTGCGCAAGCGATTAATGTAATGAAAAAGGGAATATTAGAATTAACTTAGAAAAATTAAAATGTTAGGAAGGTGAGGCGATGCAACAACCCGTTGTTACCTATACGCCGCATATACATACTACTGACAAAGTGAACAAGACAATGCTAAATGTCCTTATTGCTTTGGCACCGGCGGCTATATTGGGTGTATATTTCTTTGGACTGCCCGCGCTTTTGATAATTTTGATTTCTATTGCGTCGGCTGTCTTGTTTGAAGCCGGATACCAAGTACTGGTACGCAAGCCTGTAACAGTAACTGACGGCAGTGCCGTGGTAACGGGGCTTTTGCTTGCGATGATATTGCCCCCTGCTGTGCCGTTATGGTTGCCTATTGTAGGTACTTTTGTCGCAATCGTGGTAGTTAAGCAGGTGTTTGGCGGGTTGGGGCAAAACTTTCTCAATCCTGCTTTAATGGCACGGTCTGTGCTAACTATTTCTTTTGCCGGGTATATGGCGGCGGGCTTTTTTGCACCGCTTTCCGGCTGGGTTGCACCCGACGCAATAACATCTCCAACGCCGCTGGCATTACTCAATTCTGTAGGTGCTGCACCTATTGCGGCAGATTATATAGCCGCGCTGTTTGGCAGTATAGGCGGTACTATTGGAGAAACCAGCGCGATTGCCCTGTTGCTTGGCGGGTTGTTTTTGCTTGCTACCAAAACTATCACTTGGCATATACCCGTTAGTTTTATCGCAACCACCTTTGTAGTAACGGCATTGATACATCCAAACGGAATGGCCTACAGCTACGCCGTATATCAGTTGCTTCTTGGCGGGCTAATGCTGGGTGCGTTTTTTATGGCTACAGACTATCCTACATCTCCAATGACATCCAAGGGCAAATTGGTTTTTGGAATTGGGTGTGGTGTGCTAACGGTATTAATTCGTTTATACAGCGGCTTCCCCGAAGGGGTGGCCTATGCAATATTAATAATGAACTTGGTGGTACCATTAATTGATAAATTTATACGACCACGTGTATTTGGCACAAAAAAAGCGAAAGGGGCAAAAAAATAATTATGGCTAATATGATAAAACCCACAATTGTATTACTTTTGTTTGCACTGGCTTCTGCTGTTTTAATTGGGGTTACTTATACTGTTACAGCGGGTCCGCTTGCAGAGCAGCGCGCACAAATGGCGGCAGGCGCGGTTATGGAACTTATGCCAGCTACCCAGAGTACAACGGCTGTGTATCTCGACGAGCATAATTCTACCCTAACGCGCCTTGTGCGATGCTATAACGCCGCGGGAGATTTTATCGGATACGTGTTTACCGCGGCACCCAGAGGCTTTGCCGGGGAAATTGAGATGATGGTCGCGTTTAACCCGCAGGGCTATATAGAAGGTATGCGAGTAATCAACCATTCCGAAACACCGGGAATTGGTTCCGCTATTGGAGAAGGCTGGTTTGCGGATTTATTTGTTGGCCGCTCAGGTATGCTGTTTGCCTCACAAAGAGCCGCCGGGCCGCAAGAGATTGATATAATTGCTAACGCAACTATTTCTGTAGATGCCATACTTAGGGGCGTTAATGACGCCACCGCTTATTTTAGCGGGGTTGAAGCACCTCTTGATACAGTGGCGCAAACAGGCCAGACAGTTTATATGCCGGTAGTTGAAGAACTTCTGCCGGGCACACACCACGCGCAACATATCAATATGGCAATAAGCCTTGACGCGAGCGGCGCGATAAACGGATATGTATTCTTCGTATCTCCGCAAGGCTATAACCGTATAGAAATGGCTGTTGCCATCGACACCCAAGGCGTTATTCAAGGGGTGCAGATACTCAGCCACAACGAGACATGGAGTTTTGGCGGCTTACTTTTAGACAATGATAGCTTTTTGCAGCAGTTTGTTGGCAGAAGCGGCAATCTAACCGCTGTTCGGCGCGCAGATGGGCCGCAGGAAATTGATGCCGTTTCTATGGCCACTCTAACAGTTGACGGTGTACTGCAGGGCATAAACGACGCTACAGAATTTTTTAACAGCTTGCAGCGGCCATAACAAGGAGGAGATATCATGTTTGCATCACTTACGCAGTTTAAAAAAGGCATACTTGACGAAAATCCCGTCTTTGTTCAGGCTCTTGCGCTATGCCCCGTGTTGGCAATAACCACCAGTGTAGAAAACAGCATTGGAATGGGACTTGCTACTTTGTTTGTCCTTCTGGCCTCTTGTGCTGTTGCGTCTCTGCTGCGCAATCTTGTGCCGGCGCAAGTGCGCATACCATGCTTTATCGTGCTTTCTGCCACGTTTACAACTGTGGTGGGTATGTTAACCGAAGTATTTTTTCCCGCAATGCATAGCGCGCTCGGTATTTTTATACCGCTTATTGTTATAAATTGCATAATCTTGGCCAGAATGGAAGCTTTTGCGTCAAAAAACCCGCTGGTCTCCACTGTTCTTGACGCGTTGGGTATGGGGCTTGGCTTTACTTTAGCACTGGTCGTTCTTGGTTTTGTACGCGAAATTATTAGCTTTGGCACTGTCTTTGGCTTTAATGTGCTCCCCGACGCATTCCCGGGCTTTATGCTTATGGCATTGCCTGCGGGTGGTTTTTTGACATTTGGCTTTATTTTAGCAGGACTAACAGCCCTTAGACGTAAAGCGCGCGAGCGAAAGGAGGCGTAATATATGCAAATTATTTTAATATTTCTTAGTGCGGTACTTGTTAATAACGTAATTCTATCGCGCTCTTTAGGCATTTGCCCGTTTATAGGTGTATCAAAGCAGCTATCATCATCTTTGGGTATGGGACTAGCCGTTACCTTTGTTATGACATTGTCTGCTGTCGTTATTTTTGTAATTCACAATTTTATACTTTATCCTTTGGGCATTACATCTCTAAATATTATAGTTTTTGTGCTTGTGGTTGCAAGCTTGGTGCAGTTGGTAGAAATGTATCTAAAAAAGGCCATGCCGGCCTTATATCAATTGCTGGGCATATATTTGCCGCTTATCACCACAAACTGCGCGGTTTTGGGTATTATTTTAATTAATGTAGACCAATTTGGCCATAGCTTTGTAATGACGATTGCTCACGCGGCAGGAGCGGCTGTGGGCTTTACTTTAGTTATGGTTCTGTTTGCCGGCATACGCGAGCGCATCGAATACAATCAAATTTCACCGGATTTTAAGGGCATACCCATTGCTATGATTGCGGCGGGTCTTATGTCCATCGTGTTTTTTGGTTTTACCGGGCTGATTAATATATGAGTACACTATTAATAAGCAGTGCGGTACTTGGCGGGTTGGGATTGTTTTTTGGCTTGATGCTAAGCTATTTTAGCACTATAATGAAAGTGGAAGAGCCCGCACAGCTTACCGCTTTAAAGGCTCTGCTTCCGGGTGCCGGGTGCGGCGGATGTGGTTTTGCGGGATGCGCCGCTTTTGCCGAAAAGCTTTATGCGGGCAAAGCCGACTATAACGGATGCCCCGTTGGCGGTGCGGACTTAACCAAAAGCTTGGCTGATGTAATGGGCGCAAACGCTACCGCAAAAGTTCCCGTTACCGCTTTTGTAAAATGCCTTGGTACGGATAAATTACTTTACAACTACAGTGGTGTTGCCAGCTGCCGTGCGGCATTACGGCTTGCCGGTGGTGGCTCCCGGGCCTGTGCTTTTGGCTGCCTTGGTGGTGGGGATTGCTTTAGGGTTTGCAAATTTGGCGCGATACAAATAGCAAATGGTACAGCTATTGTGGATAGTAAAAAATGTGTAGGCTGCAACATTTGCGTAGCATCCTGCCCTAAAGAACTTATTGTAATGGTGCCGCAAGATAAAACTATTAGAGTGGGCTGCAACGCGCAAAATGGCGGCAAGTCTGTTCGGGCAAGTTGCAATATTGGCTGCATAGGCTGTAGGCTTTGCGCAAAGAGTTGTGAATATGACGCAGTTCGCATGGAAGAAAGCTTAGCTGTAATAGATTATGAAAAATGTACAGGATGTGGAGTTTGTGCGCAAATATGTCCAAGGAAATGCATACAAGGCAATAATTCTAATTAGCCTTTGCCTTATACTGGTTATTCCGTTAGTTTCAACTATTCGCACACCGGCCTATCAGAGGTTTATTGCCCATCGGATAGGCCCTTTTGATACGCTAATAACTTTTATGGGCTATGCCGAGAGCGAAGAAGCGTTTGAGTATTACTCTAATATTGTTTTTGGCCGGTTGGAAGAATTACATCGATATTATGATATTTTTAACGCTTACAGCGGCATAAATAACCTCTATACGGTTAACGCAAACGCGGGTGTAGCACCAGTGGCTGTAAGCCGGGATATAATAGATCTGCTTTTGGCGGCGCACAGTGCTTATGAGTTAACCGACGGCATGGTGAATGTAGCACTGGGCCCGGTACTTCGCATTTGGCATAACTACCGTACGCATAGTATTGCTAACCCTTATGCCACGTTGCCGCCAATAGAAGCCCTAATGGCCGCGGCAGAGTTAACCGATATGCGGCATGTGGTTGTAGACCGGGACGCAGGAACAGTCTTTCTTGAAATACCCGGCATGTCATTGGATGTAGGCTCTATTGCCAAAGGTTTTGCGGCAGGACTTGCTGTGGAAGCCGCAGCAGAGGCCGGTATGGAGAACATGCTGTTAAACGCGGGCGGTCATATCGTGGCCGTGGGGGCTCCGCCGGAGCGCGATGCTTGGACTACCGGGGTTGCCAATCCGTTTCAAGCGGAACAGGCAGGGGTCAGTGAGCCTACTTTCGGAGACGCGATTAGTGTATCGGGAGTTTCTGTGTCAACCAGCAGTAATGACTTTAGGTCTTTTACGGTAGACGGTCAAAGCTTTGGACATATCATAGACCCAACAACATTGTATCCGGCAGAGCGGTTTGTCCAAGTTGTTGTGGTGCATGAAGAATCTTGGTTGGCGGATGTTTTATCCACGGCACTGTTTATACTGCCGTTAGAAAAAGGGTATGTAATGGCAAGGCAAACAGGTGCCCATGGTATATGGATAGATGCCGAGGGGATGTATACTGTTAGCGGGCAGTTCTAAAATAACCGGTAATTTATAAAAGGGCTGCCTCGTTAACCATTTAGACTGAATAAATATGTAAACCTGTTCGTCATCCCGGGCTTGACCCGGGATCTCTTTAAAAAGATTGCGGGTCAAGCCCAACGCCTTTAAGTTGACGAGGCTCTGATGCATATTTATTCAGCTGAAATGCTTAGCGAGGCAGCCCTCTTACTATTTCCATTTAACATTACCCTACACGTTAAACCGCACTAATATAACATCCCCGTCTTGCACGATGTATTCCTTGCCTTCTACACGCACAAGCCCTTTCTCCTTGGCTGCAGCGTACGAGCCGCTTTCTATCAAGTCGGTAAAGGCAACAACTTCCGCGCGTATAAAGCCTCTTTCCAGATCGCTGTGAATTTTGCCTGCGGCTTGAGGGGCTTTTGTATTGCGGCGGATTGTCCATGCGCGTACTTCTTTTTCGCCCGCGGTTAAAAAGCTTATTAACCCCAGCATTTCGTAGCCTGCGTTAATTAGACGGTCCAGGCCTGAGTCTGTAAGCCCTAAATCTTCCAAAAACATTTGCTTTTCTGCCGGGTCAAGCATGGCAATTTCTGCTTCCATTTTTGCGCAGGATACGTAAAAGCCGGATTTTTCTGCCTCGGCGTAGTTTTTCAAAGCTTCCAAAGGCGAACCGGGGGGAATGTCGCCAAGTTCGTCTTCCGCTACGTTGGCGGCGTATAGTACAGGTTTTTGAGTTATTAGTGTAAAACTCTCTACCAATTTCAAATCTTCCGGGTTGTCCCATGTTAGGGTGCGGGCGGCTTTGCCGTTTTCAAGGATTTCTTTTATAAGAGAAAGAATATCTGCCTCGCGTTGGAATGTTTTGTCTGTACGGGCGGTTTTTTGCACCTTTGTAAGCCTGCGCTCTATCAGTTCAAGGTCGGCAAATATTAACTCTAGGTCAACGGTTTCGATATCACGAACCGGATCTACGCTGTCATAGATATGGATAACATTGTCGTCTGCAAAACAGCGCACGACATGTACTATCGCATCACATTCTCTAATATGTGCCAAAAATTGATTGCCCATTCCTTCGCCATGGCTTGCACCCTTTGCAAGCCCCGCAATGTCGACCATTTCCACAGTTGCAGGAGTTATCACCTTGGGGTTATACATTTCTTGCAGCCGGGTTAACCTCTCGTCCGGTACAAGGGCACGCCCCATATTGGGTGTAGTGGTGGTAAACGGGTAGTTAGAAGTTTCCATTTCTGCTTGCATAATTGCATTATACAATGTTGTTTTGCCTGAGTTTGGTAGACCTACTATGCCTAGTTTCATGTGTTGGTTCCTTTCAATATTGTTTGTATCTATTATATGGCATTGTTTGCGCGCTTGCAAATTTTATGAGAAAATGTCAATATATATTATGGACGCAAAACTTCAACTGGTGACTCACAGTCACTAGTTGAAATCTTAACATGCAAAAAAGGCGAGAGAGTATTAACATGTACAAACATATCAGCGACTACCTTACAAAAGACATATACCCGTTCCATATGCCGGGGCACAAGAGAAATCCGCATTTTTTACCCGAAAACCTGCTTTCATATGACATGACAGAAATCCCCGGTATGGATGTCCTTTCATCCGCAACGGGGATAATCGGTAATTTACAAGAAGAAATTGCCACATTTTACGGAGCAGAGCATAGTTTTTTGCTGGTAAACGGTTCATCCGCGGGAATTTTAGCGGCTGTATGTACCTGCTGTGCGGACGACGCACCGCTCGTTGTCCCGCGGAACGCTCACGCAAGTGTGTACTCAGCAGTGGTGTTGTCAGGCGCACGGCCGCATTATATTATGCCGCAAATTACCGCGGAAGGCCTTGTGGCCGGGGTATGCCCGTCGGCATTTGACAACATGCCGGAAGGTGCTACGGCGCTTGTGGTTAGCCCCACGTACGAGGGCTTTGTTTCCGATATACGGGCAATCGCCAAAGTGGTTCACGCAAAAGGCGGTGTGCTAATTGTGGACGAAGCCCATGGGGCACATTTTGCGTTTGACAAAAGATTTCCGCAGTCTGCGCTGGAGTGCGGCGCGGACATAGTAGTGCAAAGCTTGCACAAGACTTTACCGGCTTTTTCACAAACCGCGGTTTTGCATGTGAAAAACGCGAAAAATGTGGACACAAATCGCATAAAATTTTTTATAAACGCGGTACAAACATCCAGCCCTTCATATGTATTTATGTCCTCATGCGATTACATGTTGCGCAAGCTATGGGAGAGACCCGCGTATTTTGACGAATATCTTGCGCAAATTGAGAAAGTGCGTTCGTATCTACCAACCGTGAATGAGACAGCGGTGTTACAGTTACTTGGCAGAGAAATGGTGAGAAGAAATGCCATTTTTGACATTGACCCCGGGAAGCTGTTATTTTCCTCGTTAGTTGACGGGGTAAGGATAGCACAAACAATGGCGGCAGAATACAAAGTTGAGCCGGAAATGGCAACAGCGCGGCACATATTGGCAATGACTTCCGTTGCTGATACTATCGTGGGATTTGAAAAGCTAGTGCGCGCGATTGATGGAATTAATGCGCGCAGTTGCGTGAGCGATATAGAAGCGGATCATACCCCTACCCCAATTACCATCCCCGAAATGGTAATACCGCCACGCAGAGCCATAGCCATGCCCGCAAAAGAAATCCCGTGGGAAGCCGCCGCCGGGCAAATATCTGCCCAGCTGATAGCGGAATATCCCCCGGGTATAGCCCTTGTTGCCCCGGGGGAGCGTATTCCGTATGGGATCGCAAAAAAAAGTGAGATGGTTCGGGTTATTTTATAACAGAACTGTCAGGTTTTATAGCGGTTCCCCTTCAAAACCAACTTGTGCGCTATTTCATGAACCACTTAAGCTACAAAACCTCTTTCAAAAACAACCCAGTATGCGATGCCTCACACGCGGCAATATCTTCCGGCGTACCACACACTAGAATTTCCCCACCGGCATCTCCGCCTTCGGGGCCAAGGTCGATTATATAATCGACCGTTTTTATTACATCTAGGTTATGCTCGATTACAATTACCGTATTACCGCCGTCCGTCAGCTGCTGCAAAATACCGATTAACTTATGCACATCCGCAGAATGCAGTCCCGTGGTAGGCTCGTCTAGTACATAAAGCGTCCTGCCTGTAGCACGGCGCGATAGTTCCGTCGCCAGTTTAACACGCTGTGCTTCGCCGCCGGAAAGAGTGGTAGAAGCCTGCCCCAATTTTATATACGAAAGCCCAACATCATGCAGTGTCTGCAACTTCTCACGCAAACGCGGCAGGTTTTCGAAAAAAGTCAGTGCTTCTTCCACAGTCATGTCAAGCACATCGGAAATGGAACTGCCTTTGTACTTTACTTCCAGCGTTTCTCGGTTATAACGCTTACCGCCGCATACTTCGCAGGGGACATAAACATCCGGCAGGAAGTGCATCTCTATCTTTAATATACCGTCACCGGCACAGGCCTCGCACCGTCCGCCGCGCACGTTAAAGCTAAAACGCCCTTTTTGATACCCGCGAATTTTTGCTTCGGGTACTTGCGCAAAAACATCACGCACCAAGTCAAACAGCCCCGTGTATGTGGCGGGGTTAGACCGCGGCGTACGCCCGATAGGGCTCTGGTCGATATTAATAATCTTGTCCAAATGCTGCAGCCCTGTTATATCCTTGTGCGCACCCGGCTTAACCCGCGCGCGGTTCAAGTCACGAGACAACCGTTTGTACAATACCGCATTTACAAGCGAACTCTTGCCCGACCCAGAAACACCTGTTACACAAGTAAAAATACCCAGCGGAAACTCCACCGACACATTTTTCAGGTTATTTTCTGTTGCGTCAATAACTTGTAATACCCGTGCCTTATCAATCTCGCGCCGCTGTTTAGGCGTTTCTATTGTGGTTTTGCCGCTCAAATACTGTCCAGTTACAGAGTTTTCGCAGTTTACTAAATCCCGAACATCACCGGCAAACACAACTTCCCCACCATGGGTACCGGCCCGCGGGCCTATGTCCACGATAAAATCCGACGCCCACATAGTGTCAGAATCATGCTCTACCACAATTAGCGTATTGCCTATATCCGTGAGGTGGCGCAGCGTCTTAAGCAACCGCGCGTTATCCCGCTGGTGCAGGCCTATGCTTGGCTCGTCCAAAATATACACAACGCCCACCAGCCCACTGCCAATTTGCGTAGCAAGGCGAATACGCTGTGCTTCCCCACCCGAAAGCGAACCCGTCGCCCGCGCAAGTGTTAAATAATTAAGCCCCACGTCCATGAGAAAGCCCGTACGGGCATGTATTTCTTTCAATATTGCCCCGGCAATAATCATCTGAGTCGGCGACAGCGTAAGTGCGGCAAAAAACTGTTGTACCCCGCCAATTGTCATTTCCGTAACCGCGGAAATAGAGCGGCCCGCAATCGTAACCGCCAAAATTTCGGGTTTCAAACGCTGCCCCTTACAAGTAGGACAGGTGATTTGTGTCATAAGATTTTCAAAATCCTGCTTGTTATGCGCACTTGTTTCCTTGTATCTGCGCCACAGGTTGTTGGTAATGCCCTCGAACGCGTAGGTGTAATTGCGCGAACTGCCGTCCTGCCCAACATATGCGATAGACAACTTTTTGGGCGAACCGTTCATTAGTACTTCGCAAATATCCTTTGGCAAATCCTGATATGGGATATCCAAACTAAAGCCATATTCCCGTGACAACGCTTCAAAAATAGCGTGAACCATACTGGTTTCCGACTTTATGGCGTTCCAGCCATAGGCGGCAATTGCGCCTTCGTTTAAGGACAGCAGTGGATTGGGGACAATCAAATCCGGGTCAAAGATCAACTTCATACCAAGCCCGGCACAGTCAGGGCACGCCCCGGCGGGATTATTAAACGAAAAGCTGCGCGGCTCGACTTCCGACAAGCTAATTCCGCAATCCGCGCACGAAAAATGCTGGCTAAACGTGATATCTTCGGTACTGTCTTCCACTGTGGAATTGATTATCACAAGCCCGCCCGTAAGCGTCATGGCCGATTCTATGGACTCAGACAGACGTTTTTGGATACTGTCGCGCACCACAATGCGGTCTATCATAATTTCAATATTGTGCTTTTTGTTTTTTGCAAGTTCTATCGGGTCGCCTAAGTCGTGGACTTCGCCGTCTATACGGGCGCGTACGTAACCATTTTTACGAGCGTCTTCCAACAGTTTTGTATGCTCGCCTTTGCGCGCGCGCACCACAGGGGCAAGTATCTGTAAACGCGTACCCTCAGGCAACTCCAGCACTTGGTCCACTATCTGGTCAATGGTTTGCTTTTCCACCACCTTGCCGCATTTAGGGCAGTGAGGTGTACCCACACGAGCAAAAAGCAGGCGCAAATAATCGTATATTTCCGTTACTGTGCCCACAGTAGAGCGGGGATTTTGGTTAGTGGTCTTTTGGTCTATAGAAATAGCCGGACTAAGCCCCTCGATAAAGTCCACATCAGGCTTTTCCATTTGCCCTAAGAACTGCCGCGCATATGCAGACAAGGACTCCACATACCGCCGCTGACCTTCCGCGTAAATAGTATCGAAAGCCAAGGACGTTTTCCCCGAGCCGGAAACACCTGTAAACACAACCATTTTATCCCGCGGGATGGTTAAATCTACGTTTTTAAGATTGTTATTTCTCGCGCCTTTAATTTTTATTTGGTTACTGCCTGTCATTTGTTAATTCCTCAGCTTTCTAACGAAATAGGGCGCATTCCAAAAATGGGAACGCGCCCTAATTATTTACACAATTGCTATACTTTAGAAACCTTCGAGCATTATCATAAGCTCTTCTACAAACACTTCTACTCTGTCGATAAGATCTTCGTCCCATTCGTCGATATTTATAAAATTAATGAACGGAATGTTTGGTACTCCAGGTTCTCCGCTAATTGTAACCTCAAAATCCGCTACGGTAAACCCTAATGTATAATTGCCTCTATCGTCACGGATAAAGTTGCCTGTAAAAGATTCGTCAATCCATATTCCATCTGTAAAGCGCATTATAAAACGCCCTGTCGAAGGTGTCCATACTGTGTAAAAATGGAAAATCTCTTCCCCACCCCAGAAATCGGTGGTATGTACGAAAATGGAATTCTCGTACCCTGTAGAGTCGTCGAGGAAGTACCAGTAGACTCGCACGCTATCTTCCGGAAACGCGTCTGTCACGTAAATCGACCAAGTATCGTACACACTTGTGCCAAAGTTTGCGACAATCCCAACGGGAAATACTTCTGCCTCGCCATCAAATGTCATATCGCCGCCTATGGTCATCCGCATTAATCTGTTTGCGTTTGAAATGTATAGTGCGACGGCTATGTCTAAGGACATATTTTCCATCTCAAACTCAAGTTCCTCTATTGCCCATTCGAGTTCGTCCAACATGTCTTCAAACATTTCCGAGTAGTCTATGCCAAACTCTTCATAGAACAAGGGATGGTCGTAAAATTCGAAAAGAGCGCGCATGTTTTCATCATCGGCCAAAGTAGCGTACAGGTCACGCAGTAGTGCCACCATGTCTTCGAGTGTAACAATATACTCGTATCTTGTAACAGCAACACCCTCAAAAGTATCATCGGAAGCGGTTAAGGCAAGGGAATCAAAAAAACGTGACAGTGCTTCTGCATAAGGCACATAGAAATCTTCGTCAATTGCTAATTCAAGATCTGCCGCGGCTTCCATAACTTCGGAAAAACTTGCGAACATTTCCGTAATCTCTTCCGGGAAACCAAATACACTTCCAAACGCTTGCAAATCGCTATCCAATGTACTCAATCTTATACCATAGAAATTGTTATCAAACAGCGGTACACGAATGGCAAGAGAGTCGTAGGTCAAGTGGATATCTGTCTCCACGCGCATAACGCCCATTGCGTTAACCGCCGCCTGCAGCAAGAATTCGTCTTCGTGTAAGTTGGACAATAAAGCCAGTTCTACTCCAAGACCGAATGTACCGCCTTGGCGTACATCTATGTTTGTTGTTCCGCTTTCTAAACTCTGCAGCATCAGCCCAAGTACGGACAGTGGTGTGCCATCTATTCTTTGAGCTGTTTCTCTTGCAAGGGTTTCAAATGCCTGAGAAAGAGGCGGTTCCGGGCGTGGAATAACTACTTCTACTATGTCTTCAATTATGTCGTCTACTATGTTGTCCTGTGTGGGGTCTGTTACGTTATCAGTTACTGTTATGTCCACGGCTTCCGTACGGTCACGATCCCCACGGAATATGCCGCCCGGGTTTGCCACTACCGTTACTACACCAATTATCAAAAGGGCTGCAACGCCTGCTATTATGGCAATCAATTTTTTTGATGGGCCATAAGAGTCCTCGCCGCCATCATTTGTTATTGGCGCAAGGGGGGTGTCAATACTTGGGGTTGTTGCCGGTGGGGTCTCTGTTATCAAAGCTTCTGTTGATGGGGCTTCTGCTGATGAAACCTCTGCTGATGGTGCGGTACCACAATGTGGGCAAAATGTGGCGGCATCATCCTTCTGCTTGCCACACGATGTACAAAATATCATGTTATTCCTCCTGTTACGAATTCATTTTTAGATTCGCATTGATTTACATACAATATATATACTACCAACTTTACGACATAAGTGCAAGAAAAAGTCAAAAAAACGCGCGGCGGTTTTATTTGGAATGTATGAGATTTACAATATTTCAATTGCTTACCCAAGCACTATCGCGCTTTGTGCGGGTATCGTTATGCTCAGTTCTCCATTTGTGACATAGTACCGCCGCCCGGCCTCGCCGCCGGTTACAACCAATTCAGTTAAATACCCTTCGAAAAACTCCACCTTCCACACTGGAAGGGTAACTTCTTTCGGCTTTGTGCCGCTGTTTATCGCCACTACAATTTTCTGCGACGCATCCCAACGCCCAAAAGATATGAAGTTCCGATTAGACCACAAAAATTCCACCGAGCCGCGGCGCAGTACGGGATATTCTTTCCGCATAGATGTTAGCGACTTGTGCAGCTGTATCAACTGCGCGTCTTCCTTGCCCCAAGGGAAAGGACGGCGGTCGTCCGGGTCTGTCCAGCCGGCAAGCCCGGCTTCATCTCCGTAATAAATGGTGGGCGCGCCCGGCCATGTCATTTGAAAAACCACCGCAAGCTTCATTATATTTTTATCAATACCCGTTTCCGCCGCGCGTGCGCCAACTGTATGCCAGCGACCAGTATTGCCGCTTGTGCGGGTAAGAAAGCGGGAATGGTCGTGGTTCGAAAGCTGGTTCATTGCCGATTGCAGCGCGTGTACGTTCAAGTACGACATATGGTGGCGCATTGCTTTTTCAAACGCCATAGCATCGCCTTTTAAATAATGCCGCGCCTCGTCGCTGTGTTTGCTCACGCCAGTAAGGAACCACGAAATTGGCTCCATAAAGGCGTCGTAGTTCATAACCGTGTCCCATTCGTTGCCATTTAGCCACGGGGATGGGTCTCCGTAATGCTCTGCCAGAATTATCGCATTTGGATTAGCGGATTTTACCGCATTGTTAAACTCCCGCCAAAAACGGTGGTTCATTTCCGTGCTGCGCCCAAGGTCTGCGGCAACATCCAACCGCCATCCATCCGCGTTATAAGGCGGAGACACCCATTTTTTGCCTATTTTCAAAATATAATCAAACAATTCTTCGGAATCCTCAAAATTGAGTTTTGGGTGATTAGAATTATCCCACCAACCTTCATGCTCGCCGTTGTTCCATATAAAATAGTTCCGATACGGGCTGTTTTGGCAGTGATACGCCCCCGTAGGGTTGCCTGCAGCCTTATAAAACCCTGCCACGTCCATCCACTTAATAAAACTGCCGCAATGGTTAAACACCCCATCGAGGATAACTTTCATGCCACGGTCGTGTGCCTTTTTTACAAGCCTCGCAAACAGCGCGTTGCTGGCCTCAAGATTGGCGGGAGTGGTAACACGCTTTACATATCGAGTTGCGTACTTGTTATCCACTTTTTCAAACTTTAGAATATCCCCGCCATCCTCAACTATTACACCCAAATGCGGGTCTATGTGTTCGTAATCTTGAATGTCGTATTTATGGCTGCTGGGGGATACAAAAATTGGGTTTAGGTAAAGCACTTCCACGCCCAGCTCTTGCAGATAGTCCATTTTATCTATAACACCTTGCAAATCACCACCGTAAAAATTGCAAAAATCGCCCACAGCAATATCCTTATCCCAAGATAGTGCCTTTGGTGTTGTTCCCAAATAGGTGTATTCGTGGCTTATGACATCGTTGGTGGGGTCGCCATTATAGAAACGGTCCACAAAAATTTGGTACATGACCGCACCTTTTGCCCAGTCTGGAGACTTCAACCCCGGTATTAGGCGAAAATTATAATGCTCGATTAAGTTTTCCTGTAGGCCGCGCTTGTTATAGTAAAAAATTTGCCCTTCCCATACAATGGTATAAAAATAGCGCACGGGGTCTGCAGCAACTTCCGCTTTCACTGTAAAAAAGTCGAAAAACTTACCGCACTCCGTACGTATCAGAGACAACACGGTACCCGCGGCATCACATAAGTGCAAACGTACTTCGCAATCCATGTTGGCGGCAGTGCGTAGCTTAAAAGTTACAGTATCGCCAGGATTTGGGGCGTAGGGTGAGACAAACTGCCGGGTTTCGTCTGTAAAAACTGCTTCTTTGTTGAATGTCATGAGACCTCTCCAAACAAATACACATGGGCTTCTGGCAGCGCAGCCGCCACTATATGAGCGATATATCCCATGTGTAGAGAATGATTTATGATACCATATTCTCACATTCCTAGACAATGTCTAATAAATATGTAATAATTTTTGACATACATCGGTTACATACTATGAAGGGATTTTACAACATGTTATTGACCTTTGCGTCCGAACAGGACAAAAATAAATTTGAATATATTTATGAAAAGTATAAGCGGCTTCTGTGGACAAAGGCATTTGATATTTTAAAAGACCACGCCCTTGCAGAAGACGCTGTTAGCGACGCGTTTTTGCGTGCGTACAAAAATTTGGCAAAAATAGGCGACCCAGATTCTCCACCAACGATATCCTACTTGGTTACCATTGTTAAAAATGTTGCCATAAATTTATACCATAAGGAAAAACGCGTAACCCCCGTGGATATATCTGAGAACGAAGAAGCCGATGATTTCGACTTAGAAGAAGCTATAACCACCAAGGATGATGCGTCTGCAGCTATGAAATTAGTAGGTCGTCTGCGTGAAGAGCACCGGGCAGTTTTCCTATTAAAATACGCACATGACCTGCCTCATAGAGAAATTGCACGGCTGCTTGGTATAACTGAAAATAATGTAACCGTGCGACTGCATAGAGCAAAAGCTAAGTTACTGAAATGGTCGAAGGAGGTGACCGCGTGAAAGACGAGAAATTGCTAAAAAAACTGGCTCTCGAATACACACAAGAAGCAGGCGCGGTTTACTTGCTGGAGAATGACGCATTGGAAGTTACCCCCACGGTATCCATGGACAGGAAGGTAAAAACCGCTAGGCGCCGGCAATGGTTGGCAACACATAGACGGGCAGTTGTTAGCGTGGCGGCTTCTATTATAATGCTGGTGGTTGTAGGTGCGGCACTGTTGCCTGGGTTTTTGCGTGGGGATTATTCTTTTACAGAAGATTTTGCTATGCCACAGGCAGATGCGCCCGCGCCTACAGCGGCACCCACAGTACCTCCGATGGCGGAAACGGCAGTTGATTATGACTTGTGGGCGCAAACGGAAATGGATGAAGAATGGTACTTTACTGTTGCGGAAGATGCCGCTTTACCGTCTGCGGAAGAAGTCGAAAGAGCAATGGAGTCCACAGCAAATGACGACGTACGTCTAAACCAACAGCCATCCGCTCCCGCAGAGCCTACTGCCCCCGAAAATGATGGTACCTTTAATTTATGGGGTATGCGCGAAGCAGAAAGCACGGAAGAGGAACCACCCATAGAAACAACCGGCGTAGCCCCTATGCTTCCGTCGCCCGGTGTGTTGGATGATGCAGCAGTGGTTATACTGTTGCCGCCGACAGGCTGGCGAACTGTTTATTCGAGCATCGAAGGCGACATGTCCGTTTATCATTTCGAAAATGCCGCGGGGAATTTTGTATCCGCAACTATTGTCCCACAAGAAGACCTCGACTTTACAGGGTTTACACCAGTGCAGATAAACGAAGCCACTGCATATTTGCGTGTGGAAAGCAGTTACAGCGTGCTAGTTTATCGACAAGGTGACAAACAGTTTACCCTAACCACTACCAACAACTATGAGGAATTGATTAGACTTGCGCAGTATTGGAATTAAGTACAACAAACTGATATCTCGCTATTTATGGGCGTTGCTATATATTTCAGTTAGCCACCTACAGCAACCAACTGAATATTGGATTTCATTTGCAATGCCCACAAGCAATATGTATACTTAGCTATAAACGCTTTTACTAGCAGAAGCATACTCTAGACTAACTCTAACTAGGAGGCAATCATGTCCATCACCTACGAAGCATTAAAAAACGATGAACAAGTACGTTCATACATCCAAGCAGGCAATGACGCGCTCAAAACCCTTGGCTTTACAGAACATAGCTTTCCCCATGTGTCACTTACAGCAGAAACCGCTGCAATGATATTAAGAGAACTTGGCCACCCCGGCGAAACAATTGAGCTAGCTAAAATAGCAGGACTGCTGCACGACATTGGAAATATGATGAATAGGACATTCCATGCGGCAAACGGGGCAGAAATAGCAAGGACAATACTCGAAAGACACGGCATGCCGTACAAAGATATAGGAACCGTTTGTAGTGCAATCGGCAACCATGACGAGAAAACAGGTAAACCGGTAAACATTGTTTCTGCGGCTCTCATTATTGCCGACAAAGCCGACGTGCGCCGTTGCAGAGTTCAAGAAACATGCATGGACAATATTATTGCCGACATACATGACAGAGTAAATTACGCAGTTACCAGAGCAGAAGTAAAAGTGATACGGGCAGAAGAAAAAGCATTCATAAGGCTATGCCTCGATATCGACATTGAGTTTACACCTGTAATGGATTATTTCGAAATATTTCTTGGACGCATGATTATGTGCCGCCGTGCCGCTTCATTTTTAGACACGACATTTGAGTTGTTTATTAACGGCTCAAAAATAGTGTAGAGCCGCTTATAGGCTTACCCTTCGCATAGCTTGATTTTTCTCGCATTTTGATGTATATTGTAAAAGATAATTTTTAAAATTGTAGGATGTGATTGATATTAAACGGAAAAAACGCAGGACCTCTCGGATTTTTATTGCATTTTTCGCCACCATTATTTTCGCAGTTGCATTTGCAACTGTTGCTTTAGGGTTTTATGTGGCTGATAGTAATATAATCTTTCCAAATGTATCGGCAGAAGGGATAAACCTTGCCGGTATGACACTAGACGAAGCCAACCACAGACTTGTGAGCATGGGTTTTGAGGACAATGCGGCTCCTGTTGCCGCTACGATATATTTCCCCGACGGCAGTAATTTTACCATATCAGGTACTGATGCGGGCTTTTCACTTAACGCGGAAGAAGCTGCTTTGGCTGCTTTCCAACACGGCAGAGGAGATTCTTTTTTTAGAAACACACTTGCGTATGTAAGGTCGCTTGGTATAGGGACGGACTTTAACGGCACCCCTGCACTCAATGAAGATTTTGTACGGGGCGAGGTTGCGGTACATACACAACGTTTTAACGAATCCCTTATTCAAAATCTGTCTCATAGCATAGATACCCACTATATTACCATTGTACCGGGTTCTGATTTTGCGCCAGCGAGTGAGGACTCTGTTTTCGCCTTAGTGGCAGAAACTCTTTACGCCGCACTGGAGCGCAATACGCATTTGACCGTGGATTATACTCCCGCGTTATCCGACCCGGAAGATTTTGACTTTCACGCACTTTATAATTCCATACACACAGAGCCTGTGTCTGCTGCTTTTGCCCCCGGCACTTTTGATGTAATAGAAGGGGTTGTAGGTATCAATTTTGATATAGACGCGGCAATGGAACTATTTGCAACCGCCCATGCAGGCGCAGAAATTGTTATCCCGCTGATATTTACCGAACCGGAAATTACTACAGAATACCTGCAAAGTAAACTCTTCCGCGATGAGTTGGCTGTTAGAACTACAACAGTGGGTGGCAATGCCAATAGGTTTAACAATGTCAACCTTGCCGCTACCGCCATACATGGTTTAGTGCTTAACCCCGGAGACGAGTTTTCGTTTAACGAAGTAGTCGGTCAGCGCACATCCGCACGAGGATATCTTCCTGCAGGCGGTTTCCGCGATGGGCGGCTGGTTGATATGGTAGGCGGAGGTATTTGCCAAGTATCGTCCACCCTTTATGACAATGTACTGCATGCTCGCCTTGAAGTAACTGCGCGTCGCGCTCATACGCTTCCCATTGCGTACCTGCCACTTGGCCATGACGCCGCCATTTACTGGGGCGTACTAGACTTGCGGTTTGTAAACAACACCGATTACCCAATACGAATTGAAATTGAATTTGACGAGCGCGAAATGACATCTCGTCTAATAGGCACGAGTACAGACGACTATGTTGTAAGGATTGAGTCCCGCTCTACATCAACTCCGTTTAGTACAGATTATACGGTAAACCCCAACTTGTCATATGGACAAACGACAGTGGACTTTAGAGGCGCGAATGGTGCCATCGCATACACTTATCGCATTATCTACGATGCAGAAGGCAATCAGTTGAGCCGGACACGTATTGCAAGAGACGTATATCGCGCGCAAAATCGTAGAGTTTATATTGCGCCGCCGGATGCACGGCCACCTGAACCGGCATATGAACCGGCTCCGGCAGAGCCATATCCACCAGCCTAAAAGCGCAAATAAGTTTATTTAACAATTTGTCATGACATGCATGTGAGATATATAAATACGCACTTTCGGGAGACGGCAAGTAAACAACTTGCCGTCTTTTTATTATCTTCACACAATAAAACTGTCGAAATTTATTTAAATTTACAATTGACATCTGTATATATTTTTGCTATCATCCACTTGAAAACGTTTACATTTCCTTGCAGATGCATAAAACCACAACAAAGGGGGCTACAATTTGAACAAACACACAAAAGCCCCCACAATAAAAGATGTCGCGCAGTTATCAGGGGTGTCTTGGGCTACAGTTTCCCGGGTAATAAACGGTGGCAATGGCGTTAGCGATAAGCTAAAGGAACGTGTCTTACAAGCTGTAAAAACGTTAGGCTACTATCCAAACCGCGCCGCACAAGCCCTAATCAACAAGGAAACGGGCAGTATAGGCGTTGTGTTAAACAATCTGCATGATCCGTATTTCTACGACTTACTTCGCGGTTTTGGAGATGCGGCAAAAAAAACCAGCTACAACGTAGTGTTGTGCAATGTGCCGTCCGGGGACGCGGCAGAAAAAGAAAAATATGTAAAATATCTCACAAACGGCGTTGTAGACGGCATTATCCTGTATGGCTCTTATTTAACAGACGCGCCTATCGTACATTACCTGCATAACGAAACTACTTGTGATTATATTATTATTGAGAACAATATCCCCGACATCGATTGCAACGAGCTTTTAGTAGACAACGCAAGCGGCGTTGAGCAGGCAATTGCACATCTAATAGAGCTAGGACACCGCAAAATTGCCCACATAGGCGGCGATTTGAGCAAAATGGTATCGAAAGACAGGCTTGACGGCTATATCAACACGATGCTGGCCAAGGATTTGACCATCGAAGCCGGATATATCCAAAACACCACCGCGGACTATCGCTTAGGCTATGCCTGCATGCAAAATTTAATGAACCAGAGCATTCGCCCAACAGCTGTTTTCTGTTGTGACGACGCCATTGCAAGTTATGCAATACGAGCGGCACTGGACATGGGGATTTCTGTCCCGCAGGATATATCTGTTGTAGGGTTTGATAACCAGAAAATTTTACCCGAAAGATATATGGGGCCTGCGGTCACATCCATAGAGCAGCCGCTGTACGACATTGGCAAAGAGAGCATCCTGTTGCTGGCAGAGCGTTTGCAAGGCAATAACTCGGAAGAAAATTTGCGTAAGGTTTATCGAACAAAACTAGTTGTTAAGGATTCTACCGGTCCTGTATAAATACAGCAGTTTCTGACAATTGCTGTGCGCCGCTTTCGGCGGCAGAGTCCTTACGGACGATAAAACTGCTTATAAGGAGGATTTACCCATGCGTTATGATTTACTATTGCAGGGCGGAACAGTACTAGACCCATCAAGCGGCCTGCACGCTAAAAAGGACGTTGCAATTGTCGGTGGCAAAATTGCCGCAATAGATAACCACATTCCTGCAGACACAGCAGTAAAAGTCGCAGATGTGTCTGGTCTTTTGGTAACCCCAGGTCTAATTGACATGCACTGCCATTTTAATCCAAACTTCCCGGTTGAGGAAGATGGTCTGTCATGCATAAACGCAGACGCACATTTGTTCCAAAGCGGCGTAACCACGGCTGTTGATACTGGCTCGTGCGGCCCTCGGGATTTTATTTACTTCAAGGAGCGGGTACTGGACAAATCCAAAGTGCGTTTGTTTGCGTTTGTAAACATCGCCGACGGTGGTATGGTTAATATCAACCGCGAAAACGACCCGCGGCATTTTGTGCCGCATATAGCCGCCGCCATTGCAAAAAGCTACCCAAACCAGGTTGTGGGAATAAAAACAGCGCACTACTGGGTAGGCAAGCCTTTTGACAAGGAACACCCGCCGTGGGCGTCCATAGAAGCTTGTGTACAGGCCGCGGAAGAAAGCGGCACCCGCGCGCTAATAGATTTCCAGCCAACACTGCCAGAACGTACGTATCACGAGCTTTTGCTTGAAAAACTGCGCCCGGGAGATATGCACACACATATGTATGCACAGCAATTCCCGATACTGGACGAAAACGGCAAGATTTACGACTTCCTTTGGCAAGCTAAAAAACGTGGTATTTTATTTGATTTAGGACATGGCAGCGGGAGTTTTTGGTTCCGCAATGCGATACCTGCGCTTGAGCAAGGGTACTTGCCAGATACGCTTTCTACAGATTTGTATGTGGACAATGTTGCGGGGCCGGTGTTTAGCCTTTGCAATATCATGTCAAAGTATCTGTCGATGGGGATGGAACTTGTCGAGGTTATAAAGCGCGTTACCACTTCTCCGGCAGACATTATCGGCGATTCAAGCTTGGGAAGGCTCGCCGTCGGCGGTGTGGCAGATATTGCGGTATTACGGCAGTTGACTGGGGACTTTGGCTTTGCGGACGCCGGTGGTGCGCGAATGCGCGGTACAAAACGTTTGGAGTGCGCCTTGACGGTACGTGATGGTAAAATTGTTTACAACCCCGAGGCATTAACGCTCCCAGACTGGGAAACCGCGCCTCAGTCCTATTGGACAGCACCCGGGGTGATTGTGTGATGGACTATACCCAACTACTAAAAGGTAAAACCGCCTTCATAACCACGGCGGTACGCGGCATAGGCCGTGATATTGCGATACTTTTTGCCCAACACGGCGCGACAATTGCTTTTGCAGGAAGAAAGCAGCTAGACATTGACAACACCGCTGCCGAACTGCGCAAACTCGCGTCGGCTTCACAAGGCTATCTCTGCGACCTTTCCGTAAAAGAGCAAACAGAGAACGTGTGCGACCAAATTTTAAAAGATTTCGGTGGCATAGATATTCTCGTAAACGTAGTGGGCGTAAACAAGCAGGACTTTGCGCACGATCTAAAAGACGAAGATATAGAATGGCTGCTTGAAACCAATTACAAAAGCAGCCTACGAACGGCAAGGAAATTTTTGCCCGGCATGATAGAACGCAAATGCGGTAATATTGTAAACATATCGTCTATACACGGTACGCAAACTATGCCTAAATTTGCTCTGTACGCCGGTACTAAGGGTGCTATGGATGCATCTGCTCGCGCAATGGCGTTAGCGTATGCGCCTTATGGCATTAGGGTAAACAACCTAGCTCCCGGCCTTGTAATGAGCGATGTAATGGCAGACGAAGTGCTATCGTATCCAGAAGGACGCAAGCGCGACGAGTTTATACAACTACTAGAGAATATGCAGCCGCTGCCTATTGGTAAAATGCAAGATGTTTCCAACACGGCATTGTTTTTGGCAAGCGAAATGTCTGCGTATATTACGGGGCAGACAATTTTAGTAGACGGCGGCGCGACTGTTAAAGCACATTAGGGCAATAAAACAGCTATTGAAAGAAAGGCAACCCATATGACTTTTTATGAGAAACTGGGCATTGACACATACATCAACGCTCACGACACCTATACAATTTACGGTGGCAGCCGAATGTCACAAAAAACGCTGGAAGCTATGAATCAAGCCGCCGCGTCTTTTGTAGACATCGCCCAAGTCCAGCAAGTGCTGGGAGCGAAAATTGCTAAAATGACAAATAACCCCGCCGCATATATCACCAATGGCGCGGCGGGCGCTATAACATTGGCAACGGCAGTGTGCATGGCAAAAGGCGATATGTACGCATTTTCTAAGTTACCCGATACTGCGGGGATTGCAAACGAAGTTATTGTTATGCGAAGCCAACGAAACGGCTACGATGCCGCTATTCGCACTGCAGGTGCTACCATAGTAGAGATAGGCGACGCGGACGAAACCCCTGAGTTTGAACTAGAAGGCGCAATAAACGCCAACACAGCCGCCATTTTCTACTTTGTTTCGTCCAACTTTGCGCGAGCTTCCATGCCGCTTGAGAAAGTGCTGGCAATTGCCAAACAGAGAAACATCCCCGTAATTGTGGATGCCGCGGCTCAACTGCCACCTGTAGAAAATTTGTGGAAATTTACCAAAATGGGTGCGGCACTTGCTCTGTTCTCAGGTGGGAAAACCCTCTGCGGGCCTCAGGATAGCGGGCTTATTGTAGGCCGTGCCGATTTTATTCGTGATTGCCTGCGATTTGGTGCTCCAAACCATGGTGTTTGCCGCGGTAGCAAAACATCACGCGAGGCAATGGCGGGACTTTTTGCGGCATTGGAACAATACTTGGCGCTTAATCAGGAAGATGAGTATGCGCGTTTGGAAAAAATAGCGCGCAGCCTAGGTTTAGTAATGGAACAGGGCAGGCTGGAAACCACCCTTGTGCCAAATGGTCCCGTTGGACAAGCGTATCCTCGTATTTTTGGCAAGTGTACAGAACCAAACCGTGCAGTGGAAATTGCCGCCGCCATGCGTGCCGAAAAAATCTACATCGGCGCAGAACCTTGGCATAATCAGATATACATCAGTCCGCTTAATTTAACCGAAGACGAAGCCCGCCATGTTGGCGAGGTATTGCGGAAGATATTAAACCAACCAATGTACATGTAAAGGAAGTGTTTCTTTTGAAAAAATTTATCGCAGTTGACGGAGGCGGCAATAAAACCCTTTGCATATTAGGCGATGAATCCGGAAAAATTTTAGGACAAAAAATGGTAAGCGGCACAAACCATCAAATAAGTGGAATAGACACCGCATCCGATGTCTTATGTGGCGCGATAGATGATTTGCTTAATGGTGCCGGAGTCGATAATGACGAAGTTGCAAACGTTGTCATTGGCCTAGCAGGCATGGACTTCGAAAGCGATGTCGCACTCATGACTCGCAACCTCAAGGGGCGGCTTGCGCAACTTTCTCCCCTACTCCTAAACGATATCTGGATTGCCCTTGTAGCTGGCGGGATGGAAAGCTACGGCGCGGTTTCCGTCTGTGGCACGGGTCACAACACAGGTGTATTGGCCAAGGATGGCACAAGATACGGTATAAGCGCGCTGCGTTTTTGCTTAGGCAACTTCGGCGGCGGTAATCTTTTGGCCGAGCACGCGTTACACAAGGCGTTTCGCAGTTACGAAAAAACAGGCGAACACACCGCGCTAGAAGAACATCTTCCACAGTTGTGCAAATCTAAAAACATGGGAGATCTGCTTTTCAAAATTTATGAAAGCGGCTATACCTATCAACAGTCATTTGGCATACCCCACTTAGTGGATAGTTTGGCAGCCGCAGGCGATACCGTTTGCCGCAACTTGTTGCAAACCTTTGGCGAGACACAGGGCGAAATGACCGGGCGGCTAATACAGCAAGCCGGACTCTCGTATGAAACCATACCGGTAGTAATGGCGGGAAGCCTGTACACCAAGCGCGAAACGGAATATATCGCCGATTCGTTCGAAAAATCGTTAAAAAACTACTGCGAAAAGCCCGTCTTGCGAACGTTATCAAGAGAGCCTGTTTTAGGCGCGGGAATGCTGGCACTTCACAAACTCCATACAAACCTTGATATAAAAACGGCCGAGTCACTAATGGCAAGAATGGAGGAAAGCTTGTGCAATTTGTAGAAATTGCCGAAAGTTACAAAAAGCAGTTACTGGAAGAAGTTATTCCTTTTTGGCAAGACAGGGTGCTTGATACCGAGTACGGCGGATATTTCAACAACTTCACCAGAGACGGTACGCGGTTTAGCGATGATAAGCCCGGCTGGTTTGTAGGCCGGACGATGCATACCTTCGCTACACTTCACAGCGAACTCCCGCATCTTGATACGGACAAAAAGTGGCTTAAAATAGCAAAAGCTGGACGGGAAATGTTTAACACATCCTTTTATGCGGGGAACGGGCGGTTTAACAAAATGCTTGACCGCACAGGGCGTGTGTTGGAAGGTACCACTTCCATTTTTACAGATTGCTTTGCGGTTAAAGGGCTTTATGAATATATTCACGCCACAGGCAATAAACCGTCCGACATCGCCCTCGCAGACGAGCTTAGCCAAAAGCTGTTCGCCAACCTGCAAGACGCGGAAGTTCAAAAACTCGAATGTCCATCGCACTTGCAAAAACACGCGTTTACCTTCATGGCTCTGGTAACAGCGCAGGAAAGCCGTAAAATTTTTGGCGACAAGTACCAACCGGTAATCGACGAGTGCATTCATCGTTCCCTTTACCAATTTGCTAACGATACCTACCAAGCACCACTGGAGTTTATCGCAAAAGACGGCAGCCCCATACTAACCGGCCACGGGCGGCTGATAGACGCAGGCCACACAATGGAAGCATTGTGGTTTGCGATGGAAGAAGGCACGCACACAAAGCGCGCGGGAGAAGTTCTCGATTGGGTAATTGACCGCTGCTATGACGAAGAGTACGGCGGGTTCTACCACTTGTGCGATATAGACGGCGGCAAGCCAAAAGATGGTTTGGATACAGTAGACTACGGCATAGCAAAAATAAACTGGAACGACAAAGTATGGTGGGTGCAGTGCGAAGCACTTGTGGCATTGGCAATGAGTGCGAGCATAAATAAAAATCCACGGCATTACGAATACTTCTTAAAGCAAAGAGAATTTACAGAAAGCCTGTTCCGTGACCGCGAATATGGCGAATGGTATGCGTTCCTACGCCCAGACGGCTCGCTGCTTAGCGACACAAAGGGCTTTGCGGGCAAAGGCCCATATCACGTACCGCGTTGTTTATTGAAGTTAGCAAAACTTCATTAACATAGTGGGGACATTTGTAGCCCCGCATATATAATTAAAAAGGAGACGAGAATCATGAAAAAAATCGTAACATTGGCAGTAATTATGGTAATGGCACTGGCCCTATTGGCCGCGTGTAACCGCGACAACGACCCTGCACCAGCCGAGGCAGGCCCGGTTACAATTTCTTGGATGGCACCTAACTGGAACGAAGACGTAGTACGCGAACTTGCCGCAGAATTTATGGCAGACAATGAGGACATTATTGTAGAAATAATTGTAACCGACTGGGATACCTACCGCTCCCGCGTAACCACCGTAGGCAGTGCAGCCAACGCGCCGGAACTTGCAACAATCTTGCTATCCGACGTTCGCCCGCTGGCAACAATGGGCATTTTGCAGCCGCTTAACGAATTGGGCGCGCAAGCCGGTGTTAACTTTTCCGACTTCCTGCCGCCGGCACTTGACATGGGTACTGTAGACGGCAACATCTATGCTCTGGCATACAGATACGACGGCAGCGGCATTTTCTACAACGTAGATATATTGGAAGCCGCGGGCTTTTCTGAGTTCCCACGTACATGGGACGGTATGCTTGAAATGGCTAGCATATTAAGCGACGACGGCATTCACGCGTTTGCATGGCCTCTAGGCAACCAAGCGGAAGCCGTAACACGCCTAATCCAACAGCTAAACACCTTTGGCGGCTCTATCCTGAACGAAGATGAAACCGCGTCCACAATCGACAGCCCACAATCCAGAATAGCCCTAGGCAACATCGTATACTCCATCCAAGATGGCTTAGCGTCACCGGGCAGCCCCGAATTTAACAATACAATAATGAGAAACATGTTTGGCTCAGGCCAGCTTGCGTTCAACTTCACAGGCCCGTTTGACTTGGAAGTATTAGCGGACGAATTCCCTGACCTTAACTTCCGCACAGCGGTTATCCCAGGCGACGGCGGCATGGGTGTTACCACAGCAAACGGCTGGTGTGTTGCTATGCTGCGTACAAGCAATAACCAAGAAGAAGCGGCTCGTTTTCTTGCATATATCATGCTGCCAGAAAACCAAGCGCGCCTAACCCACAGCTTCCCAGCAAGCCAAACAGCAATCCAATTTCCAGAATTCTCTACACCAGAACTTGCACCGTTTGCGGAACAACTGCAAAACAGCGTTGCAGAGCCCGCGTTTACCCGCTGGGCAGAAATTGAGCCGATTATCTTCATGCACATCCAACAAGCTGTAGCAGGTATGGTAAGTGTTGATGAGGCCATTTCTAACATGCATAGAGACTTGAATGCTTTGCTTGCTTCTTAAGTTTTAAAATATGAAGTTTGGGGGCTTTAGCCCCCCGAAAGTACCGACTTAAGACCTTAGATGTGTTGCCCCATAGGCACCATGCTTAACAAAAAATTGTTGCGCTGTCTCATAAGTATGTATGGATGACGAAAGTGAAAGACCGTAGGGGCGACTATTAGTCACCCGCAAAATCGCACGTTTATAAAATTTATATCTAAAAAGTGTGCGAATCCCGGGCGACTATTAGTTGCCCCTACAAGTCTACACCCTATTATACAGTCTTTCGTTAAACCGGCTGCTATTGGGTCAAATATTCTAAGGTCTTGTATTTTTAACGTAATAAGAAAGGGGCGTTTAGCTTGAAAAAAGGATGGATAACAAGGGACGAGCTTCGTGCCATTCCATTTTTGCTTCCCGGAGTTATTGCCGGGATTGCGCTTATAATATATCCGCTGATATATATTTTGCGTATGAGTTTTACGCATAACGTCCCAGGCGGTGGCGGTGGTTTTGCGGGTTTTGATAATTTTATGCGGCTAATTCGTAACCCGATGTTTTCTATAGCGTTGCCCAATACTATCCGGTTTACATTGGTTTCTGTTGGGCTCGCGTTTATCATTGGGCTTACGCTTGCGTTAATTATTCAGCGTAAAGGGATTCGGTTTAAGGGGCTTTGGCGTAGCTTGCTGTTTATTACTTGGATAATCCCGGGCGTGGTTAAAGCTACTTCTTGGCGGTGGTTATTTACTACTGACGGTGGTATGGTTAACCATATTTTGATGTCGATTGGGTTTATAAATGACCCGGTACCTTGGCTTACTAGCCCGCGCTTTGCTATGACTTCTATTATTATAGTACAGGTATGGTCTACCGCACCCTATGTTATGCTGCTTATGACGGCGGGGCTTTCGCAACTGCCGCGAGAGCTTTTTGAAAGTGCCGATATTGACGGTGCTAATTGGTTCCAAAAAGTAACGCGTATTACCTTGCCGATGCTTAAGGATATTACCTTCATTAGTATATTGCTGCTTGTAGTTTGGGCAATTAATGAGTTCGCGCTGTTTATGATAATGACATCCGGCGGCGGACAAGGTACAATGACTATATCAATTATGATCTATAACCAGTTTAGAGCTTTGAATTTAAATGCGGCTTCTGCCAGCGCGGTTATGCAATTGTTGCTTACCATGGTTTTTGCAGGTGGATATGTTGCCTTAACAGCCAGAAAGAGGGATTAGATGAATACAAGAAAATTATCGGTTTTGATTGGCGATATTGTTTCTTACGCGGTGCTTATTTTGTCGTCCCTTTTGGCACTTATACCACTCGCTTGGGTAATAAGTACGTCGTTTAAACCTATTCAAGAAATTTACACCAACCCGCCTCATTGGCTTCCCCACGCGCCTACGGTGTCGAACTATTATAATGTTTTGCTGGATAGTAATATCCCGCGAGCGTTTTGGAATAGTTTGGTTGTTGGCGTCGGGGTTGCGTTTCTGTCGTTACTGCTTGGCGGGATGATGGGATATGCTTTTGCACGATTTAAGTTTAGGGGCAGCAAGTTTTTGTCATTATTTATTTTAACAAGCCAGATGTTACCCATTACAGTTTTGATGATACCTATGTTCCGCATGGGTAACGCGCTTAATATATTGGATTCGCGTATGGGGCTTATGGTTGCGCACTTGGTTATCGCGCTGCCGCTTGTCACATGGATAAGCCGCGGGTATTTTATGAATATTCCCGCGGAAATTGAAGAAGCCGCCAAAGTTGACGGCTGTGGTACAATACGTACACTGGTATCAATTATTTTGCCACTGTTGCGCCCGGCTTTAGCCACTACGGGGATTTATGCTTTTGTTGTGTCTTGGAACGAGTTCGCGCTGTCTAACTTGCTTACTCTTTCCATGTCCAGCAGAACCGTTCCTGTAACTTTGCGAGAGTTTTCTACTTTCTTTAGGGTTAACTGGGGGGATACTATGGCCGCGGCTACGGTTATCACTTTGCCTGTTGTGGTTATCTTTATGGTGTTGCAAAAGCATTTTATTGAAGGGCTTTCCAGCGGAGCTGTGAAGGGGTAATCCTATTCTAAACAAGGAGACGATAAACTATGAGCGAAACAGGAAAACGCATGGAGAAGTTTGGTATCACATTGCCCATAAGAGACAGGCGCGGCACAGGCGTTGTGGATGCCGCCTTAATCGGTGATGTGTTGTACCTATCTGCGCATTTGCCGCTTGATGTAGACGGAAAACCGGTATACGTGGGCAAAGTAGGGCAGGAAATTGATGTGGAAACCGCATACAAAGCCGCGCGCTTATGCGGTATGAACATGCTTGCCACAATCAAGGACTACATCGGCGAGCTGGACAGAGTGGACTATTTTGTAAAAGCTCTTGGCTTAGTAAACAGCGCGGGTGATTTTAGCCAGCAACCCGCGGTTATGAACGGCTTTTCCGACTTGATGGTGGAAGTTTTTGGGCGACGCGGACAACATGCCCGCAGTGCAATGGGTGCGTATGCCCTACCACACAATGTGCCAATAGTTGTGGATGCGATTATCAAAATTAGGGGGTGAAGTTGTGGACTACATTAACAAAATAGTAGTTGACGGCATGGAAACCGAACCTACCTACGCAAAAAAACGCGGCATAGTCCTCTATCGCAAGGTGGATGACTTGTTGTACATTTCGGGTCACGGACCAGAGCACACCATTACAAACGAACCCATTTTTGCGGGGCGTGTTGGCGAAGAATACACCCCAGAAGAAGGCTATGCCGCCGCAAAAGAAGTTGGCGTAATTTTGCTTGGCGCTATGCAAGATATCTTGGGCAACTTAGACAAGGTAAAACGAGTAGTAAAAGCAACTGGTCTTGTTAACTGCGGAAAAGGGTTTTCTGACGTGGATATGGTGATGGACGGTTTCTCTGATACAATGGTTGCGGCTTTAGACGACAGGGGTTTTCACACACGCACGGTTATGGGGACGCGCAACTTACCTAACAATAACATAACCGTCGAGGTTGAAGTTATAGTGCAGGTGTACTAACATGGCAAGTACACTTTTGGTAGGCTGTTATAGCAACGACGGCAACGGGATTTATGTGTATTCCCTTTGCGAAAGTGGCAGATTTACCCTGCAAAGTATTTTTGGCGAGCATACAAACCCGACTTATCTTACACAAAGTGGTAATAGAATTTATGCCGCTTGCGAGCAAGAAACGGGAAAGCTTGCCGCTCTCGAGATAGACGGCTACAGGCTACGCACGATAAACACTATAGACATACCCGGTGCGGCAACATGCCACGTTACCGTGCACCCCGCAAATAATCTGCTGTTTGCGTCAAACTATGTAAGCGGTAACGAAGTAACATGCAGGTTAAGCGAGGACGGCAGCATTGGCAATATTATCAACCAAATCAACTACGAAGAAAAGTCCAATTGCCATTGTGTGGCAATTGATACGGATGGTACAGGAACGGTCTCCATAGACTTGGGATGTGATAAAGTATACGTGCGTAGCTGTGAAATAACAGACAACGTGCCTCTGCAGCAATTTCAGCTGCCGCAAGATACAGGCCCACGCCACTTTGTATTTCATCCAAGCGGTAAATTTGGCTATTTGATAACGGAAACCGCAAACAGTATAATCGGCTATAACTACAATGCGCACAAGCTGCAGCAAATCCAAGAAATCCCACTACTCCCACCTGATTATAAAGACCAAAGCTACGCCGCCGCCATAAAAATTTCCCCCTGCGGGAAATGGCTTTACGCAAGCAATCGCGGGTTCGACCATATCACTTTGTTTGGTATAGACTCTCAAACCGGCCAGCTTGTACAAAAAGGCTATTATCCAACGGGCGGGCATTGGCCGCGGGATTTCGGCTTTACCCCTAGTGGCGACATTATTATTGTGGCAAACCAAAAGGACAACAACCTTGTAAGCTTTGCGGTTGACCCGCAAACAGGGGCAATTGGGGAGCAATTGGATATTGTAACCGTTGCAAACCCCGCATGTGTAGTAGTTTTATAAATCAGTTACAAAGCAGCACAAATTCCCGGCAAGCCAGCTAGGAATTTGTGCCTTTTTTTTGCCTATGATATAATGGGCAAAATTTTCTATAGCCCGATGTCAAAGAGAAGAGGAAGTTCTACAATGAACAATATAGCCATCCGCGATGTAATACCGGATGATATCCCAGCAATTAAGGATATAGTACGCGAAGTATGGGACTGGGAAGATGCGTTTAACAACGACATAGTCATAGACGCATGTATAGCCATGTACTTTGCGCCTGTACTGCACGAGGCAACTTTTGGGCGGGTAGCACTTATCAACGATGAAGTAGTGGGCGTAATTTTCGGAGTTGTAAATGACGAACCCCCAAGCTACACGCATCTATTAGAAGATCTTTCGCCATATATCATAACGTTAATGCAGGCCTGCGACGAGGACAGACAGGGAATGTGCGAATACATGACTAAGCAGCGCATAGTTTACAAAGAGCTGATAGACGGCATAGAGGACGAATACGATGGTGCTGTGGATTTTCTTGTGCTATCAAAAGCCGCACAAGGTAAAGGAATAGGCAAGTTGCTTTGGCTTTCGCTAAAGGAATATCTGCAAGAAAAAAACACTGCCAAAGTATATCTGTACTCTGACAGCGAATGCAATTTCGGCTTTTACGACAGCCAAGGCTTCATCAAACGGCGCGAGGGCAAAATGCGCGTTACGTTTAACGGAGAAGAAGATGTTACAGCGCAGTTTTTATACGAATACAAATTTTAAATCAGGAGGAATTTCCATGGATTTTTTTGAGGCGATAGAAAAACGTTATTCTCATAAGGAGAATTTTTTATCCGACCCCGTACCTCTTAAGCATCTCGAACAGATAGCCCGCGTTGGTTTGCTTGCTCCAAACGGCATGAACAGGCAAATGGTGCACATGGTAATATTACCCAATCGAGAAAGCGTGGCAAAATTATGCGCCGTCTCGCCCAGACCGGGGCTTGAAACCGCACCTGCCGCAATTGCGGTGCTTACAGATAGCACACAGGCTCCGCCCCCACCCCATGATATGAATTTTGAAAAGGAAGATTATTCGGCCGCGGCTGCGAGTATGCTGCTGGCGGCAACCGCACTGGGCTACGTCTCTGTGTGGCTGGACAGCCCTTACTGGGGCGAAGAAAAACAAAAAGGCGCGCATGAAGTACTAGGAACACCAGACACGTTTAAGCTGTGGGTAGTACTCCCCATCGGTAAGCCGGACGGAGAAGGCTCGCGCCGCGATAGGTTGCAACCTAAACAAAGGATATCACATGTGAGATTTGGTAATGGGCAGTAGGATATGCGTTGGCATATACCATTATTGTCACCAATCAGAAAGGATTGCGTTATGACCAACCTTGAAACCATACACAATAGAACCAGCTACCGGGGAAAATACAAAAGTACCCCTGTTCCTCGGACGGATTTGATAAAAATAATGGAAGCGGGACTAGCCGCGCCATCCGGCTGCAACACGCAAACGACGAGTTTAATCGCGGTAGACAACCCAAGTCTACTGAGCAAGCTACATAGCGTCATCACACCCGACGTAGCAGAAACCGCCCCGGCTATAATATGTGTGCTTACACAAAAAATAGTTGCGATTGCCAACAGGTATTTTTACATACAAGACTACTCCGCCGCTATCCAAAACATGCTTTTGGCGGCTGTTTCTCTCGGGTATCAAAGCTGTTGGTACGAAGGGCATATCACCGACGCGGACGCGATAGGCCGCAAAATGGCTGATATCTTGGATGTGCCCAGTGATTATGAACTGGTTTGTTTTTTGCCGGTTGGTATTGCGGCAGAAGCGGTAACTTTTGTAAAAAAGAAGCCTTTTGAACAGAGGGCTTGGTTTAATGGGTTTGGTGTTAGGTAAATTTATATCCGCTACCACCGTACGGCAAGTAGCGCATCTAAAAAAATGGAAAATGTACTCATACTCGTTTCAATTTTACCAGGCCAGCGATATTCTATTACATGAACACAATCATTTTGGCTGTGGCTTACGGCTCTTGTAAACTCGGCCTCGTCAAGCCTGAAAAAGCCTGTAACCCCCGGCAATTCGGTTCTGTACAGCCCCATAAAAGTAACTATTGTATGGCCACGCATCAAAAATGGTAGCTGGTCGCTGCCCAAAAAAGACGCGGGCGGGTGACCTATTATATCAAGACTAAGCTCGTAAGCAATTGCGTCAATACGGCGAGTTATATCGTTTGCGCCCGGCAATGCGTTATCGTTGTAGGCTGTGCCATAAATCATGTACGGCCCGTCTATCAGCGAGTCCGCGTTAATCATCAGAACGATGTTGCTTTCCTCTTCGTCCGTCAGGCGGCCTACAAAATGGCGTGAGCCAAGCAGCCCAACTTCCTCCGCACCGAAAAAGATATATACAATGGTGTAGTAGTTATCCGCAGCAAGCATCCGCTGGGCACTTTCCAGTAACAGTGCCGTACCGGACGCGTTGTCCGCGGCACCGGGGGTTGGCCAGCTGTCGTAATGCGCGCCTACTATTATCTTTTGCGAAGTTTGGCCGGGTATGGTTACTATAATATTTTGGCTAAGCCTAGTGGTGTAGCGCAGTTCGAAATCAGATTGCCATCGCGCCAAGTTGGTCAAATTCCACCAAGCACTTCCCGCTCCCCCGGTGGCATTTGGGTCGCCGTAAACATGAAATTCCTGTACTATGATATTCTCCCACGGGTGTCCCATTGCCAAAAACTCTTCTATAAGCCATGCCGCGGCTTCTTTCTCGCGATAAGAAAATGGCTTGCGGCTGTATAGGTGGTCGTTTATGAAGTGCAACTGCTCTATTGCCAAGTAGCCGAGGGGGGTATAGTCAGTCAAAACAAGCGGCGGCCTAATATCGGCAAAATATTCGAATTCCCATGCGAAGTTACCCCACTCACGAAGGGTAACGGCTCGTGTGGGGATTTTTTGTGGCTCAACAGGTTGATACTCTTCGTATGGCTGATATTCTTCTTCGGCTTGAGGCGTGTACTCTTTAATATTGCCGTTTGTTTGTATTTCTTGCTCCGGTTCCAAAACTTGTTCGACATACAGTGTATCGCCATAACTGTGGCCACAAGCCACCAAAATTAACAAAGCAGCAATTACTCCGATTGCCCTTTTCATCTTATCGCCTCCATAAGCTTGTTCTGAGGTTAAGCCACAAAACGGGGCGCACTTCCCCTGTAGTATTACTTACGCCCGTACCGTACACAGAAAGTGTACCTGTTGGGTCTACACCGGCTGCAAGGTGCTGATATACACCGGCAGAACGCGTCCACCACCATCTTGGTATACCTTCAGGACAGTAGGCAACTCTTGCGGAATTGTATTCATCCATCAGCCATCGTGCGCCTTCGGGCCGGTTTGCAAGCTGTCCGCTGTCGCCAAAGTACCGTACAATTTCTTCTATGCTTAAGATGAATATTTTATCAAATGTATTCTCGCCACCCGCGGAACCAAACCATGGGTTATCGGTGTTAATTACATATGTTTCTCGAATGCGCGCTGTTTCTGCCGGGGTAAAATTTTGCAGAAATTCGTCGTTTAAATAGTGGCGAGTACTGCTGCCGTTCCATGTCATTCGTCCTGCTCTTTGGTGGTAGCGGCCTTCTCTTATTATATATGTATTTTCGGTAATAAGCAGTGCATGGTTGCCTTGTAAGTCGAGTACGATCCAATTACGTCCGCCAAATTCCAATGTTTCGCCTATTTCTATCGAGACTGCACGCCACGGGGCAAAAACAAGTGCGGCTGTAGGTATCACAACCAATAAGGCAAACAGTACCAAAAGTTTTTTCACTCCGCATGCTCCTTTCTTGGAGAAGCTATTGGCATCCGCAACACAGTCTAACATCCCTAGACTGCAATTGTCAACGTCTGCGTTTGCTTTCAGGGACCTATAAACTCCGACCGCGGATCATGCCGAGAACAATTGCCCGTTATGCTGCCCGGATTATAGTTTGCGTAACAGTACCGACAACCACCCGGACATGTGTTATACATGCCAATATCAACGCTTGGGGAGCAGCCGCATTCCAAGCGTTGGTTTTTATCCTTTTTATAAGGCTGTTCGAAAAAAGCACCATCAATACAGCGCGCGCGGTCTATGCCTAAATGCTCTAAATCAAGTTTTTCGGCACAGGTAGCTATTTTCAAATTGTAGCTTTGTGCAATAGCAGTAAGCGCCGCCGCAAGCTTGGCTTTCGTTTTGTCGTCAATATCATCGATTGCGAGTGCTTTTGCATTTGCCTTAACTCCACGATAATGGGTATCGATAAAACTGAAAATCACCTGGTTTGTGTAACGGTGCAATTCCCCAGCCATTTTCTCAAATGCGGACATATGATAATCTACGGTATATTTCGCGTTAAGAAAAACAGGGTCATATCTCCAAATGACCCTGTCTTTACCAATTGTATCGGATAGTCGTTTAAACGTTGTAAATAATTCCGTTGCCTTTTGCGGCAGCTTTGGCTCAATGTCCTTACCATATGGCGTGATAGTGAACTGGAAATAGTACTTATACTCCCGCAATTCGCCAAGCCGCGCAAGCATCGGCTGTGGGTTCTTTGTCCAAAACACAATGCCTGTTACCGCGTCGGGGGTAATATTTACACGCCGTACTTGATTGAAATTTATGGGATTGCGTACTAAAACTAAACCTTCTTCTACACGGTTAAAAAACCAATCGGAGTAATACGCAGGTATGTCGGTTCTGCGGCTTGCGCTTATAATCATCGGAGACGTCCTCCTAACCCCACCAAACATTCCCATCACGAGTTTGGAAGCGTATTGACACAGCTCCATCACCGGTGCGCGCAAGATTGATATAACGTATACCATCACGCATGGTAAGCACCGTTTCGCTACCGCCCGCACTTACTACAAACACATTTCGCCCTTCCGCAAGCAGTTCCTGCATAGCAAGATGCAGTAATTCAAATTCCATTGGCTGAGTAAACTCCAACGGGTTCATGTCTAATATAACAACGGCATTGGTTAGGTTGTTTACACGCAAATCATTCATAAACGACCCCCATTGGCTCCTGTTTGTTGCGGAAATCCCACCCTCGCGGGCGGCTATTGTTGCAACGGCAAAATTAGACCGCCGCTGTATGGAATACGTTGCTTCTACTGGCACACTAAATTCGTAAACCGCGGCACCTGCAATATTACCTGTTGCGCGCATGCTATCTACAAATTGCGTACTACGCGGCACTGTAGCCTGCCCTACCGGAACATACAACGCCTCAAGCCCGTAGAAAAATACGGTATGATTTGTGGCCGCTGTGGCAGAAAGCGTAACCATATAAATCTGATCAATAGTAAAAGGCCCCGGTGCGCTTGGCATTGTGGCAGTAACAGTTTGCCAGCCTGTAAAATTAACATTGCGTGTAAAGTCTATCAAATGTACCTGTCCGTTGCCGTCATGTACACGCCCCCGTAGCCAGTGACCACTGCCGTCGCCCCTCACCTGCAAGCGCAAACCCACAGGAGCGGCAGTTATGTTAAGCGGCGGGTTAAAAGTCGCGTATGCCGCCTGTGTGCTTTGGCTAACGGCAAAACTATAATCCATACGAATGGCTCGCCTGTTGTCAATATTTTCTGTCCTTACCGCGGTTACGCCTGTTGTGGGATGCGAAAGCTGAGAAATTTGCCCGCTGTGCATGTCTATTGCTACTGGCGAACCGCCGATGGTAACTGGAATAAACGCACTAACGGTACCCACAGTAGCAGTTATATAACCCGCACCACCCGCAGAGGCAATAAATGCATTATCCTCGAACCGCCCAAGATGCGCCGGAGAAACACTAAGCCCCGCTACAGACGGAATTGCGACAGTAAACCCGTCCTGTGTAACACCCGAAAAATTTAAGCTTGAGCGTTCGCCCTCTACAAGGGAGATGGCAGACAAGTTTGGCTGCAGTTCCGCCAAAATATGGGCGGTAATTGTAACATTTGCGCTAAAATCGCCATAGGCGGCAGTAAGTAAATGGGAGCCCGCGCGGAACGCAGTGTATCCATTATTATTCCAAAAACCCGCAAACTCGTCGTTTACAGAAAGTCTCACATTTTGTGCGTTAATGGGTACGCGGTTACCCAAAGCATCTTCGCCAACTACGGACATGGTCATAGGCACCCCTACCACCGCGCGAGCTGCACTTGGTGTAATTACAATACGCGCAAGCGGCCCTACGGGAGATTCGTCAAACACACCAAGTGCGTTAATTACGCGGCGCTCGGTGCCTTCGGAAGGAGTGTTGGCAACTACATGGTCTTCGCCCCTGTCGCTTACTACAAGAGTTACCGAGCCGCCGCTGTCAAAATGCATTGCGTTGTGCGCTCCGTATCTGCGCATGAGCTCTGCCATATTGGCATGGGTCACGCCGACAGAATGAGTTCTCCCGTCTGCAACCATTAATATCAAACGATTACCGTCACTGCTTACACCAGCTGCCGCACGGGGGTGCCGCCCCGCGGGGGTACCGTAGTCTTCCACTGTTGCGCCATTGGAAAGGAGCAGCCCGCCGCCGCCAATTGCGGCTTGTATTTGGGAAAAGTTAACACCCGCGTCGTTTCGTATAATAAGCTCTGCCCTTTGTCCCGGGGCAAAACGATATCTGCGATAGTTAAGCGATTCTGGCAGTAGTACAACATAACCGTTTTCCGGAATGGTAACTGTTTCTCCCGGTTGGGAAATTCTGACGATTGTATGCCCTTCTACAATTATTTTGGTGGTGTTGGGAAAACGCTCGTCTATGGATGATGTATCATAAAGGGCATTGCGATCCAAAACCACAGCCCAGTTTAGCTGATGTCCAACGTTATTGAGTGCGCCTGTAACTACATTTCTTACTCCATTATTGTAAAAACCGATAGAGAAATGCAAGTAACGGAAAAACACATTGTTATGCATATCCATCAAAAATGTGGCATATTGGTTATTTTCGAAATTGGTATATGTGATTGCCGCGTGAAGTTCTCCATCCATTGCAACGGGACCCGAAGCCAACGAATGCAGCCCAGCCATATTAAAAAAGTCCGCGTTAATACCTGCAACCGCACCGGCATCCCGCACCAGACGCGATGTGGTTTCTCTTAGGCTAAGCCCTCGGCTGCTGGTTATGGGGCGTATGTATATATATGGCTCTCGAAGGTCTACTGTCAGAACATGTACGTCCAGCATTCCGTTAGAAATCATCATACGGTTGCGTTCGTACACCATCCCGCGGGAGATTTGCTCTTGAGTACGGTTTTCGTACAGCACCTCCAACCCGTAAGCAACTTGCGAAAATGCAGTAACAAACACAATTGCGGCGCACAGAAATAAAAACTTTTTAATCATTTTGAGTTCCTCTTTTCATTTTGGACAAAATCTTGTTAATCTATTGTATACATAAACTGAGTATTTTCCTGTTTGTTCCCAGGCGTCAGAACTTCTGACATATTATACTACACTTGTCGTACAAAGGGAAGGTACGTTTAGATGGTACTATTTCCATATATTTCGTGATGTGTATAGTATTTTACAATTTTGCGAAATACTTTCCGAAATTTAGCGGTTTGTGCTATAGCTTACGAAAGGGTTTTAAACTTAAACCGCTATAATTATACATCACCAGTTTTCCGGATACGTTTTGCGAATAGTTACAATATACTCGCCGTTATAAGCGGGACATAAAGACGAAACATCCACTGTTTCGCATGAAGCTACTCGCGGATGTGTATTGTATTGCACTAAGTAGTACTCCCCGCATTCTCCCCAAAAGATATACATTTTAGCTTCTTTGATATAGTCCAAATATTCCTCTAATGTCAGCTCCAAATTTTTCATAATTGTGGCATGAGGCGTGCCGACGTAACGCAAATGCCATGGTTCATACATTATTTGCGTTATATCCGTTTTGGAAGCCGGATAACGTATTATAAAGCCAAATTGATGACTATACTCATCAAGCCACAGACCCGCGGGTGTTTCGCCAAAAGACCGGCATAGCTTACCGTCTGTGCTTACATCTATTGCCAAGCCCAACTGATGCTCACTTGCACCCGGCGGCTGTACAGACTGCGCGGCCATAGCTTCCGCGTCGTGGTGCCCCTGCATCGCAAGTTCAAGAACTTTTTTGTCGAAAATGGACTGCTGATGGGCGTAGCTGCGAAACGCACTTTGTATGCTTAATCCCTGTATGCCGTCTGCCTGCATCGCTTTTTGCATTTGTTCAAAGTTTTCCCGCACTGTAGGATGGAGTGTTATGCCCTTGTATTCTACTAAGCCTACGGGTGAATAGTCCGCACTCAAACGATTGTCTTTATTTACCAAACGCAAAAAGTCCGAGTCGCAACTGATTGCGTTTTCTGCAAACGTTGCTTGCGGGATGCAAATTGCTATCATAAATATTGCCACAGTTATAAAATGCTTGGAAATCATATTTCTCCTCAAATCGATGTTCCTTTGTTGGATTTACAATGTCAAAAAATTTGCCTTAAACAAAGCATCAAGAGCAAAAATCACTCCTGTTTTTGAATGGGCGGGAGTTAAGCCGCCTTGGAAAAACACAATGTATGGCTCGCGCATAGGCGCGTCCGCGCTTAGCTCAATGGACGAACCTTGGATAAAAGTACCGCCGGCCATTATCACATTGTGCTCGTAGCCGGGCATTGGAGCGGGTATTGGGGTTACAAAGCCGTCTACCGGAGCGGCTTTTTGTATTGCCCGGCAAAAAGTTTCCACTTTTTCGGCAGAACCTAATTTTATGGCTTGCACAATATCGGCACGGGTTTGATTTATACCGGGGTTAACATCAAAGCCCAGACGGGAGAACGTAGCGGCGGCTAGAGTCGCGCCTTGTATGGCTGCCAATACCGTTTGTGGGGCTAGGAAAAATCCGTGGGCAATGGTGCGGGTTAACCCAAGGGTGGGGCCTACCGCACTGCCTATGCCCGGGGCGGTTAGCCGTTCTGCCGCAGCTTCTACGTATTTGGATTTTCCCGCGACATAGCCGCCCGCTGGAGATAGGCCGCCGCCGGGGTTTTTTATCAATGAACCTACGAGAAGGTCTGCACCTGTGGGTTCTTCTGTTTCTACAAATTCGCCATAACAGTTGTCCACAAGGATTATTGTATGCGGGGATGCTTTTCGTATACATTCGATTAGCTCGTTTATTTCCGCAACGGTAAATGACGGCCGCCACGCGTAGCCCTTTGAGCGTTGAATTGTTACCATTTTGGGCTGGGATTTTAGATAATGCATAATTTGTTGGTAGTTGAGTGAGCCGTCTTCTTGCAAGTCCGCTTGTTGATAAGTTACGCCGTACTCCGCAAGCGAACCTGAGGCTGGACGAATACCTATTACACTTTCCAGCGTATCGTATGGTTTGCCTGTTGGCGAAAACAGAATATCACCCGGGCGCAAGTTGCCAAACAGTGCACAAGCTAGGGCGTGAGTACCGGAGACCAGCTGTGGACGAACTAAAGCAGATTCGGTGTTAAAGGTTTTTGCGTAGATTTGCTCTATTGCCTCACGGCCCTCGTCGTTGTAACCATAGCCTGTGGAGTTGTTGAAATGGCTGTCGGAAAGATAGGCGGATTGCATGGCGGTTAGGACTTTTAGTTGATTTATTGCAGCGGTTTCTTCGGCTTGTTTATATAGGTGGGCAATTTGGGCTTCTGTTTGAGTGATGAAGTTTATAACTTCCGGGGCGATGTTATGGTGGGTTTGCAGGTGGTTGTAGTACATTTTATATAACTCCTTTGTGTTGTTTTTCAACTGGTGACTGTGGGTCACCAGTTGAAATTTACATTAATCTCATTTGATGCCTAAACCACGTATCCTGCCGCTTGGCATAGTTGCGGGTGGCTTGCTGGATCTGTGCTATTGTATCTTCCTTTGTCTGATAGCCTTGCAGGTATGGAATTGTTTCCTTGTAACCTATGCCCTGCATTGCGGTAAGCGCTGGGGCGTAGCCTTTTGCCAGCAAACCGGCAACTTCCTCGGGTAGGCCCGCTTTCCACATGGTTATAACGCGGGTATTTATGCGGTCATACAAGGTTTCCCGCGGTATGGTTATAAGCTGTGTTACCGCGTTATACCTCGGCAATTTTTGCTTTTGGGCGGCGTTGTGGGCAGAAAACAGAGTACCGGTAGCCTCGCAAAACGCCAACGCGCGGACAACTCGCTTAATGTTATTTGGATGGATAGCTTTAGCAGACACGGGGTCAACTGCTTGCAATTTTTCGTAAATGTATAACGAGCCTTTATCCATTGCGACAGCGGTATAAATTTGACGCAAACGGCTATCTTCTTCATGCTGGCCTTCCTTTACTTCGGTAAACTCCGCGCCGTACAGCACAGCGTTAATATAAAACCCAGTGCCGCCCGCAAGTATCGGGGTTTTCCCACGGGAAATGATATCATCTATAGCAGCGGTGGCAAGGCGGGTATAGTCCGCCACGCTAAAATATTCATTGGGAGCGGCAACATCAAGCATGTGATGTGGGATCCCCTGCATTTCTTCTGCTGTGGGCTTTGCCGTGCCTATGTTCATATATTTATAAATTTGCATCGAATCTGCCGAGACTATTTCAGCATTTACTTGATGTGCTAATTCTATTGCGGCGGCGGTTTTTCCGCAGGCAGTAGGACCCGCTATTATATGAAGAGTTTTCATACTCACCTCTTAAATCGCTTTTCCAGCTCTTTTTGCGTGATTTCAATTACCGTGGGGCGGCCGTGAGGACATGTGAAGGGGTTGTCCAACTCAAGCAGTTGCGCTACAAGCGCGCGAGCCTCTGGTTCCGATAGGCTGTCGCCGCCCTTTACCGCTGCTTTGCAGGCGGCCATCGCAACCAGCTCCGTTTTGTGGTCATAGGGGCTTTTTTTCGAAAAATCGGGTTGATCTATTTTGTCCAAAATGTCTGAGAAGAATGCGGAGCTCAACGGCCCGTTTATAAGCAGCGGAACGGATTCTATTGCAAAACTGCCATCTTGCTGGGTTATGGTGAAGCCGAAATCTTTAAAAAGCGCGATATTGTCTGCCAAAGCTTGCTTTTCCAACGGGGTTAAATGAAGTGGGATGGGCTGCAGTAATTGCTGGGAAGGGATAGTACTTTTACGAAATTTGGCTAGGATGTTTTCATATAAAATACGCTCGTGAGCGGCGTGCTGGTCTATTACGTATAGGGAGCCGCCATGGGAGATTAGCCAATAGGTATCAAAAACGAGCCCCAAAATATGTGCGCTGCGCATGTTACTACGAGGTTGCTCTTTAGCTTGTGGTTCGTATGAGACATCGGTGTCGGTAGCCACTGTAGGGGTTTGCGCTTCGTATCTATCCGCAGGCCGCTTGTCGGTGAAGCTGCTGCCTGCGTTTACAAAACTCTCCTTTGCGCTTACTGCTTTGGATGGATTTAAATACAACTCCCGCATAGCGGCTTCGATATCAAAACTCGCGTCAACCGATTTTACAGAATGGGGGCTAGGAGTGATTTTTTGCCTGTCCTTACTCTCGCGACGCAAAATGCTTTCCCGCGCACCAGCATCCGCATTTATAGGAGCGGCAGCCTGTCGGCCTAGGCGGCTTTGCTGCCCGATATCACCCGCAATTTCATTAATCGAGAGCTGCTCACTATCCATAATAGCAGCCTTTACCTTGCTTCGCGGTCGTGCGCTTGGTATCAAATTACTTCCCTCAAGCGCATCCCGCACGGCTCCTTCCACAAACTCAAAAATCCGCTCTTCTTCCGCAAATCGTACATCCATTTTAGTAGGATGGACATTTACATCAAGCGAATCAAAAGGCAACTTCAAATTAAGCACAAACAACGGAAACTTGCCACCGGGCAGCAACTGCGAAAAAGCTGTCTCCATAGCCTTGGTAAGCAGCCCGCTTTGTATATACCTTCCATTAATAAAAAAAGTCCCATACCGTCTGTTACCGCGTGCGCTCTCGGGCTTACCCACCAACCCGTGTAAATACAGCTCCCCTACTCCCGCGTCCACAGGAATAACCTTTGCGGCAATCTCCCTGCCGTAAATATTTAACATAGCCGTCTTTAGATCGCCGTTGCCGGTGGACTGGAACACAATCTTACCGTTATTAATATATCGCAGCGTCAACCCCGGGTTTCCAAGTGCTAACCGCTGCAGGCAATCGGAAATATACCCGGCTTCAGTGGCAGGCTTTTTCAAAAATTTCCGCCGCGCGGGTGTATTGTAAAACAAATTTGCCACAACTATAGTTGTCCCATTTGCACAGCCGATGCTTTGCCTAGACAATATTTTGCCGCCATGGATCTCCACCTTGGTACCTGTTATGGCATGCGCGGTCTTGGTGATCATCTCCACATGCGAAACCGCTGCGATACTTGACAACGCCTCTCCCCTAAAACCCAGCGTCCGCACCTCAAACAAATCGTCGATGCTGGCGATTTTACTTGTGGCATGGCGGGAGAATGCCAGCTTCAGCTCTTCCGCGGCAATACCGCCGCCGTTGTCGGTAACGCGTATCGACGTTAGCCCGCCGTCGGTTATTTCCACTGTAATAACAGTGGCCCCTGCGTCTATAGAATTTTCTGTCAGTTCTTTTACCACGCTAAGAGGGCGTTCGACAACTTCCCCCGCAGCGATTTTATTTATCAAGCCCTGGTCTAGCTGAATTATCGGCTTCATATGTAATCACCTCATGAATATTGTAGCCGAGATTGCGCCATTTTGCCATACTCTTATATAAAAATGTCGAAGAAAACGTAACACGATTGTCCACTTTCGCATAATATCATATAAGGAGTAATTTCCATGACACGCAAAATAAAGGCCTATGCGGGCGTTATTATCACATTACTGCAATAGCCGTTTTGTACACGACAATTGCTCCCCAAACTTCGACTGAAACAGCTGCAAAACTTGAAGCGGCAGCTGAAATCGAATACAACAATTCAAACTGCTCAGGGGGAGAAGATATGTTTCGAAGCAGAAGAATTTCCGCAAGTCAAGCGCGGGAATTAATGATGCGTTACCCAAATGCAATAATTCTTGACGTAAGAACCGAAGGGGAGTTTGCCACCAAGCACATACCCGGCGCGATTTCATTACCCGATTTTGAGATAAGCGAAAGAGCCTCTGAAATTTTGCCAGATGATTACGCGCCAATTCTGGTTTACTGCCAAAGCGGCAGCCGCAGCCGCGGAGCCACATCGCTGCTGGTGTCTATGGGTTATGTAAATGTGTATGACTTTGGCGGGATTAATGCTTGGCCATATTAACAGGCGGCTATCCCTGTAATTCAGCATGTTACAGTATGACAAAATTTATAGCCTTTCCTTACGGGCGGTTAATAACCTCCCCTACAAAGCCATTTTCGTTTTGTAGGGGCGATTATTAATCGCCTGTAGTATTATTACAAACTAAACAAGTTGCTATGTCTCCGTTTTACATACACTTGACAAATACCCAACTTATGATAAAATAACACTGTTAATATAATTTACACAGTTACGCAAGGAGACTCTATGCAAACAAAAACACGCCGCGAACGCGAAAAAGAAAACATGCGGGCTGCAATTTTAGAAACCGCAATCAAAATTATAATCTCCGAAGGTTACGACAAACTCTCTATGCGCAAAATCGCAGACGCAATCGAGTATTCCCCAACTACAATTTACCTCTATTATAAAGACAAGGCGCAAATAATCGACGACATCCTGCGGGAAGTCTACAAAAAGATCACATCTAACATCTCTGCTATTTTACAGGAAAACAAAAATGCTCCAATAGACAAGCAGATACAATTGTCGTTTAAAGAGTTCATGGCTACAATGGCACAAAACGCCGAAATGGGCAAGGCAGTTATACGCAGCGGAACAAAAACGATATTTGAGCCTTCGAAAAATCCTGCGCATCCGGAAGAAAATGGCGTTAATATATTGCATAACATCCTACTGGAAGGGCAGCGTCAAGGTATCCTGCGCCCTCTCGACAACAATGCGTCGTGGATGTTGATAAGCGCGCTTATAGGCTTTTCCATGAACGCAATAGAAAACATGCTATACCAAAGCGCGGAGTGGGACAAACTTGTGGACAGCTATATAGAAATTTTATTAAACGGAATAGGATCGAGGGAATAAAATTATGAACAAAATTGCGGTAATTTACAAATCACACTACGGCACAGCAAAACAATATGCCGAATGGATTGCGGAAGCAACAAATGCAGAGCTCTTTGAAGCATCAACAATAAAGCCACCTCAGCTGATGGAATTCGATACCATCATATACGGAGGCGGCTTGTACGCAGGCGGGATCCTTGGCGCAAAACTGGTTGCAAAAAATCCGTGCAAATCACTGGTTGTGTTCACTGTAGGGCTTGCAGACCCTGCCGTTACAGATTTTTCCGACATAATGGCAAAGCAGTTTCCACCGGAGATACTTGCAAAGCTTAGGGTATTTCACCTGCGCGGCGCAGTGGACTACTCTAAGCTTAGCTTCATTCATAAGGCACTGATGTCTATTGTCAAAAAAAGGGCAGAAAAAACCCCTATCGAAAAACGCTCAGACGAAGACAAGACCCTACTGGAAACCTACGGTGGCAAACCGGATTTTATGAATAGGGAAACCATTTTACCGCTGGTTGAATATATCCGTACGCAAGGATAACTCATGAACGGACGTGTACCTGCACAGAATTTGTATTCTGCTCAAAAAGGGAATTAAGCAAATTAAAATTGTTGATACGTCATTTCATTGCACTTATATTAACCATAGTGCTTGTTATGGTTTTTGATATGCATATGGGATGGGGGTTTAGTTACAACAATCTTGGCAAGATTATATTGGTGGGGATGATATTGGCAGTTTATGTTATATCGGTGTTTGTAGATTATTATCAAACGGCAAAATCTACTGACAAACTGGCGAAAAAAATAAAGGAACTCAATGAGGATAACTGAAAATGAGCGTGAACCTTTTGCGGTTCACGCTCATTTTTGCATGGTTCACGCCTTAATACAGATAGATGGGGGAAAACCCATTGAATCAAAAAAATCGCCTGCTATACTTGATATAGCGGTTTAACTTTAAAACCATTTCGTAAGCTGTAGCACAAACCGCTAAATTTTGGAAAGTATTTTGGCTTCAAAAAAGGATAGTCAAAAAAAACAACTGATTTCGCCGGGGAAACCTCGGACATAAAATAATTCTGAGTGAGGTGTATTATGTTACGTTTTAATGCTTATCAATTGAAATGGATAGCTATTGTGGGTATGGTTACAAGTCACATGGTGTGGGCGTGGGCAGAAGTTATGCCGCTGTGGCTAATGATTCCCATGATGGGGGCTGGTGGGCTAACATTCCCAATCATGGCGTACTTTGTGGTGGAAGGATACAAGTATACGTCCAATTTGAAGGGGTATATGCTTAGGTTATTCATATTTGGAGTCATTTCTATCCCATTTTATATACTTACGTTTAGGTCTTTTGCACTAAATATTATGTTTTCCATTATGCTGGGTATTGCAGCTATGTTTTTGCATGATAAAATAAAAATTAAACCACTGTTTTGGATTCTGTTTGTAGTAGTGTTTTTACCAGTGTCGTTTTTCTTTGACTGGTATGTTATGGGCATTGTTATGCTGATATTATATTATGTTATTAAAAACGAAACGGTCAGACGGATTGCGCCTTCTGTCTTTGGGGGACTTTGTTGGTTTTTATTTATTGCGTTTGGGATTTGGTCGCATATGGATATGACTGCGGGTGGGCGATATGATGCGCTTGCTAACTTTGAGGCTACTTGGGGAGATATGGACTTTATGATTTCCGTCATATTCATGTTGGTTGGCATGGCTACGGCTGTAGTGCTTTTGCTTAGGTACAATGGAGAGCGTGGCAAGCGTATGAAATGGACTTTTTATATAATGTACCCCTTGCATTTTGCAGTGATTGGCGTTATATCTCTACTTTTGGGGCTTGTCGACTTTAGCTTATTCGGTTTATAAAAAATTGAGAATTGCTGCACTATGCGGATATTGGTGGTATAAACACCCAACCGGGGGCTATCTCGTTAAGCATTTTTATGAACCTTTGCATATTTATTTAGTTGAAATGCTTAATAAGACAGCCCCTTTTGGCTGTTGTACATATTTATTTGTGTTGTCCCCTACCCGACAAAAAACCAACGTTTAAAGACTCGTTCTGTCATTTCTCCGGCAGTAGCTCTTCCTACATCTTCCGGTACAATAAGCTGGCTGCGGCCAACTTCCGCGCCTTCCCATGTGTAAATTACTTCACCCGCAAGTGCTCCTGCCTGCACTGGCGCGGTCAATGCTTCGTTTATAATAACCTCGCCCGTCAGTTCCACATGTTTGCCCTTGGGCGCAACCATATTAGTCTGCTCGCGTATCACTACCGGCGAGTTTTCAATACTACCTTTGTAAATGTGGACTTCGCCCATAGGTGTGCCGGCTTCTTCTTTGGCGATTAGCGCAAAGTTGGCATAGCCAAAATCCAGTAGTTTCATAGCGGAATCAAACCGTACACCGGGGTCGGGCGCGCCAAGGATAACAGAAATCAAATGCATACCTTCCTTTTCCGCCGTAGCGGAAATGCAGTACAATGCCTCGGATGTAGAGCCCGTTTTAAGCCCTGTGGCGCCGGAGTAATTGCGTATCAGCTTGTTTGTGTTGGTAAGCCCAAACTCCTCTTCGCCTCGCGCGGTTTTGTGAATAATCTTGTCAAGCCGCGTTTGCGCGTACTTAAACACATCCGGGTACTTGAGAATAAGCTCGCGTGACATTAATGCGATGTCATGCGCCGTAGTCAAATGCCCCGGCGCATCCAGCCCGCAGGAGTTTACAAAATTAGTATTCTCCATGCCAAGCTGTTTTGCCTTATTGTTCATGGCAGCAACAAAGGCGTCTTCACTGCCGGAAATAAACTCCGCCATAGCCACGGAAGAGTCGTTTGCGGACGCAATGACTATCGATTTAACAAGGTCTCGGACGGATTGCTGCTCGCCCATTTCCAAGAAAATTTGCGACCCGCCCATGGATGCCGCGTGGGCACTTGTGGTTACAATATCGTCCCATTTTATTTTTTCTTGATCCAGTGCTTCGTATATAAGCAGCATTGTCATAACTTTGGTAACGCTTGCGGGGGCAAGTTTTTCGTGGGCATTATGCTCATGTAGGATTTTACCTGTTTCCGCTTCCATTAATATGCTTGCCTTTGCATCTACAGAAATGCCCTGCGCATATGCGGTATTGCTTATGCACATCATAAGGCAGATAACCAAAACACCTATCCGCACTTTAAACTTCTTCTTTAATTCGTCCATAGCTTTTGTGAGTTTCTTTTGCCATTTTTTTATCATAAAAAAAGTCCTTCCTAATCAATGTTACAATTAGGTTGGACTTTTTTTAAAATTTTATGCAGTTAGGGTGTGTTCGATAATTCGGCACAAGCGAATTACCGAACACACCCTTAGTTATAACAAGTTTCTACCTGCCAGAGCGGCTTCTCCAATCGCGCAAGAAACTTGGCGTTTTAATTCCTTCGTTCTCGTCTATGGTAACAAACGTTGGACCTTCCCATTCGTCCGCAACTTTTTGCGGCTCTTCCTGCGCGGTTTGAATTTCCGGTGGTGCGTCGCTGTCTTTATCCACAAGCGACACAGTCTTTTTACCGGTAGGTGCCGGCGCAGGCTCGTCAAAATCAAAGCCGTCTTCTATACCGGTTGCAACTATCGTAACCATTACTTCGTCGTCAAAGTCCTCGTTAATTGTAGTACCGAAAATGATAACCGCATCCGGGTTTAGTGTTTTCTTAACTTCACTGGCAGCCTGGCGGATTGCCTTCAATGCCATATTACCGTCACCGGTAAACGCAATAAGAATATATCTCGCGCCTTTGGTGGAAGTCTCAAGCAGCGGACTGTTGAGCGCGTCCTTGGTCGCGTTTTCAATTTTATTTTTACCGGAAGCGCGTCCTACACCCATGTGTGCGAGGCCTTTGTCCTTCATAACAGTTTCAACATCCGCAAAGTCTAAGTTAATAAGCCCATCATCCAAAATTACACCGGAAATACCCGCTACACCCTGGCGCAAAACTTCGTCCGCAATGCGGAAAGATTCTTCTACTGTCGCGTCTTCGTCAATAATGGAGTCCAAACGCTCGTTGGGCACAACTACAATGGTGTCTACATTCTTTTTAAGCTCCTCGATGCCCGCTTCCGCGTTGCGCATACGAGAAACACCCTCAAACTCAAATGGCTTAGTTACCACGCCTACGGTTAGGATCCCCATCTCTCGTGCAATGGCAGCAATCACAGGAGCCGCACCCGTACCTGTGCCGCCGCCCATGCCCGCGGTAATAAACAGCAGGTCTGTATCACCGATGGCGGATGCTAAAATCTCGCGAGACTCCTCGGCCGCGCGCCGTCCTACCTCAGGTTTACTACCGGCACCAAGGCCGCGTGTTAATTTTTCGCCCAATTGTATGCGAATAGAAGCCTTCGACTTTGCAAGGGCTTTGCTGTCCGTATTTGCGGAGATAAATTCCACATCCGCAATGTCGTCGGTTACCATGCGGTCTACAGCATTACCGCCGCCGCCGCCTACTCCGATTACTTTAATTTTCGCTTTTAAGTCATGCGTATTGTCGATATCAATCAAAGGTATCGCTCCCCTTGTCTTTCTCCTAGAATTATGTCAACACATATCATACAACGCTTGTCCGATAAGTGCAAGCATTTCATTGCAAGAATACAAAAAAATATTCCGGTCTTATCTCTCTTACACACACAAAACCCCGCATAACCCCCAAATCGGGAGTCGCATCCAGCATAGCGGCAATTGTGCGCACTTTTTCGTCCGCGTCGGCACTGCCGCCAACCTGAAATTCCCAATAATTTACAAGTATGCGAATATTAGAAGAATCAGACACATGCATATGTGTTACATGATGTATAAGATCATACGCCACCAGCAGCTGGGTGTACTGCACAACCGTGGCAAAATCCGTCGGGTTGGGCACTTCCAAAATTTCTCCAAGCTGCCAACGGGTAAATTGCAGCCCCACCAGTATCGGCAACGGCTCGTCCATTATTACACCTGTCTCCAGCACCCGCCCCACGTTATCCAAAGCCAGAAAACTACCCGGGCTATGCTCCACAAATGCGCTAAGCCGCCGTTCTTGTACGATAACATACAGCCGCCCGGGGAAATCACGTCTAAAACTTACGTCCTCTATCATCAAGTTGCTCATAATCTGCCGCCGGGCGCGCCTGTTATTGAATAGCATAATATTGCCGGTGTTGCCCACTTCGTCAATAATTTCCCACTCGCTAACTCTATTGTTACCCAGCACAACAACTTCTTCGATAAGAAAAACAGGGGATATCAAAAACAGTACAACAAGCATTACCATACTGCCTGTAGCCATAGCAATTTTAAAATTCCGGCCTGCGAGAAAGTCCATGTTTACGGAAGATTTTTTTCGTGGCAGTGGCAAATCTTCTTCTATGTCAAACTTGTCGATGCCGTCATCTGTATCGTCCGGGACTTCTTCTAAGTCAAACTCGTCTGCTTCTTCCGGCAGGTCTTCTGGCAAAACTTCTTCCGGCTCATGCTCCGGTAGAGTTTTTGTATCTAAGAGTATACCAACATCTCCCAGTGGCTTGGTGTCGGTTCGTATGCCAAAATCTCTTAGGCTTTTTGTATCTAGCCGTACCCCGGTACTGCCCGGAACTTTTGTCGGATCGGTTCGCATGTCAAATCTTATCTCCAACCCATGTCATAAAGCGCTCTTTATGCAGGTTCATCCATTCTTTGTAAACAATAAAACTCTTGCCGCCAAATTCAAAAATTTCTCTCCAGTATTTTACCTTGCCCTTTATCGTACGCTGCTCGCGCAGGTCGCCTTTTGGGTCTACTTCGCGGAAAATAGGCGCGCGTACGCCAAAAGTGTTTTTTGCATACTCAAGAGTGGTTAGCTTATTGATCTCTGACGCGGAGAGAGCGTTTTTGGCAGCCAGCAGTTCAAACTGCCCTTTTATGCGCTTGCGGAGGTTACCGGTTTCCGCAACTTGTACATCGGCGGGCGGGGGCACGAGTTCTACTACTTCGGGAGCTATCTTAGGCTTGCGGCCACGCTTTGCGGGTACGCGCTTTTCTTTTTTCTGAGTCTTTTTTTCCGGAGCGGACGCAGGGGGCGATTGTGAAATCGAGTGCACAAACGGCGTGCCCGGCGGCACATTAAATATGCTGTTGTAACGTTCGTTTTCCGGCGTTACAACAAGCAAGCCCTCCACATCTTCGATAATTTTGCCTCCGGCTGCCTCTGCTACGCTGCGCGGCCCTATCAACACCACGTTTTGTTCTATGGAGTAAATACAATACGGGCTTCCCGTTAGCACAAGCCTTATATAATCGCTAATGCGCGCAAAACCTTGCTGCTTTACATTAAAGCCCGGTACAAAATGCTTGATATATGTCATAAAAACAGAAACTTCAAGCCCCGGCAGGTCTTTTGTTTCCTCCACAAACAGTTTTTCTACCAAGCAGCGTACCATCTGCATTACCTCCGCGGAATCGCCGGGGTCGCGGATTGCCTCTATCTCCGCGGCCAGCAATGTTTCGGTGTACTTGGTCTTGGGCAGCTTTGCCAATTCTTTCTTTGTTGCCTTGGCGGCGGCAACTTCTGTCTTGCTTGGCTTTTTGTTTATGGGCGTTGCAATAATTAAATCATCGGCTTTTTCAAGCCCTATAAAAAAGTCGCAGGAATTGCGAAAGATTATGTTCGCCACTTTCTCGTAGCTGCAACCGATTACGCGTTTACCGTACTCGTGCAACTTTTTTGACAGGAACGCAAAAATGCCGTCTCCCGACGCAATTACAAAATTTTCGATTTCGGGACGGCGTGCCGCCAGGTCTACCGCATCTATAATAAGGCTAATGTCCGCCGCGTTTTTGACTCTATCATTTTGGCTTGTTTGAAAAATTTGAATTGGCTCAATGCCCACTTGGAGTACAGCATTTTTTAGGTTGCGGTGCTGCACAACTGCCCAGTCGGCATAAGCGCGCTGAATGGATACGCCTGTTACACCTTCCATTTCCAGTACACGCTTGTAAATTTCGTCCAGGTTTAACCCGGGATTACTTTTGCCGCTAAATACTCCCATTAAGTTTTCTATGTCGTATAGGATTACTGTGTTGCATGCCATAACATCAGTCCTTTCTTAATACAGTTTTATCGCCCGTGCGAAAATAAATTCCGCACAAACTCCGCCGCCGAAAGCGGCGCACAGCACTTTCGCGCCGCGTCCAGCAGTTTTTAAAACTGCCAGATAATTATACCATGTGCTTTTGTCGGAATAAACATTATTTTACTCTGTCGCTTTCATTTTATAGTATTCGACTAAGCTTGATGTGGCGTTTTCGCTTAAATATGCTATTCCCGCATCGGATAGGTTGTATACCCCTTTGGATACGCGTGTGAACCAGCCTATTGCGTTTGTGTATAGGATTCTGTACGTGTCCCCTTCACAGCCAAGGGCCGTTAGACTTTTGGCTGTCATTTCGCCTTTTGCTTCCAGTAAACAAGCTATTCGTATACATCTTTCGCGATAGGCGGTGTTTATTTTTGTGCCGGTTGTGCCACCTGTGGTGTCTATTGTGCGCCCCCGTGCTTCGCGCTTTAGGGCGGCGGCTTTTTTGTTGCGTTTGCTGGCCCGCCCTTCCGGATATATTATAATTTCGGCGCACGGTACCGGACTGTCCAATGGCACGGTAATTAGACCTATGTTTAGCTGCTTAACCAGTTTTTTTAGCTTGGGGAATGTGCCTCGCTTGACATTGCGCGGGCGTGGTATTGCTATAAAAACCCAGTCTGTAGCCGTTTGCCGTGCCATTGCCTGATATATTAGTGTAAGGTTTGCTGATAATTTCATTTCCACAATTATCATTGCATCATCTTTTAGGGCTACAATATCGCAGCCTTTTACCTCGCCGCGCACAGTGTAGCCCTGCTCTGTTAGCATTTTGCGTATTGGGTTATACATATCAGATTCTTTCATTGTTGTCCCCCATGGGGCAAGCGCGAATGCTTGTATTCGCATTTACCCCTCAAATCAAGAGGCTGTCTTGTTAAGCATTTCATTTGCGTGCTGCCATAGGTACAGACCTTGTTACTATCCATAGCATATATGCGAATCCCGGGCAGACACAAGGTCTGCATAAGCGCAGTTAGCGTAGCGAACGTTCCCCGCGCTGCCCCTACAATGCCATCCTAAATATTTAATTAGGCAAACCACTTAATTCTCTAAACACCAACTGGTGACTGTGGGTCACCAGTTGATTTATTTTAACGTCTCCGCGCAAGCAACCTTAAAATAAACAGCAACATATTAATAAAATCCAAGTAAAGCATAAGCGCGCCATGTATAGCCAGGTTACTAGCCAGTGTCTCCTGCTCTACAGTAAGTTCTCCATCTGGGCCGCTACCGCGCAGCGCAACCTGCGCGTAATGGTTTTTAATCTTATGGGTATCCACCGCTGTTAGTCCTAGAAACACAAAAAGCCCTATAACACAAACTAAAAAATCCAGCATGGAATTGCCTAAAAATATATTGGCAACAGAAGCAATAACCACCCCAATAAGTCCCATACTAAACAAACTAGAAAAACGTGTCAAATCAGCTTTGGTTGTAAGCCCATAAATAGACATTATCCCAAAACTAGCCGCAGTAATACCAAAGGCCATTGCCACGGTTGCGGGACCGAGTATAAACATGGTATAAATTACAACAATCAGACCTACGGTAAAGGCGTTGCTGGCCGCATAAACAATAAACAATAATTTGGCCACAAACGGGTTCATGTTATGCACCATACCCGATATCGCCCCCACCAAAAGCATTTGCCCAATAAAAATACCAAAAAATATAAACGGCGACCCAAATACAAGATCTGCAACAGCTATACTGTACTCTAAACCAAAGACTATTGCCCATGTAACCAAAGCCGTAACCAAAAGCCCAATAAACATCCACCCAAAAACCTTGGCAACATAAGCGTTAATGGCGTATTGGTCTATATAGCTGTCGTTGTATGCGCGGTCTTCCGGATTATAAAAATCTTGCATGTTCATGCTAATCACTCCTAGAATTTTTCATTTATTAGCCTAAACGACGATACCATAAAAAAAGAAATATTGCAAAACAAAACTTCTGCTATATAATGAATATGTCATAATATCATGTTAAATGAAGATTGGAGTTTTTATGAGAACAGAAAACGAACTGCAAGGCCTCGAATTACTGGGCAACGGCCACAACAACTACCCTACATCCTATAGCCCCGACATATTGGAAGCATTCCTCAACAAGCACCCTGGTAATGACTACATGGTAACTTTCGACTGTCCGGAATTTACGTCTCTATGCCCAATGACAAGCCAGCCAGACTTTGCAAAAATTATAATAAACTACATCCCTGGCCCACGTCTTGTGGAAAGCAAATCTCTAAAGCTATACCTATTCAGCTTCCGCAACCACGGGGATTTTCATGAAGACTGCGTGAATATTATAATGAAGGATTTGCAAAAGCTAATGGAGCCAAAATATATCGAAGTCAAGGGAATTTTTACCCCACGAGGCGGAATTGCCATTCTCCCATTTGCAAACTACGGCAATGAGGAATATGCTGATATGGCAAAAAAGCGACTATTTGACAGCCTCGGCGGCTTTTGATATACACGAAAGGAGCGTAGCAACATGAAAGCACTGGTAATACTAAGCGGCGGACAAGACAGTTCCACATGTCTTTTTTGGGCCGCAAAAAAATATGGCAAAGAAAATATCCAAGCAATAGGCTTTGACTACAACCAGCGGCACAAGTCGGAACTGGGTTACGCAAAGCACATTTGTGATGGCTTACAAATACCCTTCAATATCCTATCATTACCCGTTTTTGATATACTAACCGACAACGCGCTCACCAATTTGGAAATGCGGGTGGATGTAGACAAACCGGAAGAATCGCCGCCCAACACCCTAGTCGAAGGGCGTAATATTTTATTTCTAACTTATGCCGCTATTTTTGCAAAAACTAATAACATACGCACAATGGTTATTGGTGTATCGGAAGCAGACTTTAGCGGATACCCCGACTGCCGCGACATGTTTGTAAAGGCCTGTAATGTCTCCCTTAACCTGGGGATGGACTACCCGTTTATAATAGAAACGCCGCTTATGTGGCTGTCTAAAGCCGAAGTGTGGAAACTTGCGGCGGAACTGGACGTAATTGAGATAATACGCGAAAAAACACTAACCTGCTACAACGGCATTGCCGGTAGTGGCTGCGGCAACTGTCCCGCATGCCATTTGCGCCAAAAGGGATATGACGAATACTTGGCAATAGAAAAAGGAGAACATCTTTAATGTACGAAATTAAAAAAACTTTTGAAATAAGTGCCGCCCATAGGCTGGAGCTTGATTACGAATCTAAATGCACCGCCCTACACGGCCATAACTGGATTATTGCGGTGTATCTGCGCGCAGAAGAACTTAACAAGCACGGCATGATTATGGATTTTACAGAAATAAAGCAAAAAGTAAGCGGCGAGCTCGACCACAAAAATCTTAACGAAGTTTTGCCATTTAACCCAACGGCAGAAAATTTAGCAAAATATATTTGCGACGCGCTGTCACCCCACTGCTATAAAGTTGACGTAACCGAAAGCGAAAACAACACGGCAACATATTGGAGGCAGCCATGACATACGACGTCGTCGAAATATTCGACAGCATAGAGGGCGAAGGAAAACGCGCCGGACAACCGGCAACTTTTATAAGATTGGCTGGCTGCAACCTGCGCTGCTCATATTGCGATACCGCTTACGCGTTGGAAAATGACTATCGCGTAATGCCTATGCAAGATATCTTAACGCATGTTAAAACCCGTGGTATCAACTGCATAACTTTAACCGGTGGCGAGCCACTTACCGCCCCAAATGTGGATGCTCTAATTTATCAGCTTCTAATCCAAGGCAGTGAAGTAAACATAGAAACAAACGGCAGTATAGACATAAATTTTTTACTAGACTACACGCAAAGCATGAAATATGACCCTGCAGCCAAACTGTTTTTTACCATGGATTACAAGCTGCCCTCAAGCGGCGAAACAGAAAAGATGCACTTGCCTAATTATGATAAGTTGCGTCCATGGGATGTTTTAAAATTTGTGGTAGGCAGCAACGAGGATGCTTCGCATATGGTGGATTTTCTTAAAAAAACAAAAACCAAGGCGCAAATATATATAGGAGCTGTTTACGGGGCTTACGATTTAAAAAAACTGGTGGCATTAATGTTGGAAAACCACATCCTGCACAACGCAAAACTACAACTGCAATATCATAAAATAATTTGGGACGCAAATGAAAGAGGAGTATAAACTTGATAGACACAAATAAAGTAGAGCAAGCGATAAAAATGCTAATAGCCGCCCTTGGCGACGATTTGAATCGCCCAGGGCTTTTGGAAACCCCCGAACGTGCCGCAAAAATGTACACGGAAATGTTTGAGGGAATGAACTATACCAACAACGAAATAGCCGACATGTTTAACAAATGTTTCGAGGAAGTGCAAACAAACGACTGGGTGCTGGTGAAGGATATCGGCATTTTTAGCTTTTGCGAGCACCACTTGGCTCTTATGTACAACATGAAGGCACATATAGCGTATAAACCAAAAAGCAAGGTAATAGGCCTATCAAAGATAGCCCGCATTGCGGATATGGCAGCCAAGCGCCTACAATTGCAAGAGCGTATTGGGAGCGATATAGCCGATATTTTGCAAAAAGTGCTGGAAACCCGCGATGTTATGGTTGTGCTCGAAGGCGAGCATAGCTGTATGACAGCACGCGGCGTACGCGCGCAAGGTGCCGGAACCCGAACTGTATTTACCGGGGGTGTTTTTGCCTCGGATACCGCCCTACGGCAGGAGATATTGCTGCAGATCTGAAATATATGACATAAAATCCAATGTAAATGATATATTTTGCAAAAATTTTCTGAGATACTGTCTCCACTAATATTACAATGTTGTTACAAAGTGGTGAATATGAATGAAAACTTTGCTGCGTTTACTATGCTCTTTAGTAGACTATATAGTTGTCATGTTTGCCGCGCAGATTACTGTATTCGGCTTTTTTGGCGTTCCCATGTACGCGGGGTTAACGCCCATTACGTTTTTTATAGTGGTTTTTTGTGTGTACAATGTTCTTTTTACATATTATATGAACGGTCAAACCCCGGGTAAAGCATTGGGGCGGCTGGTTGTAGTGGATGAACAAGCCCCTGTAAACGAAAGAGAACCGCGGCAAAAACCGGAACTGACAGCATTGTTTTTGCGTGAGTCTTGTAAAGCAATGTATTCGTTTCCCGTGGTTGGATGGATTGCTGGGACGGTTGCGGTTCTTATGCTGGTGATGGGGCATGTGCCACTGCATGATAGGGTTGGTAAAACGGTGGTTATTTTCGTAGGAAAAACTCCGCTTAAGAAATGAGGTGGCCGCATGTCTCTTTTGTACACACCAACATGGGTTTTGCTATCGCCGCTTTTGTTGATATGCGGTGTGGCATTTTTCGCATCATGGTTTTATCGTGATACTTGCGATTTTAAAAAGAGTTGCTATATTTACTTTCCCGTGAGTATGCTAGTGCTTGTAGGTTTTCTATTTGCGGGGCTGGATATTGTTTTAGGCTTTATGATGATTGGCGTGGGCTTTGTCGCGCTAATGTATTTTTCTAATAGGATTTTTTACAAACATAGTAATCAATAATGAGGTGATTTAAATGGGCATACAAGCAAGCCAAGACTGGATTCTAAAAGAAACACAATTTGACCCAACGGTTTTGGGCAAATGCGAAGCAATTATGTGCCAAGGCAATGGATACATGGGGCTTCGCGCAGCCACGGAAGAACGCTATATAGGCGAACGCCGCGGCCTTTTTGTGGCAGGTACTTTCAATCGTTTCGACGAAAACGAAGTGTGCGAACTCCCCAATGCCGCGGATGTTTTGGAAATGGATATAAACTTAAACGGGCATAATTTTTCGCTTATGCTTGGCAAAATCGAAGAGTACAGCCGCGAAATAAATTTTGCCACGGGCGAGCTTTCGCGAAATATTATTTGGCAGTCTCCGTGCGGGGCAAGGTATAAATTGGAATTTTTACGTGTGGTGTCGCTGGCGGATTTACATACGGTTGCGCAAAAGGTGCGTATTACGCCTCTTTCTGTCGATACCAAGCTGGTGCTCTCCACAGGGATTAACGGGCAAATTACCAATACGGGCAGCCAGCATTTCTCCGAAGGCCACAAGCGTTTTTACGATAGACGCTATATGCAGCTTATGCAAACTACGTCCCAAACGGGCATCGATTTTGTGCTGACATCGGATATCAAGTTGTCGATGGAAGCAAAAACGCACATCGCAATGGACAGGCGCAAAATGTTTTCTGTGTTTACGCTCGATATCCCAGTAGGAGAATGCCTGACAATTGAAAAAATTTCCACAGTGCATACGTCGCGGGATAAGGGACGCGAAGGGATAACCACGCAAGAATTGCAGAGTTTCGCGCTGGCCGCTTTAAAGGAGCAGGCTGAGCTTGGATACAATAAAATTTTGAGCGCAAGTGCCGCCGCGTGGCAGACAAAAGTATGGAGCAATATGCCTGTAACAGTAGAGTCCACCAACCCGCAAACCCAGCTTGCGTTACGCTTTGCGCAATATCATTTGCAGATAATGTGCCCGGCTCACGATAACCGCATGAACATTGGCGCGAAAGGCCTGTCTGGGGAAGGTTACAAGGGTCATACGTTCTGGGATACAGAGGTTTTTGCGTTACCGTACTATATTTTCTCACAGCCTGACACTGCGCGCACTTTGGAAGAATATCGCTATTTGTCGCTGCCGGGTGCACGCGCTAAGGCCGCGGAAAACGGTTACATGGGTGCGCAATTCCCGTGGGAATCCGCATGGCTTGACGATGGAGAAGTTACGCCGCTGTTTGGCGCGGCGGATATTGTTACGGGCTTGCCCATTCCTATTTTGACGGGCAAGATCGAGATTCATATTACATGCGATGTTTGCTACGGTGTATGGCAGTATTATATGGCCACAGGTGACGAAGATTTCATGCAAAAATACGGATACGAGATTATTTTCGAAGCGGCAACGTTTTGGGCATCACGCCTTGAAGATGGCAAGGACGGGCTGCTGCACATCAACAACGTAATAGGCCCGGACGAATACAAAGACGAAATAGACGACGACGCTTTTACTAACTATTTTGCTCGTTGGAACTTGCGCCTTGCCGCGGAATATTTTGATAAACTGCAAGGCACAAGCCTGCTTACACGGTTGGACGAACGCCTAAACTTGAGCCGTCAGCGCCCCGTTTGGACCGAAAAGGCAGAAAAGATATTTGTGCCAACCCCACGAAAAGACGGCGTAATTGCCCAAAACAGCACTTTCCTTGAGCTGCGAGAAATTGATTTGACAAAGTACAAAAACCAAGAGCGGGTGGGCAGTATCTACAACGACTTTAATCACGACCAGATAAACGAGATCCAAGTGTGTAAGCAGGCGGATGTTTTGCTGCTGATTTTGCTTATGGAAGCGGCTTTCACGCCAGAGCAAAAGCGCGCCAACTGGGATTATTACGAGCCGCGGACTCTGCATGATTCGTCGTTGTCGCTGTCTACACATTGCATTTTGGCTAATGATATGGGTGATTATCCGCTGGCCTACCGGTTGTTTGAGCGGGCTTGCAATATCGATATGGGTCCCAATATGCATAGCAGTAACGACGGCATTCACGCGGGGTCTATCGGTGGGATATGGCAGTGCGCTGTGCTTGGGTTTGGCGGGCTGCGGCTGGTTGGGGACAAGATTAGACTTGCGCCAAAGCTGCCTGACGCGTGGAGCAGATTAGAGTTTTTTGCGTGGCTGCGTGGGCAAAAGCTGCGGTTTGAAGTTAAAAAGGATTCTGTTCAGATTACAAACTTAACAAAAACCGCGGCGGTTGAGCTTGAGGTTGACGGAGTAGTCCATAGCGTGCAGGATGTTGTACAACTAAACCGTTCAAACTAGACTCATTTACCAGCTGAAAAAAATATGTCTTCACTAAGGGCGATAAACCGCCGTCAATAATAATTCACCGACAAAAAAGGAGAGAATCAAAAATGAAAAAGTGGAAAATTGGCATAATAGCCGCACTCGCAACAACAGCAATGGTATTTGCAGCATGTGGCGGCAGCCAGCCTGCACCACAACCCGAACAGCCTACCCCGACAACAGCGGTAGAGCAACCTCCCGCCCCCCCGCCGGCAGTAATAGAAACCCCGGAAGAACCCGCGGGCGCGTTCGAAGGCCGCACCCTAACCTTAGGTATCTGGCGTGGTAACGACGCCGAATGGGCAGCAATCGAACTTGTTCGCGAAAGCTTTGAAGCACAAACAGGCGCGGAAATCGTATGGCGTTTTTACGCAGACTACGGTGTTGACGTTATCGCGGACTTGGTAGCGGGTGTTAAGCCAGACGCATTCTACATCGACTCTATGATGGCAGAATTCCTTATCTACGAAGGTGTCCTTTTGCCCCTTGACCGCGCACAATTCGAAATTGACGCGTTCTACCAAGGTGTTGTAGAAGCATTTACCGTTAACGGACGCACATACGCAATTCCAAAAGACCAATCCGTACTTGCGCGTTATGTAAACATCGACTTGCTCGAACAAGTAGGCTTCACTCTTGCAGACGTACCTACAGCCGCGGAAGACTACCTCGAATTTCTACCGCGCCTGCAAGCCGCGCTTGACGCCGAATTTGGCACAAACGTAGTAATGGCAGCATCAGGCAACTTTGAGCCCGCGCGCATTCTCCATTGGGCAAGCATGGGCAACGCGCAGCCGGTTCTTGATACGCGCAGCAACTGGAGCAGCCCAGAAGTAGTAGCCAACGTAGAATTTATAATGTCCCTATTCGAGACCGGTGCGATGAACACCCCACAACGCTTAGGTTTTGGCTGGAACGGCGAAGCGTTCGGCATGGGCGGCATAGTAATAATGGAAGAAGGCAACTGGGTATACGGCACATTACGTAACTATTTCGACGTTAACTTCGAAGTAATAGATATGCCAACATTCCAAGGCCAAAACGCGGGCATGAGCTTTACGGTTGGCTGGGGTATATATGCAAATTCGCCCAACCAAGACCTTGCGGCGGCATGGCTGCAGTACAAAAACGGCCCAGAAGGTATGTATGTTTGGACCGCAAACGCGGGCCCGCTGCCAACACGCGCCGACGTCGCTGCCCGCTTAGCGCCAAGTCTAAGCCCACAACTTGCCGTTCACCTAGACCAGCTACCATACGGCACACCATGGACAATGGGACTGTTTAGCCCCGTAATCAATGATGCGTTCAACAACTTTGCGCCTCTAATGCTTGACGGTGCAATGACCGTTGAAGAAGCTCTGGCAGAAGTAGACGCGACAGCTAATATGGAAATTGATTTTAGATAGATTTTAGAGCCGTGGGGTTCGGTGGGGTAAAACGCCTCCCGAGCCCCACGATTTTAATCTTCTAATACTTTTCCATGTTTAAAATCCTTGATGCGTACCAAGGATTTTAAACACGGAAAGGTATAAGCCAATGAAAGAGTGTGGTATACATGAAGCGTAAACACAGGGAAATATTGCAAGGATACGCGTTTGTTGCTCCTTCTATTATTGTCAGTTCTATATTTTTGGGGCTGGCTGCTTTGTTTGTTGTTTATATGTCGTTTCATAATGTTAATTTGATTCGGGGGACGTTTGAGTTTCGAGGGCTGCAAAACTATCAGCGGGCATTAATTGACCCGCAGCTCCATAGAGCCATAAGAAATACTTTGACTTTTTCCGCTATTGTTGTACCTGCGCAAACTTTTTTGGCTTTGGTAGCGGCGGCGGTTTTAAATAGTAAGATTTTGTTTAAGAAGACTTTTCGGGCTATCTTTTTCATGCCTACATTAACATCGTCTTCTGCTTTGGCTATGATTTTTATGTTCATGTTTAGTGTTCGCGGGCCTATTAACGGATTTTTAGTTTGGGCCGGGATTCGCGAATTTGGGCATGGAATTAACTTTTTGGAAAGCGTACAGTTTGCGTTGCCGGTTATTATGGCTATGAATATTTGGAGTACGTTTCCGATGTATATGATTTTATATTTGGCATCGCTGCAGGAATTGCCCCAAAGTATGTATGAGGCGGCTGATATCGATGGTGCCAGCGAAGTGCGTAAATTTTTTAGCATTACAATTCCTTATTTGCGGCCAATAACTACTTATGTTGTACTTACGGGTATTATCGGAACTTTGCAAATGTTTGATCAGGCGTTTATATTCTCGGACGGTGGCGGCGGGCCTGCCAACGCCACGCTTACAATTACGTTGCTGGTTTATCGCGCGGCGTTTGGGCCTACCAACAATATGGGTTACGCTTCTATGATTGCACTTAGCCTTATGGTGCTAATTCTAACAATTACGTTTATCGTAAACCGTATTAACAGAGAGGAGCGAGTTATGTGATAACCATGAAACAAAAAAAACTTGGCTACAGCAACAATAAAACCATAAAACGTCAAAAATTTAACCCTTGGCGGATTGGTTTGTACTTTATCCTGCTGTTAGTCTCTGTTATTACGCTGTATCCATTTTTGTGGATGCTTGCCGCGTCGTTCATGCCTCTTGCGGAAATTGTGCGCGGCGGGATGTCGCTTATACGCCCCGGGATGTCTTTGGATAACTATCGTTTTATTTTTGGATCAGCTACTCAGTTCCCACGATGGTTTATGAACTCGCTTATTGTAGCCACCATTGGCACGACCGTAAATGTTATTTTAAATACCATGGCGGGATATTCTCTTTCGCGTTTGGAGTACCCCGGGCGGCAAACGGTTTATTATGCGTTATTGGCATTGATTATGATCCCAAGCCAAGTGCTTCTGGTACCAAATGTTATTCTCATCAGCCGTCTTGGGCTAATGGACACCTATGCGGCGTTAATTGTCCCGGCTATGGTTAATATCGGGTTTATTTTTCTCATGCGGCAGTTTTTTGTTAACTTCCCGTCGGAATGTGAAGAAGCCGCGTATATAGATGGGCTTGGACGTATAACATGCTTTTTTCGTATGGTAATGCCGCTTGCGCGCACTGCCATTGCTACACAGGCGATACTCGTGTTTATGGGATTTTGGAACGAATTTACGCGGCCGATGCTTTATTTACGGAGCATGGATCTGTTTACGCTCCCACTTGGGCTGCAGCAGTTCCAATCGCGGGACGCGGGGCAAATGTGGAATCAAATTATGGCCGCGGCTGCTGTTACAGTTATTCCTATTTTGATTTTGTACCTGCTGTTTAACAAGTATTTTATGAGGGGAATTCGTACGGACGGCGAGAAATAGATTACATCCCTACCGTAGTAAACCCAATACGAAAGGTGTATCAATTGATGAATTTCAACTATAAAATGGCAATTTTTGACTTGGATGGTGTAATAGTGGATACAGCAAAATACCACTACCTTGCATGGAAGGAACTTGCCGATAAACTGGGCTTTGAATTCACCCACGAGCATAACGAGCGCCTTAAAGGCGTCTCCCGTATGCAGTCATTGGAAATCCTATTGGAAATAGGCGGCATGTCTGACAGCTTTTCCCAAGCAGAAAAAGAATTTATGGCAAGCGAAAAAAACCACCGATACGTAGAATATATCGGCGAACTGCATCAAGACGAGATACTGCCCGGCTCACGGGAACTGTTGAACGAGCTGCGTCGCCACGGAATAAAGGTGGCATTAGGCTCTGCCAGCAAAAACGCGCCACAAATATTACAACGGCTGGGAATAGCCGACTTATTTGACATAATAGCAGACGGCAATAACACAAAAAAAGCCAAGCCCGACCCAGAAGTTTTTTTGCTGGCCGCAAACGCTTTAGGCATTAATCCCAAAGACTGTATTGTGTTTGAAGACGCGCAAGCGGGCATAGAGGCAGCAATTGCCGCCGGTATGTCGGTGGTTGGTGTTGGCAGTGCCGAAAATTTATGTGGCGCGGAATTGTATGTAAACAGCTTGGCGGATATATTGCGGCTATAATTGCTATAAAAGGGGCTGTCTCGCTAAGCATTTTCTATGAATATTATGCATAATTTCGTCATTCCGGGCTTGACCCGGAATCTCAAACGCTGCCAGAGATGGCGGGTCAAGCCCGCCATGACGTATAATA
>Ga0131853_10000376_pt1 | contig 81807 bp, 74 predicted proteins | sample TergutLab28metaG_FD_92764 | JGI IMG/M metagenome (GOLD analysis project Ga0131853, IMG submission 92764) | Labiotermes labralis P1 segment gut microbial communities from Petit-Saut dam, French Guiana - Lab288 P1 (version 2) (version 2) | ecosystem: Host-associated > Arthropoda: Insects >...
TAGTCGCCTAACTAAGCTATCAAAATTTCATGTTTATAGGGCTTTCTTTGTCATGCCTTAATTCATGAAATTATTTTTGTTTATGTTTTTCAAACTAAACATTGACTTTTCTTAGCTGGACTTATTCGGCAAAAATGGTTTCTAAGCCGATGGTGAAATCAGCAAGCACTGCTGATGTAATAGAATCATCATTCTCATAGATTCGATAGACGTACTCTCCTTTTGGATCCAACAAATAAGCTGTCACTGTCTTATATAAAGGGTCAATAAGCCAGACTTCTTTTACTCTATATTGTTCATATTTCTGTAATTTTTCAATGCGATTTTTCTTCTTATTCGATGGAGGGAGAATTTCAATGAGCAAGTCTGGTGAACCTTTTGCTCCTTTGTAATCTAGCTTTGTGTGATCGCAAAAAACCACTAAATCTGGCTGAACCACCGTATCCTTTCCTTCACCTACGTTTAGGCGAACATCAAAAGGAGCGGCATAGACTTTACACGATTTGTCTTTTAAGTATAAGTACAATTCTACAAATAGATGGCCACTTATCTCCTGATGTTGCCGATTCGGGGCTTCCATTTTAATGGCTCGGCCATCAATCAGCTCCCAGCGGTCGACCCCACCCCATGTACAGTAGTCTTCATAAGTAAATAACTGGTCAGCTACGTATTCCTCTGCCGATTCCTGAACTTCCATTTTTGGTAACTCGACGGTTTCGTATTCTGTTTCTTTGTTCATATTGCCTCATTCCTTCCTTTGTTTTTAGACTAATTTCTACATTGTATCCTATTGCAAAAAATCCGTCTACTGTTATATACGCAAAAAATGGAAAAAAACCTGCTAAAATCGCAAGTCAGAAAACACTTTCTTAAAATGAGAGGCGTTTTCATTGTGCTTATAGGCTGTTTTTTGTCACGCATCACCGGTTGACCCCTCAAAAAAAGCCATCGATATTATCGACAGCTTTCAAGTATAGAGTTCTTTCATACTGATCCTAGAGAGAATTGATTTTTAGATGCTTTTCAAGGTGGGATTCGTTCGTATTAGTTGCCACCTTTGTAATTAACCGCTTGGCTGTTGTCGCCACCCATGCTAGCTTTGGTCGTTCGGCGAATTTTTCTAACGACGTTATCTGAGGCTCGCATGTTATGGATGTGCGCTGTAGCATCTCGTTCGTGTTCGTAGCGAGCGCCTTTGTTACGGTACTTTGAATAGGTCAGCGCATAGTAAACGGTGGCTGCAAGGACAAAGCTGATCGCACCTGCAACAAGTGGGTCGATGTCTTCAAAGATGGCTGCGCCTCCAATGGCACCTAGTAGAGCAAAGATAACCCCGATTAGCAAAGAAAATAGCAATAGTTTTGTCGTGTGTATCGGGACGCTTCCCATGGTTTTCAAGGTCTGCCCATTCACTGCCACGTAATGGATGCTTTTATTGACATGCTGGTAAGAGTACAGCCAAATCGGAAGATAGGCGGCTTTCCATTGTTTGCCGACCACGTCCATGTTTTCCGATTGCCATTTCACACCGCGGTCGTACTGCCTAATGCTTCCAAGAATGTTATGGCGAGCGATATCGGTAATTTTAACGTCCACCAAATCACGAAGGTCATCCACATTGGTATCTCGTTTCTCAGCGGTGTAGCCGGTCATGTAGTTAGCGTCCCATTTCATGGCTTTGTCCATTTCAAAGGGCTTGATGGCATTGACCACATTGTTGGTTGTATCAGAACTTCCATGTTTCAGCTTTTCTGAATTGGATTCGATGGTCAAGCCTTCTACCGTCATATCGAAGTCGCGACCGATGCTATAGCGATCGGCATCGTAGTAAGTGGTCACAACGGTTTTCTTTTTATCGCCTGACCCCACGGTACGGGTTTCCGTCCAACGACGAAGCTCTACTTCTCCAACGCCGGAAAATTGTCCTGCCACGTTGGCATCGATGACCATATAAGGCAGGTAGACTCCCATGACGTTGTCAGCAACAAATTCTTCTTTAAAGGTTGGATGAGCAAAAAATTGGCGTTTGTTAACAAATTTTTTGATCTCTTTCTGCGCCGCCTCTTTATTGGTTCCAAAAGGCAATACTTTGTCTGGAACGGCCCCGTTAGGGATCTGCTCATTGACGGATAAGGTGTTTCGGCACCAGTGGCAACGGGCTTGGGTCGACTCGCTGGTATCTACGATGACCTCAGCAGAACAGCTACCACATTTAAAAGTTAAGACATCATCGGTGCTTGCTTCAATGTTGGCGGCACCGGATCCAATGACTTGACCGGTTAGGTTACGGATGTCGTTAACGGCTTTCTCAAAAGTGGCTCCTTCTTGTTCGTGACGACAGAAATGACAACGAAGCATACCGGTTGCCACGTTCAAAGCGATGTCCGTTGAACCACATGCCTCACATTTCGTCTGACCGTCTTCTAGGTCGGAGTTTGTGTCAACGATGGTTGTTTCTGTGTCAACGATGGTTGTTTCTGTGTCAGTGGTTTCTTCTACGTTTTCTAAATCTTGTGGTTCGTTCATTAGCAATCCTCCTTAAAGTGGTGCTACATGCCTAAAAAGTTTTTCTTAGCCGCTTCAAATTCTTCCTGAGAAATCACACCTGCATCAAGAAGTTGCTTCATTTGAGTTAGTTTTGCAACTGGGTCGTCAGCTGGAGCTGCTGTTGGCTGAGCTGGTTGCTGATTCAATGGCTGACCTGTCATGGGGTCAAACTGCGGTTGCGGTTGTTGCTGTAAGGGTTGACCAGTCATCGGATCGAACATCGGTTGTTGTTGATTTAATGGCTGTCCCGTATGTGGATCAAACTGTGGTTGCTGATGTCCCATTTGTGGCGGTTGACCAGGCGCTTGCTGTAAGCCTTGCATCATGTTTCCTGCAGCCCCCATCCCCATGTTCATAAAGCCGACACCCATGGCCCCGCCAGCGCCACCTTCGTTAGATCCCATGGCTTCGATTCCACGAGCTGCAGATACTTGCATAAAGGTGTTGGCACGATTCCCGCGGCCCATCATGTCCATTTCTTGTGCTGTTTTCAGTTTCTCTTTCGTTGCCTCATCGTATTCAATGGACTTAATCACCACGCGCTCAATCGTAAGACCACGACCACTTTGCCACTGGAAATTTTCTTCCACTGCCTGTGACAAAGATTGACCAAAGCCAACGGAATCACCTTGAATTCTCGTGATACGGTTCCCTTTATCTGGGTCGTTGGTTTAGTTTGAAAATGCCCCTGCTAAACTCCCGACCACTTCACTAAATAGCTGTGAAGCCGCATCGTTATCCATGTCAGCAAAATCAAAAATTGGTCCACCTGGCGTCATGTATTTCATCGGTACAAACTGCTTAATAAATAAAATCGGGTCAACAATTTTAAGGGTGTACGTACCACGGGCAACCGCACCAACTTGGGCACCGATGTAGGCATCGTCCCATTGAATTGGCGATTGTGTCCCGAAACGGTTGTTTGGAATTTCACGTAAGTTCACATAAAATACCGCTTGTTGCGACCCTGGAATGCCACCAAATTTAAATCGTTCCCATGACGTTTTAATAAGCGGTGACACGATCCCATCGCCAGCAAAGATCGACTGAGAGTTTTGATCGTCTGATGTATAAGTATACCCACCTGGCTCAGCAATAAAGCCAGTAACCGCACCATCTTGCATGGTAATTAAGGCGGTTCCTTCTGGAACAACAATGCGGCTTCCGTTTGTAATGATGTTTTCAGAACCTTTACGATTAGCTCCACGACCTGCATTTCGACCATTTGGCAACCCTTCAAAAATGGCTACCGTTCCTGGTACGCCGGCTTGTGGTGCAATAAACTCTTTCCACTGATCAGCAAACGTCCCACCGATAGCTCCTGCAAATGCTCTAATAAATCCCATTTAACACACATCCTTTTCATTTATCCTAATTTTCTAAATTATAGCATAAACCCGCTCTCATTACCACGTTAAATTAGTGCGCCATCAGCCTACACACCCCTTCTAATGGGGCGTATTTTATGCTAGAATATCGTTATCAACAAGGAGGGTTTTCTATGTTTCATCCAACAAAACGTCAAATAGCTAGCGGTTTGCTCTACCTTATCGCTGGGCACATGATCCTATTACCACCCCTGGTGTTCCAACTGGTAACCCAGTTTGTTCCACCTGCTGATGTGCTCCCGATTTTCCAGTTTACCCTCATCCTAATCACCACCTGTTTCTATCTTTTTCTTTTGAGGCGACCACTAGGAGACGGACTTCGTAAATTAGGGAAATTGATCCCTACCTTAATCTGGATGATTCCCGTTGGTTATGTCGTCGTCCTCGTTTTACGTGCTGTGGTGACCATGGTCATCGTTAACTACTATGGGGAGCTTAATTTCGGTGCCAACCAAGAAGTGGTAGAATCTATCACTGCACAAGCTCCACACCTTATGGCCTTCGCAGCCATCGTACTCGCTCCTCTGTGGGAGGAGCTCCTTTTTACCGGGCTGTTGTTTGGCTGGCTTCGTGAGAAAAGCCGCTTTCTTGCTTATCTGGTCGCCTCTTTAGCTTTCGGGTTGTTACATACGTGGACCATGTTTACCTTTGGTTTCTCACTCCTTGCCGTTCTGATTACGCTGATTTACGTGCCATCGGCACTTATTAGTTGTCGCCTCTATGAAAAGACTGGAAACCTTTGGAGCTCGATTTTATTTCACAGCTTTTCTAATGGCATGGCCATGTTAGCCATGACGTTAGTTTAAGGAAAAAGAAAAATCATTGAAATAGAAAAAAGGAGCCGTCTCGTTAAAACACGAGATAACTCCTTTTAAATGCTTAAAAGTCACAGATTTGCTAGAAAATAAGGATTTAGTGACTTTTTTAACTCTCTTTCTAATACCCAACGTCATTGATTTGACAAAACAAGCTAATTAATGACTTTTTGACCCCGTTTTTCGTCTTGAAAAGTCATTCCCACTACTTTGAAGCTAAAAAATATCAGGAAATCTCGAATTTTTCCAAATCCGGATACTAAAACCTCGAACTAACGACCTTGATGATCCCAAAATGATCCGAAAATCCCAATTTTCTCCAAATCCGGATCCGAGGAAAGACATTTTTGGGCATTTCGAGGCTAAAAAATATCAGGAAATCCCAATTTTCCCCAAATCCGGATCCTAAAACCTTGAACTAACGACCTTGATGCTCCCAAAGGATAAATGATCGCCAATGCTCGGAAACAGTCCCCAAACTACCATTCCAATTACAAATGGAAACATCACGACCACAATCCCTCCCCAACCTTTACTTATAATAATCATCTAACCCCCCATTCGACTTAGCTATTCACCAATAATGCCTCCTGATGGTTAAAAAAGTTTTATCTACAGGAATTATTTTATTGACGACCCTTTAATAAAAACGTACCGATTCGGACTTGAATGCTTCTCACTAAAGCGATAATTCAACGATGAAAACCCCTTCATCAACGCTGGATCTGTGATTTGATGCTCTGCCAAATACCGCACCATCTCCCCACGTGCCATCTTCGCTTCCGTGGCTTTCACCTTCACCTTTAGCTCGCCATCCACCTCAATTTCGTTCCCAAACACGCAGGTAATTAGCCGGTCGTTAACCGTCAAAAACTTCTCAATCGCTTGGCTATACTCTTTCGAAGCTAAATTAACGATGGTCGACCCTCCTGAGGTCAATTCCTCATAAATACGACGATCCCAGTACTGATACAGATTTTTGCTTCCCGCAAGAGGCGGATCAAACCTCGCCCCCATCTCCAATCGGTAGGTCACCACGCCATCTGTCGGCCGCAAGTAACCATAGAAACCAGATAAAATCACAAGATGCTTCCTCACATAGGCCCACTGATCTAAATCAAACACTTGCGGCGCCATGTACTGGTATTGGAGACCTTCATACGCCAATAAAGCCGGTACCAAGCCTTTATGGAGGTCCATGTTCTGAAGGCGTTCGACGTTTAGGTGAGCAATTTTATCGTTGCATTGCCAAAGGCGCTTCAACTCGTCGTAGGTTAATGCCTTTAGATAATCTTTGATCGCATTCGCTTGATCCAGAAAAACAGGAAGCTGATCCCATTCAAAGAAATCTTCCTGATCCGTCATTTTCTTAGCTGGCGATACGATAATTTTCATGGGTGACCTCCTGCAAGGTATCGTTTAAAGAATGGATTCCCATTCTCGTCTCATATAAAGAACTCGCTCAACGTTTACTGTTTTATTTTTTCTGTCAATAGAGAAAAAAGCAACGTAGTTGTTAATTCCTAGCTTGCGGTATCCCAATTCTCGGAGTCGTTCATCATCAACCAAAGGAACTCGCTCAGGAAAAGTGGAAAGGCTAGATAATTTCTCCTCAATGAGATCAACCATCTGTTCTGCTGTTGTCTCAGCCATAAATTGTTCAGTTATATAGCTAACGATATCGTATAGATCCATTCCAGCAGATTCTGTGACATTGACACTATAAGTTTCCATTTTCGACACCTAACCTCAGACTCTTAATCACATCTGAAAGAGGTCGAACTCTACCTTCCTCAACTGCCTCTCTTCCTTTATCTAACTTGTGATACAGCTCTGCTTTTCCATTTAATCGATCAAACATCTCAATACTCATAACAGCTAGATCACCTTGACCATTTTTTGTTATAAAAACTGGCTCTTGGTGCGCATTGCAAAAGCTAGAAATCTCATTATAATTGTTGCGCAAATCGGTACTTGATCTAATCGTTGGCATCGTATCTCCTCCTTAAAAACTCATCTGCATTTATTATACCGATAACATGTTCAACTACACTTGCAAGCAAGCTTGAAGTACATTTATTATACCTGTCTAGGTCAACTACGCCTCATCCTTCGGCTAGTTTCCCTATAAGTAGCATTAAGTGGGACTAATCACTCATCTCTTCGTGAAGTACATTTATTATACCCGAATTTCTTTAGTTTAGCTAGCCCTCCAAACCAAAAACGACACCTCATTCGAGATGTCGTCCATGCATTTGCTTAATCAGGCCCAGAAATAATAACCTCACCCATAATCTGAAGGGCTGCCATTCTTACAAAGTCTTCGTCTGCCTCTAGTCGCATTAACCGTAGCCACGCTAGAAACATGCCATAAACATTATCCTCCCTATCGTAATTTAACATCCGAAGCAAATAAACACTTTGTTCATGAAGCAGGTCGCAACTAGCTAGCAGTAACAAGCTCCCTCGCTCGAAATCACCTGTCATCATGGCTTCTCTTGCACTGGACCTTGCTTCTCTTTCCAAGCTACCACCACATCCAACTAAAATAAGGAGTGTGGCTATTGCGATTAACCCCTTCAACAAGGCTCCCACCTCCTAAGCCTACAACGCTATTTTAACACACCTTCACGCGAAACCTTGTCGAAAAAAAAGTCGCTCACTAAAAAGTGAACGACAAATAGTTAAACCTCTTCTGAATTTTCTTCAAGGCTCTCCCCTGACCGCCCAAGAAGGACATTTTCATGGATTAAAAACATCCGGTGATCCAGTTCTGCAATTCGGTCAGCACATTGGACTAACTCGTCACCTAAATGTTTCGGGATTTCGTTTTGGTATTTATAACGGGCTTCGTGTTCCAAGGTCGCCCAAAAGTTCATGGCTTCCGTTCGAATTTGAACTTCAACCACCACATGTTCCGTCCTACCAGAGTAAAAAATCGGCGTTTCAATGATCAAATGGTAACTTCGATACCCGCTATCTTTTGGCGTGTCCACATAATCTTTTTCTTTAATGATGTTTAATCCCGGTACTTGGTGCAGCAAACGAATCAAGTGGTAAATGTCCCGAGCAAAAGGACAAATGATCCGGATTCCCGCAATGTCTTGAATGTGTTTTTTAGCATTCTCAGCCGTAATCTCAAGCCCTAAGCGATCCAGTTTACTCGCAATGCTTTCCGGTGCTTTAATGCGCCCTCTAATGTGATCAATGGGATTACTTTCTTGGAAATTCTCAAAATCTTCGTGAATGATATGCAATTTAGTTAACAACGTTTGGTAGCCCCATTCGTAAACCAATAGCAACTCTTTTAACTTAGCAAATTCTTCTGTACTAAACCTAATCGACACTAAGCATTCCTCCAAATGCCACCTATTCTAGATGTGGCATTACCTCTCTTATTGGTACTTCTTTTACCTTTAAATTATAGCATAAATCAGAGATAATTTCCATTAAAAAACCTGCTAACTCATCCGTCAGCAGATCATCTTATGCTACGTCTTACCTTACATTGATGTGCTTAGTAGATGCCCATTGTTGCCAAAATAATAACAAGGATGGTCGCTAACAGGGGTGTTAAAGTAACGGCAATCGCAATGTCCTTATAACTCTCTTTATGAGTCATTCCTGTGATAATCAGTAAGGTCACAATGGCTCCGTTGTGAGGCAACGTATCCAAGCTACCTGACGCTAGCGTTGCTACCCGGTGAAAGGCTTCAATAGAGATGCCTGAGAGGTGTGACATGGACATAAAATGTTCACCTAGTGCTTCCAACGCGATGCCAAGTCCACCTGAAGCTGAACCCGTCGCACCTGCTAAAAGGTTGACCGCCACGGCAAGAGAAACAAGGGGGTTGCCAGGAATGCCCACTAGTAGATCCGTTAAACCTTCAAAGGCAGGAACGTTTCGCACAACTTCACCGAAACCAACCGCAGCGCTTGTATTCACAATGGCGGTGACGGCACCAGTTGCCCCCTCATTGATGACAGGAACAGCTGCTTTTATTTTAGCAGGATTCAGTGCTAAGATCAGAAGATTGGCTACTAACATCACCACGACAATGTCCCATCTCAACACATTCAACCCTAAAACAACCGCTAGTAGAGGCAACAAAGACAGCCAGAAGTTTGGTAATGGTTCATTCGATGTCTCTTCCGGCTTCTTTTTCAGATCAACGAAGTGCTCCCCAGCTAGTGTCAATTTTTTCTGACGCCAACGCAAATACGTATAGCCAGTTGTCGCCATAACGAATGCCGCCACAATCCCCATCACAGGCGCTGCTGCTGCCGTTGTGTTGAAATGTTCCATTGGAATCAGGTTTTGAATTTGTGGCGTTCCAGGCAAAGCGGTCATCGTAAAGGTAAAGGCCCCTAATGCAATGGTCGCAGGTAAAATGCGTTTACTAATGTTAGCTTCCTCAAACAAAGAAACAGCGATGGGATAAATCGCAAAGACGACGACAAACATGCTGATGCCGCCATAGGTCAGAATCGCACAGGAAATGATAACGGCTAAAAGGGCTCGGTCTTTGCCAATGAATTGCGATAGCTTAATCGCTATGATCTTTGCCATGCCAGTAAATTCCATCAATTTCCCAAAAATAGCACTTAACATAAACACAGGGAACCACGATTGCATAAACCCAACAAAGCCACTCATATAGGTTGAGGTGAACGCATCTAGTAAATTGAGTCCTCCTGTTAATGCCACGATGCTTGCTGCAATAGGGGCTGCCCATATAATGGAAAATCCTTTAAAAGCCAAGACCATCAACGTTATAAGCCCTACGATAATCCCAAACATCTTGTCACTCCTTTAACTACTATAGCATTCGTCTTATTTATTTTTTATCAAGGAAAATTCTCTTAACCCCTTCAAACCCGATTTGAGCCACATTGTTTGGCATGTTAGCAGCAGCTAAACACCCTTCCACAACTTCATCTAGTTCAGCTTCTGGAATCCCTACCTCTGATAAAGTAGTACGTAAACCGATTTGCTTTTTCAACCGATTTAATTGCTCGGCTAAATCCTCTGCGTCTTTAAATCCCATTTCCCTAGCATAGTCGTTCAATTTTGGATTTTCTAATGCGTTAATAAGGTACCAAGCATCTAAGGTGAAAGCACAAGCTTCTCCGTGTGGGATGTTGTACTTTGACGTCAAAATATAAGAGCACGCATGAGATCCCGTTGTTCCCGTTTGAGCAAAGGCAAGTCCTGCTAGGACACTCGCCCCCGCCATCTGCTCACGTGCCACTAAGTTTCTCCCATCTTCAACTGCTGTTGCAAGATGTTCAAAAGCCATCCGTGTCGCCTTGACGGCAAGAGAGGCTGTTACATCGTTGGATTTCACACTGCAAAGTGAGTCTAGTGCATGGGCAATCACGTCAATTCCTGAGATGGCTGTCACACTTTTTGGGCAAGTATAGGTCAAAACTGGATCGATGATCGCCGCAACAGGGAATAAGTGTGGGCTCCCTAATGCGGCCTTTTTCCCTTCCTCTTTAAAGCTTAATACCGTAACCGGTGTGACTTCACTTCCGGTTCCTGCCGTGGTTGGGATCGCAATCAATGGCAGAGCTCCAACGATGGCTTTGCCATTTAACAGCTCTTCGCCTGTACAATCCATAAAGGCAGCCGCACAAACGGCTTTCGCACAATCAATGGAGCTTCCCCCACCAACGGCGATCACACATTCTGCCTCTACACGTTTCAACCTTGCTACACAGTTATTCACATTATGAACCGTTGGATTAGGTTCCACATCGGTAATAACGTCTAAAATTCTTCCAGCTGCTGCTTCTTTGATTTTTTCTGCCAAACCAAGTTCTACGACAATGGGATCTGCAATGAGTAAGGCTTTACTCAAGTTTTTCTGTTCAAGATAAGTCCCTAGATTCGCTACCTCATCGTTACCAAAAATCACTTCTACTGGTTGAAAAAATTTCCACATCTTTTGTTGCCTCCTATCTTCACTTTCTTTCGAAACACAGTGTATGCAATCGATTGCAAGACATCCCGTAGTATACCCATTACAAAGGTTAAAAATCCGAACCATCTTTCTTTCTATTGTGAAATCGATCGCAAGAAAACGATGCCTTCATTATAAGTCATTTCCAAAGCAATGTAAAGGTCTTAATAAAAAAAGCACGATCCGAAATTTTAATTTCACTGATCGTACTTCCTATCTTACTTCACTAATTCAACTGCAATTTCTGGGTAGTCCGTCACAATGGCTTCCACACCCATGTCAATTAACGTCTTCATTTCTTCTGGATCGTTAACCGTCCAAATTCGGATTTTATCCGCTACAGGTCCCCAAATTTCAGGGTACTTTAAGACAATGTCCTTACCTGGATGCATGCCATCCCAACCAAATTCATCAATGAAATCTCCTGGTAGAGTCAAGAAATAATAGTCCGTTAATAAAGCTACTTTTGCCGCCTCATCCAGTTTCTGAATTCGAATTAAAGTTGGTAAATGGAACGAAGAATAAATCACTTTATCTGTGTCGTAACCAGATGCCTTCACTACTTCTAGCATCTTCTCTTCAATACCTGGATAAGTAAATTCATATGTTTTCAGCTCAATGTTGACTTCGATGTCATGTGCTTTAAATAGTTCTAGCACTTCAGCCAGAGTCGGAATTTTTTCCTCGTCCCAGCTGGCTTCGTAGTTAGCAAAATCGGTAAACTTCTGTCCGATGGTGTGCTGGCGAATTTCCGCAAGGGTTAAGTCCTTAATGTAGCCGGTTCCTGTCGACGTGCGATCTAAGGTTGAATCATGAAAGACCACAATTTCATTGTCTTTTGTTAAATGGATATCTAACTCCATTCCAGCTACCCCTGCCTCAATGGCTTTTTTAAAGGCCAGCATTGAATTTTCTGGATAATTTCCTTTGCTACCTCTATGCCCATAAATTTTTGTCATTCTTATCTCTCCCTTTTGTTTTTAATCTTCTCTCATCTGCTTTCTGCCGTAAGCCACATAGATCATAAGCGCCGAAGCGATCATGGTAAATACAGCGTATACAAGGGTTAAGGATGTATTGTCGACCCCGCCACTCGCTTCTTGGAGCAAGTTTCGAATGGCAACACCTAATGGTACGCTCGTTGGTGTAAAGAGGAACACGGAAAGTTCGAATTCCGTTAATAGGAAGTTAACGTTTAAGGCGAAGATGGCCATAATTGAGGGAATTAACACCGGTAAAATGATTTTCATAAAGGTGCGAAGTGGTCCCGATCCTAAGTTCTTGGCTGCTTCTTCTAGCGTGTCATCCACGGCAAAGAAAGCGGCACGTGTCATTCTGAGTGTAAATGGAATTCGAATGATCATATAACCAAGAAGCAGGATACCAATCGTTCCCAATAAAACCTGATTCCCCATAAACCATTGTGGGTCACGGAAAGTCATTCCAAGCCCTAAGGCAATTAATACCGATGGTAGCAACCATGGAATCATTAAGCCGTATTCTAGGACGTTACTAAATAGTTTTCCAAACCAACCTTTCCCTTTGCTCTTCGTAATGACGCGACAAACAAAGGTAACAAAAACAGCAACAATGGCAGCCGCAACAACCGATAAAACAATCGAGGTCAAAATAGGTTGAAAAGAAGAGGTCGATTGACCAGAAATTTGATTCCCACTAAAAACATGGATATAGTTCTCTAAGGTTAAGTCAGCTAACGTAAACTGACGACGAGCAATGGCTGATGCGTTAGTAAAAGAGAACAAGGTAATCAAAACAACTGGCGCCATGTAAATAGCAAATAATAGGTAGGCATAAGCATGTGCCAAAACGTTAAATACTGGGTTATTAATCTTCTGCTTCACAAGGGTCGTTTTCGTTTTAGAAACCGATAAGTAATGTCCACGACTTTCTAACCAAGATAAGAAGCTAACCAAGATAATGGTTGCCATTCCTAAGAAGATGGCCAAGAGTGCCGCAATGTCACGAGATCCTTGCATCCTTGATAACGTTAATACGGTTGGTGTAATGGTTTGGAAGTCCGCCCCACCGATCATTAACGGCGCAGCCACCGCTCCCGCTCCACCTAAGAAGGTGAAGATGGAAACAGCTAAAAGGGATGGCGTTAAAACCGGAAGAACAACTTTCCACAGAATGAACAGTGGCTTTGCGCCCATGTTTTGCGCCGCTTCTACGGTTTGATAGTCAATCGACCGCATGGCATTACGAAGGAATAACAAGTGATTCCCCGTTGCGGCAAACGTCATAACGAATAAGACAGGCCAAAAGCCTTCAAATTGCCAGTTAGAAATATCCATGCCAAAGGTATTATACAAGAAAGTTGGTAAGAAGCCACCTTCTGCGTAAACGAAACGATAACCAGATACGAGTACAACACCACTATAGAATAGGGAAGTCATGTAGCCCATACGCAAAATCTTAGCGCCTTTGATTTTAAAGTACTCGGTAATTAAAACCAAACTTACCCCAACAAATCCAACGGTAATCGTTAAAATCGGTGCTAGAATAAAACTGTTTCGCAAAGCGGCACGAGCAGCAGGTGCTGCCCAAAATCGTTCAAAGGCGGTCATGGTAAACTGTCCATCTTGAAAGAAGACAAAGGTCATCGTATCAATGTTTGGGAAAACAATAACAAAAATAATGAACCACAGTAAGACTGTAAAAATAAGAGCTCTAATAATGGTACCGAGCCAATCGGTATTTTTTTGTGCTGAAGTCATCTTTACGCCTCCTAGTATTGTAGAATATTGTCTGTGTTTAGGCTGATGTTGACGGTCTGCCCGACTTCATGCAAGCTACTGCTACTAGACTTCTCAATGATTTTAAATTCCGAGCCATTTGCTTCTAAGGTGTACTTAACGTACAGACCATAGTACTCTAAATCTATAACTTTCGCGTCTCCAAACTTCACGTGATGATCAAACTCCGAATTTACGTAAAGGTTCTCCAGACGAATATAGCAGGTTTTATCACTTTCAAAACCAATTCGCTTCAAGAAAGCATCATCTAACTTATTAATATCACCGATGAAGTTACAAACAAATTCGGTTGCCGAATCTTTATATACTTCTTCAGGTGTTCCGATTTGCTCAATGAATCCTTCGTTAAAAACAGCAATACGATCGGATAACGTCAAGGCTTCTTCCTGATCATGAGTAACATAAATTGTTGTAATTCCAAACTTACGCTGTAAGTCTTTTAACTCGTTACGTAGTTTGACACGTAGTTTAGCATCTAAGTTTGATAATGGTTCATCTAAACAAATAATAGCGGGTGCCGTAACAAGAGCACGGGCAATAGCCACACGCTGCTGTTGACCACCAGATAATTCGTTTACCTTTTTCTGGAGTTGTTGCTCATTAAGACCAACTTTTTCACCAATTTCTGTTACTTTCTCACGGATCTCATCTTTAGGTAATTTCTGCAGTTTCAAACCAAAGGCGATGTTTTCATAAACATTCATGGATGGGAAAAGGGCATAACTTTGGAACACAAGTCCAATGTTTCGCTTCTCAACTGGAAGATGAGTCACATCTTTACCATCTACATGAATGGTCCCTTCAGCCGGTATGTTAAATCCGGTAATGCTTCTTAATGTGGTTGTTTTTCCACAGCCAGAAGGTCCAAGCAAGGTAAAGAACTCTCCCTTCTTCACGTTTAAGTTAATGCCTTTAAGTGCTACAAAATCCCCAAACATTACTTTTATGTCCTTTAATTCAATCATGTTGTCGCTCATGTTTATCTCCTCATTTATAACGTTTTAGATGGTGTCTTTTTACCCAAAGTCACCCTCAGAAATTAGTTAAGACCACATGCAGTTGCATGTAGCCTTACCCAGGTCTTATCTCATAAACAATTTATGTTAATTTAAATTATTGAACGCGTGTGTTTAATACAATGCGCTCTAACCACTGAGGCATCCAGTAAGAGATGGTTGCCCAGTCAATTTCCTGCATTGGAAGGTCAGCAATCATTAGCGTGAAATCTGGTAAACCTTCTAATGCTTCTTGGTTAGCTGGTAAGTAATCAAACTCAAGAGCGAAAGCATTCATTACTTCTGCACTTCCGAACCAGTTAATGAATTCTTGTGCGTTTTCACGGTTTTGAGCACCATCAATTAAGCCAAGAGCTTCTACTGAGAATGGAACGCCAACTTCAGGAACGACAATGCTAAAATCTAATCCTGTTTGCTCTTCATGATTAGCAACTCCTGCGTGCCAAATTTGTGCCATAAATGCATCGTTTGTATCATCAATGAAGGCTAGGGTTGGGTTACCTTCTGGTACAATATGAGCATACTCAAACTTTGCCATGATGTGCTCCCAACCTTCTTCTGTTAGGCCCATATCTCCATCTTCGTCTAAGTAGCGGTTAAAGATTCCTGAAAGAACCATTTGTACAGTACTTCCATTTAAGTTAGGGTTGATTGAATAAGCAAAATGAAAGTCTTCATTCTCCCACCAGTCTAACCAGTCAGTTGGTGCAGGACGTCCATCTAATTGCGCCTCATCGTATACCATAATATTAGCCATTAAAGCAACGGCATGGAAATGCTCAGTCTCGCTATGTAAGTTAGCATCTACTTGATTTGCCCAAACAGGTACAAACGGCTCCAAAATACCACCGTACTCAACTAATTGCATCCAACCAATTTGGTTTAGACCGAAGACAACGTCTGCTTGTGGGTTCGTTGATTCCATTTGCAAACGGTTTTGCATTTCTACACCACCAAGGTCAACTGGAATAACGTGGAAACCAGCTTCAGCAGCTTGTTCAATGATCCACTCTTCACGACCACCAGAGATGGCGTTTGAGTATAAGGTTACAATGTAAAGCCCATCGTCGTTTGTTGCACGCTCCCCACCATTATCATCATCGTCACCACATGCTAATAAAACGAGTGGTAAAACTAAAGCCATTGCAGATAGTAATAATTTTTTCTTCATTTTGCATTCCTCCAAAATTTTTCAAATCAAGTGGTCATGTTCGAAAACATTTACCATACATAAACTTTACATACGGTATACACAAATTATACACTCGAATTGTTTATTTTTAGTTTTACTTTTGTTTATTTATTGTTTCGTTTTTGTTGATTTTTTATAAAAACGACATTTCATCCCCTCAAAAAAGTGAAAGAAAAGCATTTAGTAAAACCCTCACAATGGAAAGGTATCAAATGTATCCTTATTATGTTCTTAAATCGTTTCTTTTATACCATTGTCCACCTCGATTATCGTCTCCCATGATAAAAAATCAGAGTGCCCACCCCCGTGCTTTCCATTATAGTTATTTTGTGTAAAGTTCACAGGTGAGTTGATGTAAATTTTATGTAAAGTTTCGTAGCTCAAGAAAAGAGGGATCGAGAACCGGTTACTTCTCTGCAAGACTATTTTCTCCCAAACGTCTTGATTTTTGCCGCTTTGGGAAAATTCCACATAAAAAAGATCACGACAAGGTTGATTTCAAACCAAATCGTGATATTTCAAATGATTATTCTCCGCGTAAACCTTTCTTCTTGTAGATGAAAGCAAAGAGTCCAGCAAAGACGGCAGCGTTAGCTAAGATGATTAACATGGAACGCATCACATTGATACCATCAATCGCCAAAATATCAGTAAAGAATGCTGTAGCAACTTCACCACCACCTAAAGCTAGGTATATTAAAACCAAAGAGACTTGCTGGGTAAATAAGTAGTAAGAAAAGTTGAGAACATCTGGGTTAAACATGACCATCATCGGTAAGAAACCTAAGCCCATCATCAGGATGGTTCCATAGGTGTTTACTTGTTGCACACTTTTCGATAACAATCCCGTGACCGCACCGATGGCTAATGAGACCAAGCTACCTAACATGGTAATTCCAATAAATAAACCAAAATTACTTCCTGTAAACTCACCAATAAAGGCAAAAGCAGCCATGGATAGAAGGGTTAAAATCATAATAAAGGAAGATAAACCAATTAAATACTGTGCCGGTTTAACCCCTGCCATCACAAGGAAGCGGAGAGAACGGTTCTCAACGTCTTCGGCAATGTAGCTAGCAATTCCCATAATTGGTAAGGCAGCCACACTCATAATCGCCATGTTGGCCACTTGCATGCCTGCAGCTCCCGGCGTACCGTCACTCATAAATTCAATCATGAAGAAGGCCATGGCAGGAAACATAATAAACATCATGGTCACCGTTGGGTTTTTAAATACGTCGTTCAATTGTTTAATAAAAATAGCTTTAATGGCATTCATTATGCATTCGCCTCCGTTAATTTAATGAAGACAGATCCTAAATCTGGCACGGTTTTATAAGAATCGTGACGGGAACAGATTTCTTCTGGCGCCCCGTACTCCACAATGTGACCTTTGTTTAATAAAGCAACGGTCGTACATAGATCAACGGCTTCTTCCATGTTGTGTGTGGTTAAGAAGATGGTGGCCCCTTGTTCTTTTAGTTTAACAATTAACTTATGAATTTCTTTCGCGGTTACTGGATCCAAGTTAGCCGTTGGTTCATCTAAGAAAACCACCTTCGGGTTGTTGATGATGGCGCGGGCAATGGCTAGGCGCTGACGCATTCCTTTTGATAATTTACTTACCGGTTGTTTTTTCGCCTCACTTAAACCAACGTCTTGTAAAGATTGATCAACGGCCGATTTGTTAACGCCATAAATGGTGGCAAACATACTTAAGTTCTCGGCACAAGTTAAACGTTTATATAGCCCATCTTCTTCTAGCATTAACCCCATTTCAAAAGATGTGGCATCTACGGAAAAAGATCCTGAATCAATTCCCAGTTGTTTCGTTAAAATGTTAATGATCGTTGTTTTTCCTGATCCCGACGGACCTAGCAAACCAAAGATTTCTCCTTCTTTGACATCAAAGCTGATGTCGTGGAGCACTTTGTTCGCGTCAAAACTTTTAGCAATGTTTTGCATCTTTATCACAGTTTCTCATTCCTTTCTTATACTAATCCCTCTTTGGCATGACCAATTAGATGAAAAAAATTATAGCGAATTCTGTTGAAAATGTACACAAAAAAATGTACTCCCCTGGGTACATTTTTTTGTGTAAACGTCTTCTCTATTTTCCACCACAAGATTCGCGAACGACCAACGTATTCTCAATGATGCAGTTCTTTTCTTTAAGTGATCTCCCCTGCATTAAGTCTAACAAAAGTTGGGTAGCTGTTTCACCAATTTTGTGGCGGGATTGATTAATGGTGGTTAGCATCGGGGTGACATAAGTAGAAGCCTCCAAGTTATCAAATCCAACCACCGCGATGTCCTCCGGAATCTTTAATCCTTTTTCTTTGATGGCGCGGTAAGCGGCGATGGCCATCTCGTCGTTGAAAGCAAAGACAGCGGTTGGTGGCGTTTCTAGTTCTAACAACGTTTGCATTTGATCAAAGCCAGACACTTCCGTGTTGTCTGATTGCTGAATGTAGTCGGGATTAATGTCCAGGTTGTGCGCGGTTAAAGCCGCTTTAAAACCTTCTAAGCGATAGGTTCCTAATACACTGTTCATATGACTGGTAATATGAGCAATTTTTGTATGTCCAAGATGGATTAAATGTTCCGTAATTTCTTTCGCACTGTTAACGCTGTCAGTGAAGACCATTGGAACATGTAAGTCGTCTAGGTATTCACAGGCTAGCACCACAGGGAATTCACTGGCAACTTCTTCTAGCTCTTCTTTGTCTAGCTTAGCCGTTAGTAAAATAACGCCGTCTGCCTGCTTTTGTTCAAGCAAATCGATGTAAGCACGCTCTTTTTTTATGTCGTTGTTGGTGTCGCATAAGAGCACTTTATAACCATTGGCTGAAGCTACTTGCTCAATGCTCCTTAGTATTTTTGAAAAGAACATGTTGGCAATATCAGGAACAATGACTAAAATAACTTTGGCTTCTCTCGTTCTAAACTGTCGTGCGATCAAATTTGGTTTATAATTAAGCTTCTTGATGACCTCTAGCACCCGATCTCTTGTTTCTTTTTGAACGGATTCTGGGTTATTAATGGTCCTTGAAACCGTAGAGGTCGAAACGTTAGCAATTTTGGCAATGTCTTGCATCTTCATTTACATCCATCCTTTTAACGTGCTTCTTTTAAAAAGTACTATACCTATCGCTCAACTGCATGCACTCGCATTCGTTGCGCTATCGCACAAGGTGCATCTATTATATACCACAATTGCATTGTTTGCAAAATTCTTAAAACGACAGCATGAAAAAAGAGACAAAATATTAGAAAGTGTTCATCAAGATCTAGCTCTAGTTAACCTTGAAGATTAAGATGATCGTAAAAACCTAAAAATCTATGAAATAACGATGATTTTATAGCTAAAAGCATTCCAAAATCATCGTTGAAATGGGAAAATGTACAAACTAGCGATGATCTATCTTCAAAACTGGCTTTAAATCATCGCTGAAACTTAAAAACCCGTATGCTGACGATAATTGGCCTTTGCATAACCAGTCACCTTAACTGGATTATAAAAGGCTGCACCACTACGAACGTTTTCTCAACATTCATTTGATACAGCCTTTTAAATTTAATGATTGGGGTTCTTAGCTTCCGCCAATCGCTCCGTCCCATGTATCAACGTGCGTCTTTTTCTTCTCTTCCTCATCAAACCAGCGGCTTGTCACAGCTTTTGTTTCCGTGAAGAAGCGGACACCGTCTTTACCTAAGGCATGCAGGTCTCCAAAGAAGGATTGTTTATGACCGGTGAATGGGAAGATCCCTACTGGTACAGGAATTCCAACGTTGATCCCGACCATGCCACCGTGAGTACGCTTAGAAAACTCACGGGCATAATAACCGCTGTTCGTGAAGATGACTGAGCCGTTAGCAAAGCGATTGGCGTTCATTAACGTAAGTCCTTCTTCAAAGTCTTTCACTCGCTTAACGCATAAGACAGGACCAAAGATTTCTTCGTCACCTACGGTCATTCCTTCCTTCACGTGGTCAAAAATGGTTGGGCCAAGATAGAAGCCGTTCTCGAATCCGTCTACGGTCACATCGCGACCATCAAGGACAAGTTCTGCTCCTTCTTCGATTCCCTTTTCAATCCACTTGGTGATGTTGGCCTTCTGACCAGCCGTTGTTACTGGACCAAGAACACTTGTTGGGTCATAAGCAGGACCGATCTTCATCTCTCTCGCGTATTCAGTTAATAGTCGAACTAACTCATCCGCTACTGATTCCTGTACAACAATGGCTGGTAAGGCCATGCAACGTTGTCCCGCGCAACCGTAGGCCGCATTGATGATTCCACGAGCGGTACGTGGTAATTCAGCATCTTCTAGAACAAGGGCATGGTTCTTTGCCTCACAAAGGGCTTGAACTCTTTTACCTGCTGCCGCTGCTTTTGTATAGATCTGTAAACCTACTGGTGTTGACCCAACAAAGCTAATTCCAGCAATTTTTGGATGGGTTAAAAGAACATCGGCGGCTTTTCGGTTACAAGTCAGCACATTCAACACACCGTTTGGTAAGCCAGCGTCTTCCCATAACTCCATTAATCGCATTGCCGTCAATGGGGTTGTCGAGCTTAGCTTAAGTACCATGGTGTTTCCAGCTGCAATACAAAGTGGAGCCATCCAGCCCATTGGAATCATTCCTGGGAAGTTAAACGGCGCAATCCCAGCAAAGACACCAACTGGCTCTTTATATAGGACCGTATCAAATCCAGTCGACGTATCCATTAGGGCCTCTCCCATAAGAAGGGTTGGCATGCCACAGGCAAATTCCACAGATTCTAATACTTTCATGATGTCACCTTGTGACTCACCTAGGGTTTTACCGTGTTCTCTTGAACAAAGTTCTACTAGTTCATCAAAGTTCGCCTCTAAAAGCTCTCTAAACTTATATAGGACTTTTGTTCGACGTACCACTGGTGTGTTGCTCCACGACTTATAAGCAACGGCGGCGGCTTCGATCGCTTGTTCTACTTCATCAACCGTACAAATCGGAACGCGGTGAGTGACCTCGCCTGTACTCGGATTGTAGATGTCTGAATATTCTGTGGTTTTTGACGTTTCCCACTTTCCATTTACAAAATAATCCATTGTTTTAATACTCATATTACATACTCCTTAATCTACTCTTGTAGTAAAAATTATTTTCAAATATCTGATGGTGGATACCACCTTAAGTTTATCCGTTAAATGGTCTCACCATTCGCAACCAAGTCTTTGATTTCCTCGATGGTTGGCATCGCCTCAGAAGAGCTATGCTTGCTAACGACAATCGAAGCCGAGGCACTACCGTGCTTTAAAGCCGTCTCAATGTCATGTCCTGTGAGAAGGGCATGCAAGAAGGCAGAGGCATAAGAGTCTCCTGCACCAAAGGTTTTTAATACGTTGGTTTTATAAGCTAGACCTCTAAAGGTCGCGCCACATTTCGTATAAGCATAAGATCCATCAACACCGTGCTTAATCACAACCAATTCTGGTTGATGGTTGAATAAGTGGGCAGTCGTTTCATCGTTATTCCCTTCTGAAGTTAAGCCTTCCATCGTATCGAACTCTTCGCGAGTGCCCACAACAATGTCTGACATTTCAGCCACTAACGTATAATAAACGGCAACTTCTTCTGGTGTTTTCCACGTATACGGACGATAGTCTAGTTCGAAAGCAACTTTAATGTCGTACTTCTTCGCTAATCGAATCACTTCAAAGATCGCTTCACGAGAAGGGCTTTGCGATAAAGCGGTCCCCGATACAAGGACGATTTTTGCTTGCTTTACGTAGTTTTCATCGATTTCCTTTGGCGCTAAATAAAGATCAGCCACCTCTTGACGGTACATCAAAATGCTACATTCTTCTGGGCTTAAAATTTCTGTAAAAGCAAGTCCTGTTTTACGGCCTTCTTGATCGACGATCATGTTAGACGTATCAACACCTACTCCTGCCATGTACTGCTCGATAAAGCGTCCATGCTGGTCGTCTGGAATTTTACCAATGAATCCAGTCGAGAGTCCTAGTTTCGCACTACCAATGGCGATGTTTGCAGGAGATCCTCCCACGTATTTAGAAAAAGTCATGGTTTCTTCCATGGGACGGTTATACTCCGTTGCATTCAAGTCGATGCAAGCACGTCCTACCGTAATTAAGTCCAGTGCTTTTCCTTCTGTAAAGTTAAGTTTCATGGGTTGTCTCTCCTTTTAGTACTGTCTTCCAGCACTTAGTTTCTGCTTTTTCGTATCCAATGCTTCTTGATGACCTTCTGTATGAGGAACTTGCGTAATCCCTACGTTCCACCAGCTTCCATCGTAACCGTTAGTCATCGTCTTTGGCAGAACTTTCATTTCAATCAAGGTTGAATTTGGTTGGTTCTTTGCATCTTCTAAAGCGGCTTTAATTTCTTCTACGGTGTTAGCACGGTAAACTTTTGCACCGTATCCTTCTGCCACTTTAGCATAGTCAACGTTTAAGATCTCATTGTCAGCCGTTCTAAATTCACAGTTGTAGCTTCCATTTCCATTGCCCATCTGCAGGTTGTTGATGCAACCAAATCCAGAGTTGTCAAATAAGAGGACGTTGATCTTCTTATTGTATTGAATGGCGGTAATCAGCTCCGAATGAAGCATCAAGAAGCTCCCATCACCAACAACGGCATAGGTTTCTACATCCGATGCGGCAAGTTTAGCACCAAGGGTTCCACTAATTTCATAGCCCATGCAAGAATAGCCATACTCCACACCGTAAGTGTTCGGTACTTCTGTGTCCCAAACGCGATGTAGATCTCCTGGTAGTGAACCTGCTGCACACACGACGATACTATCTGGGTCTACCGTATCGTTAATGGTCAAAAGAGCTGCGGTTTGGGTTAATTCCGTTCCCAACGCATCGGCATATTCGTTCATCGTTTCTTGCGTAAATTGTCCATCCACTTCTGGTATGAAACCGTCGCGTTTAAAGGTCACGTTTCTTAAGCGGTCTCTCTCTTGATCCCACTCCGATTTGAAGTTAGCTAGGTCATCACCATGAGAACCCTTGTACCCTTCCAGGAGTGGCAGCATGGCATCTAATGTTTCTTTGGCATCGGCTACCACCGAAATAGCATCCATTTTATAACTTTGCATACGGTTCACGTTGATGTTTAAGAATTGTGCTTTCCCAAACATGGTTTTAGACGCCGTTGTAAAATCGGTATATCGTGTTCCAATTCCAATGACTAAATCTGCCTCTATGGCCACTTTATTAGCAGCAGACGTTCCCGTAATCCCTACGCCACCTAAGTTATTAGCAAAGGTTGATTCCACCGTTGACTTCCCTGCTTGTGTTTCAACCAAAGGGATGTGGTAGGTTTCAGAGAAAGCCATTAAGCTTTCTCTCGCTTCTGAATAGCGTGCACCACCACCAACCACAATGATTGGTTTCTTGCTTGATTTAATCGCCTGAACGGCTTCCGTTAGTTCACGTTCCGTTGGTAACTTTCGATCAATGTAATGCACACGTTTCTTGAAGAAGGTCGCATTGAAATCAAAGGCTTCTCCTTGAACGTCTTGAGAAATACAAAGTGCCACTGGTCCCGTTGTTGCCGGGTTGGTCATGACTTCAAAGGCACGGATCAAGCTTGACATGAGTTGTTCTGGACGCTGAATGCGATCCCAGTATCTGGTCACGGCTTGAAAGGCATCGTTGGTTGTTATCGCAATGCTGTGTTCATGTTCTAATTGTTGCAAGACAGGATCAGGTTGCCTGGTCGCATAGGTATCTGCTGGCAAGAGCAAGACAGGAAGGTTGTTAGCAAAAGCGGTTGCTGCAGCCGTGATCATGTTAGCAGATCCTGGTCCTGCAGAAGCCGTACAAGCAAAGATTTTTTTGCGATTCATCTGCTTGCTATAAGCAACCGCAGCATGTACCATGCCTTGCTCGTTTTTTCCTTGGAACACTTTTAAATGTCCTGCGTCATGTTCTAATGCTTGACCTAAGCTTAACACATTCCCATGACCAAAGACATCGAAGATCCCTTCCACAAATGGGTGCTCTTTTCCATCCATGCTAATGTATTGTTGATTCAGGAATTTAACTAGCGCCTGCGCTACCGTTAATCTCATTGTTTTCACTTCTCTCTCTCTCCTTAAACACTAATTCCAAATTTTCGTTAAAACTTCTAGTGTTGTTTCTTTCCCAGTTCGAATACCGACCTCTGCACTTAACTCGTAGTACTCAGGTCTGAACAGTTCAACAGAGATGGCACCGTCGTAATTTTTCTCTTTTAAGAGGGTTAAAATACTGGTCAAATCAATCGCCCCATGTCCTGGCCATAAACGATCTTCATCGGTTAAGAAGCCAATAGGGAAGTCTTCTGTATCGTCAATGTGACAAATAAAGATTTTAGAACCATCCGCTTTTTTCAGATCTTCTAAATTAGATCCCATGGCATGGAAGTGGAAACAATCTAAAACAATTCCCACGTTCTCACGATCGACGGCCTCAACAATGTCATACATCTGACCAAAGGTGTTAACTGTACATTGCGGATGTCCAATAAATTCAGCTGCTATTTTAATCCCATAAGGTGTGGCAATGTCGGATAGCTCTCTCAGCACCTCGATGCAGCTAGCTTTAATGTCTGACTTTAAGATTTTTTCTTCCGTTACCAGTGGCACAGCAACGACATACTGGGCACCAATGGCATGGGCTTTTTCGATCATGTCAGTAAACTCAGCAATAATTGCTTTGTATTCTTCTGGATTACGGTTGTTGAAAAACTCTAACGCATTCATCGCTAACGGCTTCAAGTGATTGTTTTTAAAGAAAGTCGCTAGGTCATCCATCGTATGGGTTTGTAAGTATTCAGGTAATTTATCTGTCGTGCGGATTTCAATAAAGTCGTATCCATGCTTTTCACACAATTCCAAATCTTGTTTTAGATTTGAATTGCCAATGGTCGTCGCTTGGTTAAAACATAATTTCATCTTTTTCATCCTCCTAGTCAATTGTGACGATTAGTCAATTATGGTAATTTTACCATTCTTCCATGACGTTTGACAAGCATCTGCGACAACTGTGGCTTGTAATCCGTCTCGCGGCGTAATATTTGGTTGACGTTTTTCGTTAATGCAGTCAACAAATTCTTTCATTTCCGTCACAAAGGCTTGCTTGAAGCGCTCTGGAAAATTTTGGGACGTGGGACGAACCACACCATGCTCATTTAGAAGCGTCACTAAGTTTTTCTCCGGGTGTTGAGCCACTAAGAGGGTCCCTTTGGTTCCAATTAACTCCGTTTCGACGTGGTAACCATGAGCCGCATTTCTACCAGCAAGTAAAAAGGCAATGGTCCCGTCTGCCATTTCAAGCATGGCTGCTCCTGTCTCTAACTCACCAACTTCGTCCAGTTCTTTGTAGGCGATGTTGTTACCTAGTGCCCACACACGTTTCGCCTCTGAACCGGTAAACCAACGCACAAGATCAATGTCGTGAATGGACATGTCAGCAAAAATACCACCACTTGGGCTTTCTTTAGCAAATTTAACAAAGCTTTCCATCCCACTGCTTGGATCGATGCCGTAACAGCGAATCACCGTCAAATCACCAATCTGACCGGCATTGAGCCTCTCTTTTGCGTATTGATAAGATTCATCGTAGCGTCGCATAAATCCTAGCATAAACACTTGATCTGTCTTTTGCTCAATCATTGGAACAAGTTTTTCAATGCTAGGGATATCCAAGCCAATTGGTTTTTCGCAAAACACATGAAGCCCCGCTTGCATGGCCACCTCAATTTGCTCAAGGTGAAAAGAGGAGGGAGAAACAATGGCGACCGCATCGATAAAACCACTCCCGACCATTTCTTCATAAGAAGTGTAGAGGTGCTTAACACCTAGCGTTTCTTTGGCATAGTCCAACTCGTTTTTATCAAGGCTACAAGCGGCTACAAGCCCAGCACCAGGCACATTTTTGGCAATGTTTGTCGCATGAATTTTTCCAAGCCTTCCTAAGCCAACAATTCCAAATTTGACCATCTGTACTCCCTCCTACTTCTTCTTATTCTTTCTCATGTCAATGACAACCGCACCAACAATGATTAAACCTTGAACGATTTCCTGAATGTATGCGTCAATTCCTAGTAACGTAAATCCATTGGTTAAAATACCAAGGATTAAGGCACCGACGACAACGCCCCATACTTTACCAATTCCACCGCCATGGCTCGTTCCGCCAATGGTCGCGGCTGCAATGGCAGTTGTTTCAAACATAAGGCCTGCTGCCGGGTGAATCGATCCACCGGTACGTCCCATAAAGATTAAGGCTGCTAAACCGGCAAGAGCACCTGAAATCGCATAAACCCATACCAAAGTCTTTTTCACTTTGATTCCTGAAATTTCTGCTGCTTCAACGTTTCCACCAATGGCATAAACGTTCTTTCCAAAGGCCGTATAATTCATTAAGACCCAAATAAAGATGATACAGCCAATGTAAATCAAAACCGGCATGGGGATATAACCGAAAATGCGCTGACCAAACACATTGATTTCTGGGTTAATGCTACTGACTGGTCGACCCTGAGTCATCATCAAGGCCGCCCCCCGAAAAGCAATCTGCGTTCCAAGTGTGGCAATAAATGGCGGAATTCCTGTATAAGCAATCAATCCACCGTTAATCATACCAATCATCATACCAATGGCAATGGCAACGATAATGGTGATAACAAGAGGTGGCATGCCTAAGTTAGGGAAAAATTTATCCACGGCATCCACCGTTTGACTAATGGTTCCCGCTGTAATTCCGGCAAAAGCCAATGTCGCACCAACGGATAAGTCAATTCCTTTAGAAACTAGGACAATGAAAATTCCAAGTCCCAAAATCCCAAAAATGGAAGATTGGGTTAATAAGTTTAAGATGTTGTTTAGAGTCAAGAAGTTTGAATTCATGAGGGATAGTCCAACGATCATTACCACCAGGACAATTAGAATCAAATACTCCTGGAAAAACTCTTTAGAGAATTTCTGTTTTGATGCTTTCATTTGTGTACGCCTCCGTAAAAAGTGTTCCCTTTTGGTGGGACATGTCTGAAAAGTCAACATGCCCTATTTTGCTTCTTTTAGTGCTGTAGCGAAATCGTTTTTCTCTCCGCTGGCATAAGTTAAAATCTCTTCTTGTGTTAACCCCTCATTTGTTAGAACACCTGTGACTTTTCCTTCGTGCATCACAACGACACGATCACTCATTCCCAGCACTTCTGGTAAGTCTGAAGAAATCATGATGACGCTTTTTCCCGTGGCCACCATTTGAGAAATTTTCCGATGAATTTCTGACTTAGCACCAACGTCAATGCCCCGGGTTGGTTCATCTAAAATTAGAACATTCGGATCGGTTAACATCCACTTTGCAATGAGAACTTTTTGCTGATTTCCACCACTTAGGTTCATAATTTTTACTTCACCAGATGGGGTTTTAACTTTAAACTTTTCAATGTATTCAATGGCTTCTTGCTTCATACTCTTTGTTCTCAGTAAGCCTGACTTACGCTGATACCGTTTCAAGCTACCTGATGTTAAGTTTTCTGCCACAGAAAGCATCGGGAAGATACCTGTTTTTCTTCGATCTTCTGTTAAAAAGGCGAAGCCGTTGGCAATGGCATCTTTTGAGTTCTTATTGGTGATTTCTTGACCATCCAAGTAAATGGTTCCGCCTGTTTTCGCCCTGACACCAAACAAGGCTTCCATTACTTCACTTCGGCCTGCTCCCACAAGCCCAGCAAAACCTAGAATTTCGCCTTTTCTAACGTCAAAGCTCACACCATCAAAAACTTTTCCATCCGATAAGTTCTCAACTTTTAAGTAAGCATCTCCGATGTCAACTTTTTCTTTTGGGTAAAGATCCGTCAGGTCACGTCCTACCATAAAGCTAATCATTTGCTCAGGTGTGGTGTCACATACGTCACGATCACAGACGTATTTTCCATCGCGATAAATGGTAATACGGTCACAGATTTCTTTGATTTCTTCAAGTTTATGAGAGATGAAAATAACGCTTCTCCCCTCTTTTTTTAAGCCACGAATGATCCCATAAAGGGCTTCCGTTTCTTTATCGGTTAAGGAGGAAGTCGGCTCATCCATAATAATTAATTTGGCATCGTAAGAAATTGCCTTTGCAATTTCAATCATTTGCATCTTAGCAACGGTCAAATGTTTAATTAACATGCGCGGATCTAAGTCTAGATCAATCCGCTTTAGAACCTCTACGGTCATCTCGCTCATTTTTTTATGGTCAATGAGGCCAAGGCGATTTTTTGGTTCTCGCCCTAGCCAAATGTTTTCCATAATACTTCTTTCTCTAACAGGGGTTAGTTCTTGATGAATCATTGAGATGCCGCGCTCAATGGATTTCAAAACATTGTTGGTGGTGATTTGCTCTCCATCGAAATGAATGTTACCGCTGGTTGGCTCATACATGCCAATGATGCATTTCATCAAGGTTGACTTTCCAGCCCCATTCTCCCCTAGCACGCAATGGACTTCGCCCTTTTTAACCGTTAGGTGAACGTCGTCCAATGCTTTTACGCCAGGGAATTCTTTTGATAAATTTTCTATTTTCAATAAAATCTCTGTTTCTGTTGCCAAAAAAATTCACCACTTTCTTTATCCACTTCTAAGGATTCGTTATTGGAAATCCTCAATGTTATCTAAAGTAATTAATTGGAAAGGAATCCAGCGTACCGATTCAGGCGTGCTACCATTGAAGATTTCATTTAATACGCTAACTGCTCCGCCACCTTGTCCCGCTGCATCTTGGAAGACACTTCCTACTAAGCCACCTTCTTCAATGGAAGCCATGGCGTCTGGTGTGGCATCAATTCCAATCACTAAAATGTCATCGCGGTTGTTTTGCTGTGCCGCTAAAAGTGCACCGAGTGCCATTTCATCGTTGTTAGCAATAATCGCATTTAGGCTATCTCCATGAGCTGAAATCCAGTTCTCAGTTAAAGTAATGGCTTGATCACGTTGGAAATCAGCACTTTCTTCAGCTAAAATGTTGATTCCTGGAAAATCGTTTTCGATGGTATCACGAACCCCTTGCGTACGACCACGTGTATTCTCTAGTCCTAAGGTTCCCATAGCAATCGCAACGTTTCCTTCTCCCTCAAGCAATTCACCAATTAGCTCCATTTGTAAAATACCCGCTGTAATTTCTTGTGACCCCACAAAGTAAACACCGTGTGGCATTTCGTCTTCGCGATCAGTAAATGGGTTACGGTTAACGAAGACTAATGGGATATCAGCCTCGGTTGCAGCCGTTACAATTGGACCCATTCCACTGGTATCAACTGGAACAACAATAAGTCCATCTACACCGGCTTGGATCAAGGCGTTTACTTCATCCTGTTGCGTTAACAATTCACCACGGGCATCTGCCACGCGAATTTCAAGGTCGTATCCTTCTGCTGCCTCTTCTGCTGCAGCAATAACAAAGTTAAGGAAGGTGTCGTTTAAGTTATACGTCACATAACCAATCACAAATGTATCGCTATCGTTGTTTGCCTCGTCACACCCTGTTGCAATAAATAATGCTAAAACTCCTACTAATAAAACCTTCATGTACTTTTTCATCGTTGTTACCTCCGTCTATTTTATAAAATGTTATTCAGGTTCGTCGCTATATTGCTTCGCAAAGCTCCTGTCTCGAAAGGGCGACCAGCAAAATCGAAGATTTTGGATCTTCTATTTCATTTGTTCCAAATGATCCTTTTGTAAAATATAACTTTTGCAATCGATTGCACAAGCGTTTTCTTTATTAGTTAAAAATTTTTCCACCACCACCTTGTGGGTACTAATTCGCCTTTAAAGACGAATTAGTACACGTTTGTGTGTGAACATTTATTGGTAAAAACTTGGTTTTTCTTCTAAGATAACAGGTTCCATTTTTTCTGTTTCTTGTGACTTTACTAATGCATCTGCTGTAACCGCCGCTACATAACCGTCCCAAGAAGTTGGCCCCGTTGGTGCCCCCGTTTTCAGAACCGCATCAATAAAATCTTGAAATTCAACGTCGTATGCTTCAATGAAGCGATCTTTCCAGTCCATTAAGATATGGTTACCCAGCTTCGACTCTTTTCTAAAACCAATGCTGTGGTTTTCTGGTAGTTTAATGATCCCCTCTGTTCCAACGACTTCACATTGAATGTCGTACCCGTATTGGCAGTTAACAAAGATTTCTGCTGTAATCACAACGCCGCCTTTGGTTTTCATGATCACCACTTGTGGGTCTTTCAAGTGTGGGAAGGCATGTTTCGTTTTCTTTGGATAAGTGACGTACACCGATTCGTACGCGTCGTCAAGTAACCAGTGTAGGGCATCAATTTCATGAATTAACGTGTCGTGAATAGCCATGTCTGTCATGTAATGTTCTGGAACCGTTGGGTTACGATGTGCACAGTGAACCATTAGCGCCTCACCAATGAAGTTTTCGTCTAGGGCTTTTTTCATTTCCATATAGCCTTTGTCGTAGCGACGCATAAAGCCAACTTGTACCAGTCTCTTTCCAGCTTTCATTTCTGCTTCATAGATGCGCTTGCACCCTTCGGCTGTGGTTGCCAATGGCTTCTCAACGAAAACAAACTTACCCGCTTCAATCGCAGCTAGTACCGTTTTCTCATGAGCAAATCCTGGACTTGTTACCAAGACAACGTCCACGTTCTCATCGGCAATGAGATCCAGATCGCTTTCGTAAACTTTTGCCTCAATGTTTAATTCCGACACAATGTTCTTAGCAGCCTCTAAGTTGATATCCGTTACTGCCACCACTTGAGATCCGTTCAACTTATTTGAAAGTCGCGCCATGTGTTCAACACCGATGGCACCTGTTCCAACTACACCAAATTTTAATGTCATTTCCTTGCACCTCTTTCTTAAATCGTTAGTAGTTTCTCATCAATGTATTTTCGTGCCATTAAGGCATATTCTAGTGGATGAGCCACATCAGGATCTTGTTCCGCTTCAACGACAATCCATCCTTCGTAGTTATGTTTGATCAATCGTTGGTAAACCTCTACAAAGTCAATCACGCCATCGCTCGGTACGGTAAACATCCCAGCTAGAAACGATTGCATAAAGGATTTGTCTGCTGCTTTACATGCCATCATTGCCTCTTCCCTCACGTCTTTAAAATGAATGTGTTTAATGCGATCGATGTGTTTCTCAAGTAGAGGCAGATAGTCACCATCGCTGACGTAAATGTGACCTGTATCGTACAGTAGGTGAACGTGATTTGGATCGGTTCCCGCCATAAGGCGATCCACCTCAGCTAAGGTTTGAACCCCTGTTCCCATGTGATGATGAAAAGCAAGTTTTAAACCGTAGCTTTCTGCCACTTTACCTAGTTCATTCAATCCCGTACAAAGTAAATCCCATTCCTCATCGGTAAAGACAGGCTTATTTTTAAAGACGCATTGGTCTAAACTTTGGATGCTGTAAGTTTGCTCACTTACAACGGCAACGTCTGCCTCCACTTCTTTTAAATAGGCACAGTGAGCGTGGAAGGCTTTCTTTGCCTCTTCCACTCCGTCTCTAACGATGAAGCTACTAAACCACTGACCAGCAATTTTCAAGTTACGTAGTCTAAGCTCCTTATTTAACACATCAGGACCTGGGAAGAAGCCTCCGACTTCCGTTCCTTCAAAACCGGCAACTACAATGTCACTCAGTAAATGTGACAGCGTATTTCCAGCACCAATTTCTGGGATGTCGTCGTTTCTCCAACCAATTGGGGCAATCCCCCATTTTATGTTTGACATGTCCTCATCACTCCTTTTGTTTGTCCGTCATCTATGCTTGTTCTAAAATCCACTCGTGATCCGGGTCATTATGGAATTTCCAAATACGCTTTGGGCCAGCCATTACGTTGAGGTAGTAGGACGTATAACCAGCCGGCACTGCCACTGGATGGTAACCTTCTGGAACAACGACAACGTCACGATTTTCCACACTCATGGTTTCATCTAAGCTGCGATCGTCGGTGTACACCCGTTGGAAGACAAAACCTTGCGGTGGATTAATTTCATGGTAGTACGTTTCTTCCAAAAAGGTTTCCGATGGGAAGTTGTCTTTGTCGTGTTTATGGGGTGGATAGCTAGACGAGTTGCCACTTTCTGTATAAACTTCTACAACGAGGAGTGAATTAGCAAATGGACAGTCGTCAGGTAAAATATTATGTACCAATCGTTGGTTTTCGCCTTTTCCTCTTAGTTCAGTGCTATTATCTACACCACGAATTAACTTCGTTGGTAAAGTCGTTTCTGACGGTGAATAGCATAGGGCGACATAAGACTCCGTTACAGCTTCTACTTCAACCGTTTGATCATTAGAGATATACACACTGTCTGTTGGTACTTTTTCAAAAACCGACATTCGTGTTCCTAGGTTGCTAAAGGTTTCTTTTCCATCAGAAACGTTGATTTTTCCTGTCACTGCCACAACGCAGCATTCTATTTTTTCTAATTGCTCGGTATAGGTGGCACCAGGTGCTAGCTTTAATAGCTTAAATCCTACGTACTCGAGGGTTGAGTTTTTTTGGTTAATGTCTTGGACCAACTCGACACCTTCTTGAAGCCCGTTCCCTATCGGTTTTCGTAACAAATTTGCCATTCTCTCACTCCTTTGGTCGTTCACTATCTAGGTTGAATCATCTAAATTCTTAAATTACGATAGGAAACAAAATACTTTGCAATCGATTGCAAGAAATTGTTTGTCTATTCAAATCGAATTATAAATTATTGTATGCACTTTCGTCAAGCGTTTTTAAAATTAATATTTTTTTTACGAATGAAACGAGTCCAATGTGAAGGTGATTCACGAATGGTACACTGCTTTCATTTGAGAACGATCACTTCGTCTATCGTAAGGCAGCTCTTTACTAACGCCCTGATTTCTTGTACAATGTGACTCCTGGAATCAAAGAGGAGTAAAATGACCATGGTACAAACGCGTCTCATTCATCGATTCAAAAACCATCCATTAATCTTGTTGTTGAAAAATAATCAGGGGAATCCCAGAGCGCTTATTTTAATGGAACCGCTATGGGGAATTCCTTTTAATTTAATTATGCCTTTTGCCACACTGTACATGTACCTTCAAGGCATCACCGACGTTCAAATTGGTTTAATCCTTTCCATTGCCATGTTGATGCAAGTCCTTTTTTCTTTCTCAGGAGGGATCATCACAGACAAATTAGGTCGTAAAGTTGCTAACCTACTGGGAGACTTCTTTGGTTGGAGTTTCGCTTGTTTAATTTGGGCCATTTCAGATAATTTTTGGCTATTTCTTATCGCAGCCTTGTTTAATAGTTTTGAACAAATCAATCAAACAGCTTGGTTCTGTTTACTCGTTGAGGATGCGGAAGAAAAGGACATGCTAGGTATTTACACATGGGTCAGCATTGGTGGTTTGGTTGCCGTTTTCTTCGCACCTATTTCTGGTTTGTTGATTCACAACTTTACACTCGTTCCCATCTTGCGGACGTTATATGTGATCTTTGCTATTACCATGTCTATCAAAGCTCTGATTACTTATCGTTACTGCCGAGAAACTCGGGTGGGGCAGCAAAGAAAAAAAGAAGTCAAAAACATGACTTCAAGACAAATGTTAGCAGAGTACAAAATGCTAATTCCTAATTTTCTTAAAAACAAAGAATTGATGAAAGTCGTCGCCATCGGGATTATTTTACATATTGCTAATCTAGTCAATCTCAATTTTTTCGGCTTATACCTCACCCAACGACTGGACATTGCAGATCGCTATCTGGCCTTCTTCCCCATTCTAAATGGTGTGGTTATGCTTGTTTTTATGATAGCCATCCAGCACCGACTAGAGGCCTTAAAGTTTAAGCTTCCAATAGGTAGTGGCTTAGCCCTATTTGCCTTTTGTCACCTCTTCTTAATTTTGATGCCGATTGGAAATATCCCGTTCATCCTCGTCTACGTTTTCTTGCTAGCTGTCGCTAACGCGCTGGTCATACCGCGAAGAGACGCTTTGTTACAATTGGTCATCGATAAAAAAGAGCGGGCACGAATGATGTCCTTGATCGTTTCTGCTACCATTGCCTTCGCTTCTCCTTTTGGCTATTTAGCTGGTCTCCTTTCCAGCATGGATAGACGACTCCCTTTTGTCTTAACCTTTTGCTTATTTATGGTTGCTCTTTTAATCGTAAGTCGACTTCGTAACCCTGAAGTTGAGGGAGAAGTTTCCTAGATCTAGCTATATGAAGTGAAAATGGGGACTTTTTTCCCTAGGTGGTATCAAAATAAACCATATCTAGGGAAAACTAGGTAGCCCACGTTATTAAAGAGAAATTAAAAGAGCCTCTCATTAATGAGAAGCTCCCAGACCGTTGACGAACTCAAAGAGCTAATCATCGGTTTTTTGTAACAACGTATTCAAGAAACATCAATATTTTGGGATTTTGGACATTTGTTGATGTTTTTGAGGTAAAAACTAGGGAATCGGCGATCGAAACTATCAGGTAACTCACGTTTTTAAGAAAAACCTGATAGTTTGAGAGAGGTTTTCGACCATATAGCGAGTAAAAACATCAACAAATCGTGATTTTGGACATTTGTTGATGTTTGCAAGTCCTAGATGCTAAAAGGGGTATCTATTTGGTCGACATATTGCGTTTTTTGATCCTTTGCTAATTATTTGTCTCGATTATCGAGGGGACTAGCTTATTTGTCAACAGTCTGAGAGCCTCTCATTAATGAGAAGCCGCTATCCCGTTATCATTTGCATCAATAAGACGAGAAAAACCATGGCCAGACCGGATACACCAATGGCAACACCACTCATCGCACCTTGAACTTCTCCCATTTGGATGGCTTTTGTGGTACCAAGCACATGACAAGAGGCACCGATGGCAACCCCCATTTCAACTTCGTCCGTAATCCTGAATAACTTAATCAATGTCGGTGTGAAAATAACGCCGCCAATCCCGGTAATGAGAACACATAAAATAGCGATGGGAATCAGACCACCAATCTGATGGGTCACATCAATCGCAATTGGCGTTGTCACCGAATTGGTAACCGTCGATAAAACAACCACTTCATTTAATCCAAAGAGATGCCCTAATACAAAGGAGCCCGCAATCGAAACCATCGCACTCACCACGCAACCACAAACAATCGGGATAAAATACTGCCCAAGAATTTTTCGTTGCCGATAAATGGACAAGGCTAAAACGCAAGTCCCCGGGATTAAAAAGAGCTGAACGATAGATGCCCCCCGATTAAACTGTTCCAAACTAATATCCAAAAAGGTCATGACCCCGATACAGATCACCATCGAAATCAAGACTGGGTTTAAAATAGCAAGCCCTGTTTTTTTATGCAAGAAAACACCGAAAGCATAGCTTGTACAAACAAGAACGATCCCAATTAAAGGCGAATAAAACAACGTCTCCATCTTAAATGCCCTCCTTTTTTCTACTCAGTAATGCCTGAGTAAGCCGAATGGTAAAGGCGCAACTCAGAAAGGTCAACACAAGAAGGATCAAGCAAATAATTAACAGCTGTAACCCGACTTCTCGGACCAAGGCCAATTGATCAATGATCGACACCGTAATGGGAACAATAAATAGACCCATCAATTCTAGGAGAAAGTTACTGACTTCTTTAATGTGATCTTCTTTTACGACTCTAACGACGAGTAACACCCCAAGAAGTAACATCGCTAAAATATTGCCTGGAAACCCAAAAGGGAGCAAACGCGCAAGCACTTCTCCCACTAGACAAATGGCAAAAATAATGGTCAACTGTTTTAAATATTTCATAACCTCATCTAACCCTTCTATTCCTCAAATAAATCAGCAAACAAGCCATAAATGTATTGTTCAATGTCAAAGTGAACTAAGTCTTCCGGCTTTTCACCTAAACCAACAAATTTAATCGGAATACCGATCTCGTTACGGATCGCTAACACGATTCCACCTTTAGCCGTCCCATCCAGCTTGGTCAACACAATCCCACTTACATCAGCAACTTCCATAAAGGTTTTCGCTTGGCTCATTCCATTTTGACCGGTGGTCGCATCAACCACAAGCAACGTTTCGTGTGGCGCATCTGGAATTTCACGTGCAATCACACGCTTGATTTTCTCTAGCTCGTTCATCAAATTCACTTTGTTTTGCAAACGACCGGCTGTATCGCATAACAACACATCAACTCCCGCTTCCTTAGCTGCTTTAATAGCATCAAACATGACGGCAGACGGATCGGAATTTTCAGCCAACGACACGACCGGCACATCGAGACGCTCTCCCCAAACTTCAAGCTGGCGAATGGCACCCGCTCTAAAGGTATCCCCTGCCGCCAACATCACCGACTTCCCTTCTGATTTTAAGCGGTGGGCGACCTTCGCAATGGAGGTCGTCTTCCCCACGCCGTTTACCCCAACAAATAAAATAACGGTCATCCCGTCTTTGTTCATCTTTAAGTTGGCGTTAACAAATTCACCTTTTACGTAAATGTCAAAAAGCTTATCGACAAGGATCGGTTGCAATTCTTTCGGATCGGTCACCCCCTTTTCTCGGGCGACGTCCTTTAACTGGTCAATAAAGTCCATCACCGTCGCTACGCCAATGTCAGCCATAATGAAGATTTCTTCCAACGCTTCAAACAACGCTTCGTCGACTTCTGTGTAATTAGAAAAGGTCGCTTGTAGCTTATCAAGCAAACTCCCTCGTGTCTTCTTTAACCCCTCTTTATAATTTTGCTTTGCTCGGATTTCCGTTTCACTGAGCTCCTTGCGTGCAAAGGTACTTTTTAATTTGTCAAATAATCCCATGTGCTATCACCTAATTTTTATTGTTTATTAAGACATATGTTCTTTATTATATCGCAAATGGGAGCTGTTTACCAATAACTTTTACAGACAAAAACAAGAGCAGGCACATCGCTCTTGTTTCTTCTCCTACATTTCTTGTAATTGTTGTCGCGCTAAGTCAGCAATGTGGAGTTTGTTTCCATGCTCGGCGACAAATTCCAGTTGCTCTTTTTGCTGGTGGTCATCTCCAAGCTTTTTATACGTCTCAGCTAACCGATAACGCAAATGAACTTCTTCGCCTTTAGCTTGAACGCTAGTCAACAAGTCAAGATGTGTTTGCAAACTTTCTTCGTATTTCTCATCTAATAAGGCAAAGTGGCCCTCCATGGATTTAATGTAGCGTTCCAGCGACTTTTCATGTTTTGGAGAAAGGGTTGACTTGAACTCGTCCCATCTTTTCTTGGCAGCTGGCACTTCTTTTTTAGCTAAGTAGATCTGAGTCAATTGACCATTCACTACTCCGCGATAGTTAAACTTTGGATCATCCAGCAGCTGTTTGTAAAGCTTAATCGCTTTGTCGTATTCCCCCATTTGGCCGTAAGCCGTTGCTAAGCTATTGTTAAGAATAACAGCCGTCCGTTTATCTATTTTCCCTTCATTGAGAATGGCGGTTACTTCTTCCACATATTTCCCAGGATCAAGCTCCACATTGAGAAGGTGCATCAATTTTCCTGCTTTTCTTCTGGTTCGACCTTTCATGACCAGGTAAACCATTAAGATAATATAGCACAGTACAATCAACAAATAAGTGACATCCATTTCATCCTCTCCTTCTTATACTAATCTCTGTTAGAAATCATCCATCTTTGTGCGTTAAATTTCCGTTCTACTGCGTCAACTCGTCCTAACGTACCTTTCGGGTACGCGTCGTCCTCGTTTCCTTGTATAACGAAAATTTAACGCACAAATCTTAGACGAATTCCAATAGAGATTAGTATTACTCATTTTCACCGACGTAGTCGACAATGTTTTCCATTCGCACCGACACCATCGTGGTGATTCCTGCTTCCTGCATGGTAACCCCATACAAGACGTCTGATTCCTCCATGGTTCCGCGGCGGTGTGTAATCACAATAAACTGGGTTTGATCGCTAAACTGTTTTAGGTATTTAGCGTAGCGCTCGACGTTGGATTCGTCAAGCGCCGCTTCCACTTCATCTAAAATACAATAGGGAATCGTTCGTACTTTTAAGATGGCAAACAACATGGCAATCGAGGTTAAGGCCTTTTGCCCCCCGGAAAGCAAGTTCGACGTTCCTAGCTTCGTTCCCGGTGGTCGTGCCACAATTTCTACACCTGTGTTAAGTAAGTCATGAGGATCCGATAAAATCAAATCCGCTTCTCCGCCACCAAACAATTGCTTGAACGTCTCAATGTAATGACCACGCACCAAGTCAAAGGTTTCTTTAAACTTCACCACCATCTCTGAATCCATTTCATCGATAGAGGCTTGGAGATTATCCATGGCCAAGTTTAAGTCCGTACGCTCGGACTCTAAGAAGTCGTAACGCTCTTTCACACGTTCGTATTCTTCGATGGCACCTAAGTTGACCGCACCAAATCGTGATAGCTTACGATTTAGGCTCTGGACCTCACTTCTAGCACCAGCCACATCGGCTTTTAATGGGAAATTCTGGCACGCATAATCAAAGGTCATCTCGTATTGTTGTTCTAGCTTTTCGATGGCTAAATCCAGCTTCGTTTCTAATTTCCCGATGTCACCAGATAATTTGTTTAACTGCCCGTTGGCATCACTAGCTAAACGACGGGCCTCGCGAATGCGTAAGTCAATGGCCTTCAATTGCTCCGTTAAACGCACAACCCCCGCACGATATTCACGAATTTGCACCACGATGGCTTCCTTTCGTTCATCGGAGTTTTCAATGGTCGATTCTAGTTCTAGTAAGGTCTTCTGCAAACTTTCTTGGACTTCTTCACCGTTTTCAAGCTGATCATTAATCACCGTTATCTCATCTTCCAACCGACTAGCGTCAGCCGTTAGACGACGGACTTCATTCAGCTGGTTCTCTAAATTCGCTTCCAGAGTGGCGGCCTCAATTTGAAGCTCGTAAGTCGAGCGTAGACTCGCCTCATTTGCCTCGTTGATTTCCAGTTGTGTGGCGTCTACAAAAGCTCTCGCCTCGTTGACTTCCTCTAATTGGATTCCCAGTTGTCTACGAACATCCTGCTTCTTGACCTCTAAATCAAGCAAGGATTCTTCTAATTTCACCATCAATTCTTTTTGCTTGGTAATGACCCCTTTTTGCTTCAGTACCGACGAGCTGTTTTTGCGGCTCATGGCACCTCCGGTCATAGATCCACCTGGGTTAATCACATCGCCAGCTAACGTAACAATACGGAAGCGATGAGCCGCAGCCCTTGCCATTTGATTGGCTGATTCTAAGTCTTTGGCAACAACCACGTTTCCTACTAAATTCTCAACGATGCGTTGGTATTTTGAATCAAAGGCAAGGGCGTCGCATGCCAACGCGACAAAACCAGGTGCCTGTTTGGCACGAGCCAGTAAATCAGGTGCTAACCTGCGACTTTTCATGACGTTCATTGGTAAGAAGGTGGCCCGCCCATGGCGGTTTTCTTTTAAGTAGCCAATGGCCTTTTTAGCAGAGATGTCATCGGTCATGACCATCTGGCTAGAAATCGGTCCTAAAATCACATCCATGGCGATTTCTACTTCTGCTGGCACCGTGACGAGTTCTGCTACAGCTCCTTCGATACCAAGTAGTTTACCTGATTTTTTAGCACGTAAAATTTGTTTTGCCCCTTCAGTAAAGCCGGCAAAATCTTCTTTGGCATCCAATAGAAAGCCCAACTGGTTTTTAGCAGAAGAGAGCTGATAGGTAGCATGTTGCATGTGATCGTTAATTGCTTTTGCTTCTGTTTCCAACTCTTGCAAAGCGACTTCCTTGGTATGGTACGCTTGTTTGGCTTTACGTAGTTTCTTCTCAAGTGGCGCAATGTGCTTTTCGCGGTAGGCTTCTTTGTCGCTTTGCTTTTTCTCATAAAGTAGACGTCCCGCTTCCTGGGCTCCAGATTCAGCACGCAAAATTTCTTTTTGTGTTTTACGCAACGCCTCTTCTAGTTCGACTTTTCGAGATTCTGTTTGCTCTTTACTTGATTTAGAGTTGGCTAAGCGCTCTTTGATCACACCAGCTTCCCCGTGCATTTTCTGCATGGTCTCCGCATGGTTGGTTAACTCAAATTGCAAATCTGTAATTTGATCGGTTTGCTGAGCATGGGTTTCGTTTAGCTTGGTTTGCTCGACTTCATCGGATTCGATGTTTCTAGTCAGTTCCAATTGCTGAATTAACAACGCCTCGTTTTCTTTTTTAAGCGCTTTGAGCCCCTCGTTATCTACCTTAATGTCGTGAGCCAGCAAGCGTACCTCGATGTCCGTTAACTTCTCTTTCACTTCTAGGTATTCTTTCGCCTCTTTCGCTTGTTGACGTAAAGGCTCAATTTGATGTTCAAGTTCTCCGATGATGTCACTGACACGTTGTAAGTTTTCTGTGGTATTATCCAGCTTTCGCACGGCTTCCTTCTTGCGATTTTTGTACTTCAAAATTCCAGCTGACTCTTCTAAAATCAGACGTCTATCTTCTGGTTTTCCTTCGACCACCCGTTTAACATGGTCCTGTGAGATCATGGACAGGGAGTCGTGACCAATCCCCGAGTCCATGATGAGTTCAGTAACGTCTTTGAGTCGGACCTTTTCACCGTTAATCAAGTATTCACCACCACCGGATCTGAACACCCGACGGGTAATGCTAACTTCGCTAAAATCCAGAGGCAACTCCCTGTCCTCGTTATCGAGAACAATGGTTACTTCTGCTAGATTTAAAGGTTTGCGTTCATCGGTACCAGCGAAAATAACGTCTTCCATCTTTCCCCCACGAAGGGATTTCACCGACTGCTCTCCTAAAACGAAACGAATTGCGTCACTCACATTACTTTTCCCGCTTCCGTTAGGGCCAACAATAGCGGTTAACCCTTGATCAAAGTTAATGCTCGTTTTAGAAGCAAAGGATTTGAAGCCAATGGCTTCGATTTTTTTCAAATACATATTATCACTCAAATCTTAAAATGTCGTTAAAAACTCCTACTATTTTACCACCAATCAGATTTCCTTGCAATCCATGTTTAAACATGATAGAATTGGCATACAATAAAAACGAGGCGCTACTTGCAGGTAGCACCTCTAGCAGACCGTTTAAAACGGTAGCAAAGCAATTTAACTTTAAAAGTAGCGTCACTTGGCTAAAGTTGAGACGCTACTTTTTCCGTTTTCCATCGATGTGTTTAATCAACGTTAGGAGAAACGTTCCAAAAAGAAACATTAATCCCATTGCTTCTGCAACACTCATGTACTCTCCTCTCGAAGCGTACCAGAATACAGATACTCGTACATAGGCAACAGCTCCTTTCAAAAATCAGAAAATTTCTCCTTTTTGAATATCAACGCTTTGCCACCGTCTAAAACTCCTGCGCACTATTAGTATATCATGAATTTTCTCCCTTTCCCGAAACAAAGGTGAAAAAGGCTGAATTTCCTAAATAAAGCCCTTTTTTAGGAAATCTTGCTTTTTAAAGGGGTTACAAAATGCTCTTTTTAACCCAAATTGACTAAAAATTGGTCCATCCACTTTTAGTGTCACAATCAGAAATAAAATAAGCCAGGTCGTGATAATCGACCTGGCTTATTTTATTTCAATAAATTCTCAATGGTTTTGTAAACCAGCTCTGGTGCCACTTCAAAAGAATAATTTTTCTCAATGCGCTCTGTGAACTGGTGTGCATCTTTACCAAATGGACCAATGTCTAAAACGGGTAGATTTAAGTCGGCCATGTCTTCTAGAGGCAATTCATACTTCACACCAAATCCTGGTGTGTTATCTTTAAGTGACGCAATAATTCTTGGATCGGTTGGTGCTGCCGCGTAGCTTAAGTCAGCAATGTAAGGGAAGAACTTCTTATAAACCAGCTTATATCCCGTCTCTGTATCGTTAACCGCATCTTCTACCGCTTTGATCATGTTTCTCTCGATCTCTGTCTCACCTTTTACGTGAATGTGTGGGTAGTAAGGTGGCGCAAAATAAACGATGACTACTGGTTCGCGATCTGACCAATGTCTATGAACTAGCGCCACTTGCAACTGAGCAAAGTCTCTGGCATCAATCCCAGTATCTTTTAAGGTCTCTTCTGTAAATTCAGCAATGATCTGATCAATCTGATCTCCCATTTCAGCCTTTACCTTCTGATAAAGCGCTTCGTAGGTGATCGTTCTTGCTTTCCATGGTAATGGTTTGTGGTCTCGTTTAATCAAGTTACAGAAACGGTTGTACTGATGGTTTAGATCGTCAACCACCGTTTGAAAAGCTTCCTGCCCGGCATCCACCATCTTGGTCATCACCTGATCTGGTGTCGAACAATGCGTCGCATAGTTAAAGAAAAGCGTGGTGGCATGTGCCGTTTGCACCGAGTATTCTGGCTTCAAATCACGCTGGCGCAACGTTACCGGTGGTAAGGTCGCCTCACCGTCTACCACGTCACAGAAATCAACGTTCATGTTGATGCGACCGGTAATGGCTGCCGCAATTTGATTGGAGTCTATCCCATTAAAGGACTCCCCAACGTGGGTTTCTTTACCAACCACAAAGAAAGACGGCATTAACTTCCCAACGGAGCCGATATACACGTACTTGTTCTCATCTCCAACGTAATCAGAGGTCATGTAATCCGTATCGATTAACCCTAAGTACTCAAAATGGTTCGCATTACGGATCTTAACCAGTTCCGGAACCACACTTAACATCCCAGCCGAGTTGGCTTCCTCGTCGCAAACTCCGGCATAGATCAGGTTTCCATCAAAGTTTTCAAGGTCAGCTGCAATGGCTTCAATTAAGGCAATGATAATGGCGTTTCCACATTTCATATCGAAGATTCCACGACCAAATAGATAGTCACCTGTCGCAAGGTCTTGCTGAGTTTCTTCACTTAAAGTGTGAGCAATTTCCTCGAATTTCTTCGTTAATTCGTAAGGTTGATTAGCTAAATCTTTTAAGGCACCGTAATCGGAAATCCCAACGGTATCAAGGTGACCGATAAGGACAACGGTCTTTTTACTGTTTCCACCTTTTCCTCTTAAAATGGAAACCACACTTTTTCGATTTAGTGGGTCGTTAATGGCGTCGACAAACATCAAATCGTCTGGATTTTGTTTGTAGTAGTCTAGGTTTCCTAAAATTTCGTGGGCTTTGTTCACCACGTCTATCTCCCCTGGGGTTTCTACCACACTAAGCTCATTGGTTAAGGCAATGGTAATGTCTTCAATGCGCTTAGCCAGTTTGTTTTTATCGTATGTGATCATTTACTGCTCCTCCTAATGCGTCTATTCATTCTATTATCATTCGACATCGTCCGTCTATTTATCTGTAATAACCGGTTCTAACAACTACTAAACCCACAGTTGAATGTCTAACACCTAGCTACTTTCTAAAAGAATAAGTGGGTTAGTAGGACAATGATTGGCAAAGCAATTAACGTTCTCATTAGGAAGAGGATTAAGAGTTTACCGATCCCAAGGCCTACTTTTGACTTGATGATTAAAGCACCTGTTTCAGCTAGATAAATAATTTGAACGATGGAAAGGACACCTAAAATAAAACGGGTTTTTTCTACGGCATCGCCAATGATAAGTGCCGGAATGTACATATCAATAAATCCAAGTAACGTCGCTGGAGCAAATTCGGTTGCCCCTTCTACACCTAATAGATTCAGTAATTGGGCCATTGGCCATGCTAAGTAGTCGAAAACATCTGTAAATTCTACAATAATCAAGGCCACCGTTCCAAGTGACAAAATAATTGGAATCAGGTCCATGAAGATATCTAAGTAATTGTTAATTCCTGTTTTAACAATGTCCTCCGCCTTCGTTTCGTTGGCCTTCTTACTAGCTAAATAAACGGACCATTTAAAGGTTGAAACATCAGACGGAACTTCTTCCACAATTTGTTTTCCTGCTTCTGCTTTATAAGTGTCTGTAATGTTTTTAAGTGGCCAAATGCGTGGCATTAAAACGGCCAATAGAATACATACGAGACAAACGATCAAATAAAATAACAAGAAGCGCTCTTGTAAATCGATAGCCGAGGCAACAACGAAAGTAAATGGTAAGGAAACAAAAGAGAAGTTGGTCATAATAACGGCTGCTTCACGTGCCGTGTAGTATCCCTTTTCGTGTTGATCACGGGTAATAATAATAGAGGCTGCTGATGAGCCAAACCATGAAGCTAATAAGTCAACCGACGCACGACCTGGCAAGGTAAAGAATCGACGAATAAAGCGTTGCACCATTACCCCAGCAAACTCCATTAGTCCAAAGCTCGTGATTAATGGCATCGTTGGTGCTAGTAAGATAAACACGACCATTAAATGAGAGGTTAACCCAATCATTAAATCTCCTGTAAATCCTTGAATAATGAAATCAGGTCCTACACCTAAGAAGATCATCCAGACAACGGCAAAGGCAATGGCTCTTGCTATCAAGTAGAGGGGTGATGTTTCAAAAACAGCTTTTAGATGCTTGTTATTCAGGATGAAAGCAGGCTTGACAATGGCAGTCACAAGAGCTCCAACAAAAGAAATGGTAATAGCAATCAAGGCTAGCATATAATGAAAACCAAACTCTCCTGCCATGGTCTCAGGTGCATAAGTTCCAAAGGAAATTCCTTCAAATATTCCTTCTAACCATCCAATAGCATGGCCAAGGGGAATATTAAAGCCACCATCTCCTGTTGGAATCGGGGCTAGGAACAAGAAGGCTCCAATAGCAGACATGATGATAAATTTAACTACGTGTTTCGGTTGTTGCACAAAAACTTCTTCTTTGTTCGATGTTTTCTCACTCATAATAATAAGCTCCTTTACATGTTAGTCTCTTTATCTACAACATCTTCTTTCCCACCGAAAAAAGATTATCCTCTACTTCTCAATAAGATTAGGTATTCTGACTTTGCTTCTTCCTACTTTCGCGCCTTCCAGGTCACATGACCCGTGGTTTATCCAGTTTCACTTATGCGATTTCGTCCACATAACAGTAGCGGGGGCTGTAGAGGTTTCTCACCTCTTTCCCTAGAACTCATTGATTGGTTATTTTGCTATTATACCATATTCTATGACATAGTGTAAGCACTTTAGAACGATTCTTCTCACTAACTTTAAACGCTTACTTCCATTTGCTTTTTAAAGTGCCGGTCCCCCAAATCGCCACTTATTCCAACTTCTAATTTTTATTTCACGTATTCTTTTTTAATATACTTACTCGTAAAGGCTGCTAGCATCGCCCCATAGTCCATGTTAAACTCCACCACATCTCCCACTTGATAAGCGTTCTGGCTATCGGTAAAGTCAACAATCAAGTGATCCGAGCTGGCCCCCACGATGGAAATTCCAGCATCTATTGGCCTTAATCCATCAAAAGCCACATCTTGACGACCAACGGCAAGGATACCACGCATGCGATTTCCTTTGTCTTCAAAGGTTGGCATCTGACCAAAAGCATCAACGCCACGATTTCCAATAGGAAAAGATGGTTTTTCTTTTAACTCCACGATTTCCGCTTGGAGGGTAAAAACGTCGTCGTGCATGGTCGGATATTGCCTTCCATGTGCCGTTTCACCACCAGAGAAGAAGGCTTCGCCAATCCGTAAGTTGGTAATCCCTTTTGGCAAGGTCAACTCTGAATCGTCTAGTAAATAAAGAGAGCTTGAATTTCCACCAGAGATCATCTCTAATTTTACATCAAATTTTTCTTCAATTTTAGCTTGATAAGCCAAGAGCTGTCCAAGATTTTTTTCGTCGGGAAGAACTGCACCGTAGCAGGTTAGATTTGTGCCGAGGCCCATGATTTTAATGTGGTCCATCTGCATGATGTCAGCTACCGTATCCATTAGTTCGTCCTCTTGGAAAAATCCTTCTCTCAAGTCGCCTAAATCTACCATAAGCAAAACGTCGTGGATTTTATTCTGTTTTTTTGCCTCTTCGTTTAATCGCTTGATGGTTGACCGTTCTGAGTTAAAGCTCATGTCAGCATACTGGACCGTCTCTTTGATTTCACTGTGCATCGGAACCCGAATTAAGATTTTCTTTTTTTGTGAGCCTTGATACGTCATCAGGTTTTCAATCCGGGAATCACCAAAGTATTCGATTTCAGGAAACGTGTCAAATAAGTTGACGATTTCTTTATCTGCACTGTGGACCTTTGTGATGGCCATAATGGATAGACCGTGTTCTTTCAGTTTGTCCGTTAAAAAGCGAACGTTAAATTGTAGTTTTTTAAGATTAACCACGAGTTTCGGGTACATCGTAGTGGTTGCCTCCTTTCGATTGCTTTCTGAAGTCTGAGTCTCATTTTTGAGGATTACCTTAGATTTGAGACGCTCTTAGGTAAGATAGTAAGCCTTACCCCTTCAACGGCTTGTCGTAAACTGGCTCTTCCACGCTAGCTTCTTTGTTGATAAAACGAGCGGCAGCAAATAAGTAATCCGATAATCGATTGATGTAGGAGCGCGTAACGTTACTCACTTCTTCCGATTCTGCCAAGGTCACAATCCCACGTTCCGCTCGCCGAGCGATCGTTCGAGCCAAATGTAGATGACTAGCTGCTGGTGCTCCCCCTGGTAGAACAAATTTCTCTAGTAGCGGTGTTTGTGTACTATAGAAATCGATTCTTTCTTCTAGCCAGGTAACGTGATGAGCAGCAGTCATTCCGACTCCTTTTACCTCAGGGTTTGCTAGGTCGGCACCGCAATCAAAGAGGGTGTGTTGAATGTGGTGCAGCTCTTTTTTCATGGATTCGTTGGTCATCACAGACAAGGCCACACCGATAGCAGCGTTTAACTCGTCGATGGTGCCGTAAGCATTAACACGAATGTGATCTTTCCTGACCCGTTTCCCTCCGATCAGTGAAGTTTGCCCTTTATCGCCACCTCTTGTGTATATCTTCATAACTTACACCTCCTCCTTTGACAAATATGCTTCATATTTTTTCGTTAACTTCGTCATTCATCGTCCTCACTTACATCTGTGTAAGCTCCGGCTCTTCACTCCTTGTTTCCTCAAACTATTTTGCCTATTTGTCAAATTTATCCGTACTATCCTCAATCCCAAAAGATTGTTTGAGTAATGTCAAGGCCGCTTCTTCGTACTTGGTCGATAGAACACCGATGGAAGCCATAATGTAGTCGTGATCTAATAACACATTGACGCTCACATGAGGAAGGAGTAATTGGTTAGGGTTGCTACCTGTCACGATCTTTTTCAAGGTGGCTTCTCCTTTATCAAGTCGCGTCAGGGCACCACCCGTTCCAATGAGGTACTGAACCTGAGTCAAGTCCTTTCCTTGAGCTAAGCTCTGCCTTCCAGACGGGCCGTATACGTGCCGAATTCTTCCAACGTGCCGCTCTACCGCTTTTGAAACGGCCTCTTCTGTCAACCGGCTAATAAAGGCACGTTCTTCCTCGTTTTTCGGAATGTGTTTGTACTCAGCCTTTAACTTCTCCAAGTCAAAGCCTTCTTTCGCAAGGACGTCTTCACCGATAGAGGCCATGACGTTCCCATAGTTAACGTAAACGCCTAAGTCACCTTCTACTGTCCGTTTCGCTACAGGCTCTGGACTCACTTGAATTCGAGCCACAGCTTCATCTCCCTCAGTCACGGAGTGAACGTCCGTCGTTGCCCCCCCAACGTCTACTACCAAGCAATCGCCTAAATGCTTCGCTAGCAATTCTGCTGCACGCATGACTGAAGCAGGTGTCGGCATAATGGTATCCTTCACTAGATCAAAGACGTGTTCCATTCCAGGGGCGTGAACGATGTTTTTTTCAAAAGCCTCTTGGATGACCTTCCGCGTCGGGATCACATTTAACTCATCGATTTTTGGAAACACGTTGTCAACCACGTAAAGTTCCTGATCGCCATCTGTCTCAAAGATGAGCTTCACTTCTTCTTGGTTCTCCACGTTCCCTGCATAAATAACCGGTATGGTTAAACCTAAATCAGAAATCTTCTCTGCATTATAGATGGCCGTCTCTCGTTCCCCGTAGTCAACCCCACCAGCAATCAAAATAAGGTTAGGTAAATGATCGGTCAACTGCTTTAGATCGGTCCGTCTCAACTTACCAGCGGTTACTTGATGAACGATGGCACCAGCTCCAAGCGCTGCTTCTTTAGCAGCACGAGCCGTCATATCAAACACCAAACCGTGGACACTCATTTTCAAACCACCAGCTGCGCTAGATGTCGCCAACATTTCCTGGTAATCTAACTGGTCAACACCTAAGTTTTCCTTCAAGTTTTGGATGGCCGCTTTTAAACCAATACGAACGTCCCCATCTAACACAGAAGTTGGTGCTTGACCCCCGCCTACAAAAACAGGGCGATCGGTATTTATCCCGTCAAAGCCATTCACAACGGTAGTCGTTGACCCAATTTCGGCTACTAGTACGTCAATTTTCATAGTTGTCCAACACCTCCATCCTTCAACAAATTATTACCCCGGAAATTTAGCTTCGTGCCCTTCGCGTCTCAACCAATGCCGTCGCCACGTGGATTCCTTTCGTTCCACGTCCAAATCCAGCATCCATGCCATTCTTAATGGCTAGTTCTGGGATGACCTGGGTTCCCCCGGCGAGAAGCGTCACTTGATCGCGGATTCCTTTTTCAATGGTTAGTTCATGAATTCGTTTCATGTTTTTATAATGGATGTCATCGTGAGAAATAATGGTGGATGCTAGAATGCCATCAGCATTTAATTCAATGGCTGCATCGACCATCTTTTCAACGGGTACACTGGTTCCTAAATAATGAACCTCAATTCCATATTTCTCGATTCCACCGTGCTTAATGTCGATGATTTCGCGCAAGCCCACGGAATGCTCGTCTTCCCCAACGGTTCCACAAACGACCACCATTTTCTTTTCTTTGACATCGGCTTCAATTTCTTCTTCCGATAAGAACACTGGCTCTGGCGGGATCACGAGAGAATCTTTGTCAATGGCAAAGTTTAGGCGACCTTTTAATTCAATGCGGGTCCCCTCTGCGTTCTGCATGATTTCTTTGTTGATCACTTCTGGCTCTTCCAAATTCATCTTCTTCGCCATTTCCAAAGCCGCAAACTCTGCCACGCGAACCGATTCTGGAATCATCATGGTTAACAACACAACCCCATCGCCTTGCCATTCCACTTCTGGTTTGATCAAGTTACCTTCTCGTAATTCTTTCGTTTCTTCCAAACGGGTATTGACGTTATCGAAGTCGTCTAACTCATCAATGTAAACAATTTTATCTGCATCTTCAAGGGTGGTGCCGCCGATCAATTGACCTGGATCGTCACCAACTGATAGTCCATACTGCTCCACGTTGTTGTTTCCGTAGTGTGCGGTAACCGGTGCTAAGTAGTCCGCATCCCGCTCGTAAACCGTGTTCACACTTACCCCACCGTCAATTTTACGGGCGATTCCGTCCTCGTTACGTTCTGGGTACTCGCCTGAATCAACAAAGAATCCTTGTTCGACGGCATTGAAGTAGCCGCCTACTTCTAGGATTTCTTCCATGTACAACACCGCACGTTCTTTTAGTTCACGAACTTTCTCAGTTAGAGGTCCCTCGCTCTTCAATTCGATCATTTCCATTAACCCATCCAAACCTTGGAACACTTGTTTCGCTGTGTCAACTGCCTCAACGTTGTAAATGTGCCACGGTACGTTTCGTCCCTCATCTGGGGTGATGGTCGACTGAATATCGGCACTGGTTAGCTTAGAAAGTAATAGGTTTAAAACGTGAGTTACGGTCGCTTCACGTGGCGAAGCTTCCATGTACTTGGTGTTTTGCTGAGCACGCATGCGGTACTCACTAAAGAAATCACGTAAAGCTACGGCATACGGTAGATCCAGGAACATGGCTGGTGCTGGCGGTGCCGTTGGTGGTACCGTGGATAAACAGATGTTCTCTTTTTTCATGCCTACTTTGTAAGAGAAAATTGAGTTAATGGCATGCTGCACCATTAATTCAGGCATGACTTTCCACGCTTGACGTGCCGTCGCATTGGCGTTATGGGCCCCATCAATTTGGGCAATTCCTGCCCAAGACATGACCGTCTTCGCCTCACAAGCGTCAACGAACGAACGGACCATGTTAATGTTTCGATACAAAACGTTATACTGTGGATCCTGGTGCGCTCCGTTAACCCCTTCTTCTGCAAACATCACCGCAATTTCCGGTCCCGCCACCCCAGAAATGTACGAATGATAATTAATCGGGCGCCCTACTTCGTCCTCAATTAAATCCAACGCTTTACGTTGTGCTCGCACTTGCTTACGGGTAATCGGAATTCCACCGGTTCCTTGAGGTGTTCCCTCGATCAAGCCCTCAAAATGCGACTGACCAGCCGTTCGGATAACCATGATGTGATCGGCTCCGTGCCAAGCTGCCATCCGCATCCGGCGAATGTCGTCTTCAAAGCGACCAGAAGCGATCTCCGTTGTAATGGTTGACGTTCCTTGCGGATCAATGTTGTCAAAGTACTTAGCAGACGGTAACGGAACCGAATTCGTCAACGACTGGGTCATGTCCTTGTAGTTAAACTCATGGATTTGTTGGTTTTGAACAGGCGCTCGCCAAATCCAATTTTTTCTGCGAGGACGGTAACTTTCTAAGTCTTGTAAAATTTCTTCTACGTCGATTTTAACGTTTTTATCTAATGGCTTCATTACTTCTCACCTCCAGCAAAATAGCAAACGACGTCGTCCCAGTACTGATCCTCATAAAGGGCAAGACCTGCCTCGCGAATGGTCATCCCTTTTTCTTTTGACAGTCGGTACACTACATGACCGGCACCCTTACCCATTAAATTGCGAGCCATCACTTCGTTAACGATCTTCGTCGACTCAATGGATGAAAATCCCATGCGAAGTAGCACTGAACGCTCAATGGACGGCGACGTGTTCACCTTCCCTAGCGCGAGCAAAGGCTCAACAATCTTCTCACCTAACTCCCAAAACCTAGCCTTTAATTCCTCATCACTGAGATTGGCTAGATGCTTTCTTCTTTCCTCAAAACTTGCTCTTTCCATTCTTCCACCTCTTTTACTTCAACTAACTTGTATACAAACTTCGTTCACCTCTAACCAGCTACCTTAAGCCTTCGACAACTCTTCCATCATCGCTTTAACTGCTTCCACGTTCGTATTCGTCTCTTCTGCTAAATATTGCAAATCAATCTCTTCCAAACTTTCATCCGTCTGCTTCAACGCATTCTTAATCAGTGACCTTCTCAATTTCCCTAAATCAAGCTCCACCACTTGAATAAGAGACGGACAATCCGGCAAAATAATCGACTCACCTGGGATTTCGTCCTGCGGTTGACCAAACTTGATCTCTACCCCGTTGTCTCTTGCAAAAGACAGCTGCGGCTGAACGGTTTTACCTGCACCGGTGTACTCCGTTTCTTGAACCAAGATGATCTCGTTCTCATCCATTTCCTGAGCAATGGCGAAGGCGGCAGCCAGCGATGTATTCCCTGCTGGTCCTTTTTCTAACCCTTCCAGGTTAGCTAACGCTTCAGTCATGTAAAACACTTCTCCTTGGTTAACCGTCACGTAACGGTTCATGTAGCGGAGTGGTCGGGCGGCTGAACGAGGAACGTCTGAGCGATCTGGCCATGTGGTAAACGGAACGCCGAAGCCGGTATGCCCCGTTGTAAACGACTTACGATTAAAGTCTTTATCCGATGCCATATGAAGTCCTCTTAAGTTAACACTAGCAGCGACGATTTCAACGTCGGTTGCACCAGCTTTCATTAAGCCACGAGCCGTTCCGGTTAAGTTTCCACCACCGGCATTGGTACACACAACCGTCGTTGGCAACCTGCCAACCTCCTGCCGGAACTGCTCTGCAATTTCGTAACCTAAGGTTTCTACACCAGCAATCCCAAAGGGTGAATACAGCGACGCATTAAAATAACCGGTTTCTTCTAATAGCAATAAGAATTTATAAAATAGCTCTGGACCAACGGTTAATTGAACCACTTCTGCTCCTAAAGCTTCACACTTTCTCGCTTTTTCAACGATTTCTGGTTGACCAACGCCATCTGAATCGTAACACTCCTGTACAACGATGCATTTTAAACCAAGTTTAGCCGCATGGCTTGCTACCGCTGCTCCGTAATTGCCACTGGTCGCAGCAATGACGCCTTTGTAACCTAACTTTTTCGCGTGATAAACCGCAAGCGATGCTCGACGATCTTTAAAACTACCTGATGCGTTGGCTGCCTCGTCTTTAACAAAGATACGGGCTCCCTTTCCGGCTGGTGCGTACTTACGTGCCAACTCCGTCAAATTAGAAAGTTCAATAATCGGGGTATTTCCTACACCAAGTTGACGTTGAATGTCACGCATCTCATCCATGGAATAAGCCGCATCGCACATCATTTTCTCGTAATCGAAGGCGATGGTGCCTTGATTAAAGGCTTCGTAATCAATTTGAACGGAGTCACGCATAATTTGAGGTCTTCTCGCCAAAACTTCCTGATAGCTATTTCCTTTAGTTGTCACTGGTTTCACCTCCATAAAGGGCTGTGTGTAGACGACGGTCAATTTCTAAAATTTCTGGAATAAAGTTTCCAAAACTATGTCGATAGGTCGGATTAACCTCCATCAACTTCCCTGATTCGATTCGTCCTGAAACCGTCTTAACCCTTACTTCCGAACCAATTTCAGCATCTTCTTGTAGATAACCTTTTACCCACGTTTCAAGTGGTACCTCGCCTGTATCTGCAGGTACTTGTGGTGCTCTTTGTTCTTTTGTCAAAACAATGGCATGGATCATACCCCAATCACCTTTTTTTGGCATATTAGCAACTCCTTTTCCCGTAGCGAATGGCACTGAAGACGAATACCAATTCATTGACATTCGTCTTGAGGCATGAGCTACAACTTCTTTATATAAATTCGATAAGCAACTGGTTAAAACGCCAAAAGCGAATTTTCCAGTTGCTTAAAAGCAAATTTTTACTATTTGACAACCTTTGCTGATGGTTCAATGCGGTCTCTCATATCACCCATAATCGCACGTGGTACCGGAAGATCAATCATCGTCTTAAGTCCTGGATGTGCATTGATAACTTGAGGAATCATGTTAACACACATAGCAATGGTTCCAGTTCCACCTTCAACTTCTGGTGAACCAACCATGTTAACATTCGGCGTTCCCTTAATGATGACATAGTCACCTGTTTGAATACCCACTTGCTCAGGCTCGATTTGCTGTGGATGTTCCATCACAATTTTTTCTTCACCGTCGACTAGTCCATACCCATTCATAGAAACACCAGCAACTTGACCTGCTAAAGCTTGTCCATTAGGTGCAAAGCGATCCACATCCGTTACAATAGCTTCCATGGTTTGGCGAACCACATTGTCTTTCGCATTTTTCGGATTGGCCGGCTTTTGCAGCTTCCAACCAATGGCATCAGCTACCATCATGATTGACTCAGGGAATCCAACGTGACCTGAAACCGTATCTTCTTCAACGCCCTTTCTAAACAAGTCTGGATCCATTCCGATCCCTTGCTCACGCATAACGGTCTCTCCGAATGGCGATAAAGAGTTTACACGCCTAGCCGTAATGTGTTCAACCTCTTCACATGCCCCCGTCATAACAACCACCAATAAATCCATGATTAGACCTGGGTTAATTCCCGTTCCTAAAATAGAAACACCGTTTTCCTTAGCCAAGCGATCCAATTCTTCAGCAAGTTCTGGACTTTGCGCTTGCGGATAAGCCATCTCTTCTGCACATGAAATACCGTTCATTTTATTTTCTACAATCAACTTCAACTTATCAAACGACTGAGCTGTAAATGAATCCGTACAATGCAGAACAATGTCTGCTCTTTTTTCAGTCATGTAATCTTCTGGTGCACCTACAACGGCCTGTGTTTTGGGGCACGACTCTACACCAAGAACCTCATACAATTTCTTTCCTCTTTTTCGATCCGTACCAGCAATTGCACCTACGACATCCACGCCTTCTTTTTTAAGTAGCATACGCGCCATACCAGACCCCATTGCACCTAGACCCCAAATAATAACTTTAACATTTTCCATAATCGTCACCGACCTCTTTCAAATTTTTCATCTTGTAAAAACAACTTTTGTTTACATTACTCCCTCACCAGTGGCATGGACATACATCTTGGTCCACCACGTCCCCGCGATAGCTCACTACATGGCATGACATGTAGTTTAATGCCATGTTCCTCAAGAAGAGCGTTCGTTACATCGTTTCTTGAATAAACGACCACTTCTCCCGGCTTGATGCATAGCGTGTTCGATCCGTCGTTCCACTGCTCACGCTGAGAAATAATGTAATCACCTCCCCCACATGGAATCAACGTTACTTTCCGACCAAGGTGCTTTTCTAAAATGTCCTCAAGGGTTCCATCGTCTTTTTCAATGTTCAGCTTTCCATTTTCACCTTTGGTTAATTCAAACACAGACAGCGTTCCTTCAATTTGTGGGTGAATGGTAAACTTATCGTGATCAATTTGTGTGAAAACCGTATCAAGGTGCATGTAAGCACGTGTTTTAGGGATGTCAAACGCAAGAACCGTTTCAAATTCATGGTCGTCCATCTCATAGAACAAGCGGTGCGCTAACTTCTCGATGGCGTCTGCTTCTGTTCTTAATGAAATTCCAATGGCCAACACTTTTTCGTTAATAACGAGAATATCCCCCCCTTCAATGCTATAATCAAAGAAGCGCTCGTATGCTCTTTTTGTCTCTTTAAAGTCGGGGTGATACTTGAAGATATAGTCTGCATACAAGGTCTCTCTATTCCGCGTGACCGTATACATTTGGTTCATACTAATCATGTTACCAATGGATGCAAATGGATCCCGTGTAAAGTATAAGTTAGGCATCGGGTCTGCAATAAATGGATACTCATCTCTTGCATGGTAAGCCAATGTATCTGGATGTTCTGGCAATTCGTTTTTATTGATTCCAGCCATGGTTTTTCGAACCAATTCTTCTTCGTTTTTAATGGCATCTAAGAACTGATAAACGCGCTCTTTATCGCCACGTTTTTTGATACCTGCTTCCTCAATGAATTGGTCTAAAAATGCTTTTCGAATGGTTGGGTCTTTGATGACTTCTGCTGTTAATTCGTGTAAGTAAACCACTTCAGCCCCGTTATCTCTTAAGATTTTTGTGAAGGCATCATGCTCTTCTTGGGCGCGCTTAAGATAAGGAATGTCATCAAACAACAATCTTTCTAAAAATTCTGGTGCTAAATTTTCAAGTTCACTTCCAGGGTAGTGAACCAATACCTTTTTTAACGGTGAAATTTCACTTTTTATATGAATCATGTTAGCATCTTCTCCTTTGCTTTGTTCCTTCTTACTCTCTTTAAGTCTTAACACTTTTGAATAAAATATGACTACTGGAGGTTGAGAAATTCTTTCCTTCCTGATTGGCAATGCTTTGCACAATGTGATTCTCGAAATATTTCCGCTTGTTATCGGCGATGTTTAGGACATAGCCCGGCATAGCATAAATGTAGTTTAACATTTCATCTGCCTGCTCGATGATCAAATTAGCACGATAGCGTTCGCAATCAATGTGCTTAAAATATTTTGATAACTTCTTTTTACCACTATCGAAGCCAAAATTCTGAATTTTTTTTGACTTGATCAACTCCATGGTGGTATCGTAGCCTTCCAATAAGTTTTCAAGCTCTTGCATGTGAGCCTCATCAATGGTCGTGCAGTAAAATGCTCCACCTACTTTAAGGACACGATGAACTTCAGCTAAAACTTTGTCCACATCGTTAATGAAAAATAAAATATGGTTGGCAATAACGATATCCAAGCTTTCATCTGGATAATCCAGTTTTTCAAAGTCCATGACTTTAAACTTGAAATAGGGAAACTTCTTGGCAATGTTGCTCTTCGCAATGTTTAACAAGTCTTCGTTAATTTCTGTCAATGTAATGTTTAGATTTTCGGGCATGGTAGCTGTATCAAAGTTTTTATACCACAAGGCGCCATCTCCACATCCGATTTCTAAAATTTGATCCTGTTCTTTAATCATGATGCGATCGGCAACCCACTCGTACCAATTCTCACCTGCCGTCACTTGATCAATTAACTTGATCTCTGCTTTCAGGCTTGAACCATCGATGTATTTTTGGCGCAGTGCCTTTTCGTCTTCCAAAATTTTAATGATGTCGATGGCTTTACTCCAATTTAAATCGTCTGCTTCTTCCATGCTATTTTCAGCCTCTTCAATGGCATTTAAGACCGTTTGCATATGATGCATTTTATTTTTAATGATTACTTTCTGAATTTGTAACGATTTAATCACATCGCCTCCGTCAAAGTTATGGTCTTTAACGTGCATCACCTCTTCCAGTGATAAACCTAAATACTTTAAAGCTATAATTCGTTTCAGCTTGGAGAAGTCTTCTTCTGTATATAATCGATGACCCGTCTCGCTATAAGCAGATGGCCTTAACAAGCCTTTACTGTCGTAATAGCGGATCGTTCGAATACTTACACCAGCTTTTTTAGCTAATTCACCTGTCTTATACATGCGACCTCCTCTTTCATTTTGCACTTTTTCACACATTCGAAACAAAATGACAGTGCTTACAAAAACATTGTAACACATGACGCAACGTAACGCGCAATAGAAAATCAAATTTTTGTTCTTTTATTTTAACACGTTTGTCAAAGGATGGCTAACTTTATATCAATTTTGTGATTTTTTTCTCTATATTAATTTAGTTACATCCATAAAAAAGCTTGCATTTTTCCTTTTGTTCCGCTAAAATATCAAACCATAACGCTTTCATTGTCGAAAGCAAATAAGAAAGTGAGTGATTTGTCATGGACTCAGCCCGTACAAAGAAAAGCTTTATTGATCGTTTTTTAACGTTTATTGAGGTGGTTGGAAATAAGATACCTGACCCCCTTATGCTATTTGTTTACTTAACGTTAATTCTTATCGTTTTATCAGCCATTCTTAGCTGGTTAGGTGTTACGGTTGTTAATCCTCAAGATCCAACCGCTTACGTTGAAGCCTTCAATTTGTTAAGTAGCGAAGGAATTGCCCATATTTTCTCTAGTATGGTTTCCAACTTCATGGGCTTTATGCCTTTTGGACAAGTGATTACAGTGATGATCGGTATCGGTGTTTTAGAGCAAACAGGATTGCTATCCGTTGCTTTAAAGAAGTTGGTTTTATCCGTTCCAAAGGGTGCCATTACAGCCACTTTAGTTTTAGCAGCTATTCTATCTAACATTGCGACCGATGCTGGTTATGTTGTTATTATTCCCCTTGGTGCTATTTTATTTAAGAGCATGGGTCGACATCCAATAGCAGGTCTTGCTGCGGCTTTTGCCGGGGTAGCTACTAGCTTTTCAGCTAACCTCATTGTTACACCACTCGATGTCATTTTAGCTTCCATCACACAAGAGGCCGTTAATGCTGTAGACCCAACCTACACCGTTAGTATTTTAGGTAATTACTATTTCATGGTGGCGTCTACCATCGTTTTGGTTGTCTTGATTACCCTTATGACAGAAAAGTTTATCGAACCACGTTTAGGTACCTACAATCCCAAGGATGGCGTTGATGTTGAAGAGAACGATTCTCCTGATGAATTAGAAGACATTACACCGACTGAGAAAAAAGCACTTCGTATGGCTGGTCTTTCCATGCTTGCTACAGCCGCTCTTCTGTCCCTACTGATCGTTCCATCTTGGGGACCATTAAGAGGCGATGGGCGTATTGTACAGGCACCATTCTTTACCCATCTTGTTCCTGTTCTTGTGGTCTTGTTTATGGTTCCTGGTGTGGTTTACGGCAAAATAACAGGAGACATTAAAGGTAGCGCAGACGTTTCCAAGCACATCAATACAACCATGGCATCCATGGCGGCTTTCATTGGGCTCTCCTTTGCAGCTTCTCAGTTTGTTAACCTCTTTAACGTCTCAAACCTTGGTACTATCATGTCAGTCTCTTTATCTAACTTCTTACAAAACATCGGATTTACCGGTGGACTCTTTTTGATCGCTTTTATGTTGCTTACTGCCTTTGTTAATATGTTTATTTTAGCTGCGGCTGCGCAATGGATGATTTTTGCACCGATTTTTGTTCCGATTATGATGCAAATGGGTTATACGCCTGAATTTATTCAGCTCGCCTTTAGGGTTGGAGACTCACCAACCAATTCCATTAGCCCCGTGATGGCCTACTTTGTCCTGATCTTGATCACCATGCAAAAATACGATAAAAAAGCCGGAATTGGGTCGTTGGTTTCTCTCATGGTCCCTTTCACCATTGCTATTTTTATCGTTTGGTCCTTGCTCCTGTTTTTGTGGATGTTCCTAGATCTGCCAATTGGTCCAGGTATCGGCATCTTCATGTAGGATCTGTTTATTAACTTACAAAATTAAAAAATCAGCTTCGGCCTTAATGACTGGAGCTGATTTTTAATGGTCAACTTTAAAAGGTAAAATAGCATAATCATCACGCATCATCTGATCTCCCAGCGAGAAGTCTACCGGATGTTTGAAGATGGGACCATCGGAAGCAAAGGTATGGTACTCACCGTTTTCTCCACAAATGTCAGCCCCTGTCGCTGCGATCTCATCGACCACTTCTTTCGTCAAAATTTTTCCTAAAAAGCGGTCGCTCAATTGCTTGGTGTCAATCACGTTAATGGTCGCTATAAAACCTTGATTGATCATGTCATAAACCACATCTTTACGATCTTTTCCCCACAGAGGGAAGATGGCTTCAATCCCTGCCTCCTGACAACGTTCTTCTCCCCAATGAAGATGCCCTTCAATGTCCGTGTCACCAAAAACACAGCCTTGGGCACCAAATTCTTTCGCTCGCTTGAGGGCGGCAGTAAAATCTTGAGCATAGGCTGACATCGTTGTTTCAATGGACCAGGCTGGAACACCAAGAGCCTCCCCTACACGTTCCAGTATCTCTTTTGGCATCCCATGAGACCATGATCGGCCTGCATCCTCATCGTAAGTGGTAATCAAAGCGATGAGCTCATGACCTTCATCGATGGCTTTGTGGATGGCTAGCGCACTATCTTTACCTCCACTATACGAGGCAACGAATTTCTTTCCCATGTTAACTCAAACTCCTTTATCAATGATCTTCATAAGATGGGTCACATCCAAATGTTTTTCTATTTCAATCGCTAGTTGATGAATGGCTTCTTCCTCGTTGATACCTGCCAAACTTTCACTGGTTTTTAAACGACCTTCTGTTAAGCGATCCTCATCCTCAATGCTGACGGTTGTATAAGGCAAAACTCCCCATACAGGTAGCTCAGTCACCTCTTCCATGATGCCTCTTCCATCGTTAAATAGAGCTGGGTCGCCCCTAAACTTATTCACGATGACCCCTTTAAACAGGGCCCGCTCCTCAGGTGTTAGCAAAGCCAATGTTCCATAAATAGAAGCATAGACACCACCCCGATGGATGTCACCGACTAACAACGCGGGCACACCAGCTCGCCTAGCAAAGTTCATATTCACAATGTCCTGTTCCATCAGGTTAAGCTCAACGGGACTACCGGCCCCTTCGATCACAACGATGTCGTGATGTTTTAACAACCGCTCGTATGCTGAGAAAGCTTCATCAAACAAGCGACTGCGTATCTCATCAAAGGTCGTCGCCTCAATCTGGTCGCCGTGTAGGAACACATCAACACCACCTCCTTCAGATGGCCTTAACAACACAGGTGCCATGTCAATGTGTGGCTCCACACCGCAAGCCAAGGCCGCGATGCGAGACGAGGTGGCCATCACCTTTCCATCTGGCAATCGGTGCAGTCGATCGGTTATGTTCTGTGCTTTAAAAGAAGCTACGTTGTAGCCCCGCTCCTTTAGTAACCGGCAAAGGGCTAATACAACGGTAGATTTCCCAACACCGGAAGCCGTCCCCATCACCATAATTGCTTTTCCCATGTCTGATTCAACCTCCTTTCACCTTTAAACTCCCTACAATCCCCTGAAAAGTAGGTATCTGAGGGGGTTTTCACCCAGGTGACCCTTTAAAAAGGGGGAAAGGGGTGTTTTTTCACCCATTTAGCCTTGAAAATCAGGGTGTCTGGGTATTTCTAGCGCGTTCTCCCCTCCTAATCCCCGTTACGGCTGATGTGCTGAATTTCTTCGACACGCGCTAGTTCGTTTAACTTCAAAGCTAAGAAAAAGAAATAACCAGATAACAAATTCGTAAAATCCAGTAACAAGGGATCGACCTCATGCCCTTGACCATGATGACGATAAAGCAACCTAACGACAGACTTACACTTCACGCGCAACACGTGAGACAGTGACGCCTCTTTCGAACCTTGAGGCAAAACAAATCGTTTACAACGATGCCCTACTTCCTCACGATGCCTTTCTACCATGCCTTCCAACTGTAATAGCTCATCCTGTGTCACCGTCGTCCGCGTTCTCAAAGACGGATTAATGTGATAGATTAACTCACAAACAAAGAGCAACTCCTCTTGCAGTGCTTCATCTTTAACGATGGCTTTTAAATACCCGACCATACTTGCCACTTCATCGGTCAAAATCTCAAAGTCACACCTTAAATCATCCAGTTCGTCTCGCAAGAAGGGGTAAGCTTCAAATTTACTTCTGTATAATTCTTTCTTCATGGTTGACCCTCCTATTTATAATTTCGGCTAACATACGGGATTTCTTCTACACCGTCGAGCGCATTCAATTTCATAGATAAAAAGAAAAAGTATCCCGATAGCAAGTTAATGAAATCAAGTAAAACCTCTTCCACATCATGGCCCTGATGATTGTGACGATAAAGCAACCGGGCCAACGATTTAAACTTTGCCCGAATCATGTGAGCCAAAGCTCCGCTCTCAGACCCTTGCGTTAAAACAAATTCCTTACAACGCTCTCCCACTTCACCTTGCAGCCTAACTACGTTGGCTTCCAGAGTTGCTAAATCTTCTGCTGTAACAGTCACATCCCCTCTCAAAGCTGGACTCATATGATATAACAACTCACAAACAAAGAGCAATTCCCCTTGTAGATCCTCATCACGGGTCGTCGCCCGGAGTAGTCCTGTCATGCTAGCTAGTTCATCGACTAAGATTTCAAAATCGCAGCGTAAATCGTCTGAGGGTGCCGATAACGAAGGACAAGCCTCGTATTTACTTCGATATAATTTACTCATGGTTATCTCTCCCATTTTTTTAATGACGTTCTCATATAGTCTCGTACCTCAACATCAAACGTCTCATCTATTAAATCTAAATCCAAGGTTTCCACCGATTGATGGGCAAACACCTTGCCCTCTTTTAACATGATGATCTCATCGGCAAAGGATAGAGCTAAGTTCATATCGTGAAACACGCCGACCACTAATCGGCCTGGCTTCTTCACCCACTGGTCCAAATAAGTCATCAATTCCAATTGATAGCGAAGATCTAAATGGTTGGTTGGCTCATCTAACAAAATAACATCTGGCTCTTGAGCAAATACTCGGGCTAAAAACACCCGCTGGAGTTGACCACCAGAAAGCTCATGAATGTCTTTATGTTGCAGGTCTAGTAATCCCACCGTCTCAAGACAAGCTCGCACAACCTCTTTATCTCGAGCACTTTCCCCTTTAAAAAAACCATCCTTTAAATGCACATAACGACCTTGCATCACCGTCTCGTAAACAGAATATGAAAAGTGAATGGCTGAGGTTTGGGCGAGCAGAGCCATTTTCTTTGACTGCTCCTTTTTACTAAGTTTTGATACGTCATCGTCGTCAATTTCAATCTCACCATCATAGGGAATCAGGCCTGCGATCGCTTTAAGTAACGTCGTTTTCCCACAACCATTCGGTCCGACAACGATCAATTTTTTATTGGCTTCAACTTGGAAACCCACATTAAAAAGCACCTGCGCATCGCCGTAACTGCACCTTAACTTTTCTATTCGTAACATTAGACATCCCTCCTTTTACCCGTATTTTTAAGAAAAATATAAGCAAAAAAGGGCGTCCCTATTAAGGCAGTCACTGTCCCAACGGGAACTTCTGATGGAACCGCAATGGTGCGGGCAACCAGATCAGCCAGTAGCATGAAGATGCCACCAAACAGAGCCGACAGTGGAACCACGTATTTATGAGACGATCCAAAAAAGCGACGTACTACGTGAGGGGCAATCAAATCAACAAAACCAACAATCCCAACGAAAGCAACAGAAACACCAGTTAGCATCGCCGAAAAAGCAATCAAGCGGCGCTTTATTTTCCTAACTTCGATCCCAACGGCAGCCGCTTGTTCGTCACCAAAAGTAAGGATGTCCATCTCTTTAACGTAGCGAACCAAGAGCAAAATAAGAACCAATGAGACCACAAAAACAATGCCAACTACCGGCCAACCTCGCATGGAAAAGCTCCCTAATTGCCAACGGGCAATTTGTTGGGCATGATGTGAATTCATGGAAGCTAGCGTCATCATGAGGGCATTCATAAAGATCGACACAATCATTCCAATTAATACAATGGAGTGGTTATTTAAATTGTGATCCACTTTCGACGCAAACCAGATGGATAAAAAGATCGTCCCCATTCCAAAGACAATGGCAACTACTGGCATTAAAAACATGCCCAAAAACGTCGAGGAGACGCCAAGAACAATAACTAGCACGGCTCCAAATCCAGCCCCAGATGAAACCCCGATGGTATAAGAAGAGGCCAACGGATTTTTAAGCACCGATTGCATCACACTTCCGCTAACCGCTAACGCTGCTCCTACAATAAAACTAAGTAACACCCGTGGCAAACGAATGTTCCAAATCAGACCAGGTGTCGTGCGTGCCATTTCTTCTGGTAGATCTAGGTCAAACAATTGGTAACCAACCACACGGAAAACATCAGTTAAAGACACCGAGGCACCTCCGACTGATAAACCAATAAACAAAGATAATAGGGCACAAAGTACCAAGAAGATAATTTTGTGACGTTTACTAAAACTCATAACGCTTAATTATGCAGGTACTCTGCCATCGCTCTAATTCCAGCCACAATGCGGTGAGTCGGAATGGATGTATCGTTGCTATCTACAAAGTAGACACGACCATTTGAGATAGCACTCATCGCTTCCCAGCCAGGGCGATCCATGATCTCATCCATTGGATTCTCTATAAAATTCACGCTGGTAAAGATGACATCCGGGTTAGCATCCACCACACTTTCGGCCTCTACTGGTAGCCAACCTTCCTGATCAGCAAACACGTTCACACCACCTGCTAACTCGATTAACTCATTAGAGAATACACCACTTCCAAAGCTGAACATCTCCGGTGCCGGTGCAATTTCAAAATAAACCGTTGGTGTCACATCAGAATCAGCAACCAGTGCGGCAATTTCCTCTAACTCACGATCCATCTCAGCAATTAATTGTTCTGCCACGTCTTCTGTCCCTGTCACAACAGCCATAAAACGTAGGTCTTCCTGAATGCCTTCCATGCTATTGGCAGACGGAATGTAAGCCACACCAATGCCTAACTCACGCAATGGACCAAATGGGTCGTTATCCTCACTGTCCATCATAGTAATACCGGTTGCAAACACAAAATCAGGATCAAGTTCGATCAAACTTTCTACTTCAACTTCCATCATGTCAAACACCGGCAAATCGTTTGGATTTCCAACGATCCATGCCGATTGGGTATCCATAGCAACTATACGATCTTCTAATCCTAAATCAATTAACGTCATAGTAATGGATGGCGCTAAAGAAACGATTGCTTCCATGTTATCTGGAACGACAAAATCAATTCCTGCCCGATCCTGGGTTGGCAGATCATTTGATGTCCCTGAACCTCCACACCCTACAACCAAAACTAACCCCATTAAAGCCACAATGGTACCAAATACTCTCTTCACCTTTAACATGTTAACCTTCTCCTTTAAATGCATTTGTAACCCCTATTCTCCCCCAAGTCTACACTATGTCCCCGCCCACAGGCTGGTTGCCATTCATAAAACGACTTTTTTCCCGGGAAATAATGTTCCATGATGGTCGCAATCACTCCTCCATGGGTAACCACCACAACCTGGTTGATTTGCTTTAACGTTCCTAGTTTCTCCACTTGTAGCAAACCATTGATCACCCGTCTGGTAAATGCCTCTTTGCTCTCACCTCCCGGTGGATTTACCTGATCGATGTTGTTGATCCATTTTTGATAAGCAAGATCCGATTTTAATTCATCGTAATGACGCATTTCAAAGGCACCAAAATTCATTTCTTGTAACTGAGACGCCACCGTTAAAGGTGGATCATCAAACAGTAACTGAGCGGTCTCGATCGTCCGAGCCAAACCACTTACCACATAAAGTGAAGCCGACGGGTAGGTCACTTTCTCTTTCAACACGCTTAAATCCCTGATCCCGACTTCGCTCAGAGAAAGATCGGTTTGACCGCAATACAGTCGCTGTTCATTAGCACGTGTTTTTCCATGACGAATCAAATGTAAGATCATTTTAATTTAACCCCGATCCCACAAAATACACGAACAACTTCGTCGCTTTCTTTCGCCAACAGCGTTAATGTCCTTCCCATGGCTTCCCGCCACTTTCGCAACATAGGACAGGTAGGAACGACGCCACAGGAAATATCGTCGCTAATCACAACCTTTCCCTGATAGGAAGCCAGGTGATCTTTCACGTAAGACAAAGGATCCACCCCTTCTTTCACCCACTCCAGTACTTCCAAATGGAAATCATTAACGACCTCTAACTCACCATAATGCTTCTGTGCGTATTCTGTTTTGCCTTGATAGGCACCACCAATAATCAACTTCATATTCTTTGACAAATAAGCTTCCTATTTGCCAAACACCTCCTTCTTAAATCGTCACCAACACGAGTAAACCACATAGTTCACTAACTATGATCACAAAACCACACACGTCACCGGATATACCACCTAGTTGACGAATCCCATAAAGTGTAGCAACTGTACCACTCACTACGACAGCGAACAAAGGTGCCACCCAATCCAAACCACTGATTAAATAGGCACCCCCTATGCTGAGTAGCAGTAAGAACAACAAGAATCCTACGTGATGGGAAGCTCCCTTTTCGTGAAACGTTGCCACAAACCCTGTTTTCTTCATTGGCTTGGTGACCAGCAACACGACACCTGCTAAACACCTGGACCAAACTGGAATAAGAACGAAGGCAAGCAGATCTACTCCTACTTCAAGTAAGCTATAGACCACAGCAAAGCCAACTAACAAGTAAACGCCCAGTGCCATGGCAGCAAAGGCTCCAATGTGGGGATCCATTAAAATGGCCTGCTTCTTCTTAAGTTCCGCCCGTGAACTGGTAGCATCTACGACATCCATGTAGCCATCTAAATGAATCCCCCCCGTTAATAACAATGGGGTTAAAAATACACCCGCTGCTTGCAACATAAGAGAAATCTCAAATGACATCAGCACACGAGTCACCCCATACCACAAACCTCCAACGATCAAGCCAACAAGCGGCAGCGTTGGTATCACCCAGTGAAGGGCACTCTTTTCCCACATTTTAGGTAAGGGGATGGTTGAAAACATTGACAAAGAAATCAAAAAACCTTTAACCCATCGTTTCATAGATACCCTCCATCAACGTTTCGCCTTTATAGAAGATCAGCTGTCCATGACAAACCTCAATCACCACGTCACATTTGGCAGCACACCATTGGTCAACCAGACTAAGTCCTCTACGGTAAGTTTCTGTGGCATCGTCGTAAAAAGCTGTGTCTGCGTACATGTAATCGGAAACGACAACCACGTTCGCTACGCCTTCCATCACCTGATCCAGCTCATCCATGACCTTTTCCGGCGCTGTAAAATTTGTTTCGTACACCTCACCATTAATGGTAAACATTTCATTAGCAAGCAGTGCCGTCGTACTATCTAGCAAGAACGCTCCCTTGTGATCATAGTGGTTAGCCAAGCTACCAATGTCAACCTGCCACTCTACTGTCTCAAACCCCAAACCTTTGCGACTTTCCTTGTGACGGACAATTCGCTCCTCGTCTTCTGCATCCATTGGTTTCATGGTCGCCACATAAAAGCACGGTGCAACAGCTCCTGCTAAGGCTAAGGCGATTTTTTCAGCGTAGGTCGACTTCCCATTTTTACAACCACCTGTTATAAAGACCTTCATCTAAAACGTCGCCTCTTTCAACTTATCCACTTGCTCTACGTAATCGGTGCTAATGCTAGCTGCTTCAAAAGTCGCCATGTTCTTCAAAACCGCTAAAGCACCATCCATCATCGCAAACATCAGCGGACAACCACTCCCTTCACCAAGTCGCATATCCAAATGAAGACTCGGTTCCAATCCCAGCTCTTCTATGGCATAGGCATATCCTCGCTCAAAGGATCGATGAGAGGCAAAGAGATACGCTTTCACAACGGGATTCAGCCTCACCGCACATAAGGCAGCGACCACAGAAATGAACCCATCAATCACAACAGGAATCTGCTCATAAGCAGCACCTAAGTACACGCCTGTCATCGTAGCTAGATCGAGCCCACCTACTTTATGAAGTACATCGATGGGATCTACTGAATCTGGCTGATGCAAGGCGATGGCTTGCTGTATTACCTGCTTCTTCTTAACAAAGCCACCGTCATCCAAGCCCGCCCCTTTTCCAACGACCTTTTCAATCTCAGCTCCCTTCAGCCTAAGTAATCCTGCTAACACAGCACTACTGGTTGTCGTGTTTCCAATTCCCATTTCACCGACACCTATCAACTGGTATCCTGCTTCTTTTGCCTCTTTGACTAAACTAATTCCTATTTCGATGGCAGTCTCTGCCTCCTGACGGGAAAAAGCCACTTCTCGGACGATGTTCCCCGTCGACTTCCTTATCTTTCGATTCACTAACGCAGGATGCTCCAAATTTGCATTCACACCTACGTCAACCACGGTTACATCGGTATTAAATTGTTTTGCCAAAACGTTAACTCCTACAACGCCTTCTAGCATGTTTATCGTCTGAATAGCCGTCACAGCTTGAGGAGCAGAAGCCACCCCTTCAGAAACCACTCCATTATCAGCAGCTAAAACAATCACACAACGTTTTTTAATCTCAGGGGACAAGCTTCCTGAAATACCACACAAACGCGCCGCGGTCTCTTCCAGCTTTCCTAAACTTCCCGGTGGTTTTGCTAAACGGTCTAAATACGCTTGGGCCTCTTCATAAACCGACCCATTGATCTTTTGTATCCTTTCTATAATGTATTGATAATGTTTATGCATGCCTTTTCCTACCTTTATGCTCATTCCACTCTGAATACAATCGCCCCTAAATGCAAATAAAAACCCTAGTCCAAGGGACTAGAGCTTAACCTGACAAATCGATTTGAGCGCATCAAAAAACGCAACGTTTGTACAAATTAGCCTAGACCTCAGATCCTGTGAAGTTCTATGGCACCTAATTGGCAGGTCTTCCGACTCAAACGTATAACCAATGATCTTGATTATCCACTTTTTCACCTTCCCAGAAATGACTGTTTCCAGTGGTTACTGTAGGGGATGTCTAAAAAGTCAGTTGGTCACCTGAATCACACAAAAAGCACTATGCTTTGTTGCAAAAATTTCCACAGAGGTTCCACTCTGCTTAAATTTTTGCGCCTCGCCTATTACTTCTTGTGCCATCCATCTGATCTCAAGCACTTTTCAGACATTCCCTAGAAAAAGTTACGTTATTACGGCAGCAGGACTGTTTAGGATTTGCACCTAATTCCCTATTATCACGTAGTATTACCACGTGCACCAATTATCGTATCCGTATGAAATTTTTATAAGTTAGAGTGTATCATATCTGTCCAGAAAAAGAAAGCCTTACCCAGGGTCACCCCTTACAAAAAGCCCCAACGTAAAATCCTTATCTGTTTCATGTAAAGTCTGTGCAAAGCCGTGTAAAATTTATGCAAATTCTATCCAAAATTGAAGAAAAAGGTTTGTAAAGCAAGTTTCCATCCACTATAATCGAATCGTGACAAATTTTGTCAGATGATTTTTTGGAAGGTCGTGTCGTAATGGATTTTTTTGCAACATTTATGGATGGGTTAGCTGATTTCCTAACTAGTATCCCCATTCAGCTATTAAGTGCCGTTTTTATTTTTTTATTTGGTCTACATTTCTTAGCAGAAGGGCTGAAAAATGCGGCGCAAGATAAACTAAAAGCCTTCTTTAACTTGGCGGTTAAAAACCGTGTGATGGGTGCTATCTTCGGTACCATCATTACAGCTGTAACGCAAAGTTCAACGGCCGTAACGGTGATGACCATTGGCTTTGTTAACGCAGGGGTCATGACCTTGCTGCAAGCTGCAAGTATTATTGTTGGTGCTAACATTGGAACCACCTTAACGAGTTACATCATGACCATTCGATTTGATACCTTTGTTCCTATTTTAATGGTACTAGGTGGGTTAAAGTTCCTCTTCCTTAAAAAAGAAAAAACGAAGCAAGTGGGTGTGATCCTATTTGGTTTTGGCCTATTCTTCATTGGTTTAACCCAAATGTCAGATGCCATGCGTCCGTTAAGAGAGTCACAAGCTTTCATCGATGCCATTATTTGGTTAGATGGACGTGTGATGCTAGGTGTGCTCGTTGGGGCGTTGATGAGTGGAGTTTTAAACTCGTCCACCGCAGCCAAAAGTATCATCATCATGCTAGCATTTGAAGGGATTATCGATTTAAACATCGCCATGCCATTGATTTTTGGGGTCAACATTGGAACCTGTTTTACGGCCTTATTATCAAGTGTTCAAGCCAACAAAAACGCAAAACGTGCGGCTTTATTCCATTTACTATTCAGTGTTTTAGGAACCCTTATTTTCTTACCATTTATTCCTCAGTATACCGCCTTTATCGAAAACATTCCATGGCCTGGAGACACGGTTTACTACCAAGTTGCCAATGCCCATACGATCTTTAACGTGGTTACAGCTATTTTGTTCCTATTCATTCTGACACCAGTCCTAAAGCTCATCAACGTCTTCATTAAAGAAGACGAAGTAGCGGAAGTGCTTAACCCATTAGATGAACGTCTCCTCGAAAACCCAGCGATTGCCTTTGATCATGCCTTTAAAGAAACCTTGAAAATGCATCGATTAGCCATCGAAAACTTTGAGACATCTACCAACGCTCTTTTCACAGGTAACCTTCCTGATCTTGATGCGTTCTATAAGAAAGAAGAGACCATTAATCAATTGGAACATGACATTACCAACTACATCTCTTCCATCCCCTCTGAGCTAACAACCGAAGCGCAGAGCAACGATGTGGCAGCCATGATCAAAATCGTTAATGACATTGAACGGATCGGTGACCATGCCACCAATATCATGGAAGGGGCCGAGCAACTTAAAACACACGATGCTCCCTTTTCTGAAGAAGCTGCCAGTGAGCTATCAGCTATGTATAAAGAGACGTTAAATGCAGCGAATGATGCCTACGAAAGCTACAAGTTAAACGACCTTGTTTTAGCAGCGAGAGCCATCGATACAGAAGATAAAATCAATGCCCTAGAAGTAGAACTACGTGACAATCACATTAAACGCTTGAAAGAAAAAGCCTGTCATGTACGCAGTGGCCTCGTCTTCTTAGACATCATTTCAAACTTTGAGCGGGTCGGTGACCATAGCAAAAACATCGTGGAATACGTCATGGATTCAAAGAAATAAAGTATAAAAAAAAGCATCGGTTTTGACATTTGAGTCAGCCGATGCTTTTGTTATGGATTCGGTTAACCTGTCGATTTTTGTCTTAATTTCTGATAAAATTTTCTTGATAACGCTTCGCCTGGTGAAGCGTATGAACAGGAAAGGGGCGAGGGGAAATGATTAGATATAGATTGATCTGTAAATTAGAACGCTGTTATTTGGCGTTCTTTTTTGATCTTTAAATCCAAAAAATCACCAAGAAATCACCAAGAAATTCCCAAAAAATCACCAAAAATTAACCAAAATTTTCCCAAAAAAAACGAGAGATCAGGTGCTAAACTAGTGTTAACCTTTCCTGATGGAAGGCTTAGCACTTCGAAGATTAGGCGCCTAACATTAAAGGGGTGTTACAAGTATGAACAAACAATCAAAGAAAAAGTTAACGAGTTACATTAAGGTTTATCATGAAAAGCAAGGAATGAAAAAAGCTTTACAAATCCAAAAAGAGGCCATTGAAGAGAAAATAACCATCATTGACTCTTGCGATTGGCCTCAAGATGAAACAGAGCGGACTCAAACATTGAAAAAGTTAAGAAAACAAGGAACAGAACTAGAGCTTAAATTCCTTGATACCAAGTCTATTACAGATACTTGCGAAACCGTACTAGCAACCGTTGAATCCTACTATGGTAAAGAAACCTATGATATGTTTTTTAGAACGTACTTTGAAAAAGCAAGTAGAGCAAAAGTCTCATATGAAAATAATGGTTTAGATGAAGGAGACTTATCCAGAGGCATCAAAAAATGTGCCACATTTTTTTTAGAGATGATGGAAGAAATCTACAACAAAGGAAGGGATAACAATGAAAATAATCGATGCAACAAGGAAATCAATGGGATGGCATGTTCCATTTCAGACACGCAGGAAAAATCAAATTAGAAAGATTGGGATTCATCATAGTGCAACGGAAACAGGTAGTCGTGAAGCATTTGAAGACCACTGGCGACGTAAAGGATGGCGCAATGGTGGTTATTCGGAAATCATTCATCAAAACGGTGATGTGGAGATCTGTTATGTGCCAACAGTTGTCACCAATGGTGTGGGAGGGCATAACACACCGACTTATAACATCTGTGTGGTAGGTAACTACCGAAAAAATGGGACACAACCATCTGCCGCACAAATGAGATCTCTACTGGAACGAATTCGCTTTAACATGAACCGATTCAATGTACCAATTAAAAAAGTAAAAGGACATCACGAATTTCTAGGACATCACTTTAATATTTGTCCAGGAATGAAAATGGGAAAGATTAGAAAACAGCTAAAGGTAGTGGAAGATTTAGCTATATCTAATGAATCTATGATGATTACTAAAGCCCATGAAGTTCAACATGGTGAGACGTTGTCTGGAATAGCCCTTCAATATCGAACCACAGTACATGAACTACAGAGGTTAAACAACCTAAATAATCCTGACTTTATTAAGACAGGACAGACTTTACAAGTACCAGTGTATCACTTTTAAGCTATGCTGGGTTGACCTAGGTAAGTCATTAAACTGCTTAAACATGTCGACATGTGAGCTCGGCCAGCTCAAGACAATTGAATAGAAGTAAAAGATGTAATAGCCAGCTTAAAAATAAATGTAAAAGCTCTGGATATAGAGAAAAATCGAAGATGAAATAAGCAGGCGATTGCAATTAAAATAAAATTTTTAGGAGATGATTTTTATGTCACAGTTTGTTGTAACATCGGGTGGAACGATGACGAATTTGAACGAACGTCGTTCGGCTTCATTGAGTGCCGCATTAACTGGTAACACACACCGAGTTGGAACAATATTAACCTCAGATCGAGGTGAAACTGTTTTTGAGCGTGGTGCCACATTTCCAGACCGTTGGCGGCGACTTGGAGCTAATCGTTGGGTAAATCAACAATTAGCAGGTGGGGGCGATGGGGAAAGACCAAATATGGTGCCAATCGTAGAGGTAACACAGCGTATTTTGACGGTTGATACAGGAAGTTCACTCCAGCTCAATGTTCGGCAAGGACCAGGAACGGTTTTCAATGTTGTTAGAACTTTAAGGAATGGGACTACTGTCGTTCCTACACATAGTGCACCTACAATTCCTCGCTTTGCACCAGGGGTAACAGGTGAATGGTTTCGGATTGGGACAAGAGAGTGGGTTGCCCGAAGAAACTTAAGAGTTTAAACCACATTAAAGCACCGTATCATTTAAACGGTACGGTGTCTTAATACTCTTGCTGCAGAAATGGACTACTACTAACTATATTCCCACTTGGAAGTTGCCATGCAATGGATCGAGTATTCAAATCAAATTGACCCGATGCAATGGTCCACCAGTCAGCACGAAACTGATCAGCGGTATCATTCTCTTGCTCACGATAATTCACAACAAACGAAGTTCCACCATTAAAAGATTGGATGTGAAGCTGATTACCATTGTCTAAATTGATAATTCCCCATGGTTCACCTGCATAGCTACGCAAATAAGTAGTTGCCCAGTTAATAATATCCTCATTTGTCACTCGATCAACAGAAAAGATGACATGATCAAAATCTAGGTATCTCTGATTATGTCTCAGATCAAAACCATAGTCATCGTGCCAGTCATCATTACGAGTAGAATACGTAGCTATAAAAATAGGATGTCCTAAAAAGATAGATTCTAGATCTTCTTCAGGCTGTTGCTGCTCCTCAACAATTTCAGGAGCGGGTTCATCCGGAGTGCGCGTGAGAAAAAAGGCAAAGGCCAAAAGAGCCACGCTAACCATCAAAAAAACAAAGGTTAAAAACAAACTTATAAACTGTTTCATCAAATTTCACTCCCTGCTGGGTTGATAATTTCCGAAAATTAATCAAATTGGAATTAGCTGTCGTACACGCTTTCAATTCTAAATCTATTATAGTCGACTTCTTTCGAGAAGGCAACGTTAGATTTTTGTAAAAATATCCAACTCAAATGGGAAGAAATAAATAAAGGAGATGATTTTTATGTCACAATTTGTTGTAACATCGGGTGGAACGATGACGAATTTGAACGAACGTCGTTCGCCTTCAAGAACGGCTGCCTTAACCGGAACCACATACCCCGTTGGAACCGTATTAACATCATTGGAGCAACGTCCAGTTTTTATCAACGCCTCAAATGGAGTTGTTGCTTCTACTGAAGTCTGGCATCGTCTTGGCACAAATCGCTGGGTAAATGAAAGCACCGGCTCACCCAGCACTGGGGGTGTTATTCGTAACATGATTCGAACAACAAAGTTCAATAACCCACAAGCTTTTTCAGTATCTTCGAGCACTGGAGAAGCAAATGTAAGACGTGGACCAGGAAGCGTATTTACACGTGTCAGAATACTTCGAAATGGTACCAAGTTAATAGGAACGCATACAGCAACTCCACCTTCAGGGTTCCCTCTTAGTACAGGAGGAGCATGGATTAGGATAGGAAATAGGGAGTGGATTTATCGACCGTTAATACGTTAGGCATTTTTGAAGTAAGAAGCACCATTATCATAGCTATGTGGTGCTTTTCTTATAAGTTACTCAAAAGGACTACTTATTCTGTTCTCCTCTAAGTCTTGCCATCCGATCAGTTCTGAGTCTATGCTAAACTGTCCATGTGCGATTGTCCACCAATCAGCACGCGATTGGTCAGCCGAATTGTTTTCCTGCTCACGATAGCTGATAGTAAACGTATCATTTACTGCAAATTGAGAGCTAAAAACTTGGACTTGGAGTTGATTCCCATTATCTAAGTTAATAATTCCCCAGTCTCCTTGTCTACGTAGATAAGTAACTGACCAGTTAATAATATCTTCGTCTGTTATTTGATCAGCAGGAAAGATGATGTGATCGAAATCTAAATATCGCCGATTATGCCTTAGATCAAATTCATAATCTGGGTGTCTGTCAGTACTGTAGTAGTAGTCTCGTCCTATAAAAATAGGATGCCCTAAAAAGATGGATTCTAGATCTTCTTCAGGTTGTTGCTGCTCCTCAACAATTTCAGGAGCGGGTCCATCCGGAGTGCGCGTGAGAAAAAAGGCAAAAGTTAAAAGAGCGATGCTAACCATTAAAAAAACAAAAGTTAAAAACAAACTTATAAACTGTTTCATCCCATTTCACTCCCTGCTGGATTGGTAATTCCGAAAATTAATCAAATTGAAGCTAGCTATCGTACACGCTTTCAATTCTAAATCTATTATAGTCGACTTCTTTCGAGGATGCAACGTTAGATTTTTGTAAAAATATCCAACTCAAATAGGAGATGAGACAAAATGTCAGTTAATTTTCAGGAGGTGACCACAATGTTTGAACAATTATTTGAATTAACCATTCCTTACGGCTTATTTGCATTATTATTTGTTTGGCTTTTACATACGACAAACAAGCGGAATGAGCTACGTGAGGATCAATATCAAGATACGATTAAAAAAAATCAAGAAATCATTTCCCAACAAGCAAAGTCTTTCAGTAGCTTGTCAGGAGATGTACGGGAGATAAAAGACATTTTAAAGAAGGAAGGTACGCTCTATGGTGGACTTTAGTATGATAACGGCGTTGGTCATAGGGATCGCTCAGCTTTCGAAAAAGGCAGGCCTTAATCCGTACCTCATACCAGTACTAAATGTTCTAGTAGGATCGGCTTTGTCCCTTCTCCTATTAAACGAGCCTACGATGCTAGATAACATTCAGCAAGGATTAATCATTGGACTTTCTGCGTCTGGTTTTTATGACTTGTGCACCAATACTAAAAAATATCAAGAATCAATTTAAAAAGAAAGGCTTTAAATTGCCTTTCATGAGGAGGTAAAAACATGTGCTTAAAATGTGAAGAAAAAAGATCAGATCTTAAAGGACCGGCTATGAAAGATATCGTTCCAGATTCAGTTATTGTAGTTCCGGAAGTAGAAAAAGAAACGGAAGAAGGGATAGCAGAAGAAAGTCAGATCAATGCCGAGCAGACCATTGTACCTTTTTCCGATCCAGATGGCCCATCAGGTCCAACACGGTCCTCGTATGCTGTTTTTCTTACTGAATTACCAGCTCTTAATATTCGTAGTGGACCTGGAACCAATCATGCACTTATTGGAAGTGCTCCAACCGGATCCATTATCGAAACATTACCAGCTAGTTCAGGACTTGACCGAACACCAACCACATGGAATGGTGGCTTTGGATGGGTTCAATTAACTGGAGGCAACGGTTGGGTAGGAGGTTGGCCTGGCGGAACAGATTTCAGTACAGCAGGAAATGGGAATTTATGGGCAGCACACCACAATAGCTATCAAACAACCATCAGTGTACCAAGTGCCAACATTCGAATTGGGCCAGGAACAGAGTTTAATACAACTCAAATCGGGCATTTAATGTCATTGCCACAAGGAACGCGCATTGGGGTGACTCACTTTGTAACAAGGAGTTCACTGCCATGGAGCCATTCCATTCCATCAACAGATCCCGCTCAGGCTTGGGTGCGCATAACCCACATCACTACCACTGCTGGAACTGCTATTTCAGGAAATGCTTGGGTCAATGCAAGTTTGATTGAGCAACTACCTAGTGCTCTTGTCGTAAGACCCCCTCTGGTGGATGCACCTCGAAGTGTTTCAGAAACACGGGTCGTTATGACCCCAACTTTGAACATTCGATCTGGGGCAGGTTTGCACCATGGGATCATTGGACAAGCTCAAGGTGGACAGATTTCAACCATCACACAAACACAGTTCAACCGCACGGAAGACCGGACATGGATCAGGTTCGGAAGTGGCTGGGTTGCGCGTGAGAACACCCGATTGGTTGAGAACTATTCTGGGCATAACTTTCATGTCAGTGCAGAATGGTCAAACGTTCGAAATGCACCAGATGTTGAAGGGACAACTATTCTTCGAACCGTTCTGAGGGGCACCGTCTTAAGAACAACACACCGGCTTCGAACAGGCGGTACTTGGGATTGGTTTCGATTTAGTCAGACCATCAATGGCCAACAGGTGACAGCTTGGATTGCAGGACTCAACGGCTTTATAGAAGGGGCAATTGGGTCACCAGGGCTCCCTATGCTTCCAAATGCACAACATCCATACCCTCGAATTGATTCGAGACCTGTGTCGCTTCGAAATCCTAATTATAATCCCAGCAATCCAAATGGAAGCACACGGCCATTTTATGCGACACGACTGAGAAGTAATATTAGTCAGATTGTTATTCACCATACGGCTGGACCAGCGAATCAATCACGTTTAGATATTGAAGCAGGTTGGCGTGGCATGGGCTGGTGGAATGGCGGTTACCATGAAATGATCCATGCAAACGGGACAGTGGAACTTTGTTACAATCCAGAGGTCGTTGCAAATGGCGTCTTTGGGCATAACGGGCATAGCTACCACATTGCCTTCATTGGGCATACGAATCCAACACCAGCCCAAAGACGGGCTTTAATTACACGAACCAATTTTTGGCAACGTGAATTGAATGTATCAATATCTCAAGTCTTTGGGCATGGACAACTAACACCGACCCTGTGCCCAGGAATGGATATGAACCGGTTCCGCTCTGATCTCTCCGGTGGGAGTAGCTCAGGGAGTAGCTTGTCAGATTCAGATGTTAGTAGTATCAATCATCGTGCACAAACCCTAACACGTGAAATGTTACCAGTTTTAGGAGTAAATATACTTCCAGGAACTAATCTTTTAGCCATAAATTTCATTCCAAGTATTACTGGGACCCCGCAATATACACCAACTGTAGTGCTTACGCCCGTTCTAATGCGAGCAAAAATTCAGGAAGCTTATCGTACATCTTCTGGATTTGACATGGAGATTCGAAATGGAGTAGTTCAACCAAATTCAAACGTGGATGAATTAATTATATCTGCTATCCGAACTGTCAATCCATCTGCAGGTGTCATCACTTTAGAAAATCTAAAGAGTCGAATTGCTCATATTCTTCCAAATGGATCAGCTAGTCTTAGCTTTGAAGTGAGCGGCGGTCGAGTGTGGTTACAACTTAAATTTGCTCTACAGCATGTATTACCTAGTGGAAATTCATTCAATTTCGAGCTCGCGGTACAAATTTCAGTATTGTCTCCAGATCTTGATGGTAATAATCCGTTTACTTTACCGGCACATCAAGCTCAAGAAGCAGAAGCCGCTCATAGGCGAGTAATAAATGAATTGACTAGAGTTTTAGCTACTCTAGCTATTGGAGGTACTTTGGTATTTCTTGCACTTAAATTTGGTGGGTTTGCTATTGCTGGGAAAATGATACTTAGGTTGATACAAGATCCAAGAATACCAGAAGCTCTTAGCTGGGCATCTGGAGAACTAAATGCTCTGTTTGCCCGACATGGTTTTCCCAATGTTCGATTTGTATTCTAGTTAGGTGCTAAGTATTAAAAAGATGCTGTCTAACCTTTAAGAGTTAAACAGCGTCTTTTGACTTTTAAGCCTTAAAAAGAAGGAATATCTACCCACTCATTATCAGGTCTTATAAAAAAAATACTAATAAGCTCAAAAGTTTCTCTTTGGATGCCTAGTTGGATAATGCGGTCACTATCATTCCGTGCATAAAAAGTTATTACACCTGCTGGAATATAAGGATCAAGAAATTCTTCTGCTATCACAATAGCTTGCATGCTATCTCCGAAATGTCGTTGGGCATAAATAGTTGCCATTTCTAGCATCAAAGATAATTCTTCTTCCGTTGGTTCTGGGAAAACTTCAAGTCGTTCTTCCTCACTCATTTGCACCATCTGATATAGTGGTGGCCAAAACGAGTCAATTCTATCAAAGCTGTTGTTAATTTGTGTCCTCTCACCAGTAAAAGCATCTAGGCAGAAAGAAAACAGTTGTGCGTCAAAGTGATCATTTGATGGACTGATATCTCCACACCATTCTACCCCTCCCAATCCATCCCTTAAATTAGGATAGTGATCCCGAATAAACATATGCATATACCTCCCCATCAAATCCTCTTCAAAAACATCCAAAATATACTGAGCACCCAGAAGTGCAGCCTCTTCGAGAGGCATTACTTCTGGGGTTTCTCTTCTTCTGAGTGCCTCGTGCAATGGTGGCCCTTCAATCACCGTAAAATTGTCCAAGTTTGCTTCAGGTCGATCATTACTCACCTCAGAAATCCCTTCTCCCCCACACCCCACCAAACCAATTAGAGCCAAAACCACAACCAGACTAAATTTCTTCATTCAAAACCCACCTTTTCTAATAACGCTCACTTAAATATAGCAGATACGATAGCCCTTATGCAACTAAAGAAGCCGTCTCAAAACAGATAGAAAGATACAGTCATCGGAAACGGATTAGAAATAGCATAAATTCCGATGATTTTTGAATGGGAGTTCCCCCAAATCATCGGAAATAGTGCAGAATAAGCTTCAAACCGATGAATTCAACTCAAAATCTGACTAAAATCATCGGTATTGGGTCGGAAAAAATACGAATCCGATGAATCTATCCAGATAAACAAAAAAATCGGCTCCTAAGAACCGATTTTATACTATTCAATGATTTCTACTACTGTTCCAGCACCTACAGTACGTCCACCCTCACGGATAGAGAACTTAGTTCCTTGCTCAACAGCGATTGGAGCGATAAGCTCGATGGTCATTGATACGTTATCTCCAGGCATAACCATTTCAACACCAGCTGGTAATTCAATGATTCCAGTTACGTCAGTTGTACGGAAGTAGAACTGAGGGCGATAGTTAGCGAAGAATGGCGTATGACGTCCACCTTCTTCTTTTGATAATACGTATACTTCAGAAGTAAACTTCTTGTATGGCTTAACTGATCCTGGCTTAGCTAGGATTTGTCCACGTTGGATATCATCACGTGAAACCCCACGTAATAAAGCACCAATGTTATCTCCAGCTTCAGCGTAATCTAATAACTTACGGAACATTTCTACTCCAGTTACTGTCGTGTCAGTTGTATCAACGAAACCGATGATTTCTACAACGTCACCAACCGTTACCGTTCCACGGTCAACCTTACCAGTTGCTACCGTTCCACGTCCAGTGATAGAGAACACGTCCTCAACTGGCATCATGAATGGTAATTCAGTGTCACGAACTGGTGTTTCGATGTACTCATCAACAGCAGTCATTAATTCAAGGATTTTTTCTTCCCATTGTGCTTCACCGTTTAATCCACCTAATGCAGATCCTTGGATAACTGGGATATCGTCTCCTGGGAAGTCGTACTCAGATAATAAGTCACGGATTTCCATTTCAACTAACTCTAGTAATTCTTCGTCGTCAACCATGTCACACTTGTTCATGAATACAACTAGACGAGGAATACCTACCTGACGAGATAGAAGGATGTGCTCACGTGTTTGTGGCATTGGTCCATCCGTAGCAGATACAACTAAGATTCCACCATCCATTTGAGCAGCACCAGTGATCATGTTCTTTACATAATCGGCGTGACCTGGACAGTCAACGTGTGCATAGTGACGGTTTTCCGTCTCATACTCAATGTGAGAAGTAGAAATCGTGATTCCACGCTCTTTTTCTTCTGGTGCGTTATCGATGTCTGCATAGTTTTGTGCTTCTGCTCCACCGCGCTTTGCTAGAACCGTTGCGATTGCAGCAGTTAAAGTTGTTTTACCGTGGTCAACGTGCCCGATTGTACCAACGTTAACGTGTGGTTTATTACGTTCGAATTTTTCTTTAGCCATTTTTGATTCCTCCAATTACTTTACATATGGATTCATTTTACAATAGTAACACCCATAATGCAATATGATTTTTTAGTTTTTGATCCCTACTTTTTTGTTCGAAAAGGAAAGCGCAGTTACTCGCCTTTGTACTTCTTAATTACTTCTTCAGCAATTGATTTTGGAACTTGCTCGTAATGAGACATTTCCATTGAGTAGTTACCGCGACCTTGCGTGTTAGAACGTAGTGCCGTTGCATATCCGAACATCTCAGATAATGGCACATTGGCACGGATAACTTGGGCGTTACCACGTTGCTCTGTCCCTTGTAGTTGACCACGACGAGATGTAACGTCACCCATTACATTCCCTAAGTACTCATCTGGTACGATAACTTCAACTTTCATGATTGGCTCTAAAAGAGCAGGCTTACACACTTTGTATGCTTCTTTTAATGCTAAAGAAGCGGCGATCTTAAATGCCATCTCCGAAGAGTCAACGTCGTGGTAAGATCCAAAGTGTAACGTTGCTTTAACGTCAACCAATGGAAACCCAGATAGTTGGCCGTTCTTCATCGCATCTTGTAACCCTTGATCTACAGAAGGAATGTATTCACGTGGAACGGTTCCTCCGACAATCTTATCAACGAATTCATAACCTTTTCCAGCTTCTTGTGGTTCGAAGATGATGTGTACATCACCAAACTGTCCACGTCCACCAGATTGACGAGCAAATTTACCTTGAACGTCTGCTTGTGCCGTAAACGTTTCACGGTAAGCTACCTGAGGTGCACCAACGTTGGCTTCAACGTTGAATTCACGCTTCATACGGTCAACCAGTACGTCTAAGTGTAATTCACCCATACCAGCAATAATAGTTTGCCCAGTTTCTTCATCCGAGGACGTTTGGAACGTTGGATCCTCTTCTGCTAGTTTTTGTAAGGCGATCCCCATTTTATCTTGGTCAGCCTTTGACTTTGGCTCAACCGAAAGTCGGATGACTGGATCAGGGAATTCCATTGATTCCAAGATAATTGGCGCATCTATTGCACATAATGTGTTTCCTGTTGTTGTATCCTTAAGACCAACTGCTGCAGCAATGTCACCTGAGTAACACACTGGGATTTCTTCACGGGTGTTGGCATGCATCTGTAAGATACGTCCCACACGCTCGCGCTTCCCTTTTGTTGAGTTAAGAACGTAAGATCCTGAATCTACTTTACCAGAATAAACGCGGAAGAAGGTTAATTTACCAACGAATGGATCCGTCATGACTTTAAAGGCTAAAGCTGAGAATGGCTGATCATCGCCAGGCTTACGCTCAGCTTCTGTTCCATCTTCTAATTGACCTTTCATCGACTCGATGTCCGTTGGTGCAGGTAAATAGTCAATCACTGCGTCTAACACTAATTGAACCCCTTTGTTTTTAAAGGCAGATCCACAAAGTACCGGGAAGAATTCAACGTTTAACGTGGCTGTACGAATCGCAGCTTTTAACTCATCTACTTCAATTTCTTCACCTTCAAGGTACTTCATCATTAAATCTTCATCTAAACTAGCAACGGCTTCAATCAATTGCTCGCGAAGAACTTCTGCATCTGCAAGGTGAGCTGAATCAATATCACCAACTTCAATGTCAGTTCCTAAATCGTTTGTATAAGTGTATTGCTTCATCTCAACTAAGTCAACAATTGCACTGAACGCGTCTTCAGCACCAATTGGCATTTGAATTGGATGGGCATTAGCACCTAAACGATCGTGGATCGTCTTAACTGCATTTTGAAAATCTGCACCAATTTTGTCCATTTTGTTAGAGAATACAATACGTGGTACACCATAAGTGGTTGCTTGGCGCCAAACGGTTTCTGTTTGTGGCTCAACCCCTGACTGTGAGTCAAGTACTGCAACCGCACCATCAAGAACACGCAATGAACGCTCTACCTCAACGGTAAAGTCTACGTGACCTGGTGTATCGATAACGTTTACGCGGTGCTCATTCCACACAGCTGTTGTTGCAGCTGAAGTGATGGTGATTCCACGCTCTTGCTCTTGTTCCATCCAGTCCATTTGAGAAGCACCTTCGTGTGTTTCTCCAAGCTTATGGATTTTTCCTGTGTAATAGAGAATACGCTCTGTCGTTGTTGTTTTACCAGCATCGATGTGAGCCATGATTCCAATATTACGTGTTTTTTCAAGTGAAAACTCTCTTGCCATAATTGGAACTCTCCTTTGTTACCAACGGTAGTGAGCGAATGCTTTGTTCGCTTCTGCCATTTTATGTGTATCTTCACGTTTTTTAACTGAAGCCCCAGTGTTACCTGCTGCATCAATGATTTCGTTCGCTAGACGCTCTTGCATGGTTTTCTCGTTACGGTTTCTTGAGTAAAGTACTAACCATCTTAGACCTAAAGTTGTACGACGCTCTGGACGAACTTCAATTGGTACTTGGTAGTTAGCTCCACCAACACGGCGGGCTTTAACTTCAAGAACAGGCATGATGTTTTCAATGGCCTCATTGAATACTTCCATTGGCTCACGACCTGTTTTCTCAGAAATCATATTAAACGCATCGTATAAAATCGTTTGCGCAATACCTTTCTTACCATCGATCATAATGCTGTTGATTAAACGTGTAACCAACTTCGAATTGTAAATTGGATCTGGCAAAACATCACGTTTTGCTACATGACCTTTACGTGGCATAGTTTAACCTCCTTTTTAAAATAAATTCATCTAATGTTTAA
>Ga0131853_10000377_pt1 | contig 81710 bp, 70 predicted proteins | sample TergutLab28metaG_FD_92764 | JGI IMG/M metagenome (GOLD analysis project Ga0131853, IMG submission 92764) | Labiotermes labralis P1 segment gut microbial communities from Petit-Saut dam, French Guiana - Lab288 P1 (version 2) (version 2) | ecosystem: Host-associated > Arthropoda: Insects >...
AACAGCCGCCGGAAGTTATTGAAGCGGCCCGCCTGCATATAGATGAAACCCCGGATGTTTCGCATAAAGAGACTATTCCCCCGATAATAACTATGTTAAAGAAAATTGATGTTCTTAATGTAGATAATGCTTTGGCCGGCATGGGCGGGCTTTATGATGAATACGAAAAGTCTGTCCGGCTGACTGCCCGCTTATTACCGGATTCGATTATCAAAATGGATGGCTATCTTGCGGATGGGGATATCGTAGGCTTAAAAACCGAAGTGCATGGGATAAGAGGTGTTTTTTATAATATCGGGGCCTCGGCGATTGGTAATCTTGCAGCAAAAATCGAAAAAGCAGCTTCGGATGGCCGGAACGAATTTTGTTATGAAAATTATCCGGTATTAAAAGAGTTACTGTTAAGCTTCCTTAACCAGCTTAACAAAGTAGTTAATTCTATTTCAGCGGCGGAAAAAGAAATGATTAATAAAGATGTATTGGCAGCGGCAATAAATGCTGCGAAAATTGCCGCCGAAGATTATGATGCAAATCAGGCAATTGAAGTTTTACAACCGCTTTTTGATAGCATATACTTTTTGGATATCGGCCAACTTTTTGAAGAAATCGTCTATGACCTTGAAGAGTATAAATGCGAGGAAGCTACATCAAAAATAAATAAAATAGAAGAAGCATTATTGAGCATATGACTATTTCCCCGTTAATAATACCTCATCGTTTTTTCTTTTTAAATCGGCCGCTTTAATCCGCGGGTTACGGTACCGCCGCCGGGACTGGGTTTTGTCCCCGTATTCGATAGCTTTCACCGGACACCAGCTAATACAAGCAACACAATGTTCGCAATGCTTCTTCCATACCGGTTTTCCGGCTTCCAGCCTGATATTTCTGACCGGACAGATATTTTCGCACAAACCGCAACCGGTACAGCCTTCACTTACAGTAAACTTATCATCTAAGCGCTCAATCTTTTTATATAAATTATTCATAATAAACGGCAATGCCCCTGCCGCTTGTTTTTCCGATTTTATTTCGGCAGCAATCTTGCGAAGTTGGGTATCGTTTTTATTAAGTAATGTTTCGCTGGCAACCGAATCGGCCGGGTTATATAAAAGAACATAATTGTCCGGCATTTTGATACCTTTGCCGTAATTAAGATTCAGCCCTTTGTTTTTCAAGGCCCTGTTCATCGCGGTAATGCTTCCATGCCCGACTCCGCCCATCGTAACAACAGAGAAAATATATGTATCCGGTTTAATTTCCAATTTCTCAACGAATGTCCGGACAGCACGGGGCAGATTCAAATAATAAGATGGAAATACAAACCCGACTTTGACCCCGTTACCGCCAACCGCCCCGGATGGCGCGGCCTCGGTTATTTGCGTAAGCGCTATATCAAGTTCTTGCGAAAGTTTCCTTGCTGCATATAGCGAATTACCAGTCCCGGAAAACCAGAAAATTGTTGATTGATTATTCATATTGATTCCTCCGCTCTATTGAAATACTGCGAATAGTAACACACTAGCACCTATAATTAATGCCCCAATTTTTCCGAACTTTTCATTTGCCATAATTTTCCTCTCGCCGCAGCTCTTTTGCCAAACGGCAAACCGGAAGCCCCATAACATTATAAAAATCTCCGCAAATACTCTCTACCAGCGTTGCGCCAAGCCCTTGGATTCCATATCCTCCAGCCTTGTCCAGCGGTTCGCCGGTTGCGACATAAGCAGTGATTTCTTTAGCTGTAAGTTTCGTAAAACGCACCAAAGTTTCTTCTGAAAATACACTTTTACTATCCGGATTCAAAATCGCAACACCGGTAAAAACTTGATGCTCTCTGCCGGAAAGTGTCTTTAGCATTTCGCAAGCGTGAGCCTCATTTTCCGGTTTTTCAAAGATTTTGCCATCTAAAACCACAATCGTGTCCGCACCGATTATCGTATCGTGAGGGTGGAGTTTTTGCACCGCGCAGGCTTTTCGCAAAGCAAGGGTTTCCACGATTATATTTGGGGGAGTCCCCGGTAAAAAATCTTCGCTTGTTGGAAGAATGACTACTTTAAAATCTGGTTGGATATATGATAATAGTTCGCGCCGCCTTGGCGAACCGGAAGCTAAAATTAACATGATTTTCCTTTCGTTTAACTATAGCAATTATAGCAAACAAAGGTCTATGCTGTAAAGGAAGTAGTTTTAAAAACCTAAAAGCACTACTGTAATTGAAAATTTAGTTTAAAACAGTTGTCGTGATAATAAAATTTTTCTGTGTAATACTAATAGTGTTATCCATAAATCAAAGGAGGAATTTTATGTCCAAAGAAAATAAATTAGACCAGGAAAATGTTAGCAAAGAAAAATCAAACACGGAGTTAGCCAAAGAAAAGCAATCTTTGAATTTAGAGCCGGTTTATCCGGAGGGTGTAAAAAAACCAAAGATGACAATGAGGTAAAAGCATACTACACAAAAATAGTATTGAAAATATATTTTTGTTCCCGCATAATTAAAAAATAACTCTAAATAAATAAGAGGAAAAATTATGCACACCACAACTTTTACAAACCCGGTTATTTGGGCGGATGTTCCCGACGTTTCAGTAATCCGCGTAGGTGAAGTTTTTTATATGACCAGTACTACGATGCACTTTAACCCCGGTTGCCCCATCATGAAATCTTATGACCTTGTTAATTGGGAAATTGTGAATTACGTTTATGATATCCTCGAAGAAGATGCCACAATGAATATGGCCGATGGCAAACATGCTTACGGCAAAGGTTCCTGGGCAAGCAGCCTGCGTTACCATGAAGGAATATTTTATGTGGCTTTTGCGGCTTGGAATACGGGGAAAACATATATATTTCAAACAGATGATATTGAAAGAGGCGAATGGCAGCGGGCGGTGCTTGATTCTGTTTATCATGATATGTCATTATTATTTGATGATGGCAGAGTCTTTATGGTTTATGGCGGCGGAAACATTAGAGTTATTGAACTTACTGCGGATGCAACCGCTATTAAGCCTGACGGGATGGACAAAATTTTAATTCCGAAAGAGATATCTTCAATCGGCGGCGAGGGGGGGCTTAACGCTGAAGGCTCACAATTCTTTAAAATCAATGGAAAATATTATCTTTTCGCTATTTCATGGCCAATTGGCAGAAGACGTATACAACTTTGTTTCCGCTCCGATAGCATTGACGGCGATTATGAGGGCAGGGTAGTTTATGATGCCAATCTCACGCATAGGGACGACGGAATAGCGCAGGGTGCAATTATAGGCCTCGCGGATGGAAGTTGGTACGGTATGCTGTTCCAGGATAATGGGGCAGTCGGCAGGACGCCTGTGATAATGCCCGTAGCATTTGAAGACGGCTGGCCTGTATTCGGGGAAGCGAAAGGCGAAATACCCGTTCCTGTTTCTACAGAAAGAAAAATTAACCATAATATTTGGCTTTCCGATAATTTTGACGAAGAAAAACCAGGCCTTCAATGGCAATGGAATCATAATCCTGTTAATACACACTGGTCATTGACTGAAAGGCCGGGTTTTTTGCGAATTAAAACCGCGTTATTGTGTGATAACATAACGAAAGCCCGCAATACTTTAACCCAGCGTACTTTCGCACCCGAATGTACGGGTGAAACGAAAATGGACGTTTCTGAAATGAAAAACGGTGACACGGCCGGATTTGCCGCTTTTCAATATAATTATGGGTTCGCCGGGGTACGGATGGCAAACAATCAAAAACAGATAATCATGGTTAACCGCGGCGGTGAAGATGAAGTGTTAACCGAAAGTATTCCGCTTAAACAAACAGAAATATATTTTAGAATAAAATGCGATTTCTCAAACGGTATTGATATAGCTTATTTCTACTACAGCCTTAACGGTGAAGAATGGATTTTGGCAGGGACACCGCTCAATATGAAATATACGTTAGAGCATTTCGTGGGTTATCGATTCGCGCTTTTTAATTATGCCGCAACAGAAATAGGCGGGTATGTTGATTTTGATTATTTTAAAATTTCATGATGTAACATCTTTATATAAGCTTATCAACCAAATCAAGGAGCATTATAACATCATTTTCAGTGACATTTTCACGTAACCTTGCGCCGGCAAGAACCGGCAGCCATTCAAGGATGCTTTGCTTATTGATATTTGCTTTGCCGCAATAAATATCAAGATAAATTTCGGCGATATCTTTGCGGTATAATAGAGGCAGACATCAGCGATTATGCTGCCGCTGCTTGCATCTACCCAATCGATAATTTTAAGGCCATCGGAACATTGCATTATATTTAGGATATGAAAATCACCATGGCATAATTTATCATCTTTAGGCAGCTTAACTAACCGGGTTAATAATTTTTGTTTTTGTTCAGCAGTTAAATATGGTGCAGAATCAATTTTATTTTCTAATTTACTTATTTGGCTTGGAAAGCCATTTGCATGAATTTTGTGTATTTCAATTTGCAAATCAACGGAAAGGCTCAAATATTCATAAGCTTTTTCCATGTTTTCGAGTAACATCTCGCCAACCGGCTTACCTTGAATATACTCCATTATTATCGCGCATCTTCCGTCTACGTCAGTCACATCATAAACTAAAGGTACAGGAAGCCCGGCTCGTTGAGCTTTTTTCTGCAAATCCGCTTCACATCGTGCCTCGTCTTCCATATAATTATTTTTGTAAATTTTAAAGGCCTTATTTTCATAAAGATAGATATCGGCCTGCGCCCCGCTGCCGATTAAAGTCATTTTATTTATATTCACATTTATACCCATGTAGTTCATACTATGATTATTCGCTATCAATGTCAAGCTGACCCGTATAAAAGATAAAACAGGCTTGCCGTGAACAGTAAATAAAACAGTTTACAGTTCGGAAAATTCCTTATATGCTTATTGTGGGGGATAAAAAAGAAGTATATAATATGAAAAGGAAGAACTAAATGACCCTTATTAAAAACGATATTTACCCCAACCTCGAATATTTCACGGCCGATAATATTCATTCGGATAAAATCACAGCGATATTTACAACCCGGAATGGCGGGGCCAGCGGAAAAACAGCGGAAACGGAGTTTTTACATAGCTTAAATTTACAAATTAATTCTTCTGATGACGATTATCAAAATATCGCGGAAAATTATCGCATTATCGCCGGGTCGCAAGGGTTCAAAGCAGAAAATGTGATGAAAGTTCATCAGATTCATACTGATGAAATTATAGTCGTGGATAGTAATATTAGCAACAAAGGTTTAGCACAAAACCAAAACTCAATCAGCAATCATTTAGGCGAAGCTGATGCCCTTGTTACAAATATCAAAGATATTTTGCTTTCGGTCCGGGTTGCTGATTGTGTACCGATTTTACTTTATGATAATGCAAACGGGGCTATTGCGGCAATTCACGCTGGCTGGCAAGGGACTTTCCGGCAAATTGGGGCAAAAACCGTAAGGCGGATGGGCGAACTATATGGCACAAAACCGAACCAAACCCGCGCCGCAATCGGCCCGGCGGCCGGTATTTGTTGTTATGAAGTTGATTTAGATTTTTATGAAAAGTTTCAACAAAAATATGGTGAAAAAATAAACCGGTTTTTCTGTATCGAAAAGAGTAAAAAACCATTTTGTGATTTAAAAAAGATGAATAAAGCGTTTTTGTTGGAAGCGGGGATACCCGAAACAAATATCGAAGTATCGGAACTATGCACAATAGATAATCCGGGGCTGTTTTATTCCCATCGGCGAAACGGGGTAAAACGCGGGACAATGGCGGCATTCATTGGGATGAAATAATTTTTTGATATTGACATTTATATCAAAAAGAAAGATAATGAAAATTACAGGAGATACAACATGATTAATTTCTACGAAGTAAACGAAACTAACCAAATGATTGAGAAAGAAAATCTTGATGTCCGCACGATTACAATGGGGATTAGTTTGCTGGATGTGATTGATTCAAATCTTGATTCTTTGAATCAAAAAATATATGACAAAATTTATAATGCCGCAAAAAATCTGGTCGCGGTTGGTGATGATATCAGCCGCGAGTTTGGGATACCGATTGTCAACAAGCGTATTTCGATAACCCCTATTTCTCTGATTGGCGGTTCAGCTTGTAAGTCTCCGGATGATTTTATTACGATTGCAAAAACGCTGGACAAAGTCGCCCATGATGTTGGCGTTAATTTCATCGGCGGTTATTCCGCCCTTGTCGCCAAAGGCCAAACCCCGGCTGATGAAATGCTGATTAATTCAATCCCGAAAGCCCTAAAAGAAACCGGACGGGTTTGCGCTTCGGTTAACCTCGGTTCAACGAAAACGGGGATAAATATGGATGCTGTTAAAATGATGGGCGATATTATAATAGAAACAGCAGCTTTAACCAAAGATAACGATTCAATCGGCGGCGCCAAACTGGTGGTATTCTGCAATGCCCCCGACGACAACCCCTTTATGGCGGGGGCGTTTCACGGGGTGACGGAAACCGATACCGTTATCAATGTCGGGGTCAGCGGCCCCGGGGTGGTAAAGACTGCCATAAGCAAAGTACGAGGCGAAAGTTTTGAAGTGCTTTGTGAAACAATCAAAAAAACCGCGTTCAAAGTAACCCGGGTCGGCCAGTTAGTCGCCAAAGAAGCTTCCCTCCGGTTAAATGTACCATTTGGGATTGTTGATTTGTCACTTGCGCCAACCCCGGCGGTAGGTGACAGTGTTGCTGATATCTTGTGCGAAATCGGCCTTGAATATGTCGGGGCGCCGGGTACGACTGCCGCTCTTGCCCTGCTAAATGACCAAGTCAAAAAAGGCGGGGTGATGGCTTCGTCTTATGTTGGCGGTTTAAGCGGGGCCTTTATCCCCGTCAGCGAAGATCAAGGCATGATTGATGCAGTTATTGCCGGGGCGCTGACTTTAGAAAAGCTCGAAGCAATGACCTGTGTCTGCTCGGTTGGCCTTGATATGATTGCCATCCCCGGTGATACGAAAGCCTCATCGATATCCGGTATCATCGCCGATGAAATGGCCATCGGAATGATTAACCAGAAAACAACCGCTGTCCGGATTATCCCCGTCAACGGTAAAAAAGTCGGTGACGTTGCGGAGTTCGGCGGCCTGCTTGGATATGCCCCGATTATGCCCGTTAACCCCTTTGGCTGCGACGATTTCATCAATCGCGGCGGCCGGATTCCGGCACCGATACATAGCTTCAAGAATTAAAATGCTTAGTCGTGAGTGATCTTCTGACTTCGCAAACAGACCCTTGAAAAACGTCGTTACTTAGACGATGTTTTTATCGTCTTATGTAACGCAACGTTTTTATCGGAGCGAAAGCGTGTCTGTGGCCGAAGTGCAGAGAGGTCACACGCGGATAAATAATTATAGTATATTTATACAAAATTGTAGGAGGGACACCATGCAATACCGCGAACTAGGAAAAACAGGCAAAAAAGTCAGTGCAATCGGCCTTGGGTGCGAATACCTTGATTTCAAACCCTATGAACAAGTCAAGGAAACAATTGATATCGCCTTAGAAAACGAAATCAACCTCTTTGATATCTTTATGCCGGGTACCGAAGTAAGAGAGTTCATCGCCAAAGCGTTTGGTACCAAACGCAAGGACATTATGATTCAAGGCCATATCGGGGCGACCAATGTCAAACAGCAGTATGACATCAGCCGTGATATGCCCACCGTAAAAAAGTTTTTCGAAGAACTACTTCGCCTTTATGGTTATATCGATTTTGGGATGCTGTTTTTTATTGATTCCGAAGATGATTACAAAAATGTTTTTGAAACCGAATTTGCAACCTATGCCGAACAACTTAAGAAGAACGGCGATATTCACCATATCGGTTTTAGCTCCCACAATCCGCAAACAGCTATCAAAGCAATCGAAACCGGTTTGCCGGAGATGATGATGTTTAGTATCAACCCGGCTTTTGATATGCTCCCTTATGAAGATTATGTTTTTGATTATATGGATACCGGGATGGGCGCCGATATGTTCCGTGGCATTGACCCCAAACGGGCGGAATTATATAAGCTTTGTACAAAGAAACAAATCGGGATTACGGTTATGAAACCCTTTGGCGGCGGCAAGCTAATCAGCAAGGAACATTCACCTTATTCCGGGGCGATGACAGTTCCCCAGTGTTTGCATTATGGCTTAACCAGGCCGGCGGTTGCCAGTGTCCTTCCCGGAAGTAAAACGGCGGCGGAAATGCTTGATGTCCTGAATTATTTCAATCTTTCCGAAGCGGAAAAGGATTTTGCCGAAATTATTAAAGTCAAGAAAAATGATTTCCGGGGTAACTGTGTATATTGTAATCATTGTTTACCCTGCCCGGTAGAAATTGATATTGCAACGGTTAATAAATACCTTGATATCGCAAGGCTGGACAAGACAAACGTACCGCCTTCGATAGTTTCCCATTATCAAAGCCTTAAGAGTAACGGGAAAGATTGTATTAAATGCGGAAGCTGTGAGAAGAAATGCCCTTTTGATGTACCAATTATTAAAAATATGCAAGAAGCGGCAGAACTACTCTAAGGAAACTATGAATATTTTCTTAATACTGCTTAAACAAATCTTAATTTGAAAAGCGCATAGCCCTGTGATATAGTTGAAAATAGAAAATATAACATACACAGGGAAGGGATATTTATGAAAACTTTCAAACAAAAATTTATTGCTTTAACATTGGCAGCCGTCCTATTAACAGGATTAATAACCGGTTGCGGAAGAGGTGGCAATGATAATGCTATCGATCCGGATACCATTGCTTTTCTTGCTACATATCTGGATATTGAATTAGGGAATAGTCACGTTCAGACAATGGTTAGTCATGGTGATTATATTTATTTTTACACCTCTGAATGGCTGGAAGCGGAAATGCGCAATGTAAATAAGCTGCTGAAGATTTCAGCCGCCGGTGATGTAGAGGAAGTCACCTTGTTCCCGCTTGGTGATAATGAGTACATAAGCAACATGACGGTTAATCCGCAAGGAAATTTTATTTTGCTTGCGATGGAATGGGCAGAAGATGGTGCTTCATATACTATTTATGAAGTCTCACCCGACGGCCGGAAAATCAATGAAACCGATCTTGGCGAAAAACTTGAGCTTGGCCAGGAAAGCTATATTCAGCAGATGGCCAGTGACGATAGTGACAATATTTATTTAATGGTAAGTACATTTTCTACCAATACAACGAGTGTGATTTGCCTTGGAAGTGACGGGGAAATCAAAGGAAGGATCGAACATTCCGGCTGGATGTCTAGTCTTATCTGTGCGAAAGGTGATGTTTTTGCCAGTGTTTGGGGGGATAACGGAATGGTGCTTAGAAAGGCCGACTTTGCTGCTGGTTCTTTCGGCTCGGAAATTCAATTAGCCGGTATAAGCCGGAATGGTAATATGAGCTTTACCCAAGGCGGTGAAACAGGAGTATTGGTAAGTGACGGTACAAGTTTGTTTGCCGCCGACCTTGAAAATAGTACAACAACGAAGATTCTTGATTGGATTGACAGCGATATAAATGCCAATAATATTAGTGGTTTTGGCCAGTTGGAAAACGGCTTGTATTGGTTGTTCAGCCAAATGTGGGGGCAGGAAAAGACCATTTCCGAATTGGTTGTTTTGAAACAGACGACTTTTGGCGAACTTCCGCAGCGCGAAAATATCATTTACGGGGCGCTTACCTTAAGCCATGATGTCAGGACAGCGATTATTAATTTTAATAAAACGAGTGACAAATATCGCATTATTCCAAAAGAGTACTTTACTTTTACTGCCGATGATGATTGGAAAGAAGCAAGAGAAGCGGCGGTACATCAGTTTTATACTGATATAACAACCGGCCGGGGCCCTGATATTATTGACCTGCACGATATCAATTTTTCCTTACTTGCCACCAAAGGTGTTTTATATGACTTAACTTCATTAATTGAAAAAAGTGATATTAATCTGGATGATTATCTGGAAAATGCTTTAAACGCATATAACTATAATGGCAAAAAATATGGAATGATGACCGGTTTTATGGTTGATGCCTTAGTTGGCCATAAAAGCCGCCTTGACGGAATTGATAATTGGAATATCAGCGAAATGATTGAATGGGCTGAAAAATACCCGGGTTCACAGTTGATGAATACGACTTCGGCAATGGTTATGAATACAATGGTATCTTCGGTCCTTGATAAATTTGTTGATTGGAGTACCGGAAAGTGTGATTTTACCGGGGATGAATTTATCCGGATCATGGAATTTGCCGCAACCTTCGGTGACGATATGGAGGATTGGAGAAGCCCGGACCGGGTTGGGACACATGAAGGCCTGACCACCGGAAAATACCTCCTAATGGGACAGAGAGTAAATGATATAAATTATATGCAATTACTTGAAGCGATGTTCGATATGGAGCCGAAATTTATGGGCTATCCGACCGATGACGGCGGCAGAATCATGTTATCACCGACCGGGGCGGCCGGAATCAACGCCAAATCAAGAAATAAAGATGGTGCTTTTGAGTTTATCAGTTATCTGATGTCGGATCGGTTTCAAAATGCCGAAGATTCAGGCCACCGTTTTGCAATCCCGATTAAAAAAAGTGCTTTAGATGAAATGATTAGAACTTCAACGGTGACAGCGCCAGGCCGGGAGAATCACACTATGACTTGGGGAGTTGATGATTTGATGGTTGAAATCCTTCAATCCCGCAATGCTGAATTTATTGACCAGTTCCTTGATTTAATCGCCCGGGCTGAAGGAATACGAAGTTCCGATGAGCAAATTAATAATATCATAGAAGAAGAGGCCGCCAGCTTTTTTGCCGGGCAGAAGAGTGCCCGCGAGGCAGCAGAAATTATCCAGAGCCGGGTTCAGGTTTATGTGAATGAAAACCGTTAGTAATTTATATACCATATGAGGATGGGAGTCTTATGAGGAATTTTAAACAAAAATTTATTACTTTAACATTAGCGGTCATCTTGTTATCAGGGTTGATGACCGCTTGCGGGAGAAAGGATGACAGTGGTATCGGCCCGGATACCATTGCCTTTCTTGCCGCCTACCAGGATGTCGATTTCGGGACTGGTTATATCCAGTCGGCAGTAGCCCATGGTGATTATTTTTATTACTTCTCTTATGAGTGGCTGGCCGAGGAGATGCGCGGTGAAAACAAATTAATGAAAGTTGCGCTGGCCGAGGGGACTGTCTCCGAAGTTACCCTGTTCCCAATCGGCGAAAATGAGCATATTAGCGGAATAACAATGAATGCCCAAGGCAACTTTATCTTACTTGCTTCGGCATGGTCGGAAAATGGTAATACATTTATTATTTATGAAGCTTCCCCTGACGGCCGGAAAATCAGCGAAACTGATATCGGAGAAAAGCTTAATATTGACCAAGGCGCTTGGATTCAACAAATGTTTAGTGACCCTGACGGCAATCTTTACTTTATTGTAAGTACTAATACTGGCGGCACGAACTTGCTTAGCCTTGGCAATGACGGTGCTATCAAAGGAAGAGTTGAATATGACGGCTGGATCCAAAATCTTCTTTTTTATGAAAATGATATTTACCTTACGGCCTGGGGTGAATCAAGCTCGGGTATGGTGTTAAGGCAGGTTGATTTTACGACAGGCTCCCTTGGCCCGGAAGTTAAATTTGAAGGTTTAGCCCGGTGGGGTAATATGAATTTTGCCAATGGCGGTGAAACGGGATTGCTGATTAGTGACGGAACAAGCTTGTTTACCGGTGATATGGAAAACGGGACTGTAACGAAACTTCTTGATTGGATTGACAGTGATATCCTTATTAATAATGTCCGTTTTTTCGGCCAGCTTACAAATGGCTCGTTCTGGCTGCTTAATGAAATATATGGCCAGGATGGAACTACTTCCGAGCTAATCGTCCTGGAACAGACTACTTACGGCGAGCTTCCGCCCCGCCAATTCATCACCTACGGGGCGTTGAATTTGAGCCATGATATTAGAATGGCGATTATTAACTTTAATAAAGCAAATGATAAATACCGGATTACAATAAAAGAATATCTGAATTTCAATGACCTTACCGATGACGACGATTGGCAAGCGGCATGGGAAGCGGCGATTCTTCAATTTAATACTGATTTAACAAGCGGCCGGGGCCCTGATATTATCGATCTGTCAAATGTCAACTTTTCCTTACTTGCCTCAAAAGGTGTTTTGTATGACCTGACTTCATTAATTGATAAAAGTGACATAGACCGCGGTGATTATCTGGAAAATGCCATTAATGCTTATAGTCAGAATGGCAAAATATATGGGATGATGACCGGGTTCATGATTAATACTTTGGTTGGCCATGCAAGCCGGCTTGAAGGTATTGAGCGCTGGGATATTAATGAGATGATTGAATGGGCGGAAAAGCACCCCGAATCCCAGCTAATGAACGCGAATGCGGTAATGGTTTTGAGTACATTGATATCTTCGAACTTTGACAAGTTTGTTGATTGGAATACCGGTAAATGTGATTTTACCGGGGATGAATTTATCCGGATTATGGAATTTGCCGCTACTTTTGGTGATGATTCCGATGCCTGGGACTGGTCAAATCCTGACCGGATTGGCACCTATGAAGGAATAAGTACTGGAAAATATCTATTAAGGGACGAGTATATTTATGATTTGCTTTTTACAATGTCGATGATAAATTCTTTGTTTGACGGTGAACCGAAATTCATTGGTTACCCGACTGATAGCGGAAGCGGAATTTTGATGTCCCCGTCCGGGGCGGTAGCGATAAATAACCGCTCAAAACATAAGGATGGTGCATATGCGTTTATCTATTACTTGATGTCAGATACCTTTCAAAACGCTGAAAATATGGGCCAGCGTTATTCAATTCCGATTAAGAAAAGTGCCGTCGATGAGATGATTAGGGTGGCGACGACGGTCCCGCCCGGGCAGGAAGATCATATGGGTACGTCCGGATATGATGATTTTTCAGTTGATATCAGCCGGGAACGCAGCAAAGAATTTGTTGATCAGTTCCGTGATATAATAAACCGGGCTGAAGGGTTACGGATTTATGATAATCTGATTTATAATATTATTGATGAAGAATCAAAGAGCTTTTTCTCCGGGCAGAAGAGCGCCCGGGAGGCAGCAGAAATTATTCAAAACAGGATTCAGGTTTACGTGAATGAAAATCGCTAAAAGAAAAAAAAGCAAAAATATTCTTAAATATCAGCAGAAAGGCAAGAGGTTTTCCATCTTCTGCCTTCTGCCGAGCTTTTCCGGTGTCATGTTATTTTTTGTGATTCCTTTTATAGTAGTTATTTATTATTCGATGATTGACAATCCGATTAACCATGAATTTGTGTTTTTTGAAAACTTTATCAGTGTTTTTAATAATGAGGCTTTTAGACTAGCGGCTTCTAATACCCTGAAGTTTTCCGGGATAGCGGTCCCCCTTGCGGTATCCCTTGCTTTGCTTCTTGCGATGATGCTTAACAGTAAGATTCCTTTCCGCAGTCATTTCCGGACCTTTTTCCTTAGCCCGATGATGGTGCCGATTGCTTCGGTAGTATTGATTTGGCAGGTTTTATTTCATTATAACGGACTCGCAAATGATATGCTTGGCGTATTCGGCGTTCACAAAATTGACTGGTTTAAGTCGGATTATGCCCAGATTGTGGTGGTTATCCTCTTTCTCTGGAAAAATCTGGGGTACAATATGATTTTATTTATGGCGGCCCTTTCAAGCATCCCTAAAGAAATTTTGGAGGTTGCGGAGATGGAAAGTGCAAAACCATGGCAAATTTTTTGGTACATAAAGATTCGTTATCTTTCAGCAACGATATTATTTGTGACGATTATGTCATTGATTAACTCCTTTAAGGTTTTCCGGGAAATATTTCTGCTTACCGGAGCCCGCCCTTTCAGTTCGGTATATATGCTGCAGCATTATATGAATAATATGTTTGAACGGCTGGATTACCAGCGGCTGTCGGCAGCGGCAATTATGATGTCGCTTGCGATGGTATTTATTATTGGAATTATGTTTCTTACGGAGAATTATTTTGGACGCGATGTTGAGGGCTAAAAACGAAGAGATTTTTTTCAGATGTACTAAGTGTCAAATATGGAGTTGAGATGGAAATTTCGTTAGAAAAATGGCAAAAAATGGTAAAAAGAAAAGCGGCGCGCCGCAGACATGTAACGCTGGCAAAGATTATGCTGGCGACAACAGTTGCGGTTTTCTTTGCCGTCCTTTTCTTAATGCCGACTTTTCTTACTATTACTAACTCATTTATGTCGCAATCAGAAATATCGGCGAACTATGGGCAGGTTTTTCAAACGACCGATACCGGGGGCAAAGTTTTCATTTCTGAAAGGGTGAACCTTAAATTTATCCCCGATATCGTATCATTTAGCCAGTACAATACGGTTTTGTTAAGAAGCCCCGACTATCTTGTGAAATTTTGGAACTCGGTTATTTTGGTCGTTCCGATTGTGGTTTTTCAATTAACCCTTGCAACCCTTGCCGCTTTTGGTTTTACCAGGTATCAGGGCCGAATCAAGGAATTGATTTTTTTCTTTTATATTATTTTGATGCTGATGCCTTATCAGGTAACATTGGTGCCGAATTTCCTGGTATCGGATTGGCTTAATTTGCTTGATACCCGCTGGGCGATCTGGCTTCCGGGTATTGTATCACCGTTTGCGGTATTCTTGCTAACGAAGTATATGCGGAAAATTCCGATTGCTTATATGGAAGCGGCGCAAATCGACGGCGCCGGTGAGTGGCAATTATTTATGCGGATTGCCCTGCCGTTATGTAAGGGGGCGATTGGCTCGGTGGCGATACTAGTTTTTATTGATTATTGGAATATGGTTGAACAACCATTAATACTGATATCAGATTCGATGTATCATCCGTTGTCGGTATTTCTTTCAAAAATAAAAGAAGCCGAAATCGGGCTGGCGTTTGCAGTCGCGACGATTTATATGGTCCCGCCGATTTTGGTATTTTTGTATGGCGAGGATTATTTGGTCGAAGGCATAACTTATCAGGGGGGAATCAAAGGCTGAAAATCTATGATTTTAAGCCGGAGATTTGTGCAAAAGCACAAAGTCTCCAGACTTTTTAAGCATTAACTAGAAAGGATACAAGATGAGAGAAGGAAAAACGAAAAGAAAAGACTTGATTAAGAATGTGGCGATAGTATTTTTATCGGTATTATTGGTACTGACATTTTTTTCCAATACGATAATGAATTATTCTTTGCCGGAGGTAGCTACCGTCTTTGTCCAGCAGGGTAATATTACCACGAGAATCCGGGGCACCGGCACCGTAGAAGCCGCCGACCCATATAGTGTCGTTGCGGCCGAAAGCCGGACTATCCGCAGTGTACCGGTCCGGGTTGGTGATGAGGTTGAAAAAGATGCGGTTATTTATTTGCTGGAAGAGGGCGATAGCAGGGAACTGAAACAAGCCGAAGAAGAGCTTGCGAATATGGAACTTGCTTTTATGCAAAAACTCTTTAGCGGTGAGATTAGGTCGAATATTATTAACCGGGTTGATGCCGGGAACTTTCGCACATATGATGATTTTAAGAATCAACTGACAAATGCTCTTAGCGGGGAGGCAAACGCCGAAAACCAAGTTGAAGATTTAGAGAGAAATGTCGAAGAAATGCAAAGGCGCCTTGCTTCTTTAGGTGCCCCTTCCGGCGACCAGGTTGCACTTAAAGATGAATTGCTGCTTGATGTTGAGCGGGCTTCGGCTCATGTTTTGTATACCCTTAATGGTATCTTGTTACACTATCTGGAAGTAGCCCTTGATTCAGAAGATGCCGCCTTAACAGAAGCAAGAACAAAAGCTATTTTGAAATCATTACATGATAGTGGTGCCATTTCAAAGGGGCAATATGATGCTTCTTTCAAAGCTTATGATCAAGTTCTTGAGCGTTATAATAATAATTTGCGTAAATTGGAAGATGCAATCAAAGTAGCGGAGAATAATTTTATCATCGCCCGGCAAGCTGTCAGGGAGGCACGGGAAAGGGCGGGGATAATCTCCGATAACCGCAGCGATGTTGTCGCTGATATCCAGGCCGAACTTATTTTTAACAATCTTGTCGCGGAAATTGATGCCAAAAAAGCCGAGATTGAAAAATTAAAGGAAAAATCAACCGGAGATGCGGTTACCGCCCCGGTGGCCGGTATTATTACGGCCCTTAACCATGTGGCCGGTGAAACAATCCAGTTGGACACTACGGTCGCGGTTATCCAGGTTGCCGGAAAGGGCTTTAGCACTAGCTTTACGGTTACGAATGAACAGGCAAGCCGGGTAAAAGTTGGTGACCCGGCGGAAATCCAAAGCGGCTGGTGGTGGTTCAATGACCTATCTGTTGTCCTGACCGGAATCAGGCCGGACCCCAATAACCCCGGCCAGCAAAGAGAGTTGATATTTACGGTAACCGGTGAGGTTCAGGCCGGCCAGCAGTTGAATATTTCGGTTGGGCAGCGAAGTGCCCAGTATGAGCTAACTGTGCCTAACAGCGCAATCCGTGAAGATAGTAATTCGCAATTTATCTTGATTGTTGAAACAAGAAATACTCCGATAAGTAACCGTTATTATGCAACAAGGGTTGATGTTGACGTAATCGCCCAGGATGATAACAATTCAGCGATAACGGCACCGCTGGTAGGTTTCGAATATGTTATTACGACTGCAACCAAACCGGTTCAAGCCGGCCAGCAAATTAGGTTAACAAATTAATGAAGAATATATTGCAAAATTTGACAAAGAAACAAATAGTTTTGATTGGCATTGTCTTGTTGTCATTGCTTATTTATGGTGCTTTGACCCTGACAGCAAATACATTAAAAAAATCGCTGGATGACCAGCGTGCCGCCCAGCGCTGGTCTAATTCAGGTGACTTTGCCCAGGTGAGTTGTTTTTTTGCCGACAATCAAACCCTTGATTTTAATCAGATTATGACTTTCCGCAGTCAAATAGAAAAAAACCTTAGTGAAGCGGCACATTCTGCTAATGATAATCATCGCTCATTTATAGATGCTTATTCCAGTATTGGTACGGTGAATATCAGAAGCGAACGCGGCCGCCTTGAGACAACTGCGATTGGGATCGGCGGTGATTTTTTCCTTTTCCATCCCTTGAAATTAGTTAACGGCTCTTATTTTTCCGGCCATGATTTGATGAAAGACTCGGTTATCCTTGATGAAGAAGCCGCCTGGCAGTTATTTGGCTCTTCGGATATCGCCGGGATGCCGGTCACAATCGGCGGAGTGCCTCATTATGTCAGAGGGGTTATCAGCAGGGAAAGCGGGCGCTTGTGGGAGGCGGCCGGTTTAAATAGCGGCGTTGCTTATCTTTCGGCAGAATCACTTTTAGCATATGGCAATACGACAGGGATTCAGCATTATGAATTTGTGATGCCGAATCCGGTTTCCGGTTTTGCTTATCGGGTTGCTTTAGAAAATTTTGGGTACACTGAAGACAGAATGATGGTGATTGATAATTCGGCCCGCTATGGTTTTGAATCGTTAATCAGGGTCATTGCCGAAACAGGGACAAGGTCAATGCAGTCGTTTGCGGTTAGATTCCCCTATTGGGAAAACTATGCGCGGGGTTTTGAAGATATTTTGGCTTTTATTTTAGTATTTCAAATGATTTTTCTGACTGTGCCAATTATAATAACAGGTGTTATGTTATTCTTAGCTTATAAAAACCGGACTTGGCTTTGGAAAGATGTTGCGGTGAAGGGCTTAAGGGTTAGCAAAAATTCTTTTTCTTTTATCCATAAAAAGATTATGGAAAAACGTATATAGTGTGGTACAATGAATACCAAGTAGAGAGGTGTGTATATGAAAATTAAAATAATACCAATTTTAATAATAATTTTCGCCCTTACCGCGCTTGCAGGCTGCGGCCGCCGGGGTGAAGAAATAGCATCAAAGGATTATATTTACCGGGTTGAGGAATTGCCGGCATCACGGGAATTTCGTGATAGCAGTGCCGCCTTGGCGGTTGCCGGGGATAATGCTTTTTTGTATGGCGTAGTATGGGATGAGTTTTATGTAAATTCCGAGCTTCTTGTTGTCCGTCTGAATGAAGACGGAGATGTTGCGGAGCGGATCAGTTTTATAAACCCGCCGGGCTCTTTTTATGGAAGTGTCGCCGGGACAAGTGACGGGCGGTTATTTGCCGTCAGAACGGAATATCCGGTTTATGATGACAATTTCGGCGGCGGTGATTATGAGATAATGCCTTTAGATATTGTTGGGGACGACCATTTATATATTGATGATCTTGATGGTGGTGAAATAAATGATGAAAATGGGGCAGAAGATGACGAATTATCATCAGAAGCATCTATTAATTCAAGAAGTACCGTAGCGGCAATTGAGGACAGGCCGGGCGGCAGTTTTGCTGTCCAGACAGAGCAATATCTGTTGATTGAGTTAGGCATGGATGGCAATGAAAAGCTAATCGCTGTACTTAATGAAAACCCGGATTTGAATACAATGGAGTATTTTTATGTCGGTCAAATTTTCGGCTTACCCGGAAACAAAATAGTAGTTTCGGCAATGGATAAATATGCTTTATATGATTCGAGTGGTTATTATCATGGCTTAATAAACCTTGATGTAGGTGACAATGTCTGGAATGTTAATTTCCTTGCCCTTCGTGATGGCCGAACGATAATACATTTTTTTGGCGAACAGGCATTGAAATTTTATGAAGTTGATTTAACTTCCGGGAAGTTGGGTAATGAATATACGCTTGAAGGCAGTGTATATAATTATTCAATCCATGCCGGTGCCGGTTATGACCTATATCTTGCGGATCAAAATAATGTATTTGGCTATGACCTTGGCGGTGAGCCGGTTAAATTAATGAACTATGTTGATTCCGATTTGAATATCTTTTTTATCAATAGCATCTTTGCGCTTGAACCCGGGCGGTTTTGGGGTTTAACTTATGATTCAAGTGAAAACCGCAATTATTTTGCCCAATTTACGAAAGTCCCGCCGGAAGATGTAGTCGATAAAATTAGCATTGTCCTGGCTGGGAGTTATATTGATTGGGATATCAGGAACCGGGTTATCAGTTTTAATAAGGCAAGTGATAAATACCGTATTTCATTAATGGATTATGGCAACATGTACAATAGCAATGATGATTGGACTGCCGGTGTGACCCGGTTAAATACGGATATTGCCTCCGGGCGGATACCGGATATTTTGTCAGTAACTAATGACTTGCCGTTTGAGAGTTATATGGCGAAAGGTTTATTTGCGGATTTGCTGCCGTTTATCGCCAATGATAATGAACTTGATGTGAATGATTTGATGCCCAATGTTGTAACCGCTTATTCAATGAATAACAAGATGTACCGGCTGGTACCGCAGTTTACTGTCGGCACGGTATTTGCCAAAACCTCGTTGGTCGGCAGCGAACCGGGCTGGACGATTAGAGATGCCCAGGCTTTGCAAGCCCGGATGCCTGGTGCGGAATTATTTGATATGATGACCACAAGGTCAACGTTAATGTATTATGCAATGATTTTTGGCGGTGATCAATTCATTGACTGGGAAAAGGGGGTTTGCCGTTTTAATGATGATGGTTTTATCCGCCTTTTGGAGTTTATGAAAGATTTCCCGGAAGAAATTGATTATTCGGCGTATGACCGGATGGATATCTGGAGCAATTGGGAAAGCCGGTTCCGGACTGACAATACGCTCTTGATGCTGACAATGTTAAATACCATCCGTGATTATAATAATATTAGTAAAGGGCAGTTTGGCGTAGATATTACCGCAATCGGTTTTCCGGCGGAAAGCGGAAACGGGGCGGCAGTAATGAATTATCAGTCATTTGCTTTGTCGGCTAAATCGAAAAATAGCGATGGTGCCTGGGAGTTTTTGCGTACTTATTTGGCTGATGACTTCCAACAGAACCAAACTTATATGCTGCCAATCAGCCGTAAAGCCTTTGATATTAAGGCTAAAGAGGCAATGGAAAGGCCATATTACCGGGATGAAAACGGAAATAAAGTAGAATTTGATGATATTTATTACCTTGAAGGCCAGGAAATTATCCTTTCGCCGATGACACAAGCCGAGATTGATAAGTTAATTGCTTATATCCTTTCGGTAGATAAGGCCGGGGAGTACAATGAGGCTTTAGTAAATATCATCAATGAAGAAGCAGGTTCATTTTTCTCCGGCCAGAAAAATGTCCAGGAAGTAGTTGAGATTATTCAGAGCCGGGCGCAAATTTATGTCAATGAAAACAAATAATAAAGTAGTGCAAGGCTGGGACGAACGCACGGTAAAGCTGATTGGGCCGGGGGCAAATGAAAAACTCAAAAACTCACATGTAGTTGTTTTTGGTATTGGCGGGGTAGGCGGTTTTGCAGTTGAAGCCTTGTGCCGGGCCGGAGTTTCCAAACTTACAATTGTTGATGGTGATATAATCACGGCAACGAATTTGAACCGCCAGATAATCGCAACCGTTAATTCGCTGGGGCGGTCAAAAGTAGAAGTTATGAAGGAGCGGATTCTTTCGATTAATCCTGAAGCAGTGGTGTATCTGCACCACTGCTTTGTGTTACCCGGGGCAGCGATGGGGCAGTTTGATTTTGCGGAATTTGACTATGTCATTGATGCTGTTGATACAGTGACACTTAAAATAGAGCTTGCCGTTTCCGCCGCTGCTGCATCAACGCCAATTATTAGCTCGATGGGGACCGGCAACAAACTGGACCCAAGCCGGCTTGAGGTTGCGGATATTTATCAAACAAGTGTCTGCCCGCTGGCAAAAGTAATGCGAAAGGAGCTTCGCAAGCGGGGGATAAAAGAGCTGGAAGTGGTTTATTCGCAGGAAGAGCCGCGGAAACCTTTAGATGCAACTTCGGACGAAGCCCGCACCCCCGGAAGCATATCTTTTGTGCCGTCAGCGGCGGGTTTGTTGTTAGCGGCGACAGTGGTGCGGCGATTGATGACTTTACATGAGTGAGCAAGAAATGACAAAACGAAAACTAATCGAATACTGCCTGACACTCCCTTCCGCTTACGAGGACTACCCATTTGACGGTGGGGAAGCCCACTCTGATGACGGCACATGGACAATGATGCGCCACAAAGTAAATAGAAAAGGATTTGCACACATTTACAAGCGGGACGGAAAACTGCGCATCAATCTTAAATGCGACCCATTTGAAGCAGATTTTCTCCGTCAAGTGTTCAAGGACGTTACCCCCGGCTGGCATATGAACAAAACGCACTGGAATACCATCACGCCCGGCGGCGATGTGCCGGAGAACGAATTGAAACGGATGATTGAGCAAAGCTATGACTTGATAAAACCGAAAGTGAGGAAAAAGTGAGATTGGGGTGCAGCGATTAAGAAATTATATTAGTGTTTTACAATCGGCGCGGTATACTCATTGATATCCCTGTTATAGATATGTGCCGCTTGAATATCTTTCTTCAGCATCTTCATTCCAATCCCATCGAGCAGTTTTTCGGCATCAGCCAACTTTGACAAAAGCGGAATTGACGAGCATTTTTTTATTTTCTTTAAGAGTGCCCCGGCGTTTTCTTTAAACCCTAACATCCGCGCATAAAATACATAATCATTTTCCATAAACAAAGTGACATCGGTGTCATAAATGTCCAGGAGGATATGGTTAAGGCAGCGTGATATCCGCATGTAGGTTAGGTCTTTGGATTTTAAAGTGTGAATGAAATCTTCATATCCGTAAAAATGAAATAAGTTTTTACGGATTTTATCAGATAAATCACTGCTTACATCAAAAAAATGCGTATAACCGGAGTCGGAATTAAGGGTTAGTTTGTAGTAAAGTAATTCTGAAAAAGTATCAATATCGTAAAGTTTGGTTATTTTATTTTTTTCTTGATTTTCATAAAAAGGCAGTGTATTTTTGGGAACCGCTTTTGAAAGTTCCGGCAAGTTATCAGGCTTGTCCCCCGGTTTCACTCCAGTAAGCAGTTTCCTAATCGCTGTTGCTGAAGCTGTCTGTTCATCATGATATCCCAAACCATGCCGCTTGATAGTAACCGGGACAATTTTACTATCAAAAAAATCAAGCGCTTTGAGATATTCGATACCGAGGATATTATTAGGCTCATTGATAATAGTAGGTAATTCAATACTGCTATGAGCAGCATTAGCTGTGAATAGTAACAACGATTCAATAGACTGACTCCGGGCATTGGGAAAAGACAGCCCTTTTTTTAGATTGGCTTGTAATGCTTTTTGAAAAGCGGGGTTTTCGTCACTTAATTTTTTCGCGGATGACTTTAATATTCCGATATCACCGCATTCGCTGCCAAAGCAAAGAAAATCAACGACTCCAAGTTTATCCAGGAGCCTGACGGCCCCCCGGCTAAAATATTCCGCGCTTCCGGTCGCATAATAAACCGGGAGTTCCACGACAAGGTCTATACCATTTAGAAGCGCCATCCGGGTGCGGACATATTTGTCAAGTAGTGCCGGTGCCCCCCGCTGGACAAAATTCCCACTCATGATGCAAATGCAAAAATCAGCTTGCGTAATCCGCTTTGCTTCGTCGATAAGGTATTTGTGGCCATGATGGAAAGGATTAAATTCGGCAATAATTCCAATTGTTTTCACGCTAGTTCCCATTAGCGCACGTTTATGTGCGCCCTCAATTCAGGATTGTGAAATCTTGATTTCACGTTATATTTCTACCATATAATATACTTGAAAGCAAGCATAATTTGTGGTACGATAATGAATGTTATAGCTCAGTCTTGGCTTCGTTTTGTGCAAAAAGGAGATATCCATGTCATACATCGAACTTATTAAAGAAAAAGCCCGCTCCGACCGGAAGAAAATTGTATTACCGGAAACAACCGACAAGCGGACATTAATTGCGGCGGCCAATATTGTTCATGAAGGCATTGCCAAGATTATTATGATTGGAAATAAAGAAAAAATCTTAGACGGCGCAACTTGGCTTGAACTTGACCTTGAACACGTTACGATTATTAATCCGGCAACGACCGAATTGTTAGATGAATATGTCGGTTTACTTTATGAAACCCGCAAAGAAAAGGGCATGACCAAAGAAAAGGCGCGTGAAATCCTTTTAAATGATTATCTTACTTTCGGGGTGGTGATGGTTAAAGCCGGACATGCCGACGGAATGGTTGCCGGTGCCTGTCATGCTACTGCCGATACGCTTCGTCCGGCCCTGCAAATCCTTAAAACCGCGCCGGGAACGAAATTAGTTTCAGGGTTTTTCCTGATGTGTTGCCCCGGAAGCCCTTACGGTGAAGACGGAACCTTTATTTTTGCCGACTGCGGCCTCAATCAGGACCCGACGGCGGAACAATTAGCCGCTATTGCCGAGACTTCGGCCCGCAGCTTTAAAAGCCTTGTTGGCACCAAGCCGATTATAGCAATGTTGTCTCATTCAACAAAAGGCAGTGCCAAACACCCCCTTGTGGACAAAATGGTTGAAGCAACCAGAATCGCTAAGGAACTTTATCCCCATCTGACTATTGACGGTGAATTACAATCAGATGCCGCTTTAGTCCCGATGGTGGCAAGGACGAAATCACCGGAAAGCGAAGTGGCCGGGAAAGCGAATGTCTTGATTTTTCCGAATCTTGATTGCGGTAATATCGCTTACAAATTAGTCCAGCGTTTAGGTAATGTCGAAGCTTACGGGCCAATGCTGCAAGGTATCTCTAAGCCGGTTAATGATTTATCGCGTGGTTGCTCATGGGAAGATATCGTTGGTGTTGTTGCTTTGACAGCGGTGCAGGCGCAATTGCAGTAAATCCCTATCTTGAGAATGTTATTTACGATAAATAAAATTTGAAATGAATATTGAGATAACATATTGTAGTTAGAAAAACTTTCCAACTGCGATATGTTATTTTAATATAAAGTATGATAAGGTATTATATTTGATAGATAATTTTATATACACCGCCTGTAACCTATAAAATCTTATTACAATATTCAGAAAGGATATACTTATGAAAAAAAGTATTATTATAATTATCACAATTGCAATTATAATTGCAGCATCAATAACTATTTTTATCTTAACGGCACCAAATACGAGGCCATTATATGGAAAATTTACATATATCAATGAAGATGGCAGCACTGCAGTAATTACATTGACAGAAAGTACTTTTCGTATTGAAAATCTTGATAGTGAAGAATACAAAAACCTAGAAAAAGGGGCAGCATTTACAATGACATATGACTTTCTACTTGAAAATGGTTTATCATTGGAATTAGGTGATGAGTTCGGAGAGGTACAGCAAGGATTTATGGAAAATATGAACTTTGCTAGTTTATATGAAAATAAAGAAGTGCCTATTTCAGAAATAATATATGATGAAGTAAATAATGCATACGATTATTCAATCAGAAATCCGCTTGACGGGTCGCCGGATATTTGGCTATGGGTTGATATTAATAGAAAAGAAATGTACATTGGAAGTAAGGTATTTGCATTTTCTCGATAGTAGGTGAAAGCAATACAATAACGTCATTTGTAAAGGGCGTAAATAACGCATTACCAAAAAAGTTCATTCAAAGTCATTATAAATACATATTTGAAATCTTGAATTTAACATACATGGAACAATACTTGTCGAACAAAGTGTTCAAATAATTTTCGCAAAGATTAGAAATCGAAAGGGGTTGAAGATAGAATAGCAAGCGCATATCGAATGTTCGTTCTTGAATGCAATTCGATTTCATGTTATAATATGTCTACGAATTTTTCTTTGCTGAGGTTGGTATGGAGTTTGATGATGTTATTAAAAATAGATATTCTGTGAGAAAGTTTACCGATAAAAAGGTATCGCAAGTGTTGATTGACGAAATACTCGAAACTGGCAGACTTGCACCATCAGGCAATAATAATCAGCCAACCATTGTTTATATTTTAGATGAGGAACAAATTAAAAAGCTAAAAGAAAGCTCTAAAACAAAAGAAACAAGAATTAGCCCTGCCGCTTTCAAGTCAAAACAGGCATTTCTTATTTGCTATGACAAAACCAAGGAAGTCAAAAGACCTACGGATAAATTTGCTTTTGGCATAACTGATTCGAGCATTGTGGCAACATACATGATGCTAAAAATCACCGAATTGGGCTTGGGGTCTGTTTGGGTTGGATACTTTAACCCAACATCAATAAAAGAAACTCTAGGAATTTCGGATAACCATGAAGTGTCGGCTATACTTCCGTTCGGACACATACACAAAAGCAGTAAGCCAGACCCAACCGCAGAGAGAAAGCCCATTGAAGATTTTAAGATGGAGTGGATTAACAAGTACGACAGGCAATCCTCGACCATCTAATCGCATGGTAAGTGCATATTATGAGGACGGCGTATTTTATGTATCTACAGATGCAAAGAAAAGCAAAATGCCCGAAATCGCAAAGAACAATGAGGTTGCTATTTGTGGGTTAGATTGGTTTGTAGCAAATGGTACGGTAGAAAATCTCGGTTGGGTCAAAGACGAAAAAAACGCAGAAATTAGAGCGAAAATGAAAAAAGTCTTTGTGTGGTTTGATGACCACGGTGACGAAGATAACCCTAATTCCATTGTCTATGTATCACTCCTGCAAATGGTGTTATAATTGATAACGAACAGAAATATGGTGTGTGGCGATATGATGTTGATTTTGCAAATAAAACGGCTAAGTAAATTAAAGGCGTGGTTTCATGCATAAACAAAATCCCAATATATATGATGGCCTGTCGAGCGAATCAACGCTCGGTGATATGGCACGGCGTTTACAAAATCTTTTGCCGATAGAGATTCCTGTAAACTACCCGATTAAACCTATATTTACAAACATCGAAATCGAAGAAAATATACGAAACGGCATGATTGCACTGTTAGATTTTATGCGGTTATTTTACTGCTTACTTGCGGAGAGTAGTGAACAATACGATAAACCAAAACCACAAAGCAGGTTGGGCAAAACACCGAGTATTGCAGTAGATTTTCCATTCATTTACTATACCAGAAGCGTTTTGCTCAACATTGGCTACCACAGCAAATTGAACGAAAACGTGCTGTCGTTTAGCGGAATAAAAACGCTTAATCTCATTATCTGTTGTGAGGGCATGGAGGCAACAACGAAAATCTCCATGCCCAAGCTAATTGACTCTATAAGTTTCTTGAATGATTGTGGTATGTATTTTGAAGGCATTGATTTTGATGCGCATAATCACCACATGGCAGATGATAGGTTTATCGAAGTCACATATCCCGACAATCCAGATGTACTTGTAGGGTTGAAAATCATGGCGATTGCTCAACGAGATTTGCAATGGAAAACCAAAGATGAAGTTTTCTTACGTTGCGATTATCGTGCCTTAGCGAGTGATTTAAGAAGGAGATAAGACAAAATGAGCGCACACCCAATAACTCTAAAGCCAATTGATGAAGTGGCGAAGTATAAGCGAACCCTAATTCCAATGCATATTCCTGATGGATATGCGATAAAGCCCATACTTGAAGGAATTGCTAACGAAGATGTTGTGAGAAGCGGTGTTATTGGATTTAGGGATTTTCTTCACACGTTTTTTGACTGCTTGATTTCGGACGGATATGAGTTTGCCGTTCCACCGAAAAAGCCAACAGGCATGGCCGATTATCCATTTTTGAATTATATCACAAACATCATGGTTGAAATAGGTTATCATGGCATACTGCCTGAAAATAATGATTTGCTGGTTATCAATAAAATACCTTTATGCGCACCATCTGTTGATGAAAACGGAAAGAAAAAAAGTGCCAAAATTCCTGCCTCTGGCTTAGTTGAAAGTCTGCGCTTTTTGGTTCTTTGCGGTTTCGATTTTGGCGGTGCGGATTTAAGTGAAAAGTCGCTCGTTATAACTGAAACAAAACCATTGGAAGTATCATATCCTGATAATCCTGTTTTACTAGTGGGGTTAAAGGCGTTAGCTATTGTTGATATTGAAAGGCGGAATGGACGTACATTTTGGAATGACCATAATCTTTTGCGTTGTAATTACAGGCTACTAATGGCTAATAAACCCGATATAGCCGACGAGTTAAGTGATTTTTTGAATCCCTTGCCCGAAAAGGTTCAAGAGTTCGCACTAAACCTACATCAACGATATACAAGAATGGGTCTGGATTGCACATTAAGCATTTTAGATGACACCAGTTTTTCCTATGCTAACATCAACGAACGCAATAAACGCTTATCCGCACGAGATAAATACCAAAAACGAATTTGGGCATTTTCCAACTCTATGCGAAACGGCTACAGTCTGTTTGTGAGGGCTAAAAAAACAGATAAGTATATTGATGTTATCAAGGACTTTCCGCAAGCGTTGCAGGACAAAATTGCGGAGGGTTATGGTTGTTATCGCAAGTTTGGGCGTGAACGCTGTCAAGTTGATTGTCAGGGGATCCGTTTGCCTTTGGATGGCACCATACTTGATATTACAAAAGAAATTGAAATATGGCTCGATAATGAAATGCCGAGTTCATTGAAAAATATATAGCGAGTGGTTAGACTTGCAATTTTGTAAATTATGGGTTACTATTAAACAATAAGGAGAGGTGAATTTATGCTTAACTACGAGGTATTTAATAAGGAAAATCAGCCAACAGAAGATGAAATCAAAGATTTTGTTGGAACAGAAATTTTTATGCTTTTTACTGATTTAGATAATCACTTGCGTGAAGATTATAAAATAAAGCCTAAAGTAGCCTATTCCAGTTGCGCTATGGATAATAATATATGGCGAGGGTGGAATATCAAATATCAGAAAAGCGGTAAATCATATTGCACGATTTACCCACAACAAGGGCATTTTTTGGTTTTAATTCCAGGCAAGCCTTTCGAGGTACGAAACGAAGATGCTGTTGGCGAAGTTAAATTGGCACTAGAAATTAGGAAAGATGAAATAAGCGCAAAGAAAAAGGCTTAGTTTGATGAGACTTATCTTTTTGTAATTTGAGTTGGGATTCAGTGCCGTATTCTTTTACGGTTTTTCTATGGAAGTCGCTACGCTTCTTCTCTTGCTCGGCAATCTCTTTTTGCATTTTACGTCGCTCCCAAAATCCTGCGCTACTAAGATTTCGTTCAATATCCTGTATCGTGTAACCGTAAAGCATATCAACATCTGAGGCGTGTTTAAGCCCTAAAAGTTTGGTTTAGCGAGTATATTAATTTGGTATATTCAAAACCGTAATATTTCAAAAATGCTACAAGAGTAGTTTTTATTAAGGTAATTTAATTTCGGAAAATCAAGTTCGGAAAATCAAGTTCGGAAAATCAAGGAAAAAAACCAGTTGACAAATCCCAAAACCATGTATATAATTGTAAAAGTGCGATGAAACAGCATGTGAAAGTTTATAAGGAGGTGTGAAATGGCTATATGTCCTAAAAATAAATCTTCCAAAGGTAGAAGAGACAAACGGCGCGCTAATTGGAAAATGACCGCCCCGACATTAGTGAAATGCAGCAAATGCAGTGTACTGATGGTACCGCATCGTGTTTGCAAAGCTTGCGGTGCATACAATAAAAAAGAAATCATTAGCGTAGATTAGATGCACACCGGCGCGTGAGTTCGCCATTGCAAACCTATTTTTACCTAAATCAATAACTGCATCATGAACTTCCCAATACCAATTGAAAGATTTTCATTTGGTATTTTTTTTTACTGTATAGGAAATTGCTTCGCAATTCCCACGGCCGCACTCGGCGCGAGAGTTTGCTAATGCAAACTCTTATTTATAAGAAAATTTACTGGTAACTGGTCAAGCATGTGATTCCCCTCCGAATACATGGTAAAGATAAGATTCTTTTGCTTCGGAAAAGTGGCGCTGGGCAATCGGGACTAGAGTTTTGTCTTTCATCAAAAAATCTTGTTCCTTAATGCAGGAAACGTAATTCAAATTCACAATAAAAGAAATATGTGTCTGGACGAAAGAGTTATCGGCAAACAGCGGTTTAATTGCTGCGCTAAAAGGAATCCGCAAAGTTGAGCTTTTTATTACTTGATTATCGTTTTGGACACAAACCAAACGGCGGCCTTCGGAACGGCAGTAAGCAATTTCGTGAAAAGGGACTGCGACAAGGCCGGTTGGTGTTTTGATTGGAAACAATGTTTGGTCACGCCGGACAATAAAATTCCGCGCGATGCTAAGTTCTGAATAAAGGAATTTCGCATCGACGGGTTTTAATAAATATTGAAAGGCCCGTACCCCATAAGCCGCAAGGGCATATCCATCATGACAGGTAAGGAAGATAATAAAGGCAGTTTCATCGGTTAACCTTATTTGTTTTGCGAGATTTAAACCACTCATTCCGGTCATGACAATATCTAAAATATATATATCAAATTGGCTTCCTGCTTCGATATCCTGGCTAAGTTTAAGCGGGTCAAAGTATGAATGTATTTCAAAATCCCCGAAATCAGCAACTAAATCCCTTAGATTTGTAACTTCTCTGATATCATTATCACATAATGCAACCTTTATCATGAGAACTCCTGCGATATGTTTTATATTCATATCTTAACAAATATCCTTTGCGAAAGCAAGTTTTACTTGCATTTTAGATGATGGTTTAGTATATTTAAATAATCAAGGATAGCAGGAAGAGAGAGGAATTTATGCCGGCGTTCATAAATGTGGCTTTAGATGCAATGGGCGGTGACAATGCCCCGCGCGAAATTGTAAAAGGTGCCCTGCTTGCGGTAGGCGAGTGTGATAATGTCAAAGTATATCTGACCGGGGACAAAGAATTAATCGAAAAAGAATTACGCGGACAGGCATACGATACTTCGCGGATTGAAATAGTCCATGCCGCGGAAGTTATCGAAACGGCGGAACCGCCGGTGATGGCGATTCGGAAGAAAAAAGACTCATCTTTGGTTATCGGGTTAAATATGGTCAAAGATGGTACTTGCAGTGCTCTTATTTCGGCCGGTTCAACGGGCGCAGTCCTCGTTGGCGGCCAGGTTTTAGTCGGGCGGATCAAAGGAATCAAAAGGCCGCCTTTAGCCCCGCTGATACCAACCGAAACCGGTGCCAGCCTATTAATTGACTGTGGGGCAAATGTTGATGCAAGACCCGAACATCTCCTTCAATTCGCCCAGATTGGCGCAATTTATATGGAACATGTCGTCGGGATCAAAAAACCCAAAGTCGCAATCGTCAATAACGGTGCCGAAGAAGAAAAAGGTAACGCTTTAGTTAAGGAAACCTTTCCGCTTCTGAAAAACTGCCCCGATATCAATTTTATCGGCAGTATTGAAGCCCGTGACATTCCGGCAGGCAAGGCTGATGTTATTGTTTGTGAAGCTTTTGTTGGTAATGTTATTCTCAAACTCTACGAGGGGGTAGGTGCAACACTGATCAAGATGATCAAAAAAGGTATTATGTCAACCACGAGGGCGAAAATCGGTGCTTTATTAGTAAAACCGGCTTTGAAAAAGACCCTCAAAGCATTTGATACCGAAGAATACGGGGGGGCGCCCTTATTAGGGCTGAATGGGCTGGTGGTCAAAACCCACGGAAGTGCCAAAGCGGTTGAAATCAAAAACGCAGTTCTCCAATGTGTTCAATTTACAGAACAAAAAATAAACGAAAAGATAAGGGTAAAACTTACATAAGGGGGTAATGTTGAAAGAAATATTTGTTACTGTTCACGACAAGCCGTAAACAGCAACAAATGTGCACACAAATCGCAAAAAACGCGATTTGCCGCTATCACAACTCGGGATTTTGCGCAAAATACGCGCAAAACAGCTCGCGGAATAGTGACGTGTAAACAGTAACGAATGCTTCAACATCTGATTGTAAGTCCGCCAATGGCGGAAATGGGTATAATATGGAACTGGAAAAATTAAAATCGATAATTGCCGAAGTAGCCGGAGTGCATACTGAAGAAATCACCTTGGGAACTACTTTTATGGATGATTTAGGGGTTGATTCTTTGGATGTGTATCAGATTATTATGGGTATTGAGCAGGAGTTCAATATCGAAATCACACCTGAACAGGCTGAAACGGTCAAAACAATCGAAGATGCGGTCAATTTGATCAAAGATGTTATTGGCTAATTATTCACAGCCGGGAATTTCAAGCGCCAATCGCGTTTTTAGCGATTTATGTGCATGTTACTTTTACTACGAGCAGTGAATAGTAATGTAATTGGATAGGTTATGCAGGATTGGGATAAAAACATCCACGATTTAGAGATAAAAATCGGCTATGTGTTTATAGATAAGCTGCTTATCGCGCAGGCTTTTACACATCGGTCTTATGTTAATGAACAAATGCTTAAACGTCAGCCAAGTTATGAACGGATTGAGTTTTTAGGTGATGCAGTTTTGGATTTAATTACCAGCGAACATTTAATGGATACTTATCCTTCGATGGCCGAAGGCGAGTTGACCAAAGCGCGGGCGCAAATGGTCTGTGAATCGGCTTTAGCCCATAGTGCCAAGCATCTTGAGCTGGGGAAATACATGCGGCTCGGAAAAGGTGAAGCAAGGACAGGCGGGCATAAACGGGCTTCAATTCTGGCGGACGTTATGGAAGCATTAATCGGGGCAATTTACAGTGACAGCGGCCTTTCTGCTGCCAGGGATTTTATCCACCGGTTTGTCCTCAAAGACTTACGGACAGAGCCAAAGTTTCTTGACAGCAAATCAATGATTCAGGAATATGTCATCAAGAATGGCCTTGGCAAATTGAGGTATGAATTAAGCGGCGTAGACGGGCCCGAACATGACAAGATTTTTTACACTGATTTATATCTTGAAGAAACGATAATCGGCAGCGGGAGCGGAAAGAGCAAAAAAGGTGCCGAGCAAAAAGCCGCTTATAAAGCGTTGAAAAAAATTACTTCATGAAAGAAAACCATGTATCTTAAAAGAATCGAAATTCAGGGTTTCAAATCCTTCGCCAATCGCATAAATTTCAAATTTCACAATGGAATCACCGGCATCGTTGGCCCCAACGGTTCCGGTAAGAGTAATGTTGCCGATGCGGTACGCTGGGTCCTTGGTGAACAGCGGATTAAGCAATTACGCGGGGCCTCAATGCAGGATGTTATTTTTTCCGGCACCGAAATGCGGAAGCAGTTAAGTTACGCTTATGTCGCAATCACTTTGGATAATTCCGACAATGAACTCCCGATTGGGTATGATGAGGTGACTGTCGCCCGCCGTATTTACCGTTCCGGTGAAAGTGAGTATCTGCTGAATGGTACCCCCTGCCGGCTTAAGGATATCAGTGAAATATTTTATGATACCGGTATCGGCAAGGAAGGTTATTCGATTATCGGACAGGGACAGATTGACAAAATCTTGAGCAGCAAACCCGAGGACCGCCGTGAATTATTCGATGAAGCGGCGGGAATTGTGAAATTCAAACGCCGTAAAAATGCCGCCCAGAAAAAACTGGAAGATGAAAAAGTAAACCTGATCCGGATTGGCGATATTATTATTGAGCTTGAGAAGCAAACCGGCCCCTTAGAAAAACAAGCCGAGATTGCCAAGGTTTATCTGCGCAAAAAAGAAGAACTAAAGAATCTTGATATTGATATCTTTTTATTGGAACATAACCGCCTGACTGACCTGATTAAGTCCGCCGGGGAAAAACTTACCCTTGCCGGCGGAGAACTTACCGAGACATCCGCCCGTTATGAAAAAATCAAGGTTGAGTATGAAGAAATCGACGAACAGTTACAAAAGCTTGAAGAAACAATTCAAAAGGAACGTGACGACCTAAATGATACCGGCTTAAAACGCGGCAAACTGGAAGGCGAAATTAATGTTCTTAAGGAACAGATCAATGCAAGCCGCAATAATGAAGAACATTTAAATCAGCGGGCCCGCTCGGTCCAGAGCGAAATCGATATCAAAAATATCGACCGTGAAGCAATTATCGCCGATAAAAAAATAATTGACCTTCAAGCTACCGAAATCGCTGATGTCCGTAACGAAGCCCGGGAAAATCTTAAGATTACCCAGACAAAAAATGAAGAACTTAACAATAAAATCGAAGATGGTAAAAACAATATTATTGAAGCATTAAATTTACGGGCGACGATTAAATCCAAAATCGGCCGTTATGATACGATGCTTGAGCAAATAACGATTCGCAAAGCGGAGCTTAATTCCCGCCTGATTCAAGCGAAATCTGATGAAGTAGAACAAGAAACAGAGATTGTCAAACTGCAAAAAGAGTTTGAAGATATTAATGAATTAATCCGGAATTTAAATAACAAGCAGACCGATGTTGAAGAAAAATTATTTTTGCTGCGGGAAGAACTAGCCGGCAAAGACCGTCTTTTACGTGATACCCAGGTGAAATACCATCAAGAAAAATCAAAGCTTGAAGCCCTCAATAACTTAACTGAACGTTACGAAGGTTATGGCGGCGCAGTCAAGCGGATTATGGAAGAAAAAAAATCGGAGCGCGGTATTATTGGCGTTGTTGCCGATATTATCAAAGTTGACCGGAAATATGAAACGGCCATCGAAATCGCCCTTGGCGGCCATATTCAAAATATCGTCACCGAAGATGAAGAAACCGCAAAACGTTTAATTTCTTTATTAAAAAAGCAGAAAGGCGGACGGGCAACGTTTTTGCCATTGACCAGCTTGGTCAATATACAAAAATTCAGCCATCCGGAAGCCTTGAAAGAAAATGGCGTTATCGGTCTTGCGGACAAGCTGGTTAAAACCGCTGCGAGATATGAAACGGTTGCCCAGTCAATGCTTGGGCGGATTCTAGTCGTTGACAATGTTGATAATGCGGTCAGAATTGCCAGAAAATATGATTATGGAATCCGGATGGTCACGTTAGACGGCGAACTTCTTGTCCCGGGTGGGGCAATTAGCGGCGGGACATTCAAAAACTCTTCCAGCCTCTTAAGCCGTCACCGGGAAACCGAAGAAGCCGAAATTAAGATAAAAAAGCATCTAGCCGATATTGATGAGTTGATGAAAGGCATTGAAGATGTGAAAACCAACCGTAACCGTTTACGTTTACAACTGGAAGAAACGAAAAACGAGCTCCAGAGCAAATTTATCGAGCAGAATACCGCCCGTTTAAATGTCATCAAAGCAACGGAGAAAAAAGAAGCAGCTTTAGCCGGCAGCGCCGCTTTGATAACTGAAGAGGGCGAAATCGCCGGCCAGATAAAGGAAATTGACAAAGCAAAAGAAGCCATTTTATTAGAATTATCCGCATCGGAAGTGCTGGAGAAAAAGCTGGAAGCCGAAATCCGTACTTACCAAACAGAGCTGGAAACCGGGCGCGAGGAAGAATCACTTCGTCTTCTTGCGGTTTCGGAGCAGGAAGTAAAAGTCGAAAAGCTTTTACAGCAACAAGGTTTTCATCAGCAAAATATCGAACGGATTGATGGCGAAATCACGCGGATGGAAGGTGAGCTTTTAGAAATCCGCACCGGGCTTGCGAAAAATAAAGAAGATGTCCGGATTAAAGAAGAAAATATCGCCGAAATTGAAAAGACGATTATTGCTTCCCATGCCTTACAGGATAATACGAAGCAAAATTTAGAAGAAGACATTCTCAAAAAGGAAGAACTGACAGCCAGACAAAAGAACTTCTTTGGCGAACGTGAGAGCCTTTCCGAACGGATAAGTGCCCTTGACAAAGAGGTATACCGTTTGGGCAGTCAAAAAGAGCGCCTGGAAGAGCAAATCGCCGCCCAGATACATTATATGTGGGAAGAATATGAGATTACGCTTTCGATGGTTGCTAAGCTTACTGAAGAGCAAGCGGAACGCGGTGAAACGAAAAGCGAAACCGGCGTGATGAAACGGCAGATATCCGGCCTTAAGGATGATATTAAGAAACTTGGCGATGTAAATGTAAATGCAATTGAAGATTACAAAAATGTGCTTGAGCGTTATACTTTCCTAAAAACTCAATATGATGATTTGATTGAAGCGGAAAAAACTTTAAATGACATTATTGCCGAGCTTGATACGGCAATGCGCCGTCAGTTTAACGAGAAGTTTGCGGAAATCGGCCGCGAATTTGATAAGGTATTTAAAGAATTATTCGGCGGCGGTAAGGGAACCTTAGAACTAATGGAGGATGAAGATATTCTCGTAGCGGGTATCCGGATTATTGCCCAGCCGCCGGGCAAAAAACTACAAAACATGATGCAGCTTTCCGGCGGTGAAAAAGCTTTAACTGCGATTGCCCTATTATTTGCAATCCAAAACTTAAAACCATCCCCGTTTTGTTTATTGGATGAAATAGAAGCCGCCCTTGATGAAAGTAATGTCGGCCGTTTTGCCCGTTACTTACATAAATTGGCAAAAAACACCCAATTTATCGTGATTACCCACCGCCGTGGAACGATGGAAAAAGCTGACCGGCTCTATGGCATCACTATGCAGGAAAAAGGAGTCTCCACGCTGGTAAGCGTGAAACTTGTGGAGAAAGATTTAGATGACTGAAAAAACTAAGAAAACATTTTTTGGCCGGCTCAAAGAGGGCCTTACCAAAACAAGAAATAACATCGTTAGCGGAATAGACTCTGTTTTCAACGGCTTTTCCCAAATCGACGAAGATTTTTATGAAGAACTTTTAGAAATTCTCATCATTGGCGATATCGGGATTAATGCTGCCGGGCAAATTATTGAAAAACTGAAAAAGCAAGTCCGCGAAAAACATATCAAAGAACCTGAAGGATGCAAACAACTTTTAATTGATAGTATTAAGGAATTAATGAGCGGTGAAACAGCCGCTTATGAATTTGAAAATAAGCAATCCGTAATTCTCGTAATCGGCGTAAATGGTGTTGGCAAGACAACGACGATTGGCAAGATTGCTTCACTATTAAATGAACAGGGTAAAAAAGTCATCCTTGCCGCAGCCGATACTTTCCGGGCGGCGGCCGGCGAACAGCTTGAGGCCTGGGCAGAGCGTTCCGGGGCAGCATTAATAAGCGGTTCCGAGGGCGCAGACCCGGCCAGCGTTATATATGATGCTGTGAATGCCTGCAAAGCAAGAAAAGCCGATGTATTAATTTGCGATACAGCCGGCCGCCTTCACAACAAAAAAAATCTGATGGAAGAGCTTAAGAAAATTAACCGGATTATCGAAAAAGAATTTCCCGGTGTTCACCGCGAGAATTTGCTCGTGCTTGATGGAACTACCGGCCAGAATGCCCTGAACCAGGCCCGCGAATTTGGCGAGGTGGCCGAACTTAGCGGTTTAATTCTGACAAAACTAGACGGGACAGCCAAAGGCGGAATTGCCATCGCAATTCAATCCGAACTAAACATTCCGGTTAAATATATCGGAGTCGGCGAAAAAATTACCGACCTGCAGAAATTTAACCCCAACGAGTTCGTCGATGCCTTATTTAATGTAGAGGTTTATGATGAGTGAGACAGATAATATATCTCGCAGGAGCCTTAGGCCGCCCTCTTCCCGAATGAAAACTTTTATCTTACACCAATTAGGCCGTAGTGACGGAGAGATATACTATCTGACTCGCGGATTATAGGAGAAAAAAATGCAAAGTAACGAATCATACCTAACCCTTGAAAGCTTCGAAGAAGCTTCCCAAGCCGTCAAACAAGTAATCCAGGAAACCAAACTCATTTACAGCGAATACTTAAGCCAGCAAACCGGCGCAAAAATATATTTAAAACCCGAAAACATGCAGTTTACCGGTGCATACAAATTGCGGGGCGCTTATTACAAAATCAGTACCCTGACTGAAGAAGAGCGCAACCGTGGTTTGATTACCGCTTCGGCGGGAAACCATGCCCAGGGTGTTGCTTATGCGGCGCAAAGATATGGCGTGAAGGCAGTTATCGTGATGCCGACGACAACCCCGCTTATCAAAGTAAACCGTACCAAAAGTATGGGCGCGGAAGTTATTCTTGCCGGTGACATGTATGATGAATCATGCCAAACGGCACTAAAACTTGCTAAGGAAAAAGGCTATACCTTTATCCATCCTTTTGATGATTTGGCCGTAGCAACCGGGCAAGGCACGATTATGATGGAAATTTATAAAGAATTGCCGCTTGTTGATTTTATTCTCGTCCCGATAGGCGGCGGCGGGCTTGCTGCCGGGATATCAGTCTTAGCCAAAATGCTGAATCCGAAAATCAAGATTATTGGTATTGAGCCGGCCGGCGCAAATTGTCTGCAGGAATCACTTAAAGCCGGTGAAGTTGTTTCAATCACCGATGTAAATACGATTGCCGACGGCACCGCGGTAAGAACACCGGGTTCGGTTATCTTTCCTTATATCAAAGAAAACCTTGATGAAATTATTACAATTGAAGATGAAGAATTGGTCGCCGCTTTTCTTGATATGGTCGAAAACCACAAGATGGTAGTCGAAAATTCCGGCTTGCTTGCCGTTGCCGCACTTAAGCATCTTCCGGTTAAAGATAAACGTGTTGTTGCGATTCTTAGCGGCGGAAATATGGATGTTATTACAATGTCTTCCGTTGTTCAGCGCGGGTTGATTATCCGCGACCGGATTTTCACGGTTTCGGTTCTTCTTCCCGACAAACCCGGCGAACTTACCCGTGTATCCGGTGTCATCGCGGGACAGAATGGAAACGTTATCAAGCTTGAACACAACCAGTTCGTTTCAATTAACCGAAATGCGGCTGTTGAATTGCGGATTACCCTGGAAGCCTTTGGTTCGGAACACAAGAATGAAATCATCACTACCCTTGAAAACGAAGGCTACCGCCCCCGGGTGGTACGGACGAATATATGATATTAACAGATGCGATTTACTAGTTACTAAGGTTACTAAGTAATTACATTAACAAAATAAAATCGGGTATACTATAGCTATCAATATCATTTTACATAAGGGGTGTTAATAAAATGCTAAAGGAATTTATCTCGTTTATAGATACAACTGAATCTATTTATGATCTTATTGCATATTGCTATGATTCCATATATTCCATTGTAGATAACGAAGAGTTATTTCTTGCCGAATATATCGATAAAGCATCAGCTGCTATTTCAGATATCGTGATATCTAGCGGTATAACTAATCCCAATTGTAATATATTAGATAATCTATCGGCTTCTATTTTTGATATGCTTAGAAATATGATGCCAAATCCTTATTCTAATTATGCTAATTTCTTGCGTGAGTTACTAAGAAGGATGAAGAATATTGAACTGGCAGATTATCAAAATGCTGATTATAATAATATGACAATTCCTTATATAATACTACAAACAATTGATAGCTATTTGCCTTCATATAATTTTACAGAAAAAACAGGTCCAAAAGGAAATTATCTGAATTATAATACGCTAGTATATCTTGCAGATAATGATACTTTGATTTTTGATACATCTGATAAATTAAAGTTTCGTGAAAAAGTACATGCATGCAAAATAACAGAAAGTTTTAATAACATAAGATTAGTACATAAAAGTAAATTGAAAAGGGGAGCCGGTATACCCAATATAAAAACCATTAGCATAGAAAATGAAATGCTTAATATAGCGATTAAAGATAAACAGGAGTTATCATTTGCTTTTATTCCATATTCTAATTTACGAGAATTTGATTTCGTTAACTCTGTAGGAACTTCCTTTACAATAAGTTATCGAAATACTGATGAAGAGATAATGAAAAAAAGATGTCAAACATTACTTGATGCGGCTATTTGCTCAAATGCAAATATCATTGTTTTTCCGGAATACATCGTATCTAAAAATATGATTATTGAAATTAGATGTATATTAAAGCAGAAAAATATTGAAAAACCGAAAAGCTTAGATAGTCTAATGATGGTAATTGCTGGCTCTACGTGGGATGAAAGTAATAATAATATCTTATATATTATAGATCGATTTGGCGAAGTGGTTGGGGAATATTATAAATACTCTAAATTTGCTAAGTTTTCTAAACCGAATTTTTCGCATGGAGTTTTTGAGCTTTGTGAAAAATTAACAATGCCGGGAAAAAAATGCACTCTTATTAACATTAATGGAGTCGGACATGTTTTGCCAGCCATTTGCCGTGATGTTATTGACGAAGATTATACCAGCTCTTTGGCGGAATTTTTTCACCCTTCGATGGTAATCATTCCCGCGTGGAGTAAGTCAATAGCATCTTTTCATGAAAGAATAAAGTCTTTCGCTAATAGGTTTTACACAAGTTCATTTGTTTGCAATAGTTGTCAAGCTAAGGGAGAATTTTCAAGTTGTGCCTGTATTCCTATAAAACCAAACACGGTAATTGAGGGTAAAATAGTTAGTATTAACGTAAAAGAATGTAAGAAAAATTGTGAAAAAAAGGGATGTATTTTTCTATTGAAAGTGAATTATAATAGAGAATGCATTGAAAGCGGAAATCCGATAGAATGGGAGCAAATTAGGTGTTGATTTTTAGATAAAGCTTTGATACAATATAAAATGACTAAACAGTTTATAAACGGTTTAGAGAAAAGGTGTTAATAAAAATGCTATCTTATATATCAGAATCAATTTTTAACAATCTATTGATGGATAAAGAAATACCAGATGAGGTTATTATTAATCTTATCTCAGAAATTCATTTGCATACAAAAACTAATTCATTTAAGAAAATGCCGGATAGTTTTTATAGGTTAGCTGAGTATATAAGCAATAAAATACAATCAGACTATTTTGGTGAGTATTCTGCACATTTGGGTTTAACATACGGGAAATTATGGTCAATTAATAAGTTTGTTAAAATAGCTGAAAAGGAAGACTTATTAAAATTTTCAATTGATGATGATGCAAAGTTATATCATAAAAGATATCATATTTTTAAAATGATAAAAGAAAAAAGTAATATTGGTGGTATTGCACAAAATGACTTGGCAAAAGTAGCAGATATGTCAGCATCAGCATTTTCACAATTTATTGGTAAATTTGAAAATGGTAAGTATTTTATTTCGCGGCAATTAGGAAGAAATAAATTTTACTACATTACGGATAATGGTAAAATATTGTTAGAAAAAATGGAAAGATTAATAAATGCTGATAGGCAAGAGTCAAAAAAAAGAGTTGCGAAAGATTTTCAGTTATCACCGAAAATTGTCAACGGCATATCCAATAATGAAATTCAAAGCGTTAATGAGCGAGGTTTTGAGACGAATAAAGCAAATCGATTTAAAGGATTAGCCCAAGCTTGCCGTTATGAAAAATATAAAGAATTGAGAGGGAGAAGGAGTGGATAAAGAAGCATTATTATATCAAATAAGAGCAGCGAAAGGTCAGGATGATTGTTTTTCGTTCTGCAGGGTCATGTATCAATACTTATTAAAACAAGTACCGGATGAAAAACCAGAGGTATTGGCGTGGTTTTTCAAAACGGCATTTGATGATTATGGATTTAAAAAAGAAGTTCTTTTATCAGATAAACTAGAAAACCAGCTTAATGATTATTCATTCAAATATGAAAAGCTTATTTGGGGATTAATAAATTATTATTCAGTAAAGGGATATACTGAAAGGGAATATTATAATAGCTTATGGAATAGTATTGAAATACTTTTGCCGAATATCACGGAAGAAGAAAAAGTTTATTGTTTATACAAAATTCTTTGGAATATTCAAACTCCATATTATGCATTACCGGTTAGTATGCAATTATCGAATATACAATTTTCAGAAATTCTTGACGATATTTCTTTAGCTATTAAACATTTAGATTACGCATTTAAGCTTTCGGGTGGGCGAGTGACTAAAACAGGGCTTGCTTCTCATATGGTATATTTATTGGATAAATTAGATACAGTTGAGCAGAAGTCTGTTTTATTAGTTTACTACGAAAACCGTTTGGAGAAACTCTGGAAAAAAGATGAGGAGATTAAAACCGGAAGTTCTTCGCAAATAGATAAAAAACCTAGTGAGCCGATTGGCTTCCTTGACAAAAGTATAACTGCTGTTTGGACAAATAACGACCCATGCAATGATGAAGTGTCTGTTAAGGTCGAAGAGTTGGCATTTTATAAGTACCCGACCATAAATAATGACGAATATTATTTTTTACTAATAAAAAAAGGAGAAGATGTTTTCATTTCAGACCAAGGGAAGACTTACGAGCAGTTGGATAAAATTTTTGTGTTGAAAGAACCAGATGTAATTAAAAATTTGGTTGCTATTTTAAAGCAATATGGAGTGCAAAAGCAAGGGAAAGAGTTTGTTCTTAAAATTGATAATTGGGATGGAAACCTAAATGAAGATGAGAATGAAAGCTTAAGAAAAGGAAAACTATCCTTATTTTCCTGTGTTTCGTTTATGTTGAATATGAAAATATTTTATGAATAAAAGAGAAAAAATAGTATGTAGTTGTTATTTTGGCGAAATTCCATAAATATTTTACCCCCACGAAAGCCCCTGTTTTTTCTTGGCCATTTTTTCCTCATACAAAACCGAGTCAGCACTTAGCATTGCATCATCGAAACACTTATTTGACGAATGCTCAAGAACAACACTGCCGATACTGGCAAGAACCTGATAGGGATGATGATTTTCGCGATTGTATTCGTCAATTTTCGCCCGGATTCTTTGTTCAACAAACTTGACATTTTCTTTTGCTTTTACTGAAGAGAAAACGACAAATTCATCACCGCCGATTCGGCCGACGATGTCCTCACCCCGCAAAACCTGCTTAAGTATCCCGGCAAAAGCGGAGATAGCTTTATCACCTTCTTTATGCCCATAGGCATCATAAAATATAATATATAAAAGTACATATCGCAGTTGGAAAGAAATTTCTTTCCAACTGCGATATGTACTTTTTGTGTTAACTGTGATAGGATTTTTTAGGAGAAAATATAAATGAAAAAAAGCAAAAAAATGAATTATGGCACACAAGATATAATTGACAAAATAGCTCAAATTTTGACAGAAAAATTAAATATAAATTCATTACCGACGATACATATCCGGATAAATTTAGAAAAGTTATTATCGACAACATAAGTTTAGCTATCCGCAAGAAAAAAGAAATAATATGTATATTAGAATTAAAGGAAGAAGAATTAATATCGCTCAAAGAAGAGAGCAAAGATAATAATATTGAATTTTATTACTCTCCAGAACATATTGAAAAATTTAAAATTCCCGAAATGATTAAAAAAATTTATACCCCAAGTAAGCCAATCATTTTTGTCGGGGAAATGACAGAGGGATTAGATGCTTTTGAGATTGTGTTAGGTATGACTGATTTTTTTAGGAAAGAGGGATATAAAACAGTTACATTAACAGAGAAACCATATCATAGCTTATTAAATATAAATTCTATACCTGATTTTATACGGCATCATGATATGGATGAAAATAACAAAGTTTATGCCTTTAATCAATTGGTAAAACAACTTGAGGAAAAGGAAAATCCAAATATCATTATTGTTCAGCTCCCTGGGGCCCTTATGAGATTTAACGATAAATTGACGGCCGGTTTTGGTATCATTCCCTATTTGATAAGCTTGGCCGTTCAGGCAGAATGTATGGTGGTAAGTACTTTCTATGATACAATGAACCCGGCTTTTTATGAAACATTGAGTGAAAGGTTTGAGCATCAACTTGGAGTTGGTATCAATGCATTATGTATTTCTAATGTTTTTATTGATGTACCGGACTCTATGGAGAACAATAGTTTTTCATATTTACGTGTAGAACAGGAAAAAGTGGATAAAGAGGTATTTGAACTCAATCAGAATAGTGAAATACCGAATTTGAAGATATGTGTAAACGTATAATTATGCTATTGAAATAAATTTGATTAATGATAGCAGTTTACTCAACAATATTAAAATCAAAGCTAAGAAAGGAGTAAGATGATGAGAAGTTTTAATAAAAAAGCAAACCGAAAAATGCGCTCTATTCAAGCATTTTCTTGTTCATGTGGTGCTGCTTGTAGAATAATGTGTAATTGTTATCCCCCCTGTAATACATCTCCGCAGGTAAGTTCATCAGCAGGCGGGTCGCATAATCAACAAGTGACTAATAGTACTCAGGGTTCAGTTTCAACGTTTCCGTTTTAATAATTAAATAGTGTAAGTCAAAACATAAAATTGAGAAATGAAATCATATTGTTGGGTTGACAAAGTAAGGCTACCATGGTACTTGTTAATAATAAATCATGGTAGCTTACTTTTTCATTTATAGGCCATATAAATTATTAGGATTTGAAGGGGTTGCAATGAAATCAATAAAACAAAATCTAATTAGAAAAGTAAAAAAATATAGTTTATTCATTCTGATTATATTCCTACTCACTGGTATCATAGCTTGCGGCAGTAAGCAAACGGGCGCAGTTACTGCCAAATCATTTATTGCAGAACATTTTTTTATTGAAAATATTCAGTACATTCATTCGGCGGTATCGCATGGCAATATTGTTTACTTCTCCGGATTTGAAGGTTCTGCCGATTTCGAGGAAGGTTATGCGATAGCTGATAGTGATGTGATTCAATATCTTTATTTTATTGATCTGGATTTAGAAGAACCAAAAGCAATGAGAATACCTTTTCCTCTTAAATCAAATTCATTTATTAGTAGTATTTCAATCAGCCCTGACGATATTATTAACCTTGCTATTTTAAATTACGTGGGTGATTATGAAAATGGAATGAAACCAGAAATCATTGTCAAGCAAATTAATCGTGACGGAACGGAGATTTCCAGTACTGTACTTTTTAATGATATTCATGACACATATATTTTTCCACAAGACTTAATCATTGATGACAAAGGTCGAATTTATTTGATTAACATTAATGTAATTTATATTTGGAATCAAAGTGGTAGTCTCATTAGTAAGATACCAATAGATGGAAATAATCTTAAAATGGCACGAAACCGCACTTATGAAGAAAATTATGTAGTTTGGAATAATGATGCCGGCGAAGCAAAAATGGCAGTAATCAATTCTGATTCAGGCACTCTTGGGCAAAATTTTAATATAAGTACAGCTAATTATACAAGAATTGTCCCCGGTATATATAGTGATTTACTTTTCTCGTCAGTAAATGGTGTTTATACTTATGATGTTAATAAACGTAGCTTTGAAAAAGTTTTTGAATGGGGCAACATTGGTATGAAAACTGATTTTGGGGGTATGCTTCTTCCGCTTTACGATGGCCGGATTGGGTGGCTTGAGAATAAACATCCGGAGGGTGGCGTAGATTTCCGGATTGTCCGGCCGCTTCGGGAAGGTGAAGAATTAGCCGAGAAAGAAACACTTGTAATTGGTGGAGTACTTATTTTTATTGATGATGCCTTACGTACAGCAATAATTGAATTTAATCATTCTCATCCGAAATATTGGATTGAAATTAAAGAATATGCTACTGAAGATAGTAGTGATGATGAATTTAATGAAGGAGTAACCCGGCTTAATCTTGATATCGTGAACGGAAAGGGTCCGGATATAATTGTTTTACCGCCTAGGATTTCAATGGAGCTTTATGCCAGAAAGGGTGTCCTTGCTGACCTTTATCCTTTTATTAACGAAGATAAAAATATGAAGCGAGCTGATTTTCAAGAAAATATCATTAAAGCGCACGAATTGGATGGCAGACTTTTAGGAATGCCGATTTTTTATCAGATTCATACTCTAGTCGCGGCAGAGTCTGAAATTGGTGACATTAAAGGATGGAATCTTGATGAAATGATCGAATATGTGAACAGCCGATTACCGGATAGCAAGGTTTTTGCTGATTATAGCAAATCAGGTGTATTATCATTATGTTTGCGGGCTAACGGTGAAGCGTTGGTTGACTGGAATAATGTAGATAATGGTTTTCAACGGGATTTATATTTGAAGATGCTTTATTTTGCCAACCAGTTTACACCGGATCATCTTTATGTTTATGATGATAATATTGCCGGACGGATTCAGGATGATAAGCAAGTCCAGCTTTGGTCAAAGGTATTAATCGGTTATTATTATCATCAGAATTTGTCAGAGATTTTTGGGGAGCTGGTGGTTTATCCCGGTTTTCCTTCGGAAAACGGAAACGGCAATCTGATTAATTCATATTCAGTTATTTCAATTAACCAAAATAGTGAGCATAAGAATGCGGCTTGGGAATTTATTAGCAGTATGCTGACAGAGGAATTTCAAACAAGAAACTTTACCACTTCATTGATATCTTTTCCGATTCTAAAAAGCGCTCATGAAGCAAAAATCAAAGAAGCGATGAGAGGTTTTTATGATTGGGCAGAAAATTCTCATGTCGCTGGCGCCACCGAAAGTGATATCCAGACTGTCACAGATTTAATCAATAGTGCTGAAAAAATACGTGTTTATGACGAACATATACTTAATATTGCCATGGAAGAAGCCGGCTATTTCTTCAGTGGAATTAAAACTGCTGAGGAAGTTGCTGATATTGCGGAAAATAGAATTGCAATTTATGTTAGCGAAATGAATTAAAGGATACCGGAGCTAATTTTACCCCCGCGAAAGCCCCTGTTTTTTCTTGGCCATTTTTTCCTCATACAAAACCGAGTCAGCACTTAGCATTGCATCATCGAAACACTTATTTGACGAATGCTCAAGAACGACACTGCCGATACTGGCAAGAACCTGGTAGGGATGATGATTTTCGCGATTGTATTCGTCAATTTTTGTCCGGATTCTTTGCTCAACAAACTTGACATTTTCTTTTGCTTTTACTGATGAGAAAACGACAAATTCATCACCGCCGATTCGGCCGACGATGTCCTCACCCCGCAAAACTTGCTTAAGTATCCCGGCAAAAGCGGAGATAGCTTTATCACCTTCTTTATGCCCATAAGTATCATTAATCGCTTTAAGCCCGTCCATATCCATAAACATAACTACCGGAATTAAATCGGCATCCCGTTTTAAATGCGGAATCCGTGAATAAACGAAATGAAAGAAACCGCGCCGGTTCAATAACCCTGTCAATTCATCAGTAATTGATAATATCTGGATTTTGGATAAAAGTTCCGCCCCTTTTATCGCGGTTGAGATATTTATTCGCAAGGTTTCATATACTCCGACAGCGATTTCAGGTTTGTAAGGAATAAGCAAAACACCTAACTCGTCTTCTTTAAAAAATAACGGGACGAAGAACAAATCGCGCCGTTCGCTTTCGAAATCAAAATTTGCAATTGATGAATAATCGGCAAGTGTAATCGGGTCGAAATTGTTATTTTTTATATTAAATAATTTGTCCCCGTCAAAACCAATCAGCGTATCAATTGTCCGGTCGGCATCCGGATTGTCACTTTTGATAGGGGTTTGATATAAACCGATGATAGCAGTATTTAATGAAAATTCCGGAAGTGAATTTCGAAGCTCGGCGGCTAGAAAATCAATCCCGAAACTTGAGACAATATTACTGCAAACCCTTCTTAAGTTCATTCGCTCGTCATTTTCGGTAAATTCCCGGATTTTTACTTCTTTGAACCTGAAACCATGCACGATGGTGGTGGCAAAAATTAGGGTTGACAAAATTGTATGGGCGCAGTCAACCTCATTATGATGAAGTTCGACCCCCAAAGTAAGAATATTCAAGGCGTTACTCCAAATCAAAAATTCATTGGAACAACGATTGTAATCGATTAATAATTCATTAATTACAGATAAAAAATCATCTTTTGAAAAAGGCTTTTTTGTAATTGTATCGACTAATATTTCTACCCATTTATTGATTTGGGCTTCCGGAATATGACTCCTGAATAAAGTAATAAAACGATGTGAAATATATGTACTTAGTGAATCGGCGGAGATTTCTTCGCTTTCAAATCCCGGTTTGATTTTTAAAGATTCTTTTTCGAGACAACCGCATGATTGGCGGGGGATATAAACCGGTGCGACATAAGTAATTTCGGTGACAGGCTTGTCATTTATCAGATTCAAAAGTATTTCACTGCTGACCCGCCCAATCTCGTTGAAATCTTGTTTTGCGGTACTAATAGATGGAATAAATGCCGCGGCCATCCTGTCATCATCGAATCCGGTAACGGCTATATCGGCAGGTACCAGGATATTGTTATCGCTTAATTCCCGCAAAATACCAACCGCAGTTTCATCATCACTTGCGGCAATCGCATCAACACAAAGTTCCGGTTTTGAAAGTAATGTTTGTACTGCTTCATGACCGCATTCCTGCGTGAAATTTCCGGGCAGGACATATCTCTCATCATAGCTAAGCCCGTTTGCTTCTAGTGCCTTTTTGTACCCAAGCAGGCGGTCTTCAGCTTCCGGATGTCCGTCAGGCCCCTTAACAAAAGCTATTTTTTTCTTGCCGTGAACCTTAATTAAATGCTCGACAGCACTATATACTCCGGCGATATTGTCAATCAAAACGGAAGGGGCATCAGGCATCACATATGAAACAGAAACCAGCGGGAGATGCTTGGGGAGCCGGGCAGCATATTTTTCAAAAATTTCAACGCCGATATTTTGGGCAATAAAGCCGGAAAACATGATGACACCGTTTAATGAGGTATTATTGCGGATGGTTTCAAAACAAGTATCAAAATGTGAGGAATAATCTTCGTCATTTGTTTGATATGACCCTAAATATGCCGTAAGGTGGATATCGTTTTCCCCGGCAAATTCGGCGATGCCCCGCCAAATCTCATATTGTAGTGTATTGTCAAACGTTGAGAAAATGACACCTAAGTGAAGTCGTTTTTTACCCATAAATCACCCCGTTTTTTCTAAATTATTGACCAACTTTACCCATTCTAATTATAGCACACCCCTTAGTTTTGTCAAACAATTTAAGGTTCTAATAGAATCTGAAAATATTGGAAAGTGATAAAAAAATGTTGCAATATTCATAATTATGAGGTATAATAAAAACAACCTGAGGTGCCCGATAATTCTTGTTATTTTGAACCTACATTATCTTTAAACGGGATTCCTACATTGTCACGCCGATGTCAGGCCACCATTGAGAGTTCAGCAATGAATTTTCTCATACGCAGTGGAAGGCAGAAACGGGTCTGCGGTTACCCACCTAGCATTGCTAGGAGTCAAAATGCAGGAACCGGCATTTCGGGGCAACACAGTCGTCTGACGGCGACTCTTTAAAAAGCGAGCTTTGCTCGCTTTTTATTTTATTTAATAGGAAATTCCTCCGGAATTTCTATTAAATAAAAAGCCTCCGGCGGATGCGCACTCGCGCGAATTGTATTATGTTGCTACGCAATCGCGCTCGGCGCGAGGGTTTGCCAAGGCAAACCCTTTCTTAATTTATAAGAACCCCCTTTTCATGGTATACTGGTAATAAGTAGACAAGTCTATTAATATATTAAATAAATAAGATAAAAATATTTCGCCGGCACCTTAGGCTGCCTTTTTCCAAGAAAAATGTGAATTAGAATCAGTTAGGCCGCAGAGACGAATAGATATATCTTAATTACGGGGTATAATAAATCGAACAAACCTGGAGACCTAATGGGCAAAAATCTTAGCATGTTAATCAAAATAGTTGTAATCATCTTAATTTTCTTATTTTTATGGCTGATTTTCCGCCAGGATAATGGGATAGATGAGATTGTTGATGAAATAATCGAAGACATTCGGATTCCGGCGCCCCAAGGTGAATACAGCCGGGTTGAAGACGTTCTTATTCTGGCAACGGCCCTGAACAATGAAATCAATGAAAATGACCCGATTTTTTACCGCCTGACCGATATGTATAAAACGGATATTGATGCCCGGCTCACTTATGAAGATTTCTTGAAGCTTATCGTTGCAATAGATATTATTCCCGAAAATGAACAATTTGCCGAAAGATATCAGCCGGAGCATTATTTTTTGCTATCCGACTGGCGGACCACCGCAAATGAGATTATTGAAATATATAATCAAACAGCCGAAACTGATTATATTGAAGAAATAACTATCTCAATTTTGGGGGTTGGTGAAGATGTCAGTGATTATGAGGGTAATAAATTATCGGTCAATCAATTACTTAGTTCTGAAATGAAAATATTTGATTTTGGGTCTTCACTATTTAGGGCGTATCAATATCAGACGGTCAAAGCCCTGCGCAAAGCGAATGAACTTCTTGTATTGACTGATATAGTCAATGAAAATATGATTATCAACAATGTTTTTTTCCTTGGTGAAGATGAGAATAGGATTGGTTATTTTTACCGTGATTTTGAAATTTACTATATACGTGAAAATACGCTGGCTGATATAGCAGAAAATCTGCTTGATGAGTTATTGGATAACTTTGCCCCGCTGGAAATTATCAAAGAACAATTAGCCGACCTTACTTTTGAGAATGGCCGTCTTAGGGAAATAAATTTCAAAAATGAAGTCGTCAGCGGCAAACTTTTAGCCGTCGATGACCAGACGATTACGATTGAAGGTTATGGTGTTTTTAATATCACTTCTGATTTGCAGGTTTACCGCTTATATGACCGGATGAGAAGCATGGCACCGCAGGAGCTTCTGATTGGTTATGATTTCACTGATTTTGTCCTTGAAAACGGGGAAATCTGCGGGGCGCTGATGGTACGGAAAGAAGCAATGGAATATATCCGGGTCGCCCTTAGAACCGACCGGTTTGCCAGTCTTTATCATTCTGATTTGAAGCTTAGTGCCGATGTTGATTTTACTGTTACCCATGGGCCGTATGATGAGCGGAAAACAACCGGATTTGAAGCAGGCGAGCTTCTTTTGCTTGATATCAATAATGAGATGTTTAATGATGGAAGTATTATTATTAACCCAAGAACCGGGACGGGGCGGATAACTTTGCATTCTTTAAACCGCAGTCAGGGAACTCCGGTTTATCGTGGCAGTATGGAGATAAAAAAGACCAAAGACGGTTTGGTTATCATCAATGAAGTATTGCTTGAAGAGTACCTTTATTCGGTTGTACCGAGCGAAATGCCCGCCTCATATCCTTTGGAAGCCCTCAAAGCACAGGCAATTTGTGCCCGGACTTACGCTTACCGTTTTCTGTACCGGTCGGGGCTTTCGGCTCTTGGTGCCCATGTTGACGATAGTGTTGGTTATCAAGTGTACAACAATATCGCCGAGCATATGAATACGACTAAAGCAGTTAAAGAAACTACCGGCTTAAAACTTTTTTATGAAAATAGTCCGGCCGGGACTTATTATTATTCGACATCCAGTGGTAATGCGACTATTCCGGCGATATGGAAAAGTACAAGTCCTCCTTATACACCGTATTTACAAGCAGCGATAATCGGCGACGACCGCCATTTGCTTGCGGCCGGTTCAGAGCGTGCTTTAGACCCGAATTTGTTAGTTGATGAAGAAATATTTGCAGAATTTATCACCGGAATCAGGGAAACAGATTATGAAAAAGATGAAGCATGGTACCGCTGGGAATTTGAGGTAACGAAAATAAAAAATGATAAAATTGCTGAAAATATAAAAAGACGGCATTCACAAAATCAACGATTGGTTCTGACCCTTGAAAAAGGTGAGTTTATTAGTAAAGCAATCGGTGATGTTGGCGAGGTGACAAATATTTATAGCGCCAAACGTTTACCCGGCGGGGTTATGGATGAACTAATTATCGAAACAACGAAAAATACTTACAAAATCATTGCTGAAAATACGATTCGTTATGTATTAAATGACACTGATTATAAAGTTAAGCGCCATGACGGAAGTGAAATCAGTACCCCAAATCTTCTTCCAAGTGCTTTCATGATTATCGAACCGGCGATTAAAGATGGCCTTGTTACCGGGTACAAAATAAACGGCGGCGGTTTTGGCCACGGGGTCGGGATGTCGCAAAACGGGGCGCGGGCGCTAGGTAATCTAGGTTACACTTTTGATGAAATCCTGGCGGTCTTTTATATTGGCTGTGAAGTACGAGTATAAAGAGGTTAAAATGCTGAAAAAAACTTATTTATTAATCAAAGATTTCATGACTAGATTAGAGGATAAAAACATCACAACAAATTCGGCGGCGACTACTTTTTATTTATTCCTTTCGCTCATTCCGATGTTGATTTTGTTATGCGCAATCCTACCCTATACCCCTTTGACAGAGGGTGATTTGATGATTGCTTTGACCGATATTACCCCCGAAGCGACCCACCCTTTGATTATTAGTATCATTAGAGATGTGTATAACTCGTCGGCCGGGGTTATTTCATTTGCCGCAATTGTGACCGCCTGGTCGGCCAGCAGGGGAGTCCTTGCCTTAATGCGCGGCCTTAATGTTGTGAATGGCGTTAATGAAAACCGGCCGCTTTTTGTCCTGCGCATAATGGCTACTGTTTATACGGTAATTATTTTGACAGTCTTAGTCCTTTCGCTGATTATGATGGTTTTTGGCAATACGCTTATTAATGTATTATTATATCAGGCACCTTCTTTGGGCCCCGCGATTAGATTTATTTTGAATGGCCGTTTCTTAATTGTTTTTGCCCTGCTATCCCTTGCTTTGGCTTTGATTTACGCTTACATTCCCGGTGTCCGGACCAAGTTGTGGATGCAGCTCCCCGGGGCGGCGATTGCCGCCTGGGCCTTTAGCTTGCTAAGTTTTGGCTTTTCGATTTATGTTGATTATTTTAACGCCTTTAATATTTATGGCAGCCTGACAACAATCGTAATGATTCTAATGTGGTTATTTTTTGGTATTTATGTGATTTTGCTTGGTGCCTATATCAATAAATATTTCCGCCCGCTTTATCTTTATCTTGCGGAACAGCGAAAAGAGAAGAAGTTGAAAAAAGACATGAAATGACATAAACCAACAAAAGAAATTTAAAATGTTTCAAATATCTTATTGACATGGTACCTGATGTATGTTAATTTTATTTTATAAAAAGAATCTGATGAGGGGATTTTTACATTAACCTGTCATTAGTGAAAATCCCCTTGAATCAGTTCGAGGGGTTTTTATTATGATGTTTGATGATGTGACTTCTTCTGCTTTATTTTTTTGGTGGCTTGGATTTACATTAAGCATGAGAAGGATTTTCATAATTTAGTATTGATGTAATTCATGAAACATAGTTGATTCAAAGTAAAAAGGAAGGAGGTTGGAATGAATTTTGATAGTCAAATGCCTAATGACAATTTTGATGGCAGTATGGGATTTGAAGCTGCCTGCTTTTGCGGCAATAGTTGTTTACTAGGTTGTGCATTTTCCTGTACCGGCCCATGTTCGGGTTCTTGTTCTCTTCTTTGCGGAGGATGTGGAAATGCTTGCAAATCATATGGAATGTGTAATAACTTTAGCGGATAATTAACTTGTTTATTTTTAGTAACTTAAAAGGCCACCAAGATTGCCGGCTGGCGGGGGCAGAGATTTTCGCCCCCCCCTGGCAAGTAATTTGAACAATCGACATAAGATATAAAAGGAGATGCTTAAATTATGAAAGAGCAATATCTGATGGGTAAAAATATAGGTTTATCCTGGCGGTTGGAAGAGGTGCAGCAATTTACCTTTGTTGTTACCCAGGAATGCAATCTGGCATGTAAGTACTGTTATATGCACGGGAAAAATACCGAAAGTATTATGACTTTCGAAACAGCAAAAGCGGCGGTTGATTATTTTATTGATGATGCTAATAATAATTTTGATACATCATATGTCATCATTGAGTTTATTGGCGGGGAACCCCTGCTGGAAATAGACTTAATTGACCAGGTTGTGGATTATTTTAAACTAAGAATGTATCAAAAGAAATCAAAATGGTTTGGGCGGTATCGGATATCAATCGGTTCAAACGGCGTTTTGTATGATGACGAAAGGGTACAAAAATTCATACAAAAGAATTATAAAATGCTCTCAATTGGAATTACAATTGATGGAATTAAAGAAAAACATGACCTGAACCGTATTTTTCCTGATAATTCGGGTTCTTATGATATTGTCCGGAAAAATATAGAATTATTATTGAAAAAATTTCCGGAGTCTGTAACTAAGGTAACAATAAGCCATGAGGATATTCCCTACATAAAAGAAAGCATTATCCATCTATGGGAGCTTGGTTTAAATGAGATACCGGCAAATGTAGTTTTTGAAGACGTCTGGAAAGAAGGGGATGCAGAGCTTTTTGAAAAACAATTGGTTGAACTTGCAGATTATATCGTAGATAATTGCCTGTGGAACAAATTCAATTGTAGCCTTTTCCAAGAAAACATCGGATTCCATTACAAAGAAAAGGATACAATGCTTTCTGTTTGCGGAACTGGAAAAATGATTTCCGTAGATGCAAAAGGTGATATATATTCTTGCATCCGCTTTATGGATTATTCTTTGGTAAATAAAAAAGCAATTCGTTACGGCAATATTCGGGAGGGGATAGACAAGGATAAAATTAGGCCGTTTAATGCTTTAAGTATTAAGTATTTAAGCCCTCAAAAATGTCTTGACTGTATGATTAATTCTGAATGTAGCTATTGCGCGGGTTATAATTATGATGCAAGTGAAAAAGATACTTTATTTGACAGAGAAGTTTCAATTTGTGAAATGCATAAAGCAAGGGTAAGGGCTAACCGGTATTATTGGGCACGCTTATATAATGAACACGGTATTCGCAGAATGGGTTATCGTAAACCGGAAAAATTTATGTTTTTTTTGCTGTCGGTTGACAGTATAAGTTTTTGTAATTATGAAAATAAAGAAAATAAAGAAAAAATGACCCCTGAACTTTTGATAAAAGGGTTAGATTATTCATATCAAAATTTCTATTTTCCGGTTTTTATCCATTCAAAAGAGTCCGAAGCCCTTATAAATGAGTGGTGTATAAATAATGAATTGCTTAAAAATGCCCTTAACAAGCATATTATCAGGCACATTATGCCATTCACTAACCAAACAAAATATAAGCGCGAAGATATTATTTATGTATTTGACGGGGACAATTTTGTGTTTGACAAAGACAATTTTTCTAACAAATACAATACAGCAATTTTGAAGATATCGAATAAGTCAGTTAATAAACTTGCAAGCCAAACAGAAATTTTATTAAACCATTTCCATCGGATAAACATAAATCTTTTCTTGCCGGATAAGATATTTGATTTAGAAGAGTATGACAGGCAACTTAAAATAATCGCCGGAATCATTAGTCGTTTTGCGGGTAATGAGCAGTTAAAAGAAGTAAATAAACTTACTGACCGAATATACTTAGAAGAAATGAATAATTGTTTCGCCGGTGAAAAAAATATTACATTTGGAACAGATGGGAAATTATACCTTTGCCCTGCTTTCTATTATGCAAATAATAGTGCGGGAGACTTGACTGATGCGCCCAACGAATACCTTATCGGGCAAACATTATTTAAAAATGCCCCTTTGTGCGGCACTTGTGATGCATATCAATGTAACCGATGCGTATTCTTAAATAAAATGTGGACGGGCGAATATAATGTCCCTTCAAAAATACAATGCGAAATAGCACACATTGAAAGGGAAAATTGCCGTTTACTTTTATTAAGCCTTAAAGAGGGGCACAATCACATATATGAGGCAAAAATATCACAGTTAGATTATTTGGACCCAATGGAAAAACTGCTTAATTTTCAAGCTTTACCATGTTCATTATAATTTTTATGACAAAAATATTAATTAATAGGCAAATATGCCGGAGGAGGTATTCATGAATTGCGAAGTACTTTGTACGTTACCATTAGAAGAAGTGCGTAAGTTTCAGGATTTAAGTTGGATGAAAAGCGCTATTGAAGATTTAGCCATTGTAGTTGCGGAACAAAATCATATCTTACTTGAAGATAGCAGATTGTATCAACGCCTGATAAATGATAATAAAGAATACTCAATAAAAATCAATGAATTTTGGGATATTTATTTGGAAAAATTTAAGGATGTTCTAGGTAAAGATGAGCGCCTTGTAATTAACTATAAGACATTGGAATTATTTAAAATTACTAACAATATCGATTGTTGTCAATTATCACATGCTGACTTGCATAAATTAAAGGAGGAAGAATTATGAAACGGGCTACTATAATTAAATTAGTGATTGTATTTATGATATTCGTTGGTGTTTGCATTGACTTAAAGCGAGTGAATCTTGGTGCGTTTATAGATATTCCATCATTACTCATAATGATAATTATATCTTTAATAATTAGCTTAATATGGATAATTGTTAAGCCAGGCATGAAAAACAAAAAAAGGCAAGTATTTAACAACTGTTTTGTTATTGGCGGGATATCGGCAGGTATTATTAATATTGGCTTTATAATTAAACAGACTACTTCATTGCCGTCTATCATATTTTTCATCTTGATTCCCGTTTTTTATGGCATATTATTTAGTCTTAGTGTACAGTTAATATCAAAGCGCAAGACTAAAAAGCTGGAGGGCTAAAAGGTGTTAAAGATAACAAAATTATCAAAGGCCATTAAAAATGAGGGCACTGAAATAAATATTCTGCAAGATATCAGCTTTTCATTAAATACTCGTGAAATCCTTTGTATCATGGGGCCGAGCGGCTGCGGGAAAAGTACTCTGCTTGGAATTTTAGGTGGTTTGGATAGCCCGACACGTGGAAAAGTTTTTTTGGATAATAAGGATATGTATGAACTTTCTAATGCTGATTTGAATACTTTTCGAAACCAAAATATCGGAATGGTTTTTCAAAATCACAATTTAGTTAAAGAGTTAACATGTTATGAAAATATTTGTCTCCCGCTGATTTTTTCTAAAAAAACAAACAAAAATGATATTGTAAAAAAAGCAGAAAAAATTATTAATGCCTTGGGACTTAATGAAAAAAAGCATCGCTACCCTTATCAACTATCAGGCGGGGAACAACAAAGGACATCGGTTGCGCGTGCGCTTATCAGAAACCCGCGTTTACTTTTAGCCGATGAACCGACAGGTAATTTAGACCAGAAAAATGCAAAAAATATGATGGAGATATTACATAATATCGTCAAAAAATTTGATACGTCAGTCGTATTGGTGACTCACGATGCAGAAACTGCCGGTAAATGTCATCGTACTATAAATCTTTTAGATGGTAGAATTATATGAAAAATTTATTAGCCTTGTTTAAATTAAGATGCCGGTTGCAAACAAGCGAACGGATTGGCAATGCTGTGTCTGTTTTTTTATTTACAATGTCGGTTTCGCTCATGACCGTTTTTTTTCTAACCAGAATATATGCCCCTGATTTTATTATCAGCCAGGTTGGCCAAAGGGATATGACGGTATATAGAAAAAACAATGCGGATGTTAACGATAATATAATCAGTGATATAGAAACCTTAGAACAAGCCGGATATAAAGTTGATTTAGAATGGTTCCTTCCGATTGAAAATCTTGCGCAAAATGAAACCGGTATTTTTATTTTACGGTTAGTTGATGAACCTTCTTTAGTTGATGAAATTTTATTAAGTATGCAGGCCGCCCACAAATTGAAAGCAAAAGCCGGTGATTTGGTTTTTGTTGATGTTATAGGAAGAGAAATGCAAGTTTCCGGGGTTGAACCGCCGGTGACAAATCTAAGTGAAGCAATCCTATATGGCTACATAACCTTGGACTTGCGGCATGCCCCTGCTATTTCGTCTTATTTTGGAATACCGGATATATTGGCTGATATGTATAAGGGAATCGGTATAACAGCTTCCGACATGGATATGAACACTGAAATTTTATCTGATTTCACACAATCGGCATTATATAATGGCTACCTTGTTATAACCCAGGCAGATGAGAGTATTATCGTCAGGGAAACCCTTGAAATGACGGAAAATATGCTGCATTTTCTGGCAACTTTCTGTATGGTCATTACGATGTTAGGCATATTGGGGTTGCTGCACTTGAAAGAAGCTAAATTGACAGAAAAAAATACTATCTTGCGCGTTTATGGAATGACTCCGCAACATGCGTATTTATTCGCATTTTTTGATGCGGCAATTAATACTTTTATATCAGGTGTTATCGGGACAATTGGCGGTTTTGTCTTGTTTATAATTACGGCTAATATTTTAATGGGAATTGATATTACAATTATTTCGGCTTTGTTAGCTTATGGTATAGTTGTATTTATCAAAAATGCCCTGCTTTGTTTTTCGTTGCTATTTTCTTGCAATGTTTGGTTATATAACCGTATCTTCCATATGGATATCATGAGTGTTTTTCAAAAACGCCCCGGTTTGCTTAAGAAATATAAGAGGGCGGAATGGATTGCCGGCGGTTGGTTGGCTTTCGCCGGATTATCATCTTTATTTATGAGAGATTTACAAGTTATAACATATTTATTTTATGCAATAATTATCGTAGTACTGCTTTATTTTATTTTCGTAGTTGGATTTTGGGTTATGCGCAGATTTAAGTTTCGAATAAATAATATTTTTAATTTGTCATATATGCTATTAGCGCGGCGTAAGCGGTTTACTGCTATGGTTGGGACTGCGCTAGTAGTATTAGCGGCAATGGTAATAATTTTTTATAATGTTTTCATTGGTGTAGATAATTTTTTGGATAATCTTTGGATTCGTTTAAACGGATATAATACAGTTGTGGTGATAACACCTGAACAGGAAAAGGATTTTTGGGCTGACTTAAAAGATAAAGATATTCCCTTTTATGTTACTTATGTAAAAGATATGGAATTTTCCGACCCTGATATCAGCAGAATTTATAACCTGGCGGCAATTCGTGACGAACAAAATATTGTCCCTCATTTGATACCTGCGCCGGGCAATTTTTTTGCGAATGGATATTTTTTAGCCCTCGAATTGAATATTAGATATGCGGAAGAACAGACTTTTAACGGGACAATAACTCATAATTTTTTTGATGAAAGCCCAATATCTTTAAATTTAACGGGGGAAGTAGGTACTCTTTTTGATAACCCCGGCTCCTATACCGTCGCCGTAAACTACGACGATATCGCCGATAAGATAGATGATACATTCAGAAGGTGTATTCTCATGGGTTTGCCGCTTGATTCAGTCGAAATCGTAGAGGAGATTGCAAAGAATTACGGGGCATATATATATACATCAAATGAAATTATTAAAACTTACCGGGATTCACTTTATAATTTCATTCTCTATATCTACTTGACTTGTATCTTGCTTGCCAGCGCCTCTGTTGCTTTTCTGTTTGCCTTATGCTGTACAGTAGTTTTTTCCCGTAAGCGGGAGCTGATACTTTATAAAGTAATAGGTGCTTCCGGAAAGGATACCGACATTATTCTTCTCTTTGAAAATGCCTTGATAGCACTAATCGCGGCGATTATGATTTTATTGTTAAACTATGGCCTTTTTAATTTGTACAGTGGCTTTTTTGTCAATGTGGTTGCTTATTCCTTGCCAATGGTGATTGTTTTTGGTATATTGCTAGGTTCATTATCTATAATTAGCCTAATTACGTTTATATCTTCAAAAATCATCAGGCTAGAAAGTATTGTAAGTCTTTTAAGGGTTGACTAGATATTTTTGGAGTTACTAATGAGAGATATATCAATATTCACCAGATTATATAAGCTTTATTTCAGTAAATATTTACGCAGTCTTATTTTTTTGACGTTGCTTGTAGTTCTTTTCGTTGCGTTAGGCAGTATTAACCCTTATTTATTTGGGGTTTTAATTGATACGATGATTAATCAAGATTTTCAGGCTTTCCATACCGCCCTTATTTTATATGTGTCTCTTAACTTGATTGTTTCTTCAATCGGGATTGTAAAAGAGCGGATAACTTCCATTTTTTCATATAAAGTAAGCTCCCAAATAAAAGAACGGCTTTTCAAGAAAGTAATATATCTAAAGTGTGTGTCAAGAGAGAAATATTCAACCGGCGAACTAATGCAGCGGATTCAAGGTGACAGTGACGGCGTTGTTAGATTTTACATTGATGCCCTGACAAATATCTTATCAGTTATATTTAATCTTGCAATTTCCATTTATTTTATTTTAAGCATTTCGCCGGTAAATGCTGTGCTTTCACTCTTAAATATTCCTTTGATTTTCATATTAAACAAGGTTTTTAAGAAAGGGATTGCCAGAGTAGTTAAAGCACAGAACATACACAATGACCAAAGAATGTCTTTTTTACACGAAAGCGTAGAAAATTACCAGCATGTTAAAGTTTTTTGCTTAGAGGATGAAAAAATTAATAATCATCAGGTTAATATTCTTGATGGTTTGGACATTCTAAGAAAAAATTTAAATATTTCTAACGCAATGGGAATAATAAAAAACTTTATTAATGCAGTTATAAATTATGGCTTGTTTTATATCTTTGCATTTCTAATCCATAGAGGCAGCCTAACAATAGGGCAAATGGTGTCTTATAATGTGTATGTAACAAGATTGTATGATGCAATATCTAAGATTTCTTCACTTAACTTGGATTCAATAAGTGTAAGAATGAGCCTGGAGCGGATTGAGCAAATTGAGAACGAATTAAATGAACTGGTTTCTGAAAATGAAACGTTAGACTTTTCAGATATGCCCGAAATTAAATTTATATCACATCTTTGTTTCAATAAAGTTCATTTTGCTTATAATGTTACGGAACCAGTTTTAAAGGGGATTTCACTTGAAATTGATAAGAATGGGTTTTATTCTATTGTCGGTAAAAACGGCAGCGGTAAAAGTACGCTGTTCAGGCTGATTGCAAAGTTTTATGATGTTGAAAATGATTATATTTATATTAACGGAATAGATATAAATAAATTATCTATCGATTATATACGCAGAGAGATAATCTATGTTTCGAAAGATGTGTATATCGTAAACGGCAGCATAAAAGATAATCTTATGGTGAGTAATTCTGCCGCAACGTTTAATGAGTTAGAGGAATGTTGTAAAAAAGTAGGCTTATATGAGGACATCCTTTCTTTTGAGAATGGTTTTGAAACTCTGCTTGGCGTGAATGGGAATCAATTATCCAGCGGTCAAAAGCAAAAATTGAATTTTGCCCGCGCTTTACTAAAAAAAGGCTCGATTTTTATACTTGATGAGGCAACTTCTGATTTAGACGGCCTTGCTGAACAAGATTTCATTTATATAATTAAAAAGCTGTCATCAAACTATATTGTTATACTCATTACGCACAAAATATCATCAGTAATTCACAGTGACGAAATTTTTGTTATTGATGACGGTATAATTAAAGAAAGTGGTAATCATCATTCATTAATGCACAGAAATGGTTTATATCGGGATATGTTTTATGGCATAGATTCATAAACGCCTTCGTACTTGACAAAAAAACCTCATCTTGATAAGATAAAAAAAGCGCCTAAAGGCAGCTTTGGCAAGAATACTTCGTATTCTTGTAGAAAGGTTTACGTAAAATTGCGTAAAGTTGCGAGGTATATATATAATTATGAAAGAAAATTTCACAGTAATCCTAACGGCGATTCGCGAGGATAATGAAACACGTATCCAGGCCGCGGTAAATGTCGAGGAACTTAAGGTACTTAAAGCCGTCCTACTTGGAAGAAACGGGAAACTTGCCGAAGTCATGAAAGAGATTCCCCAGCTTTCCGGCGAAATGCGGGCAGAAATAGGGCGGGCTGCCAATGAACTAAAAACTCATTTCAGCAACTTAATTGATTTGCGCTCGGAAGAACTTACGCTTAAAGCAGCCGAGGTCCCGGCTGATTTTGATTGCACGGTCCCCGGTTACATGCCGCCCGGCGGCGGCCTTCACCCGATTACCCAAATGTGTTATGACCTAAACGATGCTTTCCGTTCGCTTGGGTTTGAAATATTTCAGGAAGCGGATATTACCAGCGAACTTTATGCTTTTGACAACTTAAACTTCCCGCCTAATCATCCGGCGCGGGAAAGTATGGATACATACTGGCTCGAAGGTTACGATGAAAATAGCGGCGGTGACCGTTTATGCCTCCGCCCGCATTTAACCGGTGCCAGTGTACGTTATATGCAGAAATTTAAACCGCCTTATCGTTTTGTTTATCCCGGCCGGGTTTTTCGCAATGAGTCAACCGATGCCCGCCATGAGCGTGCTTTTTTCCAATACGAGGCTTTGATTGTCCAACCGGATTTGACTTTTTCCGCCGGCAAAATCATGATTCAAGCTATTCTCGCAAAAGTATTCGGCCGTGAAGTACCGGTCCGGATGCGGTCAGGCTTTTTCCCCTTTGTTGAACCGGGATTTGAGATTGACATGGGTTGTCTTGTTTGTGACGGTGACGGTTGCAGCGTATGCAAAAATGTTGGCTGGATTGAGATTATGCCGGGCGGGACACCCCATCCGAATGTTCTTAAAGCCGCCGGGCTTGATCCTGATGAATATACTGGTTTTTATGTAAATATTGGACTTGACCGCCTGGTTATGATGAGATATGGCATTGATGATGTGCGCCTGTTCCATAGTGCCGACCTTAGATTCTTGAAGCAGTTTGCCTAATACCAGGGTCGAAAGTACATAGTACGGAGCAATCCGTAGGTATTATAATATTAAAATAGGAGCATAAAAATGAAAATATCACTTAATTGGATAAAAGACTATGTAAAAATCCCGGCTGATTTTGACATGAAAAAGCTGGCTTACGATTTGACAATGGCAACGGTTGAAGTTGAAGGAATGGTTAATCTTGCTGATAAATTTACATTGATGGTCATTGGCGTTATTAATGAAATCGTACCCCATCCTAATGCGGACAAGCTGAAAATCTGCCGCACTGATATCGGCGGCGGTGAGATCCGCGAAATCGTTTGCGGCGGGACTAACCTTTATACCGGGATGAAAGTCGCGGTGGCGAAGCCGGGTTCATATGTCCGCTGGCATGGTGAAGGGGATTTAGTTGAAATAAAAAATGCAAAATTACGCGGTGTCGAAAGTTACGGCATGATTTGCGCTTCGTCGGAGATTGGTTTGTTTGATTTGTTCCCTTATGAAGAAGAAGCAACGATTATGGATTTATCGGCTTTTGAAGATACTCAGGCCGGTGACTCATTAGCCGGTGCCCTTGACTTAAATGATATTATTTTAGAAATAGATAATAAATCACTGACCCACCGCCCTGATTTGTGGGGGCACTACGGGATTGCCCGGGAGATAGCCGCCTTATTTGACCTGCCGTTTAATACCATAGAAATGTTTCACGCGCAAAAAACAGAAGGTTTCACGGTCGAAATTAGTGACGTTGAACGTTGCCGCCGTTATATCGGTGTTGAGATGGAAGGGTTTAGTGTTAAACCGGCCCCCTTCGCAATGCAAAGCCGGATTTGGCGGGTTGGGATGAAACCGATTAATGCTATCGTTGATATAACTAATTATGTCATGCTGGCAACCGGCCAGCCGACCCATGCTTTTGATGCCGACAATATTTCCGGCCATATCAATGTCCGCCGGGCAAAAGAAAACGAAAAATTATTACTTTTAAATGATAAAGAATTATCCCTGCACCCGGAAGATTTGGTGATATGCGATGATGAAGGTGCCGTTGCCCTTGCCGGGGTAATGGGCGGAAGTAAGGATTCGATTTTGGAAAAAACAAACAGAGTTATCTTGGAAATAGCGAATTTCGAGGCTATCTCAGTCCGCCATACCGCTGCCCGTTATGAAACAAGAACCGAGTCAGCAACCCGTTTTGAAAAAGCAATTGACCCGGAACGCTGTGATATCGCCTTAGCGATGGCGGTAGAGTTATATAAAGAACTTTATCCGGAGCTAACGATTACCGGTTTTTGCGATAACTTCCCGACGAAATTACTTAAGCCGGAAATCAACGTTTCCCTTAATTGGCTGGAACGCCGTTTAGGTAAAGCAATCCCCGGTACCGAAATTGAAAGATTGCTTACTCAACTGGGTTTTGCGGTTAGCATTGCTAATGACAATCTACGGGTTGTCCCCCCTACATGGCGCTCGACCGGTGATATATCGATTCCGAATGATATTATGGAGGAAGTAGCGCGGATGCATGGTTTTGAGAATTTCACCGCGACACCGATTACGACATCTTTTAATGAAGCAATTAATCAGCCGTATATTGATATTGAGCGGAAAATCAAAGAATATCTTGCTTTCCGCTGTGGTTTTAATGAAATTTTCACTTATCCGTGGATGAACGATGAATTTGCGGCCCCATTTATAGATGAGAATGACCAAAAGACACTTAAACTAGCGACCCCGCCATCACCGGAAGAAAGTAAGCTCCGTTCCACTTTACTTCCCAATTTGTGCCGGGCTGTTAGCGGAAATCTGCGTTATTTTGATGAGTTTGCGATTTTTGAAGGGGCCTATGTATTACTTGCAGAGAATTTCACCGCTTTATATGACGAGCGGGAAAAGCTGCCAACCCAGCGCCGGAATATCGCCGGGGCAATGGTGGCCGGCCGTGAGGAAACTAATGATTTGTTCCGCAAAGTAAAAGGCTTTGTTGCCGGCTTGCCGCGATATACACATTTGCAGGGCTTTAGTTTTACCCAGTCTGTCAAACCGGCCTGGGCTGATGACATTGTTTGGTTAAATATAATGCAAGATGATAAAATGGTGGGGAATATCGCCTTATTATGTACAGCAAAAGCCCTTGCCTGCGGAATTAAAAATAGCGTGGTAATGATTTTCGAATTAGATATTGATAGCTTGACACCATTAGCTTCCCGTACAAATAAGTTCGTTCATATTCCCGAATATCCGCTAACCGATTATGATTTTTCTGTTTTGGTTGACCGCAGCGTGAAATGGCAGCAGATTGAGGAAGCAATTACAGCGAAAATGGGGGCGGGAAGCTTTATCCAGGGAATATCTTTTGTTGATGAATACCACGGCAAGCAAATTCCCGAAGACAAAAAGAGTATTACCATCCGTCTGGTTATCGGGGCACAGGATAAGACCCTTAAACAAGAAGAAATTGAAAGTAGTGTAAAAGCAGCGGCGAAGCGGCTTAACAAGGTTGTTGGGGCGGAATTGCGATAGATTTATGCTTGAAAGATTCCGCAAGTCAGGCAATAAACACTCTCGGTTGCTACGGTCTAATCAATGTAAAATAAAAGTTTTCTTTTGGGAAGAAGGCGACCTATATGCACAAACCAAACAAGTTTGGTTGCGAGTTGTTTTTGCCTTCCTTGCTTAACCCATACAAAATAGAAAGAAGAGGAATGCAGCATGGAAAAAAAGAATATTTGGGAGTTTTACACAAACGAACAATTAGCTGAAATCGAAACCTTTACGAAAAAGTACCGCGATTTCTTAGACCAGGGAAAAACCGAGCGTGAGTGTGTTGATGTTACCGTTAACATGATTGAGGCCGCCGGTTATCGTGAATTGCCGAAATTAGTCGCTGCCGGGGCAGAGTTAAAAGCCGGTGACAAAGTATATAATGTCCTGATGAATAAAATGATTATCATGTTTATCATCGGTGAGGACAAATTAAGTAAAGGTATGAATATTCTTGGTTCGCATATCGACTCACCGCGCCTTGATGTTAAGCAAAACCCCCTTTATGAAGAAGAGGGCCTTGCTTATCTTGATACCCATTATTACGGCGGGGTGAAAAAATACCAGTGGGTTACAATTCCGCTGGCTATTCATGGCGTAATGGTCAAAAAAGACGGGACTTGTGTCGAGATCAATATTGGCGAAGAGGATAATGACCCGGTTTTCTTTATCTCCGATTTGCTTCCTCACCTTGCCGCCGAGCAGATGGAAAAGAAAGCAAACAAATTCATCGAAGGTGAAGCCCTTGATATTATTGTTGGCAACAAGCCAATCTTGATTAAGAAAGAAGAAACTGACCAGGCGGATAAAAAAGACGAACCAATCAAAGAAGCCGTCAAAAAAGGCATTCTCGAAATCCTTAAACAATCTTATGATGTCGAAGAAGAGGATTTCATCTCTGCCGAATTGGAAGTCGTCCCGGCGGGACGGGCCAGGGAAGCCGGCTTTGACCGCAGTATGATTCTTGCATATGGCCAGGATGACCGGGTTTGTTCGTTTGCCGGCCTTGTTGCGATGTTGGAAGCCGAAAACCTCAAACGGACGGCGTGCTTAATTTTCGCTGATAAAGAGGAAATTGGAAGTGTCGGCGCAACAGGGATGCACTCACGCTTTTTTGAAAATACAGTTGCGGAACTGATGAATCTGACCGGTGATTATAGTGAATTAAATCTCCGCCGGGTCCTTGCATCGTCATGTATGCTTTCAACTGATGTCGGCGCGGCTTACGACCCTTTCTACAAATCCAGTTTTGAAAAACGGAATGCCGCGATGTTAAGCGGCGGGGTGATTTACAAAAAATTTACCGGTGCAAGGGGCAAATCCGGTTCAAATGATGCGAATGCCGAGTACTTAGGGTATATAAGAAAAATGATGGAAGAGTTTAATATTCGTTTCCAAACTGCTGAAATAGGTAAGGTAGATGTTGGTGGCGGCGGTACGATTGCTTATATTTTAGCTAATTATGGCATGAACGTCATTGATTCAGGTGTAGCGGTAATGAATATGCACGCGCCTTGGGAAGCGACAAGCAAAGCCGATATTTATGAAGCAAAGCGCGCTTATTCTGCCTTTTTAACCGGCTTGGGCTTATGAGCGAATTGATCAAAACAAAAGATTATTGGTTTGACTTACCGCCGGGGCTAATCGCCCAAAACCCCTTAAGCGACCGCTCGGCCTCCCGGCTTTTAGTCCTTAATAAAGAAACCGGCACGATTCACCATGAATCGTTTAAGAATATTGCCAATTATCTTAATCCCGGTGATTGCCTTGTTTTAAATAATACAAAAGTTATCCCTGCCCGCTTAATCGGGAAAAAAGCCGGAGCTGATACGCCGGTTGAAATCCTGCTTTTACGGCGCGAGGCAAATGATATTTGGGAAGCGATGGTAAAACCGGGCAAAAAATGCCGGTCCGGTGCGGTGCTTCACTTTGGCGGGGGAATCTTAGCCGGGACGGTAATTGAGGTTTTGGATGATGGTAACCGGCGGATTCAATTTGCTTATCAAGGTATTTTCGAAGAAGTGCTTGATACCCTTGGTGAAATGCCGCTTCCGCCTTATATCACAGAGAAATTAGCGGATAAAAACCGCTACCAGACTGTCTATGCCAAACACGAGGGTTCAGCGGCGGCACCCACTGCCGGTTTGCATTTTACCGAAGAGTTGTTAGATGAAATTCAAGCAAAAGGCGTTAAGTTAGCTTATGTCACCCTTCACGTCGGGCTTGGAACCTTCCGTCCGGTCAAAGTAGAGAATGCCGCCGAACATCATATGCATTCGGAGTATTATGAAATATCCATTGAAGCGGCGAAACTAATAAATGAAGCAAAAGTAAATGGCAAGAGAGTTATATGTGTCGGAACGACGAGTTTACGGACGGTTGAAAGTGCCGGCCAAGGATTTTGTGAATCTTCCCGCAATGATGGAATAGCCATAAAAGCAAGCAGCGGTGATACCGATATCTTTATTTATCCTGGTTTTCATTTTAAAATAACCGACAGCCTCATAACCAATTTCCATCTTCCGGAATCGACATTAATGATGCTTGTTTCGGCGTTAGCCGGGCGCGAGTTTATCATGACGGCATACGAAGAGGCAATTAAAGAAGAATACCGCTTTTTTTCCTTTGGGGATGCGATGTTTATCGTCTAAGCCGAACCTTTACAAAAACTGTTATTTAATATAAAATAATACCAAACGGAGGATGAATTTATGCAGGAACGGCGGAAGGGAACCAGAACAGGTCTTGGAACCAGCGTAGTGATAAACCGGATTGATGAATTAGACAATGAAGAAGTGAAAATTGATATCATCGATTTATCAAAATCAGGTATCGGTTTCACCAGTGAAAAAGCATTACAGATTGGTGCTGTTTATGAATCATATCTCAAGATTTGGACACAAGAGCGGATTCATGCCTATCTGCAAATCACCCGGATTGAGCAAAAAGATGATTTAATCGAATACGGTGCTTTTTTTGTCGGAATGCCGGAGATGGATTCGGCCCGCATTGCAAACTATAGCATTATAGAAAAGACAGCAAGAGAAATGGAAGAGGATGAGTAAGGAAGATAGACGTAGGAAGCAAATTTTCACCATTATTATTTCTATCTTAATTATTATTTTATATGCCCGCATTCTAAGTTTTTCCGGCACCTCGGCGGAAACGTCGGCGATGCAAAGTTTATCTGTAAGTGAATACATTATCAGTATTATCGAAAAAACATTTTCTATTAATTTGAATTTAAATGAAAGTCAATTCGGCCAATTTGAAAAATTCGTCCGCAAAGCCGCTCATTTTTTTGAATATGCCCTATTAGGCTTTTTGGTCTACTCTCTGCCGCTGATATGGGGAAAGAAAACATTTAAGCCGGCCCTATACTCATTTCTCGCCGTGGTGGTGATGGCATCAGTCGATGAATTTATCCAACTTTTTGTTCCCGAACGTGCCGCTCTCATTTCCGATGTAATAATCGACAGCATTGGCTGTATAGCGGGGATGGCGTTATTAAGGTTGGTCTATTGTATTGTAAGTGGAATTAAAAATAACTTGGTTAGGCGCAAGGAAGATAAAGTTTTCTCGCAGGAACCTTAGGCCGCCTTCTTCCGAAATAAAACTTTTATTTTACGCCAATTAGGCCGTAGTGACGGAGAGATACTTTATCTGACTTGCCGGTATACTTAATCCAATTAGGCCGTAGTGACGGAGAGATACTTTATCTGACTTGCCGGTATACTTAATCCAATTAGGCCGTAGTGACGGAGAGATACTTTATCTGACTTGCTGTATACTTAAACAAATATATTTTATTTGGTTAATATTGGTTAAAAATACAAAAATAACTTGTACATCCCCAATATATTTAGTAAAATGGTCACATGGGTTTTTATTATAATAACTGCCGCCCGGCAACGGCAGTTTAAGAGAAAGCTTTTGCTTTCTCCTTAATGGATTTACAAAGATGCTTTTTTCTATGAAGTAACAAAAGTTTGCAGGCAAACTATAAATAACATTAAATCGGAGGATGTTTTATGAATGTTTACACAACGGACAAGATTAGAAATGTCGTATTGTTGGGTCACGGCGGCAGCGGCAAGACCAGCCTGACTGAAGCGATGGCTTACTTAGCCGGTATTACATCGCGGATGGGGAAAGTGACAGAGGGTAATACGGTCAGTGACTACGGAAAAGAAGAACAAAAACGCCAGTTTTCAATTAGTACATCCTTAGTACCGATTGAATGGGAAGGACACAAAATAAATATCCTTGACACACCGGGTTATTTTGATTTCGTTGGCGAAGTAGAAGAAGCTGTCGGGGCGGCAAGTGCGGCGATTATCGTCGTTGACGGCAAGTCAGGAGTTGAGGTTGGAACCATTAGGGCTTGGGAACTATGCGAAAAATACAAACTGCCGCGGATGATTTACGTCAGTTCGATGGATGTTGACAATGCTTCTTTCAAAAAAGTTGTTGGTGAGCTTACCGAGCTTTATGGGAACAAATTAGCCCCGATTCAATTTCCGATTCGTGAAAATGAAAAATTCGTCGGTTATATAAATGTCATTGCAGAGACAGGCCATAAATGGCAGGGTAAAGAAGTTGTGCCTTGTGATATCCCCGATTACAGCAAAGAAAATCTGGCAACTTACCGTGATTCACTGATGGAAGCTGTTGCTGAAACAAGTGAAGAAATGATGGATCGTTATTTTGGCGGTGAGACTTTCTCCGATGATGAAATCCGTGCGGCAATGCGTACGAACATAAATGACTGCGCAATTATTCCGATGACAATGGGCTCCAACACTTTATGCCAAGGTGTTTATACCCTGCTTGATGACATCGTTAAATATATGCCAAGCCCGGAAAACCGGGAAGTCGCCGGAATTAATAACAAAACCGGTGAAATATTTGCGGCGAACCATGATTTTTCAAAAGCAAAATCAGCTTATATATGGAAGACAATCGTTGACCCTTTTATCGGCAAATATTCATTAATAAAAGTAAATTCCGGGGTTATTAAACCTGATGACATGCTCTACAATGAAAGCACCGATATTGAAGAAAAATGCGGAAAGCTTTATGTCCTCCAAGGTAACAAACCAATTGAAGTAAAAGAACTTCATGCCGGTGATATCGGCGCACTTGCGAAATTAACTGATGCCAAAACCGGCGATAGCCTTTCGACCAAAGCGACCGTCATCAAATACGGAAAATGGGAAATTTCGGTTCCTTATACTTATAAACGTTACGTTCCCAAAAATAAAGCCGATATCGACAAGATATCCCAGGCTTTGCAAAAATTAGCCGCCGAAGATTTGACGATCAAAATGATAAATGACTCTGAAAATCGCCAGACCCTTATTTATGGGATGGGTGATATGCACTTGGAAATCATCCAAAGCCGTCTGAAGAATGAGTATAAAGTTGATATTGACCTTATGACCCCAAAAGTTGCTTACCGGGAAACACTTAGGAAAAAATCCGATGTTGAAGGTAAACACAAAAAACAATCCGGCGGGCATGGACAGTACGGTCATGTCAAGATGATTTTTGAGCCGTCCGGTGATGCGGAAACGCCTTATGTCTTTGAACAAACCGTTGTTGGCGGTACCGTGCCGAGGAACTACTATCCGGCAGTTGACAAGGGCCTTGCTGATTCTGTCCTTAAAGGGCCGCTGGCCGGTTATCCGGTGGTCGGTGTAAAAGCAACCTTGTATGACGGTTCTTATCACGCGGTTGACTCTTCGGAAATGGCCTTCAAACTAGCTGCCGTTATTGCTTTCAAAAAAGGCTTTATGGATGCCGGGCCGGTTCTGCTTGAACCAATCGTTTCAATCAAGGTGACAGTACCGGATGCATATGCCGGTGATGTTATGGGTGACTTGAATAAACGCCGCGGCCGTGTCCTTGGAATGAACCATATTTCCGGCGGCAAGCAGGTAATCGAAGCCGATATCCCGATGACCGGTGTCCAAGGTTATTGTACTGACTTGCGTTCGATGACCGGCGGGCGTGGTGATTTCGCTTATGAGTTCGCCCGCTATGAACAGGCACCAAGTGATATTCAGGACAAAGAAGTTGCTGCAAGGGCAGCACAAGCTGATGAAGAAGATTAATATAAATCAATCATTATAATAATAAAAAACATAGAATGCCATAGTATCAGCGAATACTATGGCATTTTATGCAAGTAACTAAAGGGGAGCAGAAAAACACAAAAGAGGGGACTAAAATGCCAAGCTTTAAATCAGGTGAATTAATAAAGCAGATTCGGGAAAGGAAAAAGTGGCAGCAAACAAAATTGTTACTTGCCAGTGGTTGTACTAGTATTACCTTATCCCGCATTGAAAATGACCATCAAAAACCACATGAAGAAACATTCTATTTACTTATGAATGCGCTTCAAATGCCGGTTGAGCAATTTTTATATGCTTATTTTGAAAATCAATCATTGGATATTTATTTATTGCATGACCAATTAATCAACTGCCTCGATCAGGATGAGATGGATCAAACCGCCCAAATATCTGCAGAAAAATTAATTAAAAAGTTAGAGAGGCGGAAAGAATTTGATTTGGGAATTAATTTGCAATTCCTGCTTAGATGTAAAGCACAGTTGTATGAAAAACAGGGGCATAAAGCTGCGGTTACTTTATCTCTAATAGATGAAGGAATGGCAATAACATTTCCGGAATTTGATGAAAATGATTTTGACGGGGCAATGCTTTTCTTCGAAGAAATAGAATTACTACATACAAAAGCACTTATCTATAACCGGGAAAAAGAATCACAACGGGCGGTAAAGCTACTTTATGGTATTCAGAAAGGGCTGGTTAAACTTCCAAAAGATAATTATGAAAAAGAAAAAAAGTTACCGTCAATTTTGCTGACTTTAGCAAAATTATTATTACAGGAATCAGATTTTTCCGCCGCCTTGGAAATTTGCGAACTTGGTTATTCAACTTCTCTGAAAAGTAGCGGCGGTAGAAATATACCAGAATTTTTGTATATTAAAGCACTATGTTTGTTTAAATTAAAATTAGATGAAGGATATCGGGAATTGCTTTATCAGGCATATTTTGGTTATTCAATACTACAAATGGGAAAACAAGCGGGGCAGGTTCGTAATGATGCGGAAAAAGTATTTGGCATAACGATAGAGACCTATGGTGTAGAAAATATTATCGCTAAACAGGAACCCGTTTTTCAGCCTATTAACCGCGGGCAAGCAATTAAATGCAAAGACATCGGCACGATGATTGCAAAACTCCGTGACAGCAAAAATCTGACCCAACAGGAATTATGCCAGGGTATTTGCCATGAATCAACACTAAACAGAATCGAAAATGGCAGCAGGAAAGCGAATATATATCAGCTCGAAGCACTTTTTCAAAGATTAGGGCGCGATATCAATCTATACTCGAATACAATTTTATCAGCAACGGAATTTGAAGAAAAGCAAATCAAGGATGAGATAATAGCCAGATTAACTGCTTGCCAATATGAAGAAGCTGATGAGTTATTACGAGAACTTGAAGAAACAAAATCTTATCAATCCGGTGTCAATTTGCAATTTGTTTTTGATGCAAAGGCAGCAATTATCTACGCTCAAGAAGGTTATAGTATTAGATTATATAATATAATAATTGAAGGGATAAAGATTACGCGCCCTGATTTTGATGAGCAAATGCTAGAACAGTATTACCTTACATATTACGAAATATTATTGATTAATATGTTGGCGATATATTATTGCGAAAATAATAATCCCCAGGGATTGAAAATATTCGGGCGGTTAAGGAAAAGCCTTAATAATACTTATGATGATGAACTGGAAAAAATCAGAACTTATCCAATGATTCTTTATAATTATTCAAAATATCTTGGCCTTAAGGGCAGATATTTTGAATCTCTGGAGATTATCACCGAAGGTGATAAACTAAGTCAAAAACACAAACTAGTTAGTGTTTTACCTGGATTCGCTATTAATAAAGCGGCTGTTTATTTTGAATTAGATAAAAGAGAAGAAAGTATTCCGTATTTTGCGCAAGCTTATTATTGCCGGGCTATGCTTGGCGAACAAGTAAACAAAGAACTAATATGGGATTACACTAGTAAGAAAACTGGTATAACATTCCTAAAGGTCTAGTGTGGCACACTAAGAAAAGAGAATAGCGTAACCCCATGATTAGTTCAAAAAAGAAAAAGAGATATATGGGTCACCCTTTTACATACGATAGTATTGTACTGCTTCACCTACTCCAAAGCATCGGAAGGCATATGAAGGTCGGTGAGATTAAAATTAATGTAAGCATAAAGGCTTGTGAATAAACTACTGCCATTTTTAATGCTTTTCTAAGATTTAATTTGTTCATATTTTTATCCTCCGTATAATGAAATTATTTATTCTAATTGTATTATAAAGCATAACATAGAGAAAAGTACATATCGTAATTGGAAAGAAATTTCTTTCCAATTACGATATGTACTTTTTATTACAAGATATGACAATATGTACCTTTTGCCATAGTATTCTTCCTGAAAGGCTTTTCTTAATAAAACTTCCCTGCATATACAGCCGCTAAAGCTATATATGCAGGTTATTGTTTAAATTAATAGTTCCGCAAAGCAGTAAGTGCCGTTACCAAGTCGGTTCTTACAGCCGTTGAAATGGTGGTTGAGTTTTGGACATCTGTCATAACAGCATTGATGCTGTTGACATTCGCTATATTATTATTAACTAGGACAGTATTGCCGCTATTAGCAGCGTTTCTGAAGCGGGCCCAGTTGTCCCCGGCATGGATATGGGGATAGCGGGCTCTATTTGTAACATATAACTCATCTCTAGTTCCATCAACAGTGATATTATTTCTTAACTGATATAATTCTCTTGCTACGCTCATTTTTTCTCCTATCCGAACGAAGTATATCGTTCTATTCATCAGCATAATTAACGGTCGGGTCGCCCAGTTGGACGTAACACTTAATATTATGGATAACTGTATTACTTGTCGGGTTGTTCCGGTGCAGGGTTAAAGTTGCCCATTTGAAGATGTCGCCGACAGCCGTCAGGCCGTGAGAATAAATAGCTTCCCAGATATGTTTACAAAATTGGCTATTGACAGAACGGTAAGAAGGTGTTGATGCCCCAAGAAAAGCAACTGATTTTAACGCCCTCATCCATGTTGAAGCAAAGCATTTCCGGTGATGAATTGCCCCGGTATTGCATGCAACACTGAATACAATAGGGGTATTGTTTCCGACCTTCAAATTTTCAACATCAGTTAAGTTGAGTCCGATTGAACTGCCCCAAAACTCCTGATGGCCGTGTCCCCGGTAGTTCAAAAACCCAACCCCATCGTTAATGGTTTTTAGTAATTCGTCTTTTTTGCTTTCCCCGTCATAACGTTTGGCTACGTTAAACTTATCATGAATCATATCAGCAACCGATTCCGCATTTGCCCTAAACTCCGCCCCGCCTTGCGGTGAAGCATCGGTGGTCAGGCAAACACTTTTACGGGTATCGCTTTTATTACTTTGATAAGCAGAGGAGACAGCTAATTGGCTTTTTAGGCTTGCCTGGTCAGAGGCAGGTATGCGTGATAATGGGAATAAAGGTACGATACAATCTTTTTCACAGCAGTAGTAATTTTCATATGCCACATTTCCGCCGCCATCGCTATCGTAAAAAACGGGAGTGGGTACCTGATCGATATCCCCGGCAATAAGTACGTATTCCAAATGCCATTTTTTGTGCTCGGACATGAGATAGGCTCTAATTGCATCCACTTTACTTAAATCTTTATAATCGGCATAGATTTCTCCAGTTAACCCGATAATTACATCATACTTGTCTTTTTTCACATTCACAAAATCGGCGATTCCGCTCTTTAGTTCATCAGTTGTAATAATAACAAGCTGCGGTTTGTCCGAACTATCTTTTTCCTCTTCGCCATCGTATCCCAGAATGTTGTCGGTGAACTTGGGATTCGGCTTTATATTGCTGTCTTTTGCATCTAAGCTATCATCATAGTCATACAGTACCTCAAATTCCACCTCATTAACAACCTGCACCTTTTTTAGGTTTGGTATAAATCTGATGGGATTTACCAGAATATTCGCACATCTAATCCCTTCTATCTTTGAGGTTGTGGCATACTCAACGATATCGGCAGGAAATATATTGCTTGATTCATAAATGGTGCTGTCTTTTTCGAACACTTCCTCGGCATCTCCCCGCACTTCTTCAGGGCAAGGCAAAATATCATATGTCCCGGTGAGTACTTCTTCATTAGCTTTTACATTTGCAATCCCTTTAAATACTGCCCCCGGCGGCAGGGCAACCGGCAAACCTTCCTGGGGCAGCATAGGGGCGCCAACTTGCATTGTATGGCCTGCTTCCGGTAAATCAATCAAGATTTTTTCTTTTTCCCCGGAAGGGTTTTCCATGAAATATGCCCCTTTCAAACAGTATTTTATCTTTGTTGAACCGCTGCGCATGTTCAAACTGGTGTAATCGGACGTGATAACACTTTTGTCCGCTGCCGCCGGCTCTTGTTCAGCTTCGGTGGAATCTTTACTTAAAAAAACTTTCCATTCCATTTCGGATAATCCTCCTTAATAATAAACCGTGTGTTTCTTTGGATATTAAGAGGATGCGGCACCATCCTCTTTTATCCTTGGCAGGTAGTTCTAAAGATTTAATGATTTAGAAAATGGATTTAACAACTTTTTCGACGATCGGTATACCGACTTCGATGATTTTAAAAATTTCCGAGATAAAATCTTTGTCATCTGCGCTATCTTTGGCAGCCATATCGGCAAGTTTTCCGGTATGAAACAAAACAGTATCTTTTTCCTTTGACGTTAATTTCATGGTTTACTCTCCTTTCATAAGATGATAATTTGATAATAAATTTTTATTTCAAATTCTGCCTGGTGCCGCTTGAGAATCCAAAAAGCAATATAGATAGCCTAATCAACGTAATGAACAAACCATTGTTTTAATAAGGCGAACCTGCGGTAAGTCAAGCAATTCCAATGTTTCTGTGATTTCACCAATCAAATCAAACTTCAAATCAATATCCTCAAGATTGTCGGTTGAGATGAGTTCTGCCAAACTAATGCTGAACCGTTTGCAAACCCGTTCGAGTTTCCGCTGGCTTAATTTCTTTTTACCCCGCTCCACATTAGAAATATGCAAGGGTTCGACCCCGATTTCGGCGGCAAACTCTGCCTGTGTCATCCTTTGTTCTTTTCGTAATCCTTTGATTCTTTCACCAAGAACCCCAAAATCTGAATTATTGTTGTTCATATTGTCCACCTACCTCTTTTGTATTTTGCCGTGAATACCATGATAATACAACATTCTGAAAGGATAGACATGTTTTGCTGTTAGGATAAAATATAGAAAAAAGCCGGAGTTAAACTCACGGCTTAAGAATATTTACCTAGCGAAAGATTTCGAATAATATTTCAATTGACACTTGACATGAAGGATATATTAAGTAAAATGGTCATTAGTTTTAAGATATAAAAAGAAAATAGTTATAAATCACATTAGGGAGAATAGTTATGAAAGTATATCTTAAAAGAAACAAAAAAATGTTCATTTTCATTATTTTATTTAGTGTGTTAACAGCATGTACTGGTGTTTTTGTGCAATTTCTCAAAGGAAGTGTTTTAGATAGTGCATTAAATTTAAGCATTAATGAAACTTTGTTATATGCTGTATTGTTGTTCGCTTTGATTTCCGTTGAAATTCTTTTTTTCTGGTTGTACTGCAAAACTTCAAATAACTTTGTTGTTAAATGTATGAAAGCATTAAAATTAGATTTTTTCTCATCTTTATTGAAAAAAGATTATGTCGGATTTAGAAATAAAAGTGAAGCGGAATATATATCAACTTATACAAAAAGCATGGCGGTACTGGAACAAAAATGGTTTAGCACACTTCCGGTTTTTTTTGAAATCCTAAGCAGAATTATTTTTGTTAGTATTGGTTTATTTATTTTAGATTGGAGATTGGCAATAATAACATTATTTTTATTGTCAACACCAATATATATTCCAAAACTCATAAAAAATAAATTAGTGAAAGCGCAAAACAAAGCGGTTGCTTCAACAGAAAAAAATATAGAATATTTTACAGAATGGATACAAGCTTTTGAAACTATAAAAAACTTTAATATAGTTTCAAAAATACAAAAGATGTTTCAAGGATCTATGCAAAAAGCTGTTTATGATGACTTGGCAAACAGAAATCTTAATACTATATCTCGTATTATTATGATGTGCATATCATACTTTTCATATTTTATTGTTATCGCTTTCTCTGCTTACTTAGTATTAGATGGTACATTTTCAGCGGGGGACTTCTTTATTGCGATTGGAATGATTGATCAGTTATCATATCCTTTAATATCTTTATCAGGATTGGTACAGAATATTATTTCTGTTAAAGATATAGCCGGTAATGTTATATCTTTTAGCGCCGAACTACCGGAAGATGATACTAATAATAAAGAAAATAAGGATATAGAAACATTTGATGAATATATTTTGTTTGAAAAAATATACTTTTCATATCCTGATAGTTCAGAAATACTATTAAATAATTTTAATTTGAACTTGCCAAAAGGAAGCAAAACATTGATTACAGGTGCCAGCGGACGAGGTAAGTCAACATTGCTTAATTTGTTATTTGCATACTATACCCCTAATCAAGGTTGTATAAAAATAGATGGTAAAGACCTAAATGATATTAATATTTATGACTTGATTTCTATTGTTCGGCAAGAGCCTCATATGTTTGCAGACACTTTACGAAATAATCTTACATTATATGACGATATACAAGATGATGTTTTAATTGATATGTTAAAACGTGTCAACCTTGTAAAAATAGCAAATATTGATGATTTGAATAAAAAAATTGAATTGGGCGGAAAAAATTTATCTGGGGGTGAAAAGAAAAGAATTGCCCTCGCAAGAACCTTATTGAGGGAGACTTCGATATTATTGTTTGACGAACCGTTAGCAAATTTGGATGAAGCAAATGTTGATTCGATCGAAGACTTGATTTTATCTATTGAAGATAAAACTATCATAGTTGTTTCACATCACTTCTCCGCTAACAAGCTTAATGCTTTTGATTATCATATTGATTTGGACAAAATATTTATTAGTTAATGATTTTACAGAATATGTATAAAGAAGCATAATATTTGATGACGGTTCTATTTTTATTTGCCCCCTAGCTTTTTAACTTGATTACTCAATAAAACAGATTGATAATATCTACCGCCTTCGGCGGGCAGCCCGGTACGTACTTCGAACATCCGCTTGCACAGTTGCCGATACCGAGGCCATCTAATGTTTTACCCTGATAGCCCTGGCCGATGTATAGTTTTTTATTGATATTTCCGCCAAATCGGTACAAGGCATAAATTAATGATGAATAACAAACTGAACAGGCAGAATCATCATTAATGAAACGTTGGTAACGCTCCGCCATCCTATTACCGGCGGCTTTATTCAGCGGTTTGTTATCGGGATTAAGTTCTATCAGCTTTGTAGTTGAGGAAAAATATTCACCAATGCCGATTTCGCGGGCGAGTTTCAAATGCGCAATATCATCTGGCCGGTAGCCAATTAATTCTGCACAAAACGAATCAACCGTCACCGGGTTTTGACCGACGATAATCCGGTTTGAAGTAACCGGGGTCCCGCCTTCTTCAAAAGATAAATCACCGCAAATTCCGTCAACAACACAATAACTGGTTTTCATCAATTCATTTAGTGCCGCAATCGGTTTATGCAAACCTAAGGAATGGTAACGTCTTTTTTCATCGTCAGGGATGCAGCCTTTTAGATTCTTCAGATTACAAGTCATCCGGGTTTGACAATGTGATTTGAGTACCGGGACATTAATCAGGAAATCAGTATCTAAAGCTTTTTTGCACAAGTCAAGCGTTAAACCACTATGCTTTCTTGTCACAACTTCATCATTTTTCAAGTCATAGAGCGGGATTTGATATTTGTGTGACAAATTTTCATAACCGCAGTTTTTGAAAGACCGCTTTGTGCTGATTCCAATCGCAGAACTTTCGATGATACTGATATCCTTTACCCCATATTCTTTGAGGAACAGGATAATCCCTTCAACGACTTCAGGATGGGTAGTAGCGCCGTCGCTTGCGGGATTTGAATTAACTAGATTCGGTTTAATTGCCACTTTGTCCTCATGGCGCAAATAGGTCAGAATATCAGATGCTTTTAAACTGTCGTAGGTATTTTGAGTGATGTTTGAATCGTAATTTATTACAAGCATTTTAAACCTCCGTTTGTGACATTAGTACTTGTTTTTATTATAAGGGTGCGGTAAAATATTAGCAACTATATTATATTGGAGGGTAAAGATGGAGAGTATAATCGGCACGACGAAACTTACACAAGTAGCATTGATAGTCAGAGATATTGAAAAATCAAAAGCGCAGTTTGCCAAATTTTTTGGTGTCCCGGTCCCGCCCCATATATCAGGCGGGGATTTTGCTGTTACCCAAACGAATTATTTAGGAAAACCGGCCCCGGATGCTGATTGCTTTCTAGCATTTTTTGATCTCGGTGACGGTGTACAGCTTGAGTTAATCCAGCCTAACGGTATTGCAAGTGTTTGGCAGGATTTCCTTGATGAAAAAGGTGAAGGGCTTCACCATATCGCTTTTAATGTCAAAGGGATGGAAGCGATTATTTTGTCCTGTGAAGATTTTGGCATGAAATTTTTGCAAAAGGGTAATTATGGTGATGGAAGCGGGTGTTATTCCTATCTCGAAGGCGGAGAAGGAATGCCGTTGATTATGGAATTTTTGGAGAACTTTTAATGGACAAATCAGTAGTAATAACCGGGGCCGGGCGAGGCCTGGGCTTTTCCCTGGTAAAACAACATATAGAGCGCGGCGACCGGGTGTATGCTTATGAATTAGACCTCACTGAAGAACTGGAAAATTATGCCAGGGAAAACGAAAAACTTAATATTTATCAATGTGATGTCGCATCAACGGAAAGTGTTGCCGCGGCAACTTCCGATATGCTTAGCCGTGAGGAAAAAATTGATTTTATTTATAATAATGCCGGTATATTTCGTTTTGAAGACCGGTGCGGCCTTGCTGATACGGATATAGATGCCAGCGTTATAATGATTCAGGTAAATGCGGTTGGCTTGCTAAGAATGTGTAAGGCGGTCCTGCCGAAATTGGGTGAGGGCAGTATGGTAGTTAACATTACCAGCGAATCGGGCAGTATCGGTGACAATTATCGTGAAGTAGAGTATATGTATGGAATGAGTAAAGCCGCCGCTAATATGGCTTCGATGATTTTTCAAAAAGAAGTGGAGAAGTACGGGACCAGGGTGATTTGTTTCCATCCCGGCTGGCTTAGAAGCCCGATGAGCGGCAAATATGCCGTGGACAGCCCCTATTCGGTCAGTTGTGATGAAAGTGCGGCGAATATTGTCGCCTATTCTGTCAATCCCGAGCGGATTCCGGAAGGGGTTTACTTTATGGAACATACGGGGAAACCATTACCTTGGTGATTATTTACAATATACTTAGTCGTGAGTGACCTTCTGACTTCGCAAGCAGTGCGCTTTAAAACGTCGGCACTAGGTTTCGTATTTAGAAACCGTAGTACCGTTACGTTTTACATCAGAGCGGAGCGCGATAAAACGAGCGCAGCATCAACTGCGGCGAAGCACAGAGAGGTCACACGCGGAAGTTATATATTGTAGTAGATAGGAGAAACTATGATACAAGAAAAATTAAATGTCAAAGCGACAATTTTGCTATCGTTCGGATTTTTTGGCTCATCACTTGTTTGGAGCGTATACAACGCTTATGTGCCGCTGATGTTGCGGGACACTTTTTTACTTAGCGCCTTTACTGTTGGTATTGTAATGAGTATTGACAATTTCTTCGGGGTTATCTTTCAGCCTCTTTTTGGCAGCTTAAGTGACAAAACCCGGACCCGCTTTGGCCGAAGGCTTCCATATATGTATATATGTATGCCGATATGCGCCTTATTGTTTGTCTTTATCCCGGTTATGAACAAGATGGATAAAGCAAATGACCTTTGGGCTTTCATGGGCGTGGTGATTATGTTCACGTTTGTAATGTCGATTTGGCGTACCCCTGCCGTATCGCTGATGCCGGACTTGACCCCCGGGCCGCTTCGCAGCAAAGCTAACGGCATTGTCAACCTGATGGGCGGCATTGCGGCGATTCTGGCTTTTGCCGGCGGCGGCCTCTTGTTTGAGTTAGGCGGGTTTTCCCTGCCGTTTCAGGTAAGTGCGGCAATATTGATTGCGGCGATGGCGGTGTTGGCTTTCTTTGTCCGCGAACCAAAACTTCCTGAAAAGATTGAAAAGAAAGAGAAAGAAGCAAAGGTCAAATTGGAACCAAAAGAGAAGAAAAGCTTGATTCTCATCTTATGCGCGATATTTTTCTGGTTCGCCGGTTACAATGCGGTCGAAACTTTCTTTACTTCATATGCAACCGATACGATGAATGTTTCTCCGGGCCAGGCAGCAATGATGCTTTCATTGTTTGCCCTTGCCTTAGTGATTTTCGCCATCCCGGCCGGTACAATCGGGGATAAACTTGGCCGCCGTAAAACAATTCTCTTCGGCCTTTTCGGGATTACTTGTATGTTTTTCCCCTTGATGTTTGTCACTAATGCCAATCTTGCCCGGGTTTTGTTAATCTTAAGCGGTATGTGCTGGGCTTGTGTTAATATTAATTCGCTTCCGATGATAGTAAGAATCGCCGGGCCATTAAAGATTGGCACTTTTATCGGTTATTACTATTTATTTTCTTTCAGCTCACAAATCGTAACAACGCCGATATATGGCGCAATTTACGACTATGTCGGCCATTACCAATCACTTTTCATTTATGCTTCAGTGACATTTATCTTGGCTTTTGGCTGCCTTTTCTTCGTAAAGCATGGTGAGGATAACGTAAAGAGTTAATCTAAGTGTCATTCTTCCAATTATTATTTAGTAGTCCGATGGATTGTTACGACTCGCCAACGTCCGGTGAGCAGATAAATAATTAAAAAGATTAGGGCCCCGACAGTTGCTGCCGGTATAGCAAGCCCGATGCCGAAAAGACCTAAACCGGCGGTGGTAGAAAGAAATATCGCTGCCGGTATTCTAATTGCAACCGAACTGATAACTGTATTTGTTAATGAGATATTGGCGTGTCCGGCGCCGGTAATTAAACCATTATAGCAAAAAACAAAGGGGACGATTAAGTAATCCCATGAAGATGAGCGCAGATAAATAATCCCGGCTTCAATAACCGGCAGCGACGAAGAGAAGAAACTCATAATCGGCCGGGGTAATAGTTGGGCAAAAATAAATAATATTGTTCCAATAATCAGCGAAATCCCAATCCCGTTATTCGTAGTCCGCATTGCCCGGTCATGCCGGCCGGCTCCCAGGTTTTGGGCACACATCATCGAAACAGAATTACCCAGCGCAATCAAAGGCATAATCGCCATCCCGTTAAAACGACCGGCAAGGCCAACCGCTGCGGCTACCGAAACGCCATAACCATTAACCAGCATCGACATCAACAGAAATGAGAACATGACGACCACTTGTGAAAGCCCGGCCGGAATCCCAAGTTTCAGAATAAGTACCAGCTTTTCCTTATGGATAACAAAACTTTTTGGTTTGAAGTCAAACATAAAGCCG
>Ga0131853_10000379_pt1 | contig 81530 bp, 70 predicted proteins | sample TergutLab28metaG_FD_92764 | JGI IMG/M metagenome (GOLD analysis project Ga0131853, IMG submission 92764) | Labiotermes labralis P1 segment gut microbial communities from Petit-Saut dam, French Guiana - Lab288 P1 (version 2) (version 2) | ecosystem: Host-associated > Arthropoda: Insects >...
CCAGTCACTGAGCCACCGGTCACTGAACCACCAGTTACTGAGCCACCGGTCACTGAGCCGCCGGTCACTGAACCACCAGTTACTGAGCCACCGGTCACTGAGCCGCCGGTCACTGAACCACCGGTTACTGAGCCACCGGTTACTGAGCCACCAGTCACCGACCCACCGGTTACTGAGCCACCAGTCACTGACCCACCGATCACTGAGCCAGAAGAGGACTACGAGGTGGAAGGTATGATGCCTGAGGTCGATCCAATCACCACGCAACCTGACCCTACACAGCCGCCAACATCTCGACTACCTCTAACAGGAACCATGACAGCCAATGTGATCCTCCTAATCGGAGCCGCTCTCGCAACCACTGGACTGTCCCTCGCACTAAAGAATAAAAAATAAACACAATTACCTTATATTGCCACATCCCGAATCATTGATAGCTTGTCAATGACTCGGGATTTTTCCATTTATAACAGGCTTCTGCGATATAAGGATAATCTTCAAGCTCAGAACATAGCTTCCAGTGCACAAAAAATGCCCGCTACGTGATGAGCAGGCACCTTTTAAGGTTGTCACAAAAATTATTCTTCTGATCTGTTATTTCGAACTAGTAACACATCACACGATGCGTAATTGATAATGTTTGAAGACACACTGCCAAGCAGCAGGCGGTTAATGTGAGACTTATCATTTCGACCCGTGACGATTAAATCCACCTCGTAACCCGGCGCGATCGTATCCGCAATCGCAATCCCTGGCGCTGAACTATGCGTCTGAACAATCTCAACCACTTTGACCCCAGCCGCAAGTGCCCCTTTCTTAATCTTCTCAAGAGGCTCATCCATCGAGTAAGAATGATCTTGAATCATGTGTGGCACCGTTAACATCCCCATCGTATCCACCGAATTATAAATAACCGTGTTCTTCTTCACGTGGCACAAAATCAACGTCGAACCAAACGCCAACGCATGCCCGATCGCCTCCTTAGAAACCAAGTCCATACACGGCCCATTGTCAAGTGCAACTAAAATATTCTTATACATATAAACGACCTCCTCTAACAAATAGTTATCTAATATAATATGATTTTACCATAAAAGTAGTGCGTTTTCAATAATGAAATTGCAATCCCAAACACCTAGATCAAAACACTCTCGACAACCAAATTGAACGAGACCAACCCACACAAAAGGTATTGGTTTGAGGTTCTTTACGAGCTAAACCAATTCAACTTACCTTTTGCATAGCTAGCTGTCTGCTTCTCCAAAAGAACCTCAAACCAATACCCCAGTAAGCCAAAAGGCGCGCTCAGCTAAAGAGCACTAAACACCATCAATGACAAAAACAAACTAAATGTCGTATCAATCTGATCACCGAAAGGGCGCACCCCCGCAACGCTCCCCCAAAAAAACTACCAAGATGACACAGGAGGGTTAACGTACCGCTCACGTAATTCATCATACATCCAACCATCATCTACATCGCTCCAGCGATGTTCTTAATTTTAAAGAAAATCGACGGGGGAAGTTATGCAACAAACGACTGTGGCGTTTTCCAACAAAACACGGTACTCGCCGCAACAAGCTTAGGCCTTGGCAACGTGATCGTCGGCATGGTTGGCACCCCGTTTGCGCAAAGTGAAAAAGTAGCAGAACTAAAAGCCAAATTCAAATGGCCAGAAGGATACGAGTTCGGCATGGGATTGCTCGTTGGGCACGCTGTGAAGGGTGTAGCACCTCATGAAGTCGATGAATCGAAGTTGACGGTGATTTAGTAAAGAAAAAATGACGTTTCACTCGTTGAAGTGAGGCGTGAATTTTATTTTACAGCAATAAAACGTCTATTACTACAGAATGATGGTGAAATAAAATTATAACATATAATTAAAATGGATATTAATTTTAAATATTTGCAATAAAACGATTGACTTTTTATTCAGAGTGATGTATAATTGTAGTATCATTGGGTCGGTTTATGCCAAAGTTAACTTTGAAGAAGCTATGCCTTTTCTACAGCACCTCGGATTTTGTGAGTATCCTTAAACTCAAGAGAATCTCTGGTGAGAGCGAGATAAGCCCGCAAGTTTTTTGAGGATAAACGTAAAACATTCGTCAGAGATAGAAGAAGTACAAGGATCTGAGCAAAGTGTAACCCGTCTTGATTTCTGGGTGTTGGATTCAGTACGCTATTTCATGTTAAGATAAACAAATTTCATAGTAGGTAGAGGCAGACCACAAAAATAGTTAGGAATTTAAGTTTATCAGTGGTAAATTGTTTTTTACAATCTTCATAAATGTCTTGAAGAGAGAGTTGGATGTATATTGTCATGACAGTACGCTCCTTATTGAGATGTGGTTGATTGTTTTCTAACAGTTCAATTATAAACACAAATCTGTAAGGAATTTTTGTTTTTTTATAAAATTAAACACATATTATCAAGGCTTTCGGCTTTCGCAATTGCCTAAATAGCTCAAAGGAGCATGAAAGGATGGTTTTTATGAAAAAGTACAACAAATTTTTAGGATTATTTGTCGCTTCTATACTAGCTGCCACATTAGTGATACCAGTAATGGCAGCTACCTATGTTGGAAACGGCGAAATCGGTGTTTTCTTTACACAGGCTACTCGACCATTAATAGGTAATATCCGTGGGATTACTACTGTTTCACATCCATATGCTTGGGATGGGATTTCTAATAATGCCATTAGAGTCAGAACAAATGTCGCAAACCATAACAGTAATGGAAATTTGACATCTACTACAACTGGTGTAAGGCACGAAGAGATAGCGCACAACAATGGTACTATTCCTAGAGGATTTACTCATTCAAGTGCTCAAACCATAGGAACATCAAGAAATGGGCAAGTTATTGGAATTGGTCAAAATAGAAGAGCGCATAATCAAGCTTGGCGTGGTGAAATAACGATAAGATCACAAACTTGGTAAGAATGAAATACGAAAGATTGACTAGGAAGGAGGTTTATATTATGTTAAAGAAAATAATCATTGGAATATTTTCATCGCTGATGTTGTTTGGTGGGATGTTTGCTCATTCACAAATATCAGTACAAGCATCAGTAGCTAGATGTATGACGGGTGGGCCAGTAAATACAGTCACTTTGAGAGTGTCACAACGAACTACAGCGATATTTTATGCTGATACTAATTCAGATGTTGTATTATTTGCTGGTACTCATGTGACGCATAGAAGTGGTGATGTTCAGACTCGAAATTTTGATGGTGTTAGACATCAAAGAGTTATCTTTGGTGGACATTATGTTTGGGTAAGGCAATCACATTTAGCATCTGTTAATACTTGTTAAATCAAGCAAAATTATTCTAAGTATATTGAAATTCTCCCTATTCATTTTGATAGGGAGAATTTCAACTTAAATCAATTATAGGAGAGGCACTATGTTTTTTTTAAAAAGAGCTTTAACAAGCGTCAAAAGGACTCCAGTTAAATCTATTGCTCTCTTCCTTTTGATTTTTATTTTAGGTTCGGTTGTATCAGGAGCAATTTCAGTAAGACGTGCAATTTATGCAACAGAATTCAACTTAAGAAGGAATATGCGTCCAGTTGTTATGCTTACAGTAGATTCTGATGCACGATATGAAGCATCGGTATTAGCAGGGGAGTATGTGGATGATGTATCTGTTTCTTTAGAGATTATTTATGAAATAGGTCAACTGCCTTATGTTGAATATTTTGATTATTCAATGTGGGTGCAAATGGAAAGTTTCGATTTAGATATTTGGTTTCCAGTATCACGAGAAGGAGTGTCACCATGGAGAGGGGTAGGAAGTGGCGGTGCTGACTTTGGTGAGCTATTTATGATGCGGGGAGTGTCACATTCTGAATTTATCGATATTAGACAAGGGTTCATTGAGGTAGTTGATGGCAGAAGCTTTACTGCAACAGAATTAGTGAATGGTGAGCCAGTTGCAGTTATTTCCCAATATTTAGCAGAGCAGAACGGACTAATGATTGGAGATATCGTTTATTTCGAGAATAATGTGTTTGATCTTGATATTTATCCTACCCTGAAATTTGCTTCTGAGGATTATGAGTTTGAAATCATTGGTCTATTCGAACTAGTTGGTGTCAATGGATTCGAATTAGGCAAATATGCAAGTAATTGGACTAGCACAGAAGCTAGAATGTTTGATATGATTAACCAAATCTATTTGCCCAATGCGATTGTTAGAGAAGCTGATATTTTTAATAACTATCATCGTAATATACTTGCGGAACAACAAGGGTTTGGGTTTGAATGGGAAAGTGTCTATCGAACAGAGCCAATTTTTGTTTTATATGATCCGTTAGAGCTTGAAGTGTTCAGAACAGCATCACAATCATTATTGCCAGGTTTTTGGATTCTAGATGATCCGTTAAATAGATTTGAACCAATGTCCACTGCAATGGAGATGATACAAGCAATAGCGGACAGCATTTTGCTAACAGCAATTATAGCATCATTTTTTGTGTTAGGACTATTGATTACTTTGTTTTTATATGATCGACGTCATGAGGTTGTGATTTATGTAGCGCTCGGTGAGAAAAAAACAAAGATCATTTGTCAAATTTTTACAGAAGTCATGGTAGTTGCAACATTAGCGACAACAATATCTTTATTCACAGGAACATTGATATCAGAGCGCTTATCACATCAACTATTACAAAATGAAATGGCTAGCATTGAAGTGGTACAAGGTATGGCATTTTCTTCAGATTCTGTAAATCGGCTAGAGTGGATGGGGTTTGCTCCTCCGATGGATGGAGAAGAAATGTTAAAATTTTATGATTTTACAATTACAGGCATTACTATTCTGACATTCTATACTGTTAGCCTAATCACTGTAATTTTTTCAACGATTATCCCCACTATTTATCTAATTCGACTGAATCCTAAAAAAGTATTGATGTAGGGGTATTCTGTACAATAATAAACATAAAAGAGGTGTTGCTTTATGTATGTAGGAGAAGAGATGGCTGATATTTTTAATTCAAAATCCCCGAAGCCTAAAATTCGAATCATTCATATTATTATGGTAGTTTTAGTTATATTTATAATCTTTTTAATATTTGCCATTTACGGTTTTTTCAATCAATCGCAATCCCAATTTGAAGCGATGTACACCACTGGCGATGAAGATTTATTGACAATGATAGAGACTGCTCAATTCATAAACTCCAATCGTCAACCACAATCAACCGAGTATTTAGATTTAACTTTTATTTCGATTGTTGAAGATTATGCATTGCATGGTAGCCCTGGATTATTGGCGTGGTCAGGTACAGATAGAGACGCCTTTATCGAGAGATCAGATTATTCATTTTTTTATGGTGATGGATTTTATGCTTTTGGTGGTATGCGACATGAAACACCACAAGATATTTTTTCAGTAGAAATTTCAAACGGTTATTCCTTTGACTTAAACTTATTGGTTAAGATATTTTATAATTACGAGGAAGTACCATTTCGTGTATTGGGGAACGAGGAATATAGCACTGAATTTATCTTCACACTACCTGCACTTTATGATGTTATGATTCCGGTCCAGCTGGATTCACAGTTACAGGTTAACGAACTTTTGAGTAGCCGATTGACTGTAGCGGTCTTCTTAGTTCCTGATTTGCATATAGCTGAATTTCCAGAATTTTTGGGTATGTTTAATGCAATGGCATTAAATTTCGAGATTGATTATGGAAGTCATGAAAGAAAAATATTATTGCCGCCAAGCAATGTAGAAACTTTATCTATTGAAAATCTTTTTGCAGGGTTTATGATTAATAGTGATCTTGAACCAACAGGACATACATTATATGTGCCACCTTATGTGATGAGGGTCAACCCTGGTGAAATCATTGACTTAAGCCTAATCATCAATGGGAATGAACTTTTAAACTTAGAAGAAGTTGAAAGCTATCTAGTTATTTCTATGTTAGATTTTCATCAGATTCCAATGAATGGAGAACCATTTTTGCACATTTATACAAATGATGAGTATGACATTGGCCAGCATACAAGGTTCACTATCATTGCACCAGAGGAGCCTGGGCTTTATGAATTCACTTCTTTTGTTGTGCCCAACCCAGCTCATTCTACACGAGATAGCAATTTCTTCTTGTTAGAATTTGGAATGAGGTTTACGATTGAAGTGTTTGAATAGATTTTCAAGTGACAAATACTTTTGACAACAAATTTTCACTTGGAATGTGAGGTGTTTCTTTGAAAAAATTTAAGCGCTCCATGATTCATATGCAACGTAACTTTGGAAAAACTGTTTTACTATTTTCTTTGATATTCGTGCTGTCAATATTATCAGCAAGTGCCATACAGGTTAGGCGCGCTGTTTTAAATACAGATGATAATTTGCGCCGCCAGCTTCCTGCAGTTGCAACAATTAGTCAAGATATAGAAGCACACCTGAACGCTGAAAGCGAGGCGGGTGTGGAAATTTCAATCGATGCAGTTCGAGCAGATTTGATTAGGGAAATTGGTGAGCTTTCCTATGTGCGAACGTTTGATTATACAACATGGGGGCTTAACTTTTTTAGTAATGCACATATCAGGTCATTTGATCCTGAGCTGATTGAAAGTGGAAATTTGATAGATCATCAAAGTTTACTACTTCAAGGACTTAGCTTTGAGCAATTTATCTTAAAAGGTGTTCGCAATCCGCTTATTGTTGATATCGAAGCTGGCTTAATTGAACTAATTGAAGGGCGAACTTTTACTGAATTTGAAATCTATTCAGGATCTCATGTTGCTTTAGTCTCAGATGAGTTTCTTCAAGCAAATAGCCTACAATTAGGTGATATGCTGGTTTTAGACTATCGTATTTATCAAGAAGAATCTGGCAGCAGGGTTGTAGAAGAGCATTTCTCTGTGGAAAATTTGCTGAAATATGAGGTTTTTGAGCTGGAAATTATCGGAGTTTTTGCTCATGAATTTTATCACGATGAAACTCCAGACTGGTTTTTAATCCAAACTCACTTTGATATTATCAATCGTATTTATGTTCCTAATGGCTTAATTGAATCAACCTTGGATCTATATGTAGAAGTTTTTTTGGAAACCAATCCTGAGCTGTTAGAAGAGTTTTTAGAAGCTGACGCCATCGAAGATATTATTCAGCACGAACATATGATTTTTCTTTTATACGATCCGATAGATTTGTTATCTTTTAGAAGTACTGCTCATGAAATTTTACCTGACTTTTGGGTTGTTAGTGATTTGTCAAATGCATATGGTGATATTTCTGCATCGATGGAACTATTAAGAGAGGTTGCTGATGGTGTGTTACTTGGTACAATCTTAGCTATGATATTAGTCGTTAGTTTATTATTTATATTATTTTCACATGAACGGCAACATGAGATTGGTATTTATCTAGCGTTAGGAGAAAAGAGAAAATCAATCATTGGTCAGATTCTATTAGAAGTAACTATCGCTTCCTTAGCTGCAATCTTTTTGGCATTAATCGTGGGAAACATTCTTGCAAGAGAAGCTTCAACTGCTATGATTAGGCATCATCTTGTAAATCAAACTGAGCAATCGCAATCGGGGATGAGGCAGTGGCAGTCACCTGAAATGCTAGGATTTCGATTTGAAATGACGCATGAAGAAATGCTAGAAAATTACAAGGTACATTTAGATATAACAACATCAGCGGTTTTTATTGGGATATCGTTTATAGCTATTTCCATTTCAACTGTTGCTCCAATCATTTATATAACAAGGCTTGATCCAAAAAGTATTTTGTTACAAGGAAAGATTGGGTAGGATCTTAAGATCGGACATGTAACACAATGTGGGTATTAGTCATGAGATGATGCTCTATGAGATGTTGGTAGCTTTTTGAATATTACGGCTTTTGAACCATAATATTCACTTTTGATACATCTCTTGACTTAGTAACGGTCGGATTGTTTTATGTGATTGGATTTGTTGCTGTTATTTTAGCAACGGTGATTCCGCTGATATATGTGACTTCCCTCAAGCCGAAGGAAGTATTACTGTAGTATGAGATAAAAGAGATAGTTGTATGACAATAGTGATACGGGAGACCAGTAATAGATGACTCATGTGAAAAAAGAGTTATTTATCCCAATGCAATTGGAAATGATAAGCATCGTATTTGGATCAATTGTTGTAATCGTGTTAAATCTTAATATACTGTTGGTGGGTCAATTGCTAGAGGTGGAAATGATGGATTTTCGCTTGATGCAATAAATGGAACTGTGAATGCTACAAGGCCTCAAATCAGAGGATATATATATACCTCTGTTTGGCGTGTAGAGGAGAGGAATAATGCTAATAATAATTTGATCAGATCGTGGAATGAAACGAGAGCAACAACTTCGAGGGTGTTTATTAGTCTTCGAAATCGAAATGGTTCATGTAATAATTTTTGTCAATTTAGATAATCTTGATATTGAGAGGCTGATAATATGAAGTTGAGTGTGAAAGAAAAACTTGTTTTATTTGGATTTTTATTAACAGCAGTATCTGTCTTAATAATCATGTTTATCTTTTCATTGGATACTACATTACAGCATAATGAACTGATGTTAATGTCCTTAGACGCAGATAACAACCCTGTATATTTGATTGATGAATTATTATTAGATGAAATAGAAGGAAATATTCCCTCTCTCTCAAGTCTAACTGTTTTAATTGGAGAATCATCAAGTTCTTTGACTACCAGGTTCATGGACAATGTATCAGAAATATTAATGCATAACAGTGAAGTACTGATATTTTTTATTGATGTTGATTTAGAAGATATAGACAGTTCTAGATTCCGACTTGTAATGGATGGTTTTAATATTCGTGGCCTTCCAGTTCTAGTTTTTCTTGATCCTGAAGAAGGATTGTTTCATCACTATTACTTTGATGGTTATGAGGTTTGTCAAATTGTAGAATGGATCCATGAAGTGAATCTTTTAACTAGAAATGAAATAGAGAATTGGGCTTTCTGGTGGGAAGAACAGATGTGTAGTGAATAAAGCTCAAGGATGGTTTTTCTTTCTTGAATTCCTTATTAATTGTGAGGCAGAGTAAGATTCTAACAATAGTGCAGCCAATTTAAACATGAAGCATAATGCAGTTTTAAAAAGATAACAAGAACCTTGATTGTTTGTATAAACTGATTATTTCATTTAAAAAATTGCATATCGTTCTAAAGCGATGTGCAATTTTTTCTTACTCCACCGGTGATGTTACAGCGCTGCTGGGTCGGAGCAAATGACTTACATTCAACCTCGCCGTTTATCTGAAGCTTATCGTGCCATAGCGATGTGCCACAATCAGAAAGGGCAACCCCCGCAACGCACCACCCCCAAAAACTACCAAGATGACACAGGAGGGTTAACGTACCGCTCACGTAATTCATCATACATCCAACCATCATCTACATCGCTCCAACTATGTAAGCCAGGTGTCCATAATTCATGAGCCATGCGATAGCTAATGACGCGCTCTACCATCACAATGCCATCAATTTCGATTAAATCAAATCTAATGTGATCATGCACCAACATGTCGTATCGGGTTGAATTTACCATGATCAGCGTGCCGAATCCGTCGGTCATCCAGATTTCGAACCGAGCATCTGCAGCTAGATAATAAGTGTTTTCTGTATAATGAACATGAAAATCATCTAACTCTGTACAGATCAGATAGTCATCTCTAAAATAACCCAAATTTCCAATCTCCAATTCACAGTCAACTAACAGACTACCAAACTCAGTGTTAATAGATAAAATAGGCGAATGTCTAGAAGAAAAGACGTCGATCGTAGTATCTGTGAAGCCAATGAGTGAGCCTGTTTGACACGTGCCAAGTAGCTCACAAAGTAAATCATCACGAGGGTCATCGAAATAATGATGAAAATCTCTAAAGCTGATTCTGAACACACCATCGTTGTTTTCACTGGTGACAATGATATCGTGTCTGAGCTCATGCCCTGCAATCGTGCGATTAACTTCGGTTTCGGTCACCTGGCTAAGGATTAAATCAGGATGATAAAGCAAAAAGACACCGACGAAGGAAAGGAACAAATAGACGATGGCTTCGTTGCGGATAAAGGGTGAATAAGGGGTGTTTGGTGTTTGGAACGGGATGCCTTTGTTAAAGAAGATAAAGACGCCTTTAAATAGCAGATATCCCACACTAGCACCGATGAAGCAGGCGATGATGCTGGCAAAGGAAAGACGCCCGAAGGCAATGAGATCGTTGAGGTGAACAATGAAGGCAAAGAGGGTGCTGAGGATGGCGAATGTTTTGATTTCCCTTAAGTGCGTCCAGATGAGTGGCAGAAAAATGCCGAGAGGGAGGGCTAGGAAAAAGTAGAACCAGAGGTCCGTTTGCTGGGGATTGTATTCACTCAGAGGACTAGCGGTGCTCTGAATCATATCGCCAAGTGTTCGGACATCTATGAGATGATAAGTAATCGCGAGATAGGTGAGAAAAAGAAAGACCCAGACGAAGTGTTGCAAATGAAAGGTGTTTTCTTTTTTTAGTGCACTTGAAAGGAAAAGCAACTGGTAAATGACGCATAGAATAAAGGTAGAAAACAGCATATACGCTAAAATGATGGGACGTTCAAGGATAAAGTTTTCAATGATGATTTCCATGATGTTTAACACGTGATGCCCTCCTTTGCGCTGATCGGGAATTTTGCGGTAAAGACGACGAATTCTTGCTCATTTTCAAGATGATGTTCAAACTGATGGAGCTCCAGCATGCTTTTCACGATGAATAAACCGAGTCCACTACCACCGGAATGACGATTTCTTGATTTTTCGACACGGTAAAAAGGCTCGAAGAGTTGTGCGAGATCTTCTTCGGGAATGTTGCCTTTATTTTTGACGGTTAGCACGCCGTTTGTCTCTTGCTTTTCAAATTGAATCCAAACGACTTCACCCGCCTCGGAATGAAAAATGGCGTTATTGATGATGTTGGAAATCACGCTTTTAATTTGAAACCGATCGGCTTGGACAAACAAGTCATCTTCGCAGTAATAAAGAAGGGAAACGTGTTTGAAGGTTGCTAAGCTTTCGTAGTTACGGCACGTTTCGTTGATCAGATCACTCATGTTTAGCGGCTCGACATTCAAAGTGATTTCATTAGACTCCAAACGTGAGACCAATAAAATTTCTTGAATTAATTTTTCCATGGACTCGGTTGTTCGGTAGGCTTTTTTTAGATAAGCATCGCGATCTTCGTAAACGCCGACGTTGTCAATCATCCCTTCAAGTTCCCCCTTTAAAATAACAAGCGGGGTCTTGAGTTCATGCGAAAGCGCAGTGAATAATTTTGAGCGTTGCTCTTCCTGTTCTTCTTTAAAGATGAGCTCGTCCTGCAATTTTGAATTTGCCACGTGCAAATCCGTTAGCGTGGCATTGAGTGCTTGCGCCATAATATTTAAATGAAAAGATAAATCCCCGATCTCATCCGCCCGTTTGATTTCGTAAAGTGCACTCAAGTCCAGTTGCTCAAGCTTTTTTGCGGTTTGGCTCAGCTTCACAATGGGATCAGAAACCGAAGCAGAAAATAAATAAGCTACGACCAAGGCAACAAAGACAATCCCAATCAGCAACGAATGAAAAATTTGTTGGAGCAGATCGCGGACATGATTGACACTCTCCAAGTGCGTTTGCGCAGAAATCGTAAAGCGCGCCCCAGTCAAAGGGTCCTGACGAAACACCCACGAAGTTTCAACCAGCGGCGACGTGCTATCCATAATCGTCATCGCATTAATCGTATGAATCACATCTTGCCCTGAGCTAAGGACCACTATGGCATTGTTATACGCAGCAAACCGATCAATGGCATCTTTAACCTCCACTAGCGGTAGGCCTGATATTTCATAACCAAAGTTGATGACAAAGTCCTCAAAACGCGTCGTGAATTGCCTGATGTAAAGCTCGGGAATCAACGTTGTCGCAATGCCGAAGGAGAGCCAGAACACCGAAAAAAGCATTAAAAACGTTGCTAAAAAAAGCTTAGAACTTAAGCGCGTGCGCAATTTATCAACGCAATTTATACCCCATTCCACGAACCGTTTCAATGTGGTCACCACCTAGTTTTCGGCGTAAATTTTGAACGTGAAAATTAACAATCTTTGGGTCACCGAAAAAGTCGTATCCCCAAAGCGTTTCAAGGAGATATTCACGGGTGAAGAGACGATTGTGATTTTCTAAAAATAACTTCAACAACTCGTATTCCTTCTGTGTGAGGAAAATAGGCTTTCCATGTTGGAAGACTTCACCCGTTGTGGTATTCAAAGTCAGCTCTTTATGCGACAGGATCGTTTCATCTTGTTGTTGATCCGCACTTTGTGTGCGACGTAAGACAGCTTCAATGCGTTTAAGTGCTAACGCCATCGTAAACGGTTTAACGATAAAATCATCCACTTCTAACTCGAACGCTTGAAGTTGATTTTTCTCTTCGTCAAGGGCAGTGATCATGATCACGGGGATGTTGGAAGTTTTTCGGATCATTTCTAACACGGCATAGCCATCTATTTTAGGCAGCATGACGTCTAATAAGATTAAGTCGAAGCTACTTTCTTGAAACGTCTCAATGCCTTCTAAGCCATCACTCGCGATGGTCACGCCATAACCGGCATCTTCTAAAAAGTTCTTTAACAGCTGTTGGATCGATATTTCATCTTCAATGATTAATATTTTTTTCATCATCAAGCTCCTTTGATCGCCTTGCTCTTTTGTTTTATTAGTATAACATAGTTTAAGGGGATTATCTATTTTTATAAAAAGATCCAAGCTTAAATCAAGCCATGGATAAGCTAAAATTGTGCTATTATGAGGTATATTGTAACGAGATATCACAGGCTTCTCATTTCATTATTCGAAATCCGTCTATCTTGATAGACTGAATTTAGTGGGAATTTTTCTTTTTAAAAGCATTGATATGGCAATTATTGTGTGATATACTTGTCATACGAAGTCTAAATATGTCGCAAATTTGGAAAGGAGTAAGCGTGGCGTAAAAAAGAATAAAGCAAAAAATCTTTAGAATTTCTTTAGAAATTTGCCCGTTTTTTATTAAGAAATTAATGATACGATGTGCATGATGTAGTAAAATAATTGCCGAATGTTGTTAGAGCTAATAACTTCCTAACATTTGTGTGGTAGAATCATCAAAATCGTTGCAAAATAATGTCAATCAATACGCGTTTGTCACTTTATTGTCACAATGGTTTTGTATAATAAAAAAGAGGCAGGAGCTAAATTCAGATAATATTCAGATAGCAACTATTATGTCACTAGATCAAAGCGATATGATAGCGATAGATGGAATTATTTGTAACTAAGAGGAGGTTTTGGAAAATGAATTTTTTCAAAAGAGCAACAACAAGCATACTAAGAAGGCCAGGAAAGTCGGTCATTCTATTGTTATTAATTTTCATTCTGGGGACGGTAATTTCAGGGGCACTTGCGGTTGAAGGTGCGGTGAGCAACACGGAGGAGAATTTACGTCGTGGGATGAGACCGATTGTGACATTTGAACGCGATTGGGAGGGATTTGATGAGTATATAATGGGATCAACCTTCAATTGGGATGATCCAGATGCCCCGCAAATGGGAATGCTAACGCCAGATCATGTGCGCGACCTTGCTGCTTTACCGCAGGTACAATCAGCGGAATACTCAGTTTCTGCTCATGTCGACGTTGAAACTGTGATCAATCACAGTATTTGGATGGATCAGAGCCCCGATGATGACTTTCAATTCTGGGGGGGAGGCATTGCATGGCTGCAGTTTAGAGGGACAGGAGATTCTGAGCCACTTCAAGTTCGCGAAGGATTGCTCGAGCTTGTTGACGGTCGATTGTTTACGGATATTGAATTAACAACCGTATCTGAAGTGAACCCAGCACTTGTGTCGGCAGGATTTGCGCGTGTGAATGGGCTATCTGTACACGATACATTTGATATTCCAGTAAGACTGTTTTTCCCGCAGATGGGTGGTATGATGTGGGATGAAGAATTCATCACAAATCCGGATAATATTTTTCTAGAAGAGGTGTTCACGTTTGAAGTGATCGGGCTTGTTGACGCAGTTGAAGAGGCAGATTTTAATGACATGAGCGAAGAAGGGCATGCAGCACTTAATCGCATTGACAATATGCTAAGACCGATCCATGTTTCAAACGCTGTTGCTGAAACGATGCAACGTTTCCATGCAGACAATGTGTTGGATATGCATGCGTATATGGCTGAAAATGACATGGAAATTGACCCGTGGGCACTAGAGTGGCTTGAGACGGATGCGGGACAAGCAGAATTAGAGCAGGTTTCGATAGAGAGTGTCATGATTTTGGAAGACCCGCTCTATATGGATGATTTTATTGAAGCAGCAGCAGACTATTTACCGGACTTCTGGCGTGTAGAACCTCTAGCTGGTGGATTTGACGCTATTTCAACTTCGATGGAGACGTTGCAAGACATTGCTGGTTGGGTATTATGGGTATCAATTGGTGCAACTTTATTAATTCTGAGCTTACTCATTACTTTGTTCTTGCGCGATCGCCGTCATGAGATGGGTGTATACTTAGCTCTGGGAGAGAAAAAAGGGAAGATTATTTCTCAAATTCTATTGGAAGTAGTTGTAACAGCGGTTGTGGCTATTACATTAGCGGTGTTCACGGGTAATATGATTTCGGGGATGATGTCACAAAACATGCTCCAAAATGAGATTGCTAACGCACAAGGAGATCGAGATCCTTGGGGAAGCTGGAGTCAGTTTGATCAGCTAGGATTCAATAATGAGATGTCAGCTGAAGACATGATGGAAGCTTTCGATATTTCAATTAGCATTGAAACCATCGGCATCTTCTATGCAGTCGGACTTGGTGCAGTTATCTTATCAACGTTTGCACCGGTTATATACGTTGTGACATTAAATCCGAAGAAAGTCTTGATGTAGTCGTTAAACTTGTTCAAAACTTTATTTGAACGTGACTGAAAATTGATATTGAAATGTTAATGTATAATTATGTTAATATTTGAAAAAATACTAGAATAGGGAATGGAGAGAGTGAGTATGGCGATTTTAGAAGTTAAAAACGTGGATTATTCGTATCAAGATGGGGATCAAAAAAGATACATCTTAAATAACATCAGTGGTGAGTTTGAGAAAGGAAAGTTTCATGCGATCCTAGGTGATTCAGGTTCTGGTAAGACGACGTTCTTATCGTTAATCAGTGCACTGGACAAGCCTGGTGCTGGGCAAATTTTATTTGAAGGTAAAGACATTAAGGAGATCGGGGCTGAAAGCTACCGTCGTAACCACATTGGCATGGTCTTCCAAGCTTACAACTTAATCCCGTTTATGACGGCGGTTGAGAACGTGCGTGTGGCGATGAGCATCACTGAAAACGAGCTACCAGCAGACGCAGATGCAGTGGCGTATAACTTACTTGATCATATCGGTATTACACGCGACAAAGCAGATCGTACCGTTAATAAGTTATCAGGTGGGGAGCAGCAGCGTGTGGCGATTGCCCGTGCGCTTTCAACCAACGTTGACTTGATCCTTGCCGATGAGCCGACGGGGAACTTAAACGAAGAGATGGAAGGCGAGATTGTTAATATTTTAAAGAACCTTGCTCATGAGCATGACAAGTGCGTGGTGGTCGTCACTCACTCAAAGGACATTGCATCAAAAGCAGACGTGATCTTCCACCTCAAGAAAGGACAGTTTGAAGATGAGTAAAAAAGGCGATTTTCTAACAGGATTCAGTGGAGGGAATACGCAAAAGCCTTTAACTGAGCAGAATGAAACGCCGGTTACTAGCGATAAACCTACTGAAACAAAAAAAACAGAGGCGAAGAAAACCCCGCCTGCTAAGGGAAACAGCGCAGCTGAGAACAAAAAATTAGCAGATAAGATCGTGGCGGAGGACGAAAAAAAAGCGAATGCGCGTGTGGGAACGGCTTCGCGACCGCCGCAAAATGAGAATGCGATCATTAAGGCACCTGAGCACACAGTGACCAAAGATGAGAAGTTTCATCAACGTAAGTTAGTGAAATACGGGGTGATTGGTGCGATTGCACTTGTGGCCATCGTGGTGATCTTCTTCCTTTTCCGAATTTTGACCAGTGTGGAAGTGCGAAATTGGGTAGGGATGGAATTCCGTGAAGCGCAGCAGTTTGAAGTGTTGAATCCGATTTCAATTGACCGCATTGATGAGTATAGTTTGTATCCTGAAGGGCAGATCATTGATCAAAGCCATGAACCGGGAAGTAACTTAGCACGCGGTGCCGTGCTGACGTTGACGGTAAGTCGTGGTCCGGATATGAACGAAATCATTGAGTTGCCGGATTTCGAAGAGATGACGGCTTCGCAAATTAGGACTTGGCGCCTTGACTACCAAGTGATGTCGGTGACGGTTCGCGATGAAGCGAGCAGTGACGTTGAGAATCACGGGTTTATACGTATGGAAGTGCCGAGCGATGTGGACATTAATAATTTCCGTCGTTCGGATTCGTTGACGATCTATGTTTCGAGTGGTCCTGAGCGCGTGCAGATGGAGAATTTCATGGGTAACGAAGACAACACACGCGAAGCTGTGGAATCGTGGGCAGCAGCAAACCCTGGTATTAATGTCAATATTGTAGATGAAGCAAGTGAAACGGTAGAGCGTGACATTGTCATCAGACAAAGTGCGCCACCGAATGCTAACCTTGCTGAAGGCGATGAGGTGACGATCGTCATTTCAACAGGCTCACCGATCATCGTACCTAATTTTGCTAACGTTTGGCGCGATGAAGCGGACGCTGCTGGTCCTGAAGGATTGATGGTGGACGTGCAACATCGCTATCACGCGACGGTGCCATACGGTCGATTTATTTCGCAATCGCACGAGGCAGGGTATGAATTATTTGGCCCAAACCCATCTGTGACGGTGATCTACTCGCGCAATCTACCATGGGTACCACTAGTTGGGATGGAAAATGAAATTCAAGAATTGATGTTCAATTTTGAACGTCACGGTGCGAATATGACACACCGCATTGATCATGTGAACCATTGTGCAACACGTGGAACGGTGGTATCTCAAACCTTCTATAATCAGCGTGTCGCGTTAAATGCACACATTGTCTTTAGCGTCAGCCGTGGAAATCTGGTTTGTGAAGAGCCAGATATGCCAGACTTCCCACCAGGCGGTGGCGACAGCCCTGGGCCAGGCGACGGTGGGTAATGTTTAAATCGTTATAAGTGAAGCAACGACCCTAAAGGTGAGCCGGCTGGCTGAGCTTTAGGGTCGTTTTAATGTGTTATGGATTTTCACTGGCATTTTTAGTATAATAAGGGTAACACATGAGCGAGGTTTATGAAAATGAATGGACAGAAAATCAACTATCACCAAGAAATGTTAATCGAAATCGAGGCCATAAAAAAAGCCGGCATTCGGCCGAAACTGTTGCTTCATACTTGCTGCGGACCGTGTAGCCCGTACGTTTTTGGTGTGCTCGGCGAAATGTTCGATCTCACGGTCTATTTTTTCAACCCTAATATCCACCCGCAAGCAGAATACGATAAACGCTTATCGGAGCAAATCCGCTTGGTAGAAGAGATGGAGTTAAGTTACGACGTCGTGACCGATGCGTACAACCCAAAGCCGTTTTACGAGAGCATCAAAGGACTTGAACAATTAGGCGAAGGCTCGGATCGTTGCACAAGCTGTTTTAGTTTGCGATTGGAACAGACGGCGCGAAAAGCAAAGGAAGCTGGATACGACTATTTTGCAACTTCCTTAACCGTAAGTCCTAGAAAACCGTCGCAGCTATTGAATGAACTAGGCATCGCCCTCGAAGAAAAACTGGGAGTCAAATTTTTACGCTCAGATTTCAAGAAAAACAACGGGTACGCGAAATCCGTGGAATTAACGAAAAAGTATAAACTATATCGGCAATGTTACTGCGGCTGTGTTTATACGCTCGCTGATTCCGAGGAACGTGCGCGAGGTTGTGACTAAAAAGACATTGCCTTAAGAAAGAATCACCTGCTGAATGAATAGTACCTTCACAATTTTGTGATATTCCTTTGAAAAAGTGAAGGTTTTGAGTGCAAGCACAAGATAAACCTTCACAATTTTGCAATATTTCTTTGAGAAAGTGAAGGTTTTGAGTGCAAGCGCAAGATAAACCTTCACAATTTTGCAATATTTCTTTAAAAAGTGAAGATTTTGAGCGCAAGCACAAAGAAAAACCCCCACGCGAGGGTTTTGTGATTTAAGCTTGTCGCTTGTTTTAATGAGACGGTCTTCTTTCGCTATGAAACTTTCAAATAGTTATTCAGCGCATCAATAATGACCTGATGATCCAAAGTATGCTCTAGCCCGGACACACAGATGGCACCGACGACAACGCCTGCCTCCTTAATCGGAAAGCCACCGCCGCAGACGGCATAACTTTCATCTGCCATCCACTGCTTATATGCCTCATTGTTTTCCATCTCTAAAAACGTATAAAGCGAGCTGTGGCCACTAGCGATCACAGTTTTTTCTTTGCGCACGGGCCATAAACTATCGTCTTTGCCGTCCATTAAATAACTAAGCACCAGATTCTCACGGTACGTCACCCGAATGCGTACTGGATCGAAACCGCCTCGCTGGATCACAGCTAAAATCTCCTCGGCAATCGCCCAAGCGTCTGCGTGCGTAAACTGATCAAATACAAGCCTACTTTCTTGCTCCAAAACCATTTCCTTCGTCATCGTCACATCTCTCCTCATTCAACGTAAAACTTGAATCACACCAATCCACGAACGCCCTCTTCTAACATTTCCATTTGCAACAGGGTCTCCCAATCCGGGATCATCTTTTCAGTCCCGTTCACAATCGTCTCATAAAGCGCATCATACACGCGGCCGTAATCGCCGACTTCAGACACGACCGCCTCCTGATGGTACACACCCGCTGAATCGTAGTAAGTCAGCGTCCCGTAATGCGCCGGTAAATCCACGCCGAAGTCGTCGTTAACAGGCATGTAAAATTGCTTTAAATGCTCTTCCTGTCGATCCTTGCCCGCTTTCACAAAGCATCCCTTTTTGCCATAAACGATAAAGCTCGGCCGCTCACACACGCGAAAATAACTGGACTTCACCGACACCTTCAACGCCCCGTAATAGAGGTCCAGATCAAAATAGTCGTTCATCCGCCCCGGGCCTAATAATTGCCGCACGTCGTAACGCACTTCATCTGGTTTTCCGAAGTAACCAATCACCTGATCAAGCGTGTGGCAGGCGTGCCCGTATAAATAAGAACTCTGTGGTGAAAACCCCTGCACCGATTCTGGGATCTCCGGTCGGTAATAGTCAAAGTGCATCTCAAGCTCCAGCAAGTCCCCGAGTTTCCCGCTTTCAATCACTTTCTGAACGGTTAAGAAATCACTGTCAAAGCGGCGGTTCTGATAAGCCTGCACAACCAAGCCTTTCTCAGCGGCCAAGTCGAACAACGCCTTAGCTTGTGCCACAGTCTCGACAAACGGCTTTTCAACCAAGCAATGCTTTCCGTGCTCAAGCACCATTTTTGCGTATTCAAAATGCGTGTCGTGCATCGTACACACGACAATGAGATCAATCTCAGCATCGTTTAACAGCGCATCTAAATCATCTGTGTAGGCAGTACCAGGAATCCGCGCCCAATCGGTTTTTGCTAAGTTTCGTGCATAGATGGTTTTCACTTTAATTTTATCAGGTCGCTGCAACACAAAGGGCAGGTGATACCGATTAGCCCCTTTACCATTTCCGATGTATCCAATCGTTAACATAATAACGCCTCCTATTAGGGTGTATCTCTATAATTTCATTCCCACTTGCTGTCTCGCTACAGTTAAAATATCCATCACGATTAAGCTGTGTGCATTTAATTCCCGTGCTTTTTCAAGATCACCTGATTTCAACAAGTTAACAAAGTATTCAATTTCATAAAACATGCGATGCTTGCCGTTGTTCAATTCGTACGTGATTTTGTCCCCCGAGTTATCGCCGTGCTCGAAGCAAGTAAAGACATTTGCTGGCTTACTACTATGCAAATACCCTTTATCCCCTTGCACGTTAACGGCAACCGGAGAAGCGCAATCCTTTGCAGCAATGGCTACGCATTTGAAAGTCGGATATTCCAACGTTAAAATCCCGGAAGTATCGACCCCTTTTTCCACGTTTGCGATATAGCGAAAGTCGGTAGGCTTACCAAATATCCCAACGATAAAATGCACGTTATACACGTTCAAATCCATCATGGCGCCGCCTGACTTGTCCGCGTCAAAAACAGGTAACGTGGTACCAGCCTTAAATAAGTCGTAACGTCTGGAATACTGCGAATAATTCAACTGGACAATTTTAATATCCCCCAGTTGTGGCAACAGTTCTTTTGCTTGTAAATAATTCGGTAAGTATTGATTGGTGATCCCCTCGAAAATAATCACACCGTTTGCCTCGGCTAAATCGATTAGCTCTGTCGCTTGCGCGTAGGTAGAGGCGAACGGTTTCTCGATGAAGACGTGGTGGCCACTCTCTAATGCTCGTTTAGCGATGTCGTAATGTAAATGATTTGGGACAGCAACGTAAACGGCATCGATGTCATCCACTAGCAAGTCTTCGTAACTTTCATGGACGTTTGTGATGCCAAAGTGTTGTTGTAATTTTTTCATGGCTTCAATGCTTCGTTTCGTACCCGAAATCGCTTGAAACGTGATCCCGCCTACTTCGTTGCATGCGTTTAAAAAGTCTGGGACGATTGTGCCAGAGCCGACAATTCCTAATTTCATTCTTGGTGCCTCCATCTTGTATTAGCCTAACATCCTTGTCATATGAACGGTGTATTCTGAGAATTTCTTTTTCATTTGTCGATAAAGATGATTGGCTTTTTTCTCCGTGTAAACCAAAGCAAAAACGGTTGCGCCGCTACCGCTCATGCGAGCACCACTCGCCCCATTGGCGATCATTTCTTTTCTAATCTCATTGATTACCGGAAAAATTTTAGTCGTCACGGGTTCGAGATCATTGGATAGATAAGCACAGATTTCATTGAAATCCTCACGCTCAATCGCATTCAACATTGCTGTCGTATTAATCTCACCGGCATCTTCCAATCTAAACTTGCGATAAATATCACGTGTAGAAACTGACATCCTTGGGTTAACAATAATGACCCAGCATTTTGGCGGTGATTTTATCGGTGTTAAAATTTCACCGCGCCCTGTCGCGATGGCAGTGCCGCCAATGATGCAAAAGGGAATATCAGATCCAACCTGGGCGCCGATTTCACAAAGTTCTTCGTTGGTGCAATCGACATCAAAAAGTTGCCGCAACGCTCTTAACGTTGCTGCGGCATTTGCACTTCCACCAGCGAGTCCACCGGCGATGGGGATTCTCTTTTCAATAAAAATGTTTAAACCAGTGTGGATGTTGTATTTTTTTAAAAATAACTCAGCCACTTGGTAGGCGATGTTTTTCTTGCCGCGCGGTACGATTTCAGAATCTGATTCAACCACGATTCTTCGTGTGTTTGGCACAGCCGTAACCGTGACATAATCAGCAAGATCGATCGTGGTCATGATCATCTCAACGTCATGAAAATCTTCTTGCTTACCAGTGACGGCCAGTGTGAGGTTTATTTTAGCGGGAGCTTTTTCTCTCATCATTTTCCCCTATCTCCTTTTCCTATAGATTTTGTTCGTTGTGTCCCTTCATTTTATCACAAATTAAGACAAAAAAAAACAGCTAATCCGATGTTAGCTGCTAAAATTATTCAAAATCCAACTTCACTGATCCGGTAAGGATATCAATATAGTTATATGAGACCCGATCGACTGACTCATTATCTTCACCAATTTCTACAACAAACACAGATGGATACAGATTAGTTAAGGTGCCCATTTTTTCTGTTATACGATTTCGGCTTTCGTAGGCAATTAGTTTAACAGGTTTTCCAACATTGCCATTTAACTCGTTACGAATATCTAAAATGTTTTTTGCCAAAAGTTCCACGCCCTCTCGTTTAAGAGTCGCCCAGACTCTTACCCTAATAGATATTATAGCTCATTTTCAAGATTTTTTCAAGGTTTTTCAAAAAAAACTTTCATTTATCTCTTGCGCACTGATAAAAGTTATGATATAATACAAAATTTTGCATTTTTTGATAATTGAATACGTGCACAGAAATTTGTTCCTAAACGCATTAACTTTTCAGTCCATACCTCAGCGTGCCTTTTGTTTGCAAACCACCGATCCCAGCGATTTTAGTCACGGTTTTCTCCAACGCTTCTTTCAAATCTACTTCCTCTTCGTAAGACGTTAAGGCCACCGTTGCTGCCACGATTGCCGGATCCAACGCATGAATATTAATGCGCTGCGGGCTCGACGCAAAATTAGCACCCGAACCAATCAACGCCTCGAAATGCGACTGACAAGCCCCGGCAATAATGATCAAATAGTCAAGCGATGGTTCAAGCTTGCGCAACTCGTTTACCGTATTAACAAAATATTTTGAGCTGCGATAACCGTCCAAGCTGTGTGCCAACTCCTTCTGTTCAATGGCATCATGCCCGGTAATCACCACAATGTTTGGGCGCAGCTGCCGAACTAGTTCAGGAACACGCTCGGGCATTAACGACTCCTTTACAAAAATGGTTGTCGCATGCACATTCGCATTTTCATATAGTTTCGCACTGCGCTGGACATAATCATCGTCACCGTCTACATGCAAAATCCGCCCGCTCACAAAAAAATCACTGTCCTTTTTAATGTTTCGCATCCCTTCGAGTTCCGGCTTTGCAATGGTTTTTAAAACCTTTTCCTCTTCAACCTCCGCCCCACGAACGTCGCATTCTGAAACGAGTGCCAGGTCATTAACCGGAGCGTCCGCGCTCAATCTAAAGAACATCCCTTTGAGCTGCGCGATGTCCTGTTCAATGCTTTCAATTTTAAACATCGTATCTAAATCATATGATTTTCTTGCAACAATATCACCAACTTTAAACGTTACATTCATAAAAAAGCCCCCCTTACCAGTAGACTATGACATTGGTCTATTTGGCGGGTGGGGGAATGTTTATTTTTTCTTACTTTTCTTAGGGGGGACGAGATCAACGCTACTTTTAAAGCACGGGTTACATGTTAAAATACGTTTGATCGCTAGCAGCGTGCCAAAAAACCAACCGTGCACCTCCAACGCTTCAATGGCGTAATGGGAGCACGTCGGAAAATGCCGGCAAGCGGGAGGCGTGTGGGCAGAGATGTTTCTTTGATACCATTTCACGGCGCTGATAAGAATTTTTTTCAATTTAGATCACCTTATGTGCTTTCTCGAATGATGAAGTCTGTGAAGAGCGTAATGTTTTTCGGCTCAAACTGGGGATAGTTGATGGATTCGATTAAAATGTCACAGGAATGATAGCCAATTTCAAACGACGGTTGGGCGATGGTGGTGATCGTCGGTGAGACCATGATCGTCAGGTCAATGTTATCAAAGCCGATGACCGCAATGTCTTCGGGTACTTTTTTACCAGAACGCTTAGCCGCTTCGATCGCAGCCGCAGCAAAAATGTCTGACGAAGCAAAAACGGCATCGATTTCCGGCTTGTTTTCAAATAAGAAGACCAGATGTGAGAGGGCAGCGCTGTAGCTAATCGCGGATAGATGGACAACAATGTCGTTGTTAATGTCAAGTCCGGCATCTTGGTGAGCCAGTCGGTAGCCAATTTCGCGATCCCGTGCGTATTTTCTGTTTAATGTCCCGTTGATAAGAGCAATGTTTCGACGACCGCTTGTCACGAGGAAATTGGTTGCTTGTTGCGCAGCCTTTACATCGTCAATACCAACGTGGGAAATCTTAGGTGTTCCCCAATGCTCGGAACACATGACAAGTGGCCATTTTTCATTAACTTGAAGTGCCACTTCTAAGCTTGGAAATGCCGATAAAGCAACAATGCCAGCCACGTGGATGTCTGTTAAAATTTCTTCGTAATAGCTGAAATCCACACTTTCTTCTTTGGCAAGGACGACGGTAATCAAATAATCACTGTTTTTGGCTGCCCGTTTCACACCATCAATAACGGGTGCGTTAAACGGGTTGGAAAAGTCTGGTACTAAAATAACAATGGTTTTACTGTCTTCTAAAAATTGCCTGCTTTGTTTTTGACGATCGTTTAGTTCATAGTTGCTGTTTTTGATGATTTGCATCACCTTCTCACGTGTTTTAGGGTTAACATTATTCTTGTTATTTATCACACGTGAGACCGTTGCTGTTGACACTTCTGCCATTTTAGCAATTTCTTCAATAGAGATATCTTTTGTTTTTCGCATAAAAAATCCTCGCTTTTTACTTTATTCTTTCATTATACCACACTTGTGTAAATTTTACATTACTTTTTTGTAAAAAGATGAAAATAAATCCTTGACTTTTAAAAATACCTGTAATATAATGTGATGGAAGTGGTTTCTTATGTAAAATTTACAACGAGGAGGTAGATTATGAAATTCGGTGCAAGTACATTTATTTGGGTGTCACCGTTTAGTAATGATACCTTAGATTTGTTTCAAAAAGCAAAAGACATGGGTTATGATATTCTTGAAATTTGCATAGAGGATCCGGATACGATTGACACAGATCGTATTGTCAAAGCAGCAGCAGATACGGGCATGCAAGTGATCATCTGTGGGGCATTTGGACCGGAAAGGGACGTTAGTGCAACAGATGCAAAGACTAGAGCGCAAGGCGTTGCCTACATTAAAACGTGCATTGACATTGCTGTGAAAGTGGGTTCTGATTTAGTATCGGGACCGATGTTTTCTGCCACTGGTAAGACAAATCTGTTATCAGAGACTGAAAGAGCAAGTCAATGGCATAGAGCCGTTTATCATTTGAAGGAAGCAAGTGCCTATGCGAAAGAAAAAGGGGTGAAACTGGCGATTGAACCTTTGAATCGGTTTGAAACGGACTTTATTAATACCGTTGAGCAAGGTTTAGAATTAGTTGCACGTATTGGGATGGATAACGTTGGGTTATTAATTGATACGTTTCATATGAACATTGAAGAGAAAAACATCGGCGAGGCGATTCGCTTAGCTGGTGATAAAGTGTTTAACTTCCATTCGTGTGCGAGTGATCGTGGGACGCCTGGGAAAGATCACATTAACTGGCAGGAAGTGAAAGATGCCTTGAGTGATATTCATTATCAAGGTCCTGTGGTGATTGAAGCGTTTAATTCTAACATTACGGAGATTGCGAAAGCTGTTTCGTTGTGGCGTCCATTAGCGGATTCTCCGGATGAGTTGGCTGGGGAGGGGGTAAGCTATTTGAAGGGTGTGTTTGGGTAGGGGTTGGTTATGCCTTTTGGTGATTGGGTTGGTGTGCTCTTTAATTTGATTGAGAGTGGGCGCCCTTTCGGTGACCATGATGTGAATGACTTTTGATTTTGTTTTGGGTCATTGCGTTTGTTTTTTACTCTTTAGCTACCGCGCCTTTTGGCTTGCTGGGGTAGTGATTAGGTGGGGTTTGTGTGTTAGGAGATTGGGGGTTATGTGTTGGCTACGTTTTGGCGTAGGACAAGGAGGAGTGTTACCTTGAAAAAGTTACAAGTTGGTATTATTGGGGCTGGCTTTATTGGGCGTCAGCACATTGAGGCGATTAGAAGGATTCCGAATACGGAGGTTGTGGTGCTTTGTGAGCACGATGGCACGCTTGCGAGAAAGATTGCTGATGAGTATGGCATTGCGCATAGTTTTGGCGATGTAGATGCGATGATTGCGGATGTGAAGTTAGACGTTGTGCATAACTGTACGCCTAGTAATATGCATTATGGCATCAACAAGAAGCTTTTAAATGCCGGCATTCATTTATATTGCGAGAAGCCGTTAACGCTCACCAGTGAAGAGTCAGAAGAGCTCGTAGAATTGGTTACAGCAAAGGGTTTAAAGGCTGCGGTTAATTTTAATTATCGTCATAATGCGATGGTTGAGGAAATGAAGGAGCGTATCGTTAGTAAGGAAATCGGAGACGTTTGGTATTTATCAGCTGAGTATTTGCAAGATTGGTTGTTAAAAGAAACGGATTTTGATTGGCGTGTTGAGACGGAGTTTGGTGGGAATACGCGGGCGATTGCTGATATTGGTTCGCATTGTTTTGATACGATTCAATACATGCTAGATGATCAGATTACGGCTGTTCGTGCGAAGCGTTATACTTTGCATCCGACGCGTAAGAATCATGCTGGTGTGGAGGTTGTCGTTGAGAATGAGGACGCAGCGTTGGTGCAAATTAGAATGGCATCTGGTGTCGAAGGCGTTGTGCGTGTGTCACAAGTGTCAGCTGGGAAGAAGAATGATTTGAATGTCATTGTTGAAGGAACGAAGCAGGCGCTTGAATGGCATCAGGAAAAGCCAGATCGTCTGTGGACAGGTCATCAAGATGTCGGGAACACGGAAATTTTTGCGGATGCGAAGTATTTAAGTGGCCGTGCGAAGGATAAGATCAAGTTGCCAAACGGACATGCGGTTGGTTGGGCAGATGCGTTTACTAATGGGATCAACTCATTTTACCAGTCGATTCTAAATGCGGATGCACATGCTGACTACACGGACTTTGAACAAGCGCATCACATTATGAAGGTGATTGATGCGTGTGTGGAAAGTGATGAAACTGGGGATTGGGTGGAAGTAAAATAAATTAATCGGAGAGCGTGCCGAGCTAGAGTGAGATGGTTTTAGGCCATTTCCGAGGGTATCGGCATATCCCATAAAGATGGAGGAATATAAAATGAAAAAGTTTTTAGGATTAATGACTGTTGCATTATTTGCGGTGTTATTACTTGTAGGGTGTGGATCGGACGACAACGGTAACGATGTTGCTGATGAGAATGGTTACGAAGAAGTAGACAATGGTGATGAGGCAGGAAGCGATGAGATCGGTGAAATCGTTGTTGTTACACCTGCTGCAGAGCATGGCTGGTTAGCTGGTGTTGTTACTTTCGCTGAAATGGCTGGCGAAGAATTAGGATTTGATAACTTCAGAATCTTGGTTTCATCGACAGTTGCTGAGCAATCTGCTCAACTTGATGATTTAATCACGCAAGGTGTTGCTGCCATCGTACTTCAACCTCACAATTATGAGTTAGAAGTTTCTGCACAACGCGTTATCGATGCTGGCATTCCATTATTCGTATTCAACCGTGTTGTTGAAGTTGATTACACGGCTTACGTGGCAGGTAGCAACCCATTAATGGGAGAATTACCAGCTCGCAGAATCGGTGAAGGATTAAACGGTGAAGGAACTGTGGTTAGATTAAATAACCCTAACTCTGGAAGCTCAAGCCAAATCCGTAACGATGTCTTCTTAGAAGTAATGGCTGCTGAGTTCCCGAACATTCAAGTTATCGAATTAACGGTTCAAAGTTTTACGGCTCAAGATGCGCTAGTTGGGATGGCTGATATTCTAGTTGCACATCCACAAATTGATGCTGTATTTTCAACAGACGATGATTCTTCACTAGGAATCTTACAAGCGATCCGTGAAGCAGGTAGAACGGATATCCAGTTCATCTCTGGTGGTGGAGGAGCGCAAGTTTACTTCCGTGAAATCTACGCAAATGATGATATCGACCTATTTACTGCAACTTACAGCCCAAGCATGATGGGAGATACAATCCGTGTTGCTTACAGATATTTAAGAGGTGAAGCAATCCCTGAGTTAGATGAAAACAATCACTGGATTATTCCACCTACAATTGTTACAAGAGACAATGTAGAAGAATTCTTAAACGAAGACCTACCATTCTAAGATTCGGGGGGAAGGCTGCCTACATAATTGGGGCAGCCGTTTTTAATTAAACGGATCAATTAAACTAATTACTAGGCAATTGCAAAAAGCTGAAACTATCGAATTTTCAGGGATTCCTTATATTTTCCGATAGTATGAGCTGTTCGGGATCAATTCGTCACAAAATCCACGATTTCGCTTGAAAAAGTGAAGGTTTATCAATGTGATCGATCTCAAACCGTCACAAAATCCACGATTTCGCTTGAAAAAGTGAAGGTTCATCAAGGGGCTCGATCTCAAACCGTCATAAAATCCGTGATTTTGCTTGAAAAAGTGAAGGTTCATCAATGGGCTCGGTTTCAAACCTATATTCGTGAGGAGAGTTTTGCAATTGCCTATTTAATTAATCTTAGAAAGGTGTGGAAACGTATGAGTCATGCAGTTGAAATGAAAGATATATACAAATCCTTCGGTACAAATAATGTACTAAAGGGCGTGGACTTCACCTTAGAAAAGGGAAGTATTCATGCTTTGCTTGGGGAAAACGGAGCTGGTAAATCAACGTTAATGAACATTTTAGGCGGACTGCTTGAAGTTGATAAAGGAACTATCTCTGTAACGGGAACTTTGGTTTCAGATCAAAAGTCAGTTATTGATGAAAAGATTGGGTTTGTTCACCAAGAATTATCATTAGTTAATGACTTGAATATTTTTGAAAATCTATTTCTTGGAAATGAAAAGAAAAAAGGTATTTTCCTAGATAAAAAGGCAATGTCTGCGGAGGCGCAGGCAACACTAGATCGAATGGGCGTTGACATTGATCCATATACAATGGTTTCAGAACTTTCGCCGTCGTATAAGCAAATCGTTGAAATCGCCAGAGCCATGATGAAAAATGCGGAAGTTATCATCATGGATGAGCCAACAACCTCACTGACAGACGTTGAGATCGAAAAAATCTTTGAAGTAATGGGAACGCTTAAAAAGCAAGGGATCAGTTTGATTTTCATCTCGCATAAATTGAATGAAGTCATTGAAATTTGCGATAGCTACACCATTTTGCGAGACGGTAATCTAGTTGCTAAAGGCGCTGTAACGATAGAAACGACTGAAAAAGAATTGAGTACACACATGGTTGGTGCCGAAGTTCAGACAAGCGGTATTTATCAGGAGCGACAAATTGGCGATCTCGTACTAGAACTTAAAGGTATGTCGCGTCCGCGTGAATATCAGGATGTCAATATGAACGTTCGCAAAGGTGAGATTGTCGGTGTAACTGGGCTTATGGGGGATGGCCGTACTGAGCTTTTTGCTTCAGTTGCAGGTGCAAATCACCCGTACGAAGGAAGTATTCTAGTAAATGGAAAAGAAGTGACAATGAAAAGAACTTCTGCGGCTAAGTTTAGCAAGTTGGGATATGTGCCTAAAAATCGCAAGGAAAATGCGATTATTAAAGATCTATCGGTTGAAGAAAATTTGGTGTTACCGATTATGAAAAACATTTCGCGTGTTGGCTTGATTGAGACTAAGCAGAAGAAAGAGTTGGTTGCAAGTTATGTCGAGAAGCTTAATATTAAGGTTAGCGATACGACAAACATGATCACATCTTTGTCAGGTGGAAATCAGCAGAAGGTTGTATTATCAAAAGTACTTAGTACAAACCCTGAAATAATTATCCTTGATAACCCGACGCAAGGTGTAGATATCGGTGCGAAAATGGAGATTTACCGTTTAATTGTAGAGCTTGCTAAACAGGGATTAAGTTTTATTATCTTGTCAAGTGAAATTCCAGAATTACAGCGCGTTTGCGATCGTGCTTATGTCATGTTTCATGGGCAGATTAAGCAAGAATTCGCTCGTGATGAGTTAACAGAAGAAAACATTATGCTTGTTGCAACTGGTGGAACATTTGAATCTGCGTAAGATAGTAATCAATGATGGAGGCAATTTATTATGAATTTTAAAAATTTAAAAACCATGTTCGCAGAGAATAGTTCACTCTTTGCGTTCATTCTGATATTAATCGTTTCAATATTTCTTCAGGGAACAACGTTCTTTAACATCCAAAACATCTCAAATGTTTTGTTAAATAATGCAACGATAGGCATTATTGCATTAGGTATGACACTCATTATTATTTCTGGTGGCATTGATTTAGCGGTTGGGGCGCAATTAGCTTCTACTGGAATTATTGCGATTGCCGTAGCTAATAACACCGGGAGTGTTATTTTAGGCATCCTGGCAGCCATAGCCGCTGGTATGGCGATGGGTCTTTTATCAGGAACGATTATTTCTAAGTTCGGGATTCCAGCTTTTATTGCGACACTAGGTTTGATGCAGATTTATCGCTCGATTGCACAGCATCAGTTAAACGGTGGTGGTATTCTCGTTGATCGTGAGCTAGTGGGTGGCTTCTTATATATTTCAAATACGAGAATCTTAGAATTCGGGAACTTTCCAGGAATTCCACTACCTGTTATTTACTGGCTCGTACTTGCTGTTGTTGTTCATATTGTTGCCAACAAGACTTCTTTCGGACGCCATATTTATGCCATCGGTAGTAATGAAAAAGCGGCTAACTTATCAGGGATTAATATCCACCGCGTTAAACTAGGTGTTTATATGCTTTCTGGTGCTTTGGTAGCGGTTGCTTCCATTATCGAAGCATCGAGACTAGGAGCAATGAACTCAGCAGTTTCTGGCACGATGGCTGAGCTTGATGCGATTGCTGCGGTAGTTATTGGTGGTACGGCTATGAGCGGTGGTAAAGGGAAAATCTCTGGCACTGTGTTTGGTATGCTAACGCTAGCGGTCATTAACAACATGATGAACTTAATGGGAATGCCACCGTTTTTCGTTGCTGCAATCCGAGGTGGGATTATCATTTTAGCGGTGATGTTACAGCGTAGTGTTTCGGCGAAAGAGAAGCAATATTAATATTATAAAAAGTGTAGGTGGATGAGGATGATTAAATTAGGTTTAGTGAGTGCGATCTTGGGGCATAAAAATTTTGAAGAAACGATTGATTTTTTAGCGGCTAATGACCTTGAAACGGTTGAACTAGCTTGTTGGCCAGCCGGGAAGGCGGAGCGTCGTTATGCGGGTGTGAGCCATTTAGATGTTGACGGATTAACGAAAGTAAAGGCGGATGCAGCGCTAGCTTATGCGAGTGCGAAAGGCATTGAAATTTCATCGCTAGGTTATTACCCAAACTTCTTAGACCCAGATGTGAGCAAACGTGAAGTTTATGTGAATCATTTTTATAAGTTAATTGATGCGTCTGCGTTGATGGGAATTAATCTAGTGACGACGTTTATCGGGCGCGACCAGCATAAAACCGTAGCAGAGAACTTGGATTTGATGGAAGAGGTTTGGACGCCGATTTTAGCACATGCTGAAGCGAAGAACGTTCGCATCGGGATTGAGAATTGCCCGATGCTATTTACGGCTGACGAGTGGCCAGGTGGTCAAAACTTAATGACGACACCTAGTATTTGGCGCCAAGTATTCGAAAGATTCCCTAGTCCAATGTTAGGCTTGAACTACGACCCGTCACATTTTGTTTGGCAAAAAATTGATTACATCAAGCCGATTTATGAATTTAAAGATAAGCTGTTTCATGTCCACTACAAAGACATTAAATTGTACGAGGATAAGTTAGCTGACGTTGGTGTCATGGCGACACCTTTAGCATACATGTCACCTAAGATTCCGGGGTTAGGAGATGTGGATTGGGGTAAATTCGTCTCAGCGTTGACCGATGTGGGATATACGGGTTATTCGGCAATTGAAGTTGAGGACAAAGCGTTTGAGAAAACCGAAGCGGATGTGGAAAAGTCAATTCAGTTGAGTGTGAAGTATTTAAGAAATTTTGTCTAAAATCAAATGTCAGTCAAGCACTGACATTTTTTTATGGACTTCTAGGTCTTAAGACCTAGAAGCGCTCGTTCTTTCGAATGAAATCGGGTGTTTCACGTCGACAAACGCCAGTTGCTGTGATATACTTCTATATAGATTAAAAATTCTTTTCATCTAAATCTGTTAAAAGAAAAGAAGGAGGCTTTAGGAAAATGAAAGATATTTTTTCAAACATCGAACAACAAATTGAAAACATTGATGCGAAAATCGAAAGCATCGTTGAGAACGTCACGGAATCTCAAAATTATGAGAAATTAAATCAGAAAATCAATGACATGGTTAACAGCTCATCTCATGCTTTTGAAAAAGGGTACGCCAAAGCGGAGCGGGTGGTCAAAGATCAAACGGAAAAATTTAAAACGGCGACCCAAATCCAGCAGGAAAAGCTCAAGCAGCACACCGAAGAATTCCAACAAACCTCGACCAAGCAGCCGTCAGAAAGCGGCTTGTTCGCCAAAAAAGGTGGCGTCCACGCTGGTGGGTTATCCATGGCGATTGTCGGTTTTATCTTCACAGTACTCTCAGGCGTCGGCATCCTTGTGATGACATTCATGAGTGCGATCCTGTTACCAGGGGTTTGGACAACGATCAATCGGTTTCTCTTAGTTCCAGGATTTGCCATTTTCCTCTCTATCGGTTGCATAGGCATCCTCATGATGAACAGCGTGGCAAGATTCAGAAAATACGTGCAAACGATTGGCAATAAAACGTATGCCGATGTTGCAAACCTTTCATCAGCGGTAAGAAAATCTGACAAGTTCACCCGTAGAGATATCAAGAAAATGATTCGCAACAACTGGTTTAAAGAGGGTAGACTCACACACGATGAGTTAACGTTGATCGTTAGCCGCGCGACTTATCAAGAATACGAGGCAAATCGACAGCGTGAGGTAGCCGCGCAGAAAAAAGAGGCGCACAACCGACAGATCCACGAGCAATTGCCGGTGCAAGCACAGACGATTTTGATTCAAGGTGAAGATTTTATCGAAGCGATCAAAAAGCATAAAGGAGCCATAACCGATCCGGACACGGTGATGAAATTGTCGCAACTTGAATTGATCCTTAAAAAGATCTTCAAGCGTGTCAAAGAGCGCCCAGACATAGTGCCTGCAACGAGAAAGATGATGGACTACTATTTACCGACCACCGTAAAGCTGTTAGAAGCTTATGCACAATTAGAAAAGCAAGCGATTCAAGGCACTAACATTGTCGCAGCTAAAACAGAAATTAAAGATTCGCTGGATACATTGGTTTCGGCTTATGAGAAACTCTTGGACGATTTGTTTGAAGATGTCATGCTGGATGTTTCCACGGACATATCAGTTTTAAATACCATGTTAGCCCAAGACGGGTTGACAGACGGTGAGTTGGGTAGTATAAAGAATGACAGAGGTGACGAGTAATGGCAGAAGAGAAATTAGATAGCTTAGAAACAACAGTAACACCGACTTTAACGTTAGATCCGTTTGCAGGCGATGATGAAGCGCCAGTCGTGGCAGAACTGGTGGTCGATACACCTGAAACAGGCGAGGTCATCATTGCGGATACGACACTATCCCCGGAAGAGCAGAAAATGGTGGATGACTTTGCGCTACAAATTGATTTGACCAATTCAAACGTCATTCTTCAATACGGAGCGGGGGTTCAGAAGAAGATGGCTGATTTTTCTGAAAATACTTTAAATAACGTTAAAACAAAAGATTTAGGCGAAGTTGGAAAGCTATTAACGGGCGTTGTGACGGAGCTTAAAAATTTCGATGAAGAAGAAACGAAAGGCTTGTTCGGGAAGTTGAAGAAGCAGTCGAATCGCATTAATACGATGCGTGCGAAGTACGATAAGGCTGAGGTTAACATTGCGAAGATTACGAATGTGATGGAAGGGCATCAAGTGACGTTGATGAAAGACATCGCGATGCTCGATAAGATGTACGAGCTGAATCTGAATTATTTCAAGGAATTGTCGATGTACATTTTAGCAGGGAAGAAAAAACTGGCAGATGTGAAAGCGAACGATTTGGCACAAGCGATGCAGCTGGCTCAGACGACTGGACGCCCGGAAGATGCGCAAGCAGCGCGTGATTTAGACGGTTTGTGTAACCGATTTGAAAAGAAAATTCATGATTTAGAGCTAACGAAAACCATTGCGATGCAGACCGCACCACAGATTCGTCTGATTCAGGGCAATAACACGGTGCTCGTGGAAAAAATTCAATCGACACTTGTTAATACGATACCGTTGTGGAAAAGTCAGATGGTCCTTGCTTTAGGGGTTGAGCATTCATCACAAGCGGCAACAGCGCAACGCCAAGTGACGGACATGACAAACGAGTTGTTGAAGAAGAATGCGCAGACGTTGAAGACGGCAACGATTGAGACAGCGAAAGAGTCGGAGCGCGGGATTGTGGACATGGAGACGCTGAAGGTGACGAACGAAGCATTGATTTCCACGTTGGATGAAGTGTTGAAGATTCAGCAGGACGGGCGTATGAAGCGTCAAGAGGCGGAGGAAGAAATTCGTCGCATTGAGGGTGAGTTGAAGGGGAAATTGTTGCAAATTAGTGGGTAAGATAAGTAACCTCTGTCTGATTGGCGGGGGTTATTTTGATTTTTTGGGTGCTTTTCGATTGGGTTTAGTGTGGTGTCCTTTCGGTGATTGAGTTGGTGTGGTTTTTAGTTTTGTTTGGGGTTAGCGCCCTTTCGGTGACCATGATGTGAACGACTTTTGATTTTGTTTTGGTCACTGCGTGTGTTTAGTGCTCTTTAGCTACCGCGCCTTTTGGCTTACTGGGGTAGTGATGAGGTGTTAGCTGCAAGCAGCTAACACCTCATCACTACCTTATATTTGTGGGTTATATGTAGAATTAGTTTTTTTTTCAAAATCGTGCAACGCACTTTGTTTTTTGTCGTCTATATGGGTAGGAGGAGTTATCATGGAAGATAGGATGATCATTGATTTATATGTTAAACGTAGTGAGGAAGCCATTAGTGTGTCGGCGCAGAAGTATGGCAATTATTGTTTTACGATTTCAAATAATATTCTTAAGAGTGCACCTGATGCCCAGGAGTGCGTCAACGATACGTATTTAAAAGCTTGGAATAACATTCCCCCAACGTTACCGGTTAAGCTTAGGACTTTTTTAGGCCGCATTACTCGGAATCTCTCGCTTGATCGGTATAAATTTAACCGAACGAAAAAGCGTGAAGGGAGCGAGTTTGAGTTGCTGCTTTCGGAATTGGAAGATTGTGTTTCTTCGCAGATGGACGTGGAGAAAGAGGTGGATGCAAATGTCGTGATCCAATTAATTAACGATTGGTTGTTAGCCCAGCCCCTTGAGCAACGGACCTTGTTTACTAAGCGTTACTGGCACGCCGCATCAATAACTGACTTAGCTAGTAAGTATCACATGAGTGATAGCAAGGTCAAGTCAATGCTGTTTCGGCTACGTAAAAGCTTAAAAATTCATCTTGAGAAAGAAGGTGTTGAGGTATGAAACGTGAGAAGGCGGAAAAGCTGTTTTACTTGATCGGTGAAATCGACGACGCGTTGATTGCTGAGGCTGAAGAATACGACGGAAAAGCGAACGTTGTGCGGTTGGGTCACAGAAACAAATCACTGCATATGTTTACTGCTGCTGCTTGTGTGATCTTTTTAGTGGTCGGTGCCTGGGGCTTGAGTCAGCTCGGGATGGGCAGTGACAGTGATGAGATGGCAGCGGATTCTGATTGGGCAGTAGAAGAAGCAGAGGTGGCCGATGACGCGGATATGGAAGAGGTTCGGATTGAGGGTGCGCTGGGTGAAGAAGACGTCACGTTAGAAGTGGAGATTTTGGATGACATGACGTTGCTTAGCACGATGACGAACCATTCTGATAGTGTGGTCAGTCCTGGTCATCCAATGTTTGAGTATTTTGATGGCGAGGCGTGGGAAGCCGTTCCGCTAATCCCATCAATAGAATATTTGGATTTTGAGGATATTGGTGTTGTTATCTACCCAGGTCAGGAACATCAATTTAGCCTGGATTTATCGTTATTTGATATCCCAGAGGGTTACTTATTACGATTAAGAAAGAGCGTTTGGCCAGATGGTGAGTGGCATCATGAACACTTGCATCAGGAGTTAACAGTTGAATTTGAGCTAGAGTAATGATGCATAGGAGTTGATTTTATGAAACGTAGTATGGAAAAAAAGGTGTGGCGAATCATTGGTTTTTTGTGGGTGTTGCTTGTGCTTGTTGCTTGTGCGTCGGAAAGTGAAGATTCAGCAAGCGATAGTGATAGTATGAGTTGGGCGGATAGTGATGAGATGAGGGTGGAATCGGAGATAGCGTGGTTTGATGAGGATGCTGATGAAGCGGACTTCATGTTTGCTTCCGAAGAGGCAGAAGTGTCGGGTGTGCTTGAAGCGATTCCGATTTTGCTACCATCCGAAAGTGGGCGTCAGCTAAGCTATACGGTCACCTTTCATTTAACAACGGTTGATTTCGAATTGGGAATGAGATTACTGTTTGACACGGTCGGTGATTTTGACGGTTATAGTGTGCGCGTGACGGAGCATGGTAGAAGCTTAAGTCAACCAGATGCACCACGAACGGCTGACTTTTTAGTGCGGATTCCAAATGAGCATTTATCAGCGTTTATTGTTTTTGTTGACGACCACTCCGCCATGTATAATCGCATATTTTTTGATAAAGAATTAAATGATTATACGTTTGCGTATGAGAGAAACACCTCGCAGTTAGAAACGTTACGCGAACAAGAACAGCAAATGTTAACTGAGTTGGACAGCGACGATGAGACAAGTCGGGATGCGACACAAGATGACCTGATTGCTGTGCGAAATCAAATCAGAGATTTAGAAGAAGCGAACACAGTTATTGAGCGAGATGTCAACTATTCAGACGTCAGCATTAGGCTCAGCGAAGTGATTTCGATGGATGAAGAAGTAGAAGAAGAGTTAAAAACGTTTAGTGAACGATTGCAAGTGGTGTGGGACGATGCCACGGAAAATCTTGTGGCCGCTATGCAAGTGGTGTTATTGATGTTAGTAACGATCTTGCCATGGGGGTTAGTTGTAACGGCTCTCGTTTTACCGGTACTTTACGTCATGAAAAAACGTAAAAAAAAGATGAATGAAATAGAAAAACAAATAAAATAGTAGCATAAAATTCTGAATTGATTTCAGAATTTTATTTTATGCAAATAACAAGTGAAGCGATTGTAATAGAATTCGACTCGGTGTTTTACTTGAGAAACTTGGATCCCGGGTTGAAAAAAACAAAAGAAATTTAAGCAATTGCGTTGATTCTACAATTTTCTTCTAGACGATTACAAATTTATATGTTATAATATGTAATGGAATTTTTGTAACTAATTGGATTTTTGGTAGGAGCTGTAGCGGTGCGCTTTAAGGCGAATGCCAAACGCTACAATAGAGGAGCTGTTGCGATGAGACGTGCATTAATAAGTGTGTCGGATAAAACAGACTTAGTACCATTTGCATGCGAGTTGGTCGAACTTGGTTTCGAGATTATCTCTACAGGTGGCACAAAAGCAATTTTAGAAGATGCTGGAATAAAAGTAGTTTCAATTGATGAAGTGACAGGTTTTCCAGAAATTTTAGAGGGGCGTGTGAAAACATTGCACCCAAAAGTTCACGGTGGACTTTTGGCAAAGCGTGACGATGAAGCTCACGTTGCACAAGTCAAGGAGCATGAGATTGGCTACATTGATTTGGTTTGTGTGAACTTGTATCCTTTTGCACAGACGCTTGCTGATTTAAGTTCGACCCATGAAGAAAAGATCGAAAACATTGACATTGGTGGTCCATCAATGCTGCGATCCGCTGCTAAAAACTTTAATGATGTCACGGTCGTTGTTGATAAAAATGATTACGATCACATTATTTCAGAATTAAAATCCAATGGTTCGACCACAATAAGCACAAGACAGGCCCTAGCCGGTAAAGTGTTTAACCATACTGCGGCATACGATGCCACGATAGCTGGTTATTTTAACACCGTAAACGAGGTGGTAACGCCACCTGAGTTAACCAAGACTTATGAGCTTGTGCAAAAGCTACGGTACGGTGAAAATCCACACCAAGACGCTGCTTTCTATAAGGAACAAGGTGTGCACGACTATAGTGTTGTCTCAAGTGAGCAATTGCATGGCAAGGCGTTATCTTATAATAACATTGCTGATGCTAATGCAGCGCTTGAAATAGTTGCAGAATTCGATATACCCGCTGCCGTTGCAGTCAAACATATGAACCCATGTGGTGTGGGAATCGGTGCTAATATTGATGAAGCCTTTCAAAAAGCATACGATGCTGATCCTGTTTCCATCTTTGGAGGGATCATCGCATTAAACCGAACCGTTACTGTTGAAACAGCAACGAAATTGAATGACATCTTTCTTGAGATTGTGCTCGCTCCTGATTTTGAGCCAGCGGCATTGGAAATCTTGAAAGCGAAGAAAAACATTAGATTGTTGAAAACGCCAATGTCAGGCGATGATAGTAAAGCCCAGCGTTTAGTCTCGGTCAAAGGTGGCTTGTTGGCTCAAGGAGCAGATGCGAAAGAGCTAATGGTAACTGACTTGAAGGTGGCAACAGAGACGGCACCGACAGAAGCAGATCTTGAACAATTATTGTTCGGAATGCGAGTCGTTAAGCACGTTAAATCAAATGCGATTGCATTAGTGAAGAATGGCATGACCATCGGAATTGGTGCAGGGCAGATGAACCGTGTTGGTGCAGCAAAGATTGCATTAGAGCAAGCTGGCGAGCTTGCCTTAGGTGCTTATTTAGCATCAGATGCGTTCTTTCCGATGTCAGACACCGTAGAGCTAGCTGCAAAATATGGAATCAAAGCCATTATTCAACCGGGTGGTTCGATAAAAGATGAGGATTCAATAAAAGCTTGTAACGATTCGGGCATTGCCATGGTAATGACGGGATCGCGTCACTTCAAGCATTAGCTAAGTAAACTTAATTAAAAATTCAATTAAAAGGAATGAATGAACTATGTTAGAGAAAGTAGAAAGACTAATTTCAGAGGTTAACCAGATTCACAGAACATACGCAACAGATTATTTTGACACAGGACGTCTTGAAAAAGTGAATTTATCAAGAACGATTGATAAAATCCCTGTTCAACATATTTTAGATTACAGAACGCACTTAAATGACAGCATCAACTATTATTTAATGGCGGCAAATTTAACGGGAATGGAGTATTTCTATCGCGTTAAAACATCAGAAAGCATCAATAAGAAAATCACTCAGTATGAGAACAATGCGGTTCAGTATCCATTGAATGCTTGGTTAAGCGACGTGTTCGGATGCCGTATCGTATTGGATAATGCTGAAATCGAGTCAATCGAAGAGACCATTGATGACTGGACTAGCCTTTACGGTGTTAAAGACTGGTATAAGATTGAAAAAGATGGGTACAAAGCGTTCCACATCTGCTTCAAAAATAAAAATAACTATTTCTTCCCATGGGAGCTTCAAATTTGGGACGTTGCTGATGTTGAAAACAACATCAAAGTTTCTAAGAGATAAATTGAAATTAGCCGTTGATGTGCGGCTTTTTTTCATTGGTGGAAAGGAGCAAGATGATGAAAGTATTAGTAATTGGCCGTGGTGGCCGTGAGCATGCCATCGTTAAAAAATTTAAACGCGATGGGGTGACGGAAGTTTTCTGTGCACCAGGGAATCCTGGGATGCGTGAGGCGACGTTGGTTGATATTGAGGAAACGCAAGTCGCAAAACTGACAGCGTGGGCACAAACAAACAAGATTGACTTGACGGTAGTCGGGCCGGAGATGGCCTTAATGGCTGGCGTTGTTGATGCGTTTGATGCGGCTGGTTTAAAGGCGTTTGGCCCGAACAAAGCGGCGGCTTATATCGAAGGAAGCAAAGCGTTTGCTAAGAGATTGATGGAAAAATACAACATTCCAACGGCAGCTTACGGTGAGTTTAACAATACCCAAGTCGAAGAGGCCCTCGTGTTTTTAGATGAGCAGCAGATGCCAATCGTGATCAAAGCCGATGGTTTAGCGGCCGGTAAAGGGGTTGTGATTTGCCAGACACTGGATGAAGCGAAAGCGACAGTCAAGGACATGTTAACAGGTGCTAGTTTCGGTGAAGCATCGGCAAGCGTTGTGATTGAAGAATTTCTTGACGGCGAGGAGTTTTCACTCATGTCCTTTGTTGCAGGGGATCAGTTTTATCCGATGCCGATTGCCCGCGATTATAAGCGCGCGTACGACGGCGATAAGGGATTGAATACCGGTGGTATGGGGGCGCATTCGCCGCACCCGTTAATTAGTGATGAAGACATCCAGATGGCGCTCGAAAAAGTGGTGAAACCGACCGTCCAGGCGATGATGTCAGAAGGGACTCCGTTCACAGGGATTTTATATGCCGGCCTAATTAAAACGGCTGAAGGACCAAAAGTCATCGAGTTTAATGCCCGCTTCGGAGACCCAGAAACCGAAGTCGTCTTACCATTATTAGAAACTCCACTTGCAACCACTCTACTCGGCCTACTAGCAGGAAAAGAGGTTCAACTAAACTGGCTAAACGATCAAACCGTGGGAATTGTTTTGGCGGCTAAAGGTTATCCGGCTAATTATGCGAAAGGCGCTGTGATTAGCGGACTTGAACAACTAGAAGACGTTGACGTTTATCACATGGGAACTGAGTTGGTTGACGGCGAGGTTGTCACAAACGGCGGGCGTGTGTTATTCGTTGTCGCAAAAGGTCATGACTTGGCTATTGCCCGGGAAAAAGTTTACACCGAAATCAAAAAGATTGACTGCGATGATGTGTTTTATCGCAGTGACATTGCAGGAAACGTATAAAAGGTGCTTTGGCATCTTTTTTGCATCCAATTCGTCAAAACCTGCATAATACATACAAAACTTACCATACTAATAGTGAAGTATTGAAATCATAAAAGGTAGGTTATTATCATGTTGAAATGCGATAGTACAGATTGTCTTCACAACGACAAAGAAGGGAAATGTTTCGCTAAGCACATTGCCATTGATGGCAGAAGTGCACAGACGACGGCAGAAACCGTTTGTAGCAGCTATGTTTCGGATCACGACTTTCAAAATTATGAATTCGCCGAAGATTTTATGGGATTTAACGCCACACCAGCGAATGAGCAAAACATCACCTGTGCCGCTCAAAATTGCAAGTATAACGTTGGCCAAGCGTGTGTGGCAACGAAGGTGAAAATCAATAGCGAAGATGCGAGTTGTGAAACGTTCGAATCATAAAATAAGTAAAACGGATAGTTGTCTCTTTGATCTGAGGCGACTATTTTTTGCATTTCAACCCTAAAATCAGTAGTTATTATTTCAGCAATGTGCTATAATTGCAAGACTGGCTTGAAATCAAAAAATGGGAAAAAAACCACATAAAATCAACGTTAGCAACCGATAGTTGCGTAAAATTAAGCAAATTGAAAACTAAAATTGCTAGATAGCTCCCGTTATTTCAGCTACAATATCCCTACAAATGAAAGGACGTGTTAGCTTATGAACATTGAAATTGCAAATCGTCTTGTACAGATGAGAAAAGAAAAAGGATTTTCGCAGGAAGCGTTGGCGGAACAGTTGGGGATCAGTCGTCAGGCCGTGAGTAAATGGGAGCGTGCCGAGTCGTCGCCGGATACGAGTAATTTAATTACCCTTGCAAAGTTATACAACATTTCTTTAGATGAGTTACTCAACACGGATCAGGATAAGTTTGAGAGCAGCGAGCCGATGGTTGAAGCGGACGACTTAGATGAGAGGGTTGAAAATGAAGCAGTTACAAGGGATCAATCGGAAAGTGAATCGGCTGCGAGCTCTGATTATGTCAACATTGGCACCAAGGGCATTCACATTAAAGATGGGGAGGATGAAGTTCACATTGGGTGGAACGGGATTCGCATTGTGGCGGATGGCGAGGAAGCGGTTCGCATTGGCGACGGCGGTGTCTTTGTTGACGGGGAGGACTACAGTGATTACAATTGGAAGGCTGACGGGATCTCTGGGTTTATCGTGTTATGCGTGTTTATGTGGCTCGGCGCTGTGCACGGGCTTTGGCACCCAGCTTGGATGTTATTTTTAGCGATTCCGATTGTTAGTTCGTTGTTTCATGCGATTAGAACAAAAAATGCGAGAAAGTTCGCGTATCCGATGTTGGCGGTCATCGTGTATTTAGGCTATGGCTTTTGGACGGAAGTTTGGCATCCGACTTGGCTTGTTTTTCTGACGATTCCGATGTATTACTGGGTGGTGAATTGGTTTAAGACGCACAAGGAAAAGTGGGATGAATTTTAAAAAGAAAAATGGCTTGACTTTGACACTGCGTCAAGGTGTATCATGAGCATTGAGCTAAATCAAGAAATATGACACGCATTGTCATGTATCGTATGATATGCTACGAGTTGCTACAAAAAGTTTCAGAAAGAGGGTTTCAGACATTATGTTGAAAATATTTAAACATTTAAGAAAAAAGGATTGGTTGCTGGTTACATTGGGCGTGGCTTTTATCGCGCTTTCGGTGTGGCTAGAATTAAGAATCCCCGGTTATATGAGAGAAATCACAATGCTCGTTCAAGCACCGGGCACGGAGGTTTCTGAAATCTGGATACAAGGTTTATGGATGTTAGGAACAGCGTTTATGGCGATGATCACAACGGTGATTGTTGGTTATTTGTCGGGTCGTGTCGCAGCTGGCTTTGGGCGTGATTTACGTGTTAAAGTGTTTGGAAAAGTCATGAGCTTCGGTATGGCAGAAGTAAACGGGTTTTCAGTGCCAAGTTTAATTACGCGTGGGACAAACGACATTTCGATGGTGGAGCAAATTATTACGATTGGCTTTATGACTTTGGTTCGTTCCCCGATTATGGCAGTTTGGGCCACAACACGCGTGTTTGACCAAGGACTAGAATGGGCGATTGCAACCATGGTATCGGTGGGTGTGTTACTTGTGACCATCGTTATCCTGATCATCTTCGCTTTGCCTAAGTTCAAAATCATCCCTAAATTAACGGATCGCTTGAACTTAGTGGCGCGTGAACATTTGTCAGGTATTCGCGTTGTAAAAGCTTATAATGCAAAAGCGCATGAAGCAGAAAAATTTGAAAAAGCCAATCACGAACTTATGAAAACCAATCGCTTTGCTGAGCGAATGATGGCATCGTTATGGCCGGTCGTCGGTGTTGTGATGCAAGCATTGCCATTAGCCATCTATTTGATTGGTGCGTATTTAATTAATAACGCGATTGGCGAGTTTGATTTGGAAGAATCAGGTGCACTGTTTGCTAGTATGATGGTTTTTGCTCAGTATGCGATCCAAGTTGTGATGTCGTTTTTGATGATGTCATTCATGCTCGTGTTTTTACCGCAAGCGATCATTGCGGCGCGTCGTATTAATGAAGTACTAGAAAAAGAAGAGACGTTAACTTATCCTGAAACTTCACAGTCACCGACAAATACGTATACGGGCGTTGCGGTTGAGTTTAGGGGCGTTAACTTCAAATACCCAGAAGCGGATGATTACGTGCTAGAAGACATCAACTTCACCATAAAAGATGGCGAGACAGCTGCTTTTATTGGTGCTACAGGTAGCGGGAAAAGTACGGTGTTAAAGCTCATTACACGCGCTTATGATCGGACATCGGGTGAGATTGCGATCGCCGGTAAAGACATTAAAGTTTATACCGAAAAAGAATTGACGGATAAAATCGGTTATACGTTGCAAAAAGCAACACTCTTATCGGGAAGCATCGCTTCAAACGTTGCTTTCGGTAAAAAAGACGCTACGGCACATCTTTCGGATATTAAGGAAGCAACCGACTTAGCTCAAGCGGAAGAATTCATTAGCAAACTAGAACAGACTTATGAATCTGAAATCACACAAGGGGCAACGAACGTTTCAGGTGGTCAACGACAACGCTTATCGATTGCGCGAACGTTATTTAGAAAGTCAGACATTTTGATTTTTGACGATTCCTTCTCCGCGTTGGATTATAAAACGGATCGTAAGTTAAGAGAGGCGCTAAAAAAGAATCGTCGTGATGTGACAAAACTGATTGTGGCTCAGCGTGTATCGACCATCATGGATGCGGATAAAATCATTGTACTGGACGAAGGTCGTGTGGTGGGGGTTGGCACACATCAAGCATTATTAGAAAATTGTAACGTCTATTATGAAATTGCGTCATCACAATTATCAAAGGAGGAACTTGCAAATGGCTAACGAGAATAATGAACAGGCAATTGAATTAGATAACTTAGATACAAAAATGGCTAGTAATAACATCAAGAAGTTGCGTGCATATATGAAGCCTTATATGGGTTGGATTATTTTAGTCGCGTTTACCACGTTTGTTTCGAGTCTGCTCGCAGTTTGGTCTCCGAATTTAATTGGTGATGTGGTCGATTATATTGCAGCGCCGTTTGCCGAGGAAAATGTTGCGGCGTTTATGCAAACAGGATATTTTGCGAACATTGATATGGACGCGGTTTGGGGAGTAGGTCGTGTGTTGATTGGTATTGCGGCAGCCGTCTTTGTGCTAGAGTTCATTGCTAGATTTACGATGACGGATATTGCGCAGATTTTGAGCAAGCGCCTAAGAACAGATATGAGTGCAAAGGTTGACCGTGTGCCATTGGCGTACTTTGATTCAGAAGATACAGGGAATACGCTCTCACGGATTACGAACGATGTCGGAACTTTGCACCGAACGATTAATGAGGCTTTTATCGCTGTGATCTCAGGGGTCATCATGTTAATTACCACGCTTGTGATGATGTTTATTGTAAACTGGATGATGGCTTTAACGGCGCTTGCTGCTGGGCTGATTGGTTTTGCCTTTATGGGAATTACCGCAGCTAAGACGCAAAAGCATTTCAAGGCGCAACAGGAAGAACTTGGAAAATTAACCGGGCACGTCGAAGAAGTATTCGGCGCGCACGATGTGGTTAAAACGAATCATGCTGAGGAGTTTGTCACGCGTCAAATGATTGAGATCAACGATCGCTTGTATCAATCATCATTTAAAGGTCAGTTCGCGATGAGTGTGCTTTCATCGGGGATGGGGTTCATGATGAACATTAGTACGGTGTTTGTCATGGTCGTCGGTGCGGTGCTTACGTTTAATGGTACGATTACTTTTGGTACAATTGCCGAATTCCTGTTATATGTCGGTCTTTTTAACCAGTCTTTAGGGTCATTAGGTGAACAAGGAATGACCATGCAAATGGGTGTGGCGGCGAGTAACCGCATTTTTGAGTTCCTAGAAGCCGAGGAAATGGCGAACGAAGAGCATAAGACGGGCCACATAGAGGCGGTGAAAGGTCAAGTCTTATTTGATGATGTGAAGTTTTCTTACAACCCTGAGGTACCAATTATCAAAAACTTCACAGCAGCGGTTGGAGCGGGCCGTAAGGTGGCGATCGTGGGGCCGACCGGTGCAGGCAAGACGACAATTGTGAACTTGTTGATGCGTTTCTATGAGCTTAACAGTGGCGCCATTATGGTGGACGGTGTGGACATTGCGACCATGAAGCGCGAGGACGTCTACGACTTGTTTTGCATGGTCCTTCAGGACACGTGGCTGTTCGAGGGGAGTGTGTACGAGAACATCGTTTATAATAAAAAAGGTGTGAGCTACGAGCAGGTTATTGAAGTGTGCAAGGCCGTTGGGATTCACCACTACTTTAAGTCATTACCGGATCGCTATGACACGGTGTTGACAGATAAAGTCAGCTTATCGGCAGGGCAACGTCAGTTATTAACGATCGCCCGTGCCATGATCAACGATGCGCCGTTATTGATTTTGGATGAAGCGACAAGCTCGGTGGATACGCGTACGGAGATTTTGATTCAGCAAGCGATGGATAAGCTAATGGTTGGACGCACGTCGTTTGTCATTGCGCACAGGCTATCGACGATTAAGAACGCCGATATGATCTTGGTAATGAACGAAGGGGATATCATTGAAATTGGCACACACGACGAGTTGTTAGAGGCAGACGGCTTCTACGCTGGGTTGTATAATTCACAGTTTGACTTTGGGACGGACGAGGCAAGTGCGTAAGGTGAGTTGAACAGGCTCTCTACTTTGGTAGAGGGCTTTTTTTGGAGTTGGAGAGCCCGGAGGGAGCGCTTTACCGTCCGATGATTAACGTTTTCATGTCCGATTCGCAGGTGGAGCTTTTGTTAGAGTGATAATGGCATTCTTTTTCTTCACAAGACGATCGTAACTTTCCTTGTATTCCCACCCATAAAATAGTATAATATTTCATGTCAAAAAGAATTTGATAAAGGTGAGAGCTATGTTGAAAAGAGGATTTGCTATCGTAGTAGGGTTATTTGTTTTAACGGCGTGTTCAAGGGGGATGAGTGGATCGTCGGTCACAACGTGTATCGATGCGCCAAGCATGTATCGGAATGAGGAAACGATCATCATTATTGACGGTTACGATGAAGACATTCAAACATGGACGGTAAGGTCTATTTTTACGCGTGAAGAGCTCATTGCATATGTCACGAATGGTGAAGTGTTAACCGATGATGAAATCGCTGATATGATTGATTACACAAACTCGTATTTAAGTGCAGGCTTTGAACTCGTATTGGTTTCTTTGAGTCAAGACGAAGCCATCATTGAGTACGTGTATGACTACACCGTGATTTCAGCTGAGCACTTATCTGAGCGGTGGGACGTTGAAGATTTTGAGCGAGAAATTACGTTAAGCGATGCCATTCGCGGCTTGGAAAGTCAGGAAGCGCTTTGCACGACCGAATAAATCAACATTTGCCTTTACAATGAGCCTTGTTTGCTATATAATTTGAAAAGCGTGAATAATCAGTTTACGAAGAGTTTAAAAAATAGTGATATACTATTTACAAGAAATAAAGAATACGTTTGTCAGAGAGGAATTTTATCATGAATAAAAAGAAATTATTGTTTGTTTTAACCCTAATAGTGGGAATCATTATTTTAACCGGTTGTGCCGGTGGTGCCGAAGGCGGTGTCAGACAACCCATCACAACTGAAAATGCATCGGGTTGGTGGGAAACATTTCTAGTTTTACCACTGTCACTTGTTATTACATGGGCTAGCGAAGTCATTGGAAATTTAGGAATCGCCATCATTGTTGTCACGGTCGTTGCAAAAGCATTGATCATGCCATTAAGCGTCATCGCTATGCGAAACACGGCAAAAATGCAAGAATTGCGCCCTGAGCAAGAGCGCATCCAGAAAAAATATGCGAATAAGAAAGATCGCGGTTCACAAATGGCGATGCAACAAGAAATGTCCATGATGTACAAAGAAAACAACGTCAATATGATGGCAGGTTGTTTACCAATGATCGCACAGATGGTCTTAATGATTGGGTTCTTCCAAGCGTTCTCAAGACACCCGTTGATTTTAGGTGTTGAAGGCGTGTACTTTGTCGGCTTAGACTTAGCAGCGACGCACGGTGTGCCAAATATCGTGTTCGCGGTCGTGGTTGGTGGGCTCATGTTCTTCTCACAGAAAAGACAGCAAGCAGCGATGCAGGCTAGTAACCCAGGTGGGCCAAACATGGGAATGATGAACATCGTCATGGCTGCTATGTTCTTACCAATGGTTTACGTATCACCATTAGCAATGGGATTATACTTCTTAGTGAGCCAGATCATGATGTTAATTCAGTCGCTGATCATCAAAAAACCAGGAACAGCTTAAGCATTAAAACTGACGAGACCTCAATTGCGAGGTCTTTTTTGTCCTTTAAAAAAGAAATAGTTCAAAAAAAAGATGAAATTTCAGAAGTGTTACAATGAGACTGTTTTGTGAAAAAATTACCTATGAAGGTATTTTTTTTTATTTTGCGTATATATAGGGTGGGTAATTTTTCATGGTTCGATGAAGCGTCATGAATCAATATCAAAAAGGATGTGGAAAAGATATGTCAGAAATATTAATCAAAGATTTACCGTTAGAAGAAAGGCCGCGAGAACGGTTGTTGCAAGTTGGTGCCGAGTCGTTATCGGCTACAGAATTATTAGCCATTATTTTACGGACTGGTTCAAAAGAGCAGTCGGCTGTTACGTTATCACAACTGATCTTGCAAAAATCAGAAGGGTTACAAAATTTGAACGACATCTCGATTAATGAACTATTAGAGATTCCAGGGATTGGCCCGAGCAAGGCGGTCCAAGTGTTAGCTAGCATTGAACTTGGCATACGGGTTGTCAAAAGTTCTGTTACAAATAGCACTGAGAGTCCAAGTCTCGCGAACCCTGAGGATAGTTTTAAGCTATTGGGGACGAGTATGAAACACCTGAAGCAAGAAAACTTTATTGTATTATTTTTAGACGTTCGGCAAAAACTAATCTGCAAGGAAACTATTTTTGTCGGGACACTAGATATGGCAATTGTTCATCCCAGAGAAGTATTTAGGAAGGCGATTAAGCATTTGGCGACGTTTATTGTGTGTGTGCATAATCATCCATCAGGGGATTTGACAGCGTCACCCCAAGATTTGTTGTTTACTAAGCAGCTAGCTGAGGCCGGAGAATTGATGAGCATACCGCTTCTGGATCACATTATTATCGGTGGCGATGATTATGTAAGCCTGAAAGCGCTAGGACATTTGTGAAAATAGTTGTAGTCTTTTGTAAAATGTTGTACAATGATAAAATACTAAATTTTAGCAACGGAGGTTGAAGCAAATTGTTCGAAAATACTAACGCTAAACAAGCAATGAAAAACCCTGAATTAATTAGGTTTGAAAATGACTATACTCGTGGGGCGCACCCGGAAATTCTGCAAAGAATTGTCGAGACCAATGAGGTTCAAACTCCTGGCTACGGAACGGATGAGCATTGTGCAGCAGCGGCAGATTTAATTAAGCGCGCGTGCGACAATTCCGATATCGATGTTCATTTTTTAGTGGGCGGCACGCAGACAAACTTGACGGTGATTACTTCAATTTTACGACCTCATGAAGCGGTGATTGCACCAACGACAGGCCACATTGCAACTTCGGAGACGGGTGCGATCGAAGCGACGGGTCACAAAGTCATCACGATTCCAACGGATATTGGGAAAATCACAGCTGAGCAGATTAAAGCCGTAGTGACGATGCCAGAAAATGTCCATGCGCCAAAGCCGGGTATGATTTTCCTGTCGCAGTCAACTGAGTTTGGTGGCGTGTACACGAAGGCTGAATTGCTTGAAATTAAGGCTGTAGCAAATAAGTTTGATTTACCTTTATTTATTGACGGAGCGAGATTGGGGTATGCGTTTGCTTCGGAGGATTGTGACACGACGCTAGCTGATTTAGCAGAGATTTGCGACGTGTTTTACATCGGTGGCACGAAGGTCGGGGCGCTATTTGGCGAGGCCGTTGTGATTGTAAATGAGAAATTGAAGCGTGATTTTAGGTACATCATGAAGCAGCGTGGGGGATTGTTAGCGAAGGGGCGTTTGCTCGGTGTACAATTCGAGGCGTTCTTTAAAGATGGGCTGTATAACAGAGTAGCGGAGCACGCGGTAGCGATGGCGATGAAGATTAAGGCTGCGTTAGACGCAAAGGAAATTACGCTTGTTTATCCAGCGACGACGAATCAGTTGTTTATTAAATTTAATGCTAAGCAATACGAAGCGTTGGTTGAGCGTTATGTGTTTGCACCTTGGCGTGTTGAAGGGGATAACATTATTGTGCGTTTATGCACGGACTGGTCGACACCGGTTGAGCACGTGGAGCAGTTGATTGCCGATATTGAAGCATTGTAGATCAAATCTATAATAAAAACATCAGAATAGCATGTGCGCTGTCTGATGTTTTTTTGAACTTTAAATAAAAAAGAATAACGCCTTATCTAGTTGATAATCGGCACTACTCTTTATCTATATCGCGTTAAAATTAATCTTGTAAGGCATTGATGTGTCTGCTTAAGCGTGATTTGTTACGTGCTGCAAAGTTCTTATGTACAATCCCTTTTGACACTGCTTTGTCTAATCTCTTATTTGCAAGGTTGTATGCTTCTACTGCTGCTGCATGATCCTTAGCTTCAATTGCTGCTTCAACCGCTTTAATTGCTGAACGCATTGGCGTTCTTACCGAAACGTTCGCTTGGCGACGCTTTTCATTTGTTTTGATTCTTTTCTTTTGTGATTTAATATTAGCCATGTTGTGTAAGTCCAAACTGGTCAAGGTTTCCCTCCGATAACAGTTTAGTACTCTTCACCTCCGTTTATTTTTGTTATGCTTTTCGTTTCAGAAATTATAACAGAAACATTTTACCAGACTTGCCTTTAAAAAGCAAGTCTGGTAAACGTTGATATTATTTAATTTTAAATTATTGACGATCGAATGTCCAAGAATCATTCCAGCTATCCGTGATAGTTAACACATCACCGCGAACTGTATAGGTGAAGTTTTGACCATCAGCAACAAACGTTCCTTCATCGTCTCCAAGTTCCCAGTCAACTGTTCTACTTGCGCCATCGCCTTGTGTAATCACAACGCGTCCATTGTCACGGAATTCAACCTCTTCTGCTTCATCAAAAACAAATAAGAAGATACGACCTGATCCGTTGTCCCAAGTCCCAATAATCTCAGATTCTGGATTTCCACCACACGCTACTAAGAATAGCGTAGCAGCAAATAATACTGTCATTAATGATAATTTTTTTAACATATTTATTCCTCCTAAAATACTACGTTTTCCAACGTTCTACTACTGTCGAATTTCGACAATTTATTTTACCACACTTATTATTGAAAAGCAAGGATAATTTCTTGCAACTAAAAAATAAATGTGATATAATGTTCTAGTTGTAAATCACAGGCCTTAGTCTAAGTGATTGGCTGCTCCAGCCTATGACATGGATTATGGTGACTTATAAAATATTAGGAGGCTACAACAATGGCAATTACGAAAGCTGAAAAGCAAACAATTATTGAAGAATATGCAACTCACAAAGGTGACACTGGTTCTCCAGAAGTTCAAGTTGCAATTTTAACGGCTGACATCAACCGTTTGAACGATCACTTAAAAGAACATAAGCAAGATCATCATTCACGCCGCGGATTATTAAAAATGGTTGGTAAGCGTCGTAATTTATTAACTTACTTACGTAACAAAGACATCAACCGTTACGGTGCTTTAATCGAGCGTTTAGGTTTACGTCGCTAAGTTAAATTAGAGCCTGTTTTCAGGCTTTTTTTTATATGTATCCCAGAATGTTACTCAAGAAACTCACAAGGAGTTGTATTTAAATGTCAGAAAAACATGTTTTTACGAAAGAAATTGCAGGTCGCGAGATGACAGTTGAAATCGGCGAACTAGCTAAACAAACGAACGCTTCCGTCTTCGTCCGTTACGGAGACACGGCCGTTTTATCAAACGCAGTGATGTCAAAAGAACCACGCGATTTAGATTTCTTCCCCCTAATGATTGGCTATGAAGAGAGGTTATACGCGGTCGGTAAAGTGCCAGGTGGTTTTATCAAGCGAGAAGGTCGCCCAGCTGAACACGCTGTTTTAGCAGGCCGTTTAATTGACCGTCCAATTCGTCCGCTATTTCCTGATGGGTTCCGTCACGACGTTCAAGTGATTAACTATGTCATGAGTGTTGATCACGATAATTCACCAGAAATGAGTGCGATGTTAGGCTCATCGTTAGCGCTTTCGATTTCGGATATCCCGTTCAGTGGCCCGATTGCCGGCGTTTTCGTTGGGCGTGTGGATGGCGAATTTATCATTAATCCGACCGTCGAGCAGGCTGAATTGTCTGATATTGATCTGGCTGTTGCTGGTACGAAAGCCGCGGTTAATATGGTTGAAGCAGAAGCAAATGAAGTTTCTGAAGCTGATATTCTCGCTGCCATTATGTTCGGGCATGAAGTGATTAAAGAGATTATCGCATGGCAAGAAGAGATCATCACTCAGATTGGAGCAGAAAAGATTGACGTGGTCATTCGTGAAATTGATGCGGAGCTTGAGGCGCATGTGCGTGGGATGGGTGAGGCTAAGCTAGCTGAGGCTGCTCGCGTTCAAGAAAAGCAGGCACGCCAAGCTGCCATTGACGCGGTTTTTGATGATGTGCTCGCGTATTACACAACAATCGAAGCGGACAACACAACGTTTAAAGATGTTAAGTCGGTATTGAATAGCATCGTGAAAGAGCAGGTTCGCCATGCGATTACGGTGGATAAGATTCGCCCAGATGGACGCACGCCTGAGGAGATTCGTCCATTATCTTCACGTTTGGATTTATTGCCACGTACGCACGGCTCTGCTTTGTTTACACGCGGGCAGACGCAATCGTTATCGGTTTGTACACTTGGCGCGTTAAACGAATATCAAAAACTAGATGGTCTTGAGATTGAAGCAGGGAAACGATTTATGCACCATTATAATTTCCCACCGTTTTCAGTTGGTGAAACAGGGCGCTACGGTGCACCAGGGCGCCGCGAAATCGGACACGGTGCGTTAGGTGAGCGCGCGTTAGAAAAAGTGATGCCAAGCGAGAAAGAATTCCCGTATACCGTGCGCGTTGTATCAGAGATCATCGAGTCTAACGGATCAACGTCACAAGCGGCGATCTGTGCGGGGACGATGGCTTTAATGGCCGCAGGTGTCCCGATTAAAGCACCAGTAGCCGGTATTGCAATGGGATTGATTGCTAAAGGTGCCGATTATACGATTCTAAGTGACATTCAAGGCATGGAAGATCATCTTGGCGATATGGATTTCAAAGTCGCGGGTACAACCGAAGGCATTACGGCTTTGCAAATGGACATCAAACTTGAAGGGTTGAGCAAAGAGATTTTAGACGAGGCCTTAACGCAAGCACGCATTGGTCGCCTCCACATTTTAAATCACATGTTAACGACGATCGCTGCACCACGTCCAGAGCTTTCAAAGTACGCACCGAAAGTGCATACGATCACCATTAATCCAGACAAGATTCGTGATGTTATCGGTCCGGGCGGGAAGCAAGTGAATGAAATTATTGATATAACCGGCGTGAAGATAGACATCGAGCAAGATGGTACGGTATTCATTTTGCACGATGACCTAGAAATGATTGAAAAAGCCATTGAAATCATTGAGAAAATTACGCGCGAAGTAGAAATTGGCGCAACGTATGACGGTAAAGTCGTGCGTGTCGAGTCATTCGGAGCGTTCGTTGAGATTTTCGAGGGCACTGATGGGTTGGTACACGTGACCGAATTGCGTCATGAGAACGTGAAAAACGTGTCTGACGTCGTAAAAGTTGGCGACACTTTGAAGGTGAAGGCGGTTGAGGTCGATGCGCGTGGCCGCATTAACCTTTCAGCTAAAGCGTTGCTTGAAAAACCAGCGCCTAAGTTTAAGATTGGGGATAAATTCACTGGTACCGTTAAGCAAATCAAAGATTTCGGTGCGTTTGTGGAATTTATGCCTGGCGAAGAGGCGTTGTTACACGTTTCGCAGATTCGTCACGAGCGTGTTGCTAAAGTGGCAGACGTATTGAAGATTGGCGATAAAATCGACGTGATCATTTCTGAAATCGACGAGCGTGATCGTTTGAAACTTTCAGCTAAAGCATTATTGCCGAAGCCGGAGAAGAAGGTGAAAACCGAGGTTAAGCCTGACGCTGAAGAAAAGAAGACCGAAGAAGTTGCTAGTCCTCCGGTTGAAAACGTAGAAGTAGCTACACCAGCTGAAGCAAGCACAACGGAAGAATAAAATAGAAATCCTGCTTCTCTTCGACAAAAGAAGCAGGATTTTTCTATACAGATGTGGTAAAATGATGGTGGAGGTGCATAAAAATGAACATCACATTAGAATATTTAAAACCCGAAGACTTACCGCAATACAAAGCGTTGATCGACGAAGCTTTTGGCAATAGTCGATCACTTGATGAATACAACAAAAGGTACGACCCTAACCACTCGGCTTACAAAATTCTCGTGGCAAAGGATGAAGCGCAGCTCATCGGTACCATTACCATTTACATGATCGACTTATTCACGTTCGACTTCCAACCCACTTTAGAAATATATAACGTCGTCGTCGCAAAAGAGTATCGGGGAACTAATACTGCTAGTCTTATGTTCGACTTTATGAAAGACTTCGCCCACGAGCACGGCTATCAATCCGCATCTGTAACGTGTCTAACCGAAGCCACCCGCGCTCATCGTTTCTATGAAAAAATGGGCTTCGAAAAATTAGACCGCGAACGATTTCTTTTGAGAATCTGAGACATCAAAGCCAACTATTCCTTGACGATATACGCTAAAACACTTGCACTTTCACCGCATTCGGTTTATTATAGTAAAGTAGGTAAATAAAGCGATTATTCTGGTGTCGACAAGGAGTTTTTATGAAAAAGTTACAAATCAATTGGTTACTGTGGATTCAAGGGTTGTTGTTTGTTGCAGCAGCGGTCTTGGTTTTTAATGCTGTGATGAACATCGATGCTATCTGGTTAGGTATCCGGACCTTTTTTAGTGTTATCTCTCCTGTTATTATGGCGGCTGTGATGGCGTACATGCTGAGTCGACCTTGTCATTGGGTTGAAAATTTGATCAAAAAAACCAATCAACCCCTCGTTAAAAAACGTGCGCGAGGTTTGTCCATTCTAACGGTGTACCTATCTGTGATTGGCATCGTGTATCTTCTATTGCGTCTCATCTTCCCGATTTTAGTCAGTAACATCATGGATTTTATCGACTTTGTGCCTTATTTATACATAAGAATCGAGAATTTTGTCACGGGGCTCGAATGGGATGCGTTAGACGATATGTTTAACATTCAAGAAGCGATTGAAACGTTTTTTGCTGATTTCGATGCCCAAACGGTGATTGGGCCTCTTACGCAAGGATTAGGTGCAGTGACGAACCTGGCTATTTCTACCGCGTTTTGGCTGTTTGATTTCGTCTTGGCACTGATCATTTCGATTTACATGCTGCTTTATAAAGACACTATTTTCTTAGCCATCGGGCGCGTAGCTAACTTGGCAATGAAAAATGCTAATTTGCAAACATTAAAATATTACATCAAACAAGCTGATGATTTATTTTATAAATTTATCGGGGCTCAGTTTTTAGATTCATGCATCATGGGCGGGCTATCGATTATCTTGCTGTTACTTCTAAACGTGCGCTTTGCCGTTTTTCTAGGCATCTTTTTAGGTGTTGCGAACATGATTCCAAAATTCGGTTCCATCATCGCTTCAGTTGTTGTGATTGCTTTAACCTTTGTGACAGGAGAGGTTCAACAAGGGATTCTCACTGCTGTGTTATTAACGGCTTTACAACAATTTGACGGCAATGTGATTGGACCAATTATTATGGGCGATGCGCTTAAAATAAATCCGATTTTAGTCTTTATTTCTCTGTTAATCGGCGCCCATTACTTTGGTGTATTAGGGATGTTCTTATCAATCCCAGTTGTATCCTTAATCAAAATTATTTTTATCAATATTATTGAAGCGAAAGAAAATAGTCAATCCCATGTGGAACAGGTCATCAATAAAATGTGGAAAGTTCGTTACCAAGCGAACGAAACAGAAAAGCCAGAATCATAAACGATTCTGGCTTTTAATTGCTTTATAATCTGTTTATTAATGGGCCCATTAATAAAGAAAAGCTAATAAGATTACTCAGCAGCTGCTTCTTTCATTGTAACAACTGAGCGTCCTTTATAATCACCACAGCTTGAACAAGCTCTATGTCCTGCTGTTAATTCACCACAACTTGGACATGCATGCATACCAGGTACAGTTAATTTGAAATGTGTACGACGTTTTCTCTTACGAGTTTTTGACGTTCTTCTTTGAGGTACTGCCATTATTATTTCACCACCAATTTTTACAAGATACTCTATGATTGCTTAAATTGGAACACAGAGTCAAATAGAGGTCAAGTTCTATTCACAAACGTATATTTTACAATAAAGTTGCAAATAAATCAAGTCTAATCTTCAAATTTCAATCCCTCTAGTGCTGCAAAACGTGGATCGATCTGATTTTTTGCTTCTTCTTTCACTTCTTCTTCGCTTAAAACCTCGATTCCCTTACTTGCTAGTTCTTCGTAAGCTCCGTCTTTGATCACACGTAGCGGAATTTGGATAAAGATTTCTTGCCAAATGGCAGAAGCGAGTTCGATGGTGTCTTTGACTAGGTAGTCTTCGCTGAGTTCATCGTGTCTTTCGCTGTCCCAAACGAAGGCTGGGGCCAGCGTCGCTTGGAATGGGTAGTTGACATCGTCTAGTGTGAGGGCGCATGCGAGCGTCATTTCGCCTTTGATCGTGAGGTCGAATGCCATTCTGCGTTCCGTCGTAAAAACAGTTCCTACACCCGTGACTTTAATTTTTGTCATCGAACGGATGTCCGGGTTTCTTTTTACGGCATCTGAGAAATCGATGTCTTCTTCAATGTTAATTTTCTTAGTTGACTCTTTGAGCAGTCGTGCTATTTGCCATTTCATTTTAATCACCGTCCCTGATTATAGTATATCTCATATGAAATTGTCAATTCTAAAAGGAGATGGAAGCAGTGAAAGCGGTAAGAGTAAAGCCGAGGGTAAGAAATTTCGCTTTAAGAACGTTTCCATGTCAAAAAATGTTTTCTTTTTTTTCCGTTTTATGTTAGTATGTTAAGTGAAATAAATCGCAATAATATAAATGTGACTGCGATTATAAAAAAAGGAGAGTTGAAGAGTTATGTCATTTATTGATAGTGTAACTGCAATTGAAGTATTAGATTCACGCGGAAACCCAACGGTTGAAGTGGAAGTAACAACTGAGGATGGATCATTTGGTCGTGCATTAGTGCCATCTGGGGCATCTACAGGTGCTTATGAGGCTGTTGAGTTACGTGACGGAGATAAGTCTCGTTATTTAGGAAAAGGTGTTTTAAAAGCGGTTGAGAACGTAAACGACGTGATCGGACCAGAAATCATCGGTTTAGACGTTCGTGATCAAGCTGGTATTGATAAGCTAATGATCGATTTAGACGGAACGCCAAACAAAGGTAAGTTAGGCGCTAACGCCATCTTAGGTGTATCGATGGCGGTTGCTCATGCAGCGGCTGATTATTCAGGATTACCGTTATACCGCTATTTAGGTGGATTCAACGCGAAAGATTTACCAACGCCAATGATGAACATCATTAACGGTGGTGAGCACGCAGATAACAACATTGATTTCCAAGAGTTCATGATCATGCCAATCGGTGCAAAAACGTTCAAAGAAGCAATGCGTTGTGGAGCTGAAGTCTTCCATGCGTTAAAGGACGTTCTTCATGGGATGGGATTAAATACAGCGGTTGGTGATGAGGGTGGATTCGCTCCAAACTTACCGTCAAATGAATCAGCAATCGGTGTTATTTTAGAAGCAGTTGAAAAAGCTGGTTATAAAGCTGGTGATGATGTGATGATCGCAATGGACGTTGCTTCTGCTGAGTTCTATAACAAAGAGACGAAGAAATACGTATTAGCTGGTGAAGGTGGAAAAGAATTATCTTCAACGGAGTTAGTTGATTTCTACGCAGAGCTATGTGAAAAATACCCAATCATTTCAATCGAAGATGGTTTAGATGAGGATGACTGGGATGGTTGGAAGTATGCAACTGAGCAATTAGGGCATAAGATCCAATTAGTAGGTGACGATTTCTTAGTTACAAACACTGAGCGTTTATCACAAGCAATCGACAAAGGTTTAGCAAACTCAATCTTAATCAAAGTTAACCAAATCGGTACGTTAACTGAGACGTTCGAAGCAATCGAAATGGCTCAGAAAGCTGGTTACACGGCTGTTATCTCTCACCGTTCAGGTGAAACTGAAGATGCAACAATCGCTGATATCGCGGTGGCAACAAACGCTGGTCAAATTAAGACTGGTTCATTAGCAAGAACGGATAGAATTGCGAAGTATAACCAATTATTCAGAATTGAAGCACAACTCGGAGATTTGGCTAAGTACAACGGAATCAAATCTTTCTACAACTTAGACGTTTAAGATGCATTAGACACTTGAAACCAGAAGCAATGTGTGATACAATTGCCTCTGGTTTTTAATATGCGCCCGTGGCTCAACCGGATAGAGGCAACGAGTTCGAGCCTTTGGCTCGATTACGATTGCCTACTGCAACAAGAACTTCGCGAGCTTGCGAGTGATTAGTTCTGAACTGCGAGCATCTAGATGCTCTCTCGTTGATTAAAAGGGTGTAATGAAAAACTAGAACAACTTATTTTAATATGCGCCCGTGGCTCAACCGGATAGAGCATCTGACTTCGGATCAGAGGGTTATGGGTTCGAATCCTATCGGGCGCGCCAATTTTATTTGTTAAACAAAGTCAAACGGATCATGCTAACTAATTTCTATGAAAGGAATTAGTTTTTTTACTTTATAAAGTGGTGTTTCAGCTAGAAGTTTGATATAATTGATGATAGGTATATCAAACTTTTGATATGGACAGAATATTGATGAAAATTTAATTTCAAACAATAGGTGGAGGTCTTGTGAAATGAGAAATACGACAGAACAGCTTTTTGATTATTTACTGGCTGCAAAGAAAAACTATTTACCCGTCAATCGCAGCTTAAATGAGTATTCGTCACATTGGTTCTTAGATGAAATACTATCGTCAGGGAAATCACGTCTGGTGAGTGCAACTAACGGTGAATCGCCTCACATCGACATACATCGTTCGGTGTATGAACCTGAAAAAATTGAAACAAGCTCCACATTAGCAACTGTTTTTGAGTTGCTTAGCTACGATCCAGAAACGGGCGAAACACTTGAAGTTGAAATCGAAGACGTAGAAGAAATCTTATCGCTAGAATCTCGGTCTCTGGATCAAAAAATTTATACGAAAGAAAAAGACACCATCATTTTAAACGATTGGCAGCAATTATTGTTAGGCGTATCGACGCCAAAAGTTAAAAAGAACGTAGCAATCCGTAATTCCAAACAGCAAAAAAACATGACCACGTTATTGATCAATGAATTGAAAGCTTGGAAAGAAGCCAAACGCAAACAAGCCTACGAAAAAGCCCAAGCGAAGAAAGCCGCGATTTTTTACGATGACGTCATCAACATCAAAGACGAAGATGGCAAATTGTATTTAGGGGTTGGTATTTTAAACGTTCCGTATGAACAAGCTGTTTATCACCCGGTATTAACCATTGAAATGAACATTGAAGTGAACGATACAGAAGGTGTCTGCCACCTAACCTTAGCGGATGCCCCTTTAAGCTTCGACGGTGTACTCAATCATTTTTTCGCCAACAAACCTCGTCTCATTCACGATTTACAACAAGCACTTGCCCAGCAAAACGTAACAGCATTTGACGATGAAAAAATCGCAGAAATTTTCAAGTCTTTCATTTTGCAAATTCATCCTGAAGGGCAGTACCTGGCATCGCCTCATGAAGCCGTTGATTACCAAGGGGTCGTGCCACAGCTGATGCATCGTTCTGTTTTGTTTGTGAGAAAAGACAGCGATGATCCCGTTATACAGAGGCTTAAAGCGACGCTCGATCATTATGAAAATGATCCGACCTCCTCTGATGTGTTAGGAAAAATGATCGATCCGAACTACGCTGAAAAACACACGCATGTTTTAGACACCTCAACGGATATGATGCAGGCATCACCCGTTTCAATGACCCCGTCAGAAACGAGCATTTTACAGTTAATCAAGGATCATTCTGCTGTTGCAGTGTTCGAAGACCAAGCGAATAAATACCCTGTGATGGCAAATCTTTTGACGCATTTTATTGCTAACGGCAAACGCGTGTTAGTTTTTGCTGAAGAACTAAGTGAGATTGAAGAAGTGCGCAGCTGGTTACCCACTTATTTAGCAGGGCTTCACACCGTGGTTTCGTCCAAATCAGAAACACTCCCAACGACGCTAGAGGATTTGAAGAAATGGCGCAAAGAAAAAGCGGATGACGAGCGTTTAACGTATGATTTTGCTAAAACAGCGTCTGATATTGAAAAATCGCTGGCGTTAGCAGCGGAAATAAAAGCGCAAATCTTGGACTATCGTGAGTTGAGTAGTAAGAAAGTTTTTTGGCAAGAAAAGCGATACTTTCCGTATGAGCTAGCTCAGCTTGTTTCGAAGATAGGTGGCTTTGAGCGCTTCTCAGGTGACAAGATTCCGATGGAAGCCAAGTTTGAAATGAAAAACGCAGACATAGAACGGTTGTGGGGATTAAAATCTGCCTTTACACCAGAAAACATGGCACTTCTGAATTATGAATTTATTGATTTAGATGAATTAGTTGCGGATGCTGGCTATCAAAAATTATTAGCAACGGAAGAAAAATATTTACGATTGTGTCGCGAATATAAAAATTTAGAGAACATGTTTGGAAAAGAAATAGATTTGCGCTTTATTCAATATTTGTACGATCAACTGCCAAGAATCATGAAAGAGGTCGATGATCTGACTGACCCATACGCAAAACTGATTTTAAGAGAAGCGATGGAAAGCTTAGACGGTTACCATTCGCTTGCGGCATCAGTTGATCGCATCACGCAAGGGGTTGAGGAAATACCACAGCTTGATCGTGCACTCAAGCAACGCGACGCCTTAATTGAAAAATTAAACCACTTATTGCGCATTGAGAAAACGGAATTACTGATGATTTTAAATGGTACGCTTGACGGTCATGATTTACATGAGTTTTATTTAAATAAAAAAGCAAGCATGACAAAAGCGTTGCAAATTGCGCATTTGATTTGGATTTTTAATGAAGGTGCGTTTGCCTTATCAAAAGATTTCCGTGGTGTTTCTGCGGAAGGCCTCGACATTATGAGTATTTTGTACCACGCGGCAGCCCTCCATTTAAGCAAAGCAGAAGTGGAAGCTAGCTGGCAACGCGTGAGGGCTCACTTCATGAAAACCTATGTGTTACAAGTTCAAACGGAGCACATTCATCCCGTTTGCTTAGATTTGTTTGAAACGATGAAGAACGGGCAGTTTACTGAATTTAAAAAAGTGTTGGAAGAAGTGAATGAAAAGGTAACACAGCGTCATCATTTTATTACCTTTGGTAATTTCATTTCTGAAATAAACGCGACGATGCCGATGTTGACGGCTGAATTAATGAGTAACCTAGATAACGAAATAGAAGAAACACCTGATCTCAAAGCGGAATTTGAGCAAGGAAAATTGAATTTACTACTTAGCCAATTAAAAGAATTTGAAGATGACATGTTGGAACGCAAGCTTTTGTACCTTGAGTCTCAAAAGCTAGAACTTCATCACGAATGGCTGGAGAATAAATGCTGGCAAAATGAAACGATGGTGGACGAAGCAGTCGTTGCTGACTGTGTGAGTACCTTAACTGAATCGCTTAATCGTCAGGGACTTAGGCGTCTGCTGTCCGTGTTCCCGGTTTCATTCGTTGCTTTAAATGACACCGCTGTCTTGCAAGAGATCAGCGCTAACCAATTTGATGTGGCATTCTTTGCTGATGCGTCAAGTTCAAGTGTGTTTAGGTTGCCTGAGCTGATGCATACCCACAAGGCGATTTTGTTTGGCACGGATAAAGAGGTCGAAACAAAAAAAGATTTTGTGGTGAACATTGACGCGAGCCGATTGAACGGGACGTATAGTAAAGCGTTACATAATTTCGGTGAGCAATACTTAGGCGCCTCGTTGTTTGAGTTGATTTCGCATTCGGCCGCCTGGGATTCGCGCATGAAGCTTGCGGCAAAGCCGGCTCCGCTTAAGAAACATGTGGCATCGAACGTGAAAGCGGGCGTGAAGGTGTGCGACAACGCGGTGGAAGAAGAGATTTTTGATGAACTAACACGCGCCGGATACGAACTGAAGTGTAAAGTGAAAACCGGCGAACTGGTATGGGATTTCTTGATTGAAGCGGACAAGCAAGCACTGGTGATTAACATTATCGGTGATGAGCAAACGCACCCTGAAGTGATCAAGAAACAACTAGATCAAGAGCTTATTTTAAAAAATCAAGGATTGAATATTTACAACCTTAATGCCCCGAATTACTATTTAAATCCGCGAGAATCGTTAAAGAAGTTGTACTTAAAATTAGAAGAGTTAAATATTTATCCACAAAATGATAGGTAGCTCCAAGTAAGAGGAGAGAGAAAACAATGGCATTTAATCACAAAGAGATTGAGAAAAAATGGCAAAATTACTGGTTAGCAGAGAAAACATTTGCCACGGGAACAAAGAAAGGGGCACCAAAATTTTACGCGTTAGACATGTTCCCGTATCCGTCGGGAGCCGGACTTCACGTGGGGCATCCAGAAGGGTACACGGCAACCGATATTTTATCGCGCATGAAGCGCATGCAAGGTTATAACGTCCTTCATCCGATGGGTTGGGACGCTTTTGGCTTGCCGGCTGAGCAGTACGCACTGGATACCGGAAACGACCCGCGCGAATTCACAGAAACGAACATCGCAACGTTCAAAAGGCAAATCCAAGAGCTCGGTTTCTCCTACGATTGGGACAAGGAAATTAATACCACCGATCCGGATTATTACAAATGGTCGCAGTGGATTTTCACGAAGATGTATGAGCGCGGGTTAGCTGAAATTAAGAACGTGGAAGTGAATTGGTGTGAAGCGTTAGGAACAACGTTGGCGAACGAGGAAGTTTTGACCGTCGATGGGAAGATGGTTTCTGAGCGCGGCGAGCACCCGGTGGTGAAAAAGCCGATGCGTCAGTGGATTTTGAAAATTACAGAATATGCCGATCGTTTGCTGGAAGATTTGGACGCGTTAGATTGGCCAGAAAGCTTAAAAGAAATGCAACGCAACTGGATCGGTCGTAGTGTCGGCGCACTGGTTAATTTTAGTGTGACCGGTCATGACGTGTCAATTGATGTGTTTACAACCCGTGCTGACACGCTATTCGGTGCGACGTACGCGGTTTTAGCCCCTGATCACGACTTGGTGTCGGTGATTACCACGCCAGAGCAGTTGGCAGCGATTGAAGCTTATGCCGAGCTGGCTCAGGCGAAAACGGATTTAGAGCGTACAGAGCTGGCGAAAGAAAAGACGGGTGTCTTTACAGGTGCTTATGCGGTGCATCCGATCACGGGTGATCAGCTGCCAATTTGGATCGCTGACTATGTGCTCTCAAGTTACGGGACGGGCGCTGTGATGGCAGTACCGGGGCACGACGAGCGTGATTATGAGTTTGCTACGAAATATGAATTACCGGTTGTGCAGGTCGTTGAAGGTGATATGAGCGAGGGGGCTTATCTCGGCGATGGTGCGCATGTGAATTCTGACTTTTTGAATGGGATGAACAACGAAGAAGCGAAGGCGGCGATGAATGAGCGGTTGGTGGCGATTGGTAAAGGGGAAGCCACGACGACTTATAAGCTACGTGACTGGGTCTTTGCGCGTCAGCGTTACTGGGGTGAGCCATTCCCGATTGTCTTCTGGGAAGACGGGACGGTAACGGCTTTGTCTGCTGATGAGCTGCCTTTGGAGTTGCCGGTGATGGAAAATATTAAGCCGTCTGGCACGGGTGAGTCGCCGCTGGCTAATCATAAAGAATGGCTAGAAGTGGTGCGCGCGGATGGTGTGCGTGGGCTTCGTGATACGAATACGATGCCACAATGGGCGGGGAGCTGTTGGTATTACCTGGCGTATATTTTGAAGGTAAACGGTGAGTATTTGCCGCTTGATAGCGCGGAAGGACGGGCATTGATTGAGGAGTGGCTGCCGGTTGATTTGTATATCGGCGGTGCGGAACACGCGGTGTTGCATTTGTTATACGCCAGGTTCTGGCATAAATTCCTGTATGATTTAGGGCTTGTCAATACGAAAGAACCGTTTCAGAAGTTGTTTAATCAAGGCATGATCCTCGGTGAGAATAACGAGAAGATGTCTAAATCGAAAGGCAACGTGGTGAACCCGGACGACATTGTCAACAGTCATGGGGCGGATACGTTGCGGTTGTATGAGATGTTTATGGGACCGCTTGAAGCGTCCGTGGCTTGGAGCGAGCAAGGGCTTGACGGGGCCCGCCGTTTCCTTGACCGGGTGTGGCGTTTGTTTGTGACGGATGAGGGTTGTGGCTTAAATGAGAAGATTGTTTCGACGAACAATGGCGCTTTAGATAAGATGTATCATCAGACGGTTAAGAAAGTTACACACGATTATGAGACGTTGGGCTTTAACACGGCGATTTCGCAGATGATGACGTTTATTAATGAGGCGTACAAGGCGGATGAGATTTTAGTGGATTATGTGCGCGGCTTTGTGCAGTTGCTCAATCCGATTGCGCCGCATATGACCGAGGAGATTTGGGCGTTATTGGGCGCTGAGGGTGAGTTGAGTGATGCGACTTGGCCGGTATATGACGAGGCGAAGTTAGTGGAAGACACGATGACGGTGATTGCGCAAGTGAATGGGAAATTACGCGCGAAGCTGGAAGTGCCGGCTGATATTTCACGTGAAGAAATGGAAGCGGTGGCTCTTGCGCATGAGAACGTCCAGAATTTTACAGCTGGGAAGGACATTGTGAAAGTCGTGGTGGTTCCTGGGAAGCTGGTTAATGTGGTGGTGAAGGGTTAAGGGGCTCATACATGCTAGTGTGGGAATCGAATTACAGGTTTTGCATGAAAATCGGTGATTACCTGTATTATCGGATCGCTTTTGACACTTATCGTGTGTCAAAAGTGCGAAAAATTGACGAGACAGCCCTTTTGACTCATTGTGAATGTCAAAAATTACAGGTTTTTGCATAAAAAAAAGAAATTACCTGTATTTATGCAGCAGATGGTCAGCTTTTGCCTGCTAGCATGATCAATAAACGACAAAACGAAAGGAGATGTGCTATGAACGTAAGGGTAAGACCGATCAAACTAGATGAAATTGAAAAAATAGCGAGTTTTATTGCAGGCGGCTACGAAGAGGATGTTTTTTTTAAGTGGTGTGTGAATCACGATGACAATCAGCACCAGATTGTTACCGAATATTATAAGATTTACTTAGGTGCCAAGGGGTGTGTGGCGCACGTCGCGGAAGATGAAACGGGCGAGGTCGTGGGCGCGACGGTTTGGTTGCCACATGATGTTGATGAAAGCATTTACGATGATATCAACAAGGTCGTCGCGGCGCATGCCGACCATTTCCAGGAAGTGGCTGATAAATCGCATGCGAATGAGCCGACAGATACGCCGTTTTACCAGTTGGTGGCGGTTGTTACGAAAAAGGAATTTCAAGGTCAAGGGATCGGTGGCGCATTGCTTAAACATCACCTTGATCAACTCGATGAACGTGGCATTCCGACTTACCTTGAAGCGAGTACGCCTTATTACGGCGGTGGGGTTTATGGAAAGTTTGGCTATCGGTATTTTGGTGTGCTGATGAAATTTGCGGAAGGAATTATTTTGTATCCGCTCTATCGTCCGGCAGGCGGGTACACGTTATGATGAGCAAGAAGACTGCGTTCGTCTATGATGAAAGTTATTTCTGGCACAACGCCGGCGACGGTGCCCTCTTCGAACCGGCGGGCGGTTATATTCAAGAGAACGGCTCGGTTGAAAGCCCTGAGAGTAAGCGCCGAGTTAAAAATTTACTCGATCGAAGTGGCTTAAGCGATCAGCTTTTTCACTTGCCACCGGTCCCAGCAACCGATGAGCAATTACAATATTTCCATACGGAGCGTCACGTCGAAGCTGTCAAAGAAATGAGTAAAACCGGTGGGCTTGACTGTGGCGACTCGGCGATTGTGGGCAAAGGCTCATACGAAATCGCCAAGCTCGCTGCTGGTGGGGCCATAGAAGCGGTAAGAGCTGTTTGTGAGGGTAAAGCATTTAAAAATGCCTATGTGTTAACCCGCCCACCCGGGCATCACGCGGAAACCGATCAGGGGATGGGCTTTTGTATCTTCAACAATGTCGTCATTGCCGCGAAGTACGCGCAAGCAGAGTTAGGGATTAACAGGATTGCCATTATTGATTGGGATGCGCATCACGGCAATGGGACCGAGGATGCTTTCTATGAGGACGACCGTGTGTTATTTATTTCGCTGCACCAAGACAATCTCGAACCGATCGGTCGGGGCAAAATCGCGGATAGAGGTGCGGGCAAGGGGGAAGGGTTTACGCTCAACATCCCCCTTTATGCGGCGAGTGGTGATGCGGTGTACGCCTATGCGTTTGAGCAGCTGGTTGTCCCGGCAATAGAGAGTTTTCAGCCAGAATTGATTCTGGTATCTGCGGGTCAAGACGCAAGCATTTTTGATCCATTGGCGCGGATGATGCTTTCGACTAGTGGATACCGATACATGGCAAAAACGGTCAAAGAACTCGCTGACAAGTATGCCGATGGCCGGTTAGTTTGCCTGCATGAAGGTGGCTATTGTGAGGCGTACGTTCCGTTTTGCACGCATGCGATCATTGAGGCGCTTGCCGGTGTGACGACGGATGTGGACGATCCGTTTATTTATGCGATGGCGGGCACGGGTTATGATAAAATGTTGCCTCATCAGAAGCAGCGGGTGGATGAAATTAGAGAATGTTGGAAGGGTGATTTAAAATGAAACGTTATGGAATCGTATTAGGGGCTGGCATGGGAACACGCATGAAGTCTGAGGTGCCGAAGGTTTTACATGAGGTGATGGGCAAGGCGATGATTGAGCATGTGATTGGTGCTTTGGAAACGGCTGGGTCGCAAGAGCTGATCGTTGTCACCGGGCATAAATCGGAGCTTGTTGAGGCACGTTTAGGTGATCGTGCGGTGTATGCGAAGCAAGAGGAACAACTGGGAACGGCGCATGCGGTGCAGATGGCAGACGGTGCGCTAGCTGGAAAACCGGGTATGACGATGGTCACTTACGGCGACGATCCGCTCTTAACTTCTGAAACGTTGGAGTTGCTGTTCACGAAACATGAAAACAGCGGTGCTAAAATGACGATGTTGACTAATGTCGTTGCCAATCCATTTGGTTTAGGGCGTATTATTCGCGATGCGAGTGGTGAGGTTGCTCGGATCGTTGAGCAAAAAGATGCGACGCCGGAGGAGCTAAAGACAACGGAAATCAATACCGGGATTGCTTGTTACGATAACGAAGTGCTTTTCGAGGCGCTGAAATTGGTGGGTAATGATAACGCACAAGGCGAGTATTATCTGACCGATCTAGTTGAAATAATCAAGGGAATGGGCCATGCTGTGGAATCCGTGGTCATCGAGAACGTTGACGGGGTTCTAGGTGTCAACGATCGCGTACAGTTGGCGAATAATGGGCGCATCATGCGTGAGCGTATTAATAAAAAACACATGGAAAATGGTGTAACCCTAATCGATCCGCTAACGACTTACATTGAGGCGGACGTTGTGATTGGATCTGATGTTGTGATCGAACCAAACGTCTACTTAAAAGGGAACACGGTCGTAGAAGCGGGTGCGTTTATCGGCGCTGGTTCTGACTTTGAAAATGCGAAGATCGGCTCAGGCGCGCAAATTTTAGCGTCGTTTGTCGTTGACTCTGAAGTAGGCGCACATGCGACAGTTGGACCGTTTGCCCATCTTCGCGCCGGGGCGGTAGTCGGAGCGAAATCGCGCATCGGGAACTTCGTTGAAATCAAAAAAGCAACGCTCGGTGAAGGCGTGAAAGCGGCGCATTTGGCGTACATGGGCGATGCAGAGATTGGTCCGCGCGTGAACATGAGCTGTGGTGCCATTATCGCGAACTACGACGGTAAGAAAAAGCATAAAACGGTGATTGGTGCGGATGCGATGATCGGATCGAACGTGAACTTGATCGCACCGGTTGAAATTGGTGAGGGGGCGTACGTGGCAGCAGGATCAACCGTGAGCAAGAACGTGCCAGCCGAAGCCCTTGCGATCGCAAGAGCAAAGCAAGAGAATAAAGAAGGTTATGCGAAAAGACTATAGGAAAGCTAGGTGAAAACCTGGCTTTTTCTTATGAAAGCGTAAGGCTAGTAATGAAATATCCAATGAGGCTATTGAACTCATCTGCAAAATCTTGTATGCTAGTCGGAAAAAAACTTTTAAGGCGGTGAGGTTATTATGCAAGAGATGCTTCAGATATACAAAGGCAAAATAATGAAAAACACCAAGATACCGAGCGAATTTTATCAGAAATTCAACGTCAAAAAAGGCTTGCGCGATGAGAATGGCAAAGGCGTCATGGCTGGTTTGACCAATATTTCTAAAATCAACGGCTTTGATGCGGGTGGCAATCAAATACCGGGTGTGTTGGAATACCGGACTTATGACGTGAAAGACATCGTTGAGAATTTGCGTGCTGAGAATCGTTTTGGGTTTGAAGAGGTTGCCTATTTGATTTTGTTTGGCGAGTTACCGTCAGCCGGTGAGTTGAAAGTATTCAGTGATATTTTAGCCGCTCGCCGAGAATTACCGAAGATTTTCGTGCGTGATGTCGTGCTCCCAAGTCCATCAGCGGATGTGATGAATTCCATGAGTCGCAGCATTTTGACGCTCGCTAGTTACGATGAGAATCCCTGGGACATTTCCATTGAAAAGGTGCTTGATCAGTCGCTTTCTTTGATCGCCCAATTTCCCTTGCTCGCCATTTATGCCTATCACGCGTACAATTACAGCAAACAACACGAGAGTTTGTACATCCATTACCCCGACCCCAACTTAACAACGGCTGAAAATGTTTTAAGATTGTTACGACCCGATAAATCGTACACGGACGTTGAAGCAAAGGTCCTAGATATCGCGCTTATCTTGCATATGGAACACGGCGGTGGGAACAATTCTACCTTTACTACTCATGTGGTGACATCAAGCGGAACAGACACTTATGCAACCGTTGCTGCCGCGCTATCGAGTTTAAAAGGGCCGAAGCATGGCGGCGCCAACATTAAAGCATCGAACATGCTGGATGATATTAAGGCAAACGTGAAAAACTATGACGATGATGACGAAGTGTCCGCTTATTTAGATCGCATCTTAAATAAGGAAGCTTTTGATAAGCAAGGTCTGTTATACGGGATCGGTCATGCGATTTATACAGAGAGTGACCCACGCTTTGAAGTGTTCAAGTCGTACGTGGCTGATTTGGCGAAAGAAAAAGGATTAGACGATGAATTTAAGCTTTATGAAAAAGTCGAGCAACTAGCACCAGCTGCTATTTTACGTAAGCATAAGGCTTATAAGGGCATTTCGCCGAATGTGGATTTCTACTCAGGCTTTGTTTATAAAATTCTGGGCATTCCAGAAGAGCTGTATACGCCACTGTTCGCGATCGCCAGAATCGTCGGCTGGTCAGCGCACCGCATGGAAGAACTGATTAATATGAATAAAATCATCCGTCCAGCCTACGAAAGCGTGGCTGAGTCGAAGAAGTATGTGAGCTTAGATGAGCGATAAGTGGTGGTGCGCAAAGAGATTTTCCCTAGACACCCCCTTGTACGGGTGAAAGTAGGGAAAGAATTCCCTATTCACCCCCCTGTTTCGTTGAAAGTAGGGAAAAATTTCCCTAGATACCCCCTGTTTTCGTTTGAAATAGGGAATCTCCCTCTAGAAAGGGTTAATAAGAAGGCATTTGCTTAAGAGATGAAGGAGGCCATACAGATGAAGACGTTGACTATTTTAGGAAAAGAGTATCAGTATCACGACATTGCAAGTATTCCTGGCGTCATGCGACTGCCGTATAGTTTAAGAATGTTGCTAGAGAGTTTGGTGCGGCAGAAAAATGACCGATCAATCACGCAAGCACATATTGATGCGGTGCTTGGTTACCTAGACGGCACGACCGGGGCAGAAACCGTGTTTTTACCAAGCCGGGTCGTGCTGCAAGACTTCACCGGTGTGCCAGCGGTTGTCGATTTAGCGGCGATGCGGGATGCGATGAAGGCGCTGGGTGGCGATCCGTCGCTCATTAACCCGGAAATTCCGGTTGATTTGGTTATTGACCATTCGGTTCAGGTTGACTGTTCGGGCAAGGATGATTCACTACGCACAAACGTCAAGCTGGAATTCGAACGTAACCAGGAACGCTATGAATTTTTAAAATGGGCGGAAGGGTCGTTTGAGAATTTCCGAGTGGTGCCGCCTGAAACGGGGATTATCCATCAAGTAAACATCGAATATTTAACGGATGTCATCACGGATAAAAACGGGCTGCTTTTCCCGGATAGTGTGTTTGGCACGGATAGCCATACGACGATGATCAATGGGATTGGCGTGCTTGGCTGGGGCGTTGGTGGCATTGAAGCCGAGGCTGTGATGCTTGGCGAGCCTAGTAGTTTAACGGTTCCCGAGGTTGTTGGGGTCGAGTTAACAGGAACGCTTGGTGCGTTTGCCTCGGCGACCGATTTAGCGTTAACGGTGACCAAAGTGTTACGTGAGGCGAAAGTGGTCGGGAAGTTTGTGGAGTTCTTTGGTGAGGGGATGGCGAATTTGAGTTTGTCGGATCGGGCGACGGTGGCGAACATGGGGCCGGAGTACGGGGCGACGTGCGGGTATTTTCCGATTGACGAGGAGAGCTTAGACTATTTAAAGAACACGAATCGTAGCGAAGAGCAGGTAGCGATTGTCGAGGCTTATGCGAAGGCGAATCAGCTGTTTTACGATAAAGACGCTGAGACACCGATTTATAGCCAGGTGATCACGATTAACTTAGATGAGATTACTGCGCGTTTGTCGGGGCCGTCGAGGCCGCAAGACATGGTGTTATTGAAAGACCTGAGCCGTAATTTCGAAGCTTTCGTAACCGAGCGACGAGCGCTCAAAGAAAACGACGGTAAAATCGCAGTGGCATCGATCACGAGTTGCACCAATACGAGTAACCCATCGGTCATGATGGCAGCGGGACTCTTAGCGAAAAAGGCTGTGGAAAAAGGGTTGACGGTGCCAGATTATGTAAAGACTAGCTTGGCTCCAGGGTCGCAAGTGGTGACGGCTTATCTGGAAAAAGCTGGGCTGCTACCTTACTTAGAACAGCTCGGTTTCCATGTCGTTGGGTATGGCTGCATGACGTGTATCGGAAACACAGGGCCACTGTTACCGGTGATGGAAGAGGAAATCATCAAAGACGATCTGATTGCTGCGAGTGTGTTATCCGGCAACCGAAATTTTGAAGGTCGGATTCACGCGCTGATCAAAGCGAATTACCTCGCAAGTCCGCCGTTAGTCGTGGCTTATGCGATTGCGGGGAACGTCCGCCGTGACCTTGCGACGACGAGCTTAGGACGGGACAAAAATGGCAAAGAAGTCTTCCTCGCAGACATTATGCCGAGCGCGGATGAAATTGAATCTCTGGTGAACGAGCACGTGACAAAAGAGCTATACGCTAAAAGTTACGCCACGGTTTTTGACGCAAACGAAGCGTGGAATAGCATCGCGACCGTTGCAAGTGAGGTTTACAACTGGCCGGAGCGTTCAACGTACCTGTCACATCCGCCTTACTTTGACAATTTAAAGAACGGCTTAGCAACCGGGTCGTCATTAAAAGGGTTAAAAGTCCTTGCAAAATTTAAAGATTCCATCACAACCGATCATATCAGTCCAGCGGGTGCGATCAAGGCCGATTCACCCGCCGGCCACTATTTGTCTGAGCATGGCGTCGCGTTGAAAGATTTCAATTCGTATGGCGCACGGCGCGGGAACGACAAGGTGATGACCCGTGGGACCTTTGCAAACATTCGGATTAAAAACGATTTGACGCCTGAGATCGAGGGCGGATTTAGCAAGTACGACGGTGAGATTTTCCCGATGTACGACGTGGCGATGAAATACAAGGCAGCGGGAGTAGGGCTTGTTGTGCTAGCTGGTAAGGATTACGGCATGGGATCGAGCCGTGATTGGGCAGCTAAGGGGACAAAGTTGCTGGGCGTTAAAGCGGTGATTGCGGAAAGTTTTGAGCGGATTCATCGCAGTAATTTGGTGATGATGGGCGTTGTGCCTCTCCAATTCTTAGAAGGGGAGAATGCCGATGTCTTAGGGTTGACGGGGGAAGAGGTTTATACGATTGAGTTACCGGCTGAACCTGAGATTGGGCAACGGGTGAAGGTATGGGCCGATGAGAAGGCGTTTGAGGCGATGCTGCGTTTTGACTCGCAGGTTGATTTGGCGTATTACGCGAACGATGGGATTATGCCGTATGTGATTAAAAAGAAAGCGAAGTAGGAGGTGGCCGATGTGGCAATAGATAAACTGAATAACAACCCGACCATTGGCTATATTGAGGGGGATGGCATTGGTGCGGAAATTACGATGCAGGCGCTGAAGGTCTTTGATGCGGCGGTTGCAAAAGCATATGACGGTGAAAAGAAAGTGGACTGGTTGGCGCTTCTTGCCGGGGAGCAGGCGTTTGAAAAAGTGGGTGAATATTTGCCGGAGGAGACCTTGGCTGCGATCCGAAAGCATAAGATTGCGATTAAGGGGCCGCTTGGGACGCCGGTTGGGAAAGGGTTTCGTTCGGTGAACGTGGCGTTGCGTCAACAGTTGGATTTGTATGCGTGTGTGAGACCGGTGGCATATTTTGCTGGGATTCATGCACCAGTGAAGCAGCCCGAAGCGGTAGATATGACGATTTTCCGTGAAAACACGGAGGATATTTACGCCGGGATTGAATTTGCAGCTGGGACAGACGAGGTAATGAAGTTGGTTGGCATTTTAGCTGAGGATTTCGGTGTGGATAAGATTCGTTTTCCGGAAACTTCGGCGATTGGGGTGAAGCCGGTCAGTGTTGAGGGAACGAAGCGCTTAGTGAGGGCGGCGATGGCGTACGCGGTGGCGCAAGGGAAAAAGCGGGTGACGCTTGTGCATAAAGGCAATATTATGAAGTTTACCGAGGGCGGGTTTCGCCAGTGGGGGTATGAGGTGGCGGCTGAGTACGATGCTTTTACGAACGAGATGTATGACCATATTAAATCGGTTGGTGGGAAGCAAGCTGCTGAAAATGCGTTGGAACGTGCGCTCGCTGCCGGTCGGATTTACGTCGACGATGTGATCGCGGATAATTTTTTGCAACAGATTCTACTAAACCCAGAACGATTTGATGTGGTGGCAACCTTAAATCTAAACGGCGACTATATCTCAGATGCCCTTGCAGCCCAAGTCGGCGGGATTGGCATCGCCCCGGGAGCTAATATTAATTACGACACGGGTCATGCCGTGTTTGAAGCCACGCATGGCACAGCGCCGGATATTGTTGGCATGAACTTAGCTAACCCGTCGAGCTTCATTTTATCGGGTGTGATGATGTTCGATTATATCGGCTGGTCGGAAGTGGCTGTTTTGATTAAAGCGGCACTAGCTAAAACATTGGCCGCTGGTGAGTTGACGACTGATCTGGGCGGAATATTGGGTACAGATGCATTTACGGATGCGATTATAACTAATTTATAACATTTGGTGCGAAGGATGTGTCTGACTATCCCAGCGCATCTTTTTTTATTACTATGACTATGTTATAATGTGTACCTGAAGCAAAACGGGAGGATAAAAACATGTTACCTTATAATAAAAACTTAGATTTAACGTTTGAAGCGACTAACTTGCGGACTATTTACCTAGCAGGCGGCTGTTTCTGGGGCACTGATGCGTACATGGCGCGCGTGCACGGTGTGGCCGAGACGGAAAGCGGCTATGCTAACGGGAACGTGCCACTACCGGTGACCTACGAAGAAGTCTATACCGATCAAACAGGCTACGCCGAAGTCGTCAAAGTCGTTTACGATACAACCCGCACCTCACTTGCCATCGTTTTGGACGAGTTCTTTAGCATCACGAATCCCACGACATTAAACAAGCAAGCTGAGGACGAGGGAACGCGTTATCGCAGTGGGATATACTACATTGACGAAGTCGATATTCCTGAGATAAAAGCGGCCATTTCCCGGGTTCAAACGCGATTCCCAGAACCGGTTGTCACGACGATCGAACCGCTGGCTAACTACCAACCGGCAGAGGCGTACCATCAAGATTATCTTGAAAAAAATCCAAACGGGTACTGCCACGTTCAGTTTTAATTGGAGGTTGTCAACATGAATAATTTTAATTTAATTGCCACGACGACGTTTGGGATTGAGGCGATTACGAAGAAGGAAATCGAGAAGCTGGGCTATAAAGGTTTGAAAGTGGAGAACGGCAAAGTTGAACTTTCGGGCGCTGGCGTGCGTGACATTGCGCGGCTGAATACGTGGTTGCGGACGGCGGAGCGGGTCTTGATTAAGATGGCTGAATTTAAGGCGACCAGTTTTGAGGAGCTATTCGATCAAACCGAAGCGATCGATTGGGCGGCGCTGATCCCTGTGGACGGGAAGATGCACGTTGTCGGAAAATCCGTAAAATCGCAGCTGTATAGCGTCCCGGATTGCCAGTCGATCGTGAAAAAAGCGATTGTAAAATCAATGGGGAAAAGCTATGGTGTCGACCTCTTCGGCGAGGATGGTCCGGTGTATAAAATCGAGGTGGCAATATTGAAAGACACGGTCACTTTGTCGATAGACACCTCAGGTCCTGGGTTGCATAAAAGAGGCTACCGAGCTTATGCCGGTGCGGCTCCTTTGAAAGAAACACTTGCCGCTGCCTTAGTCATGATGAGCCGGTGGAAATTTAGCCAGCCGATGATCGACCCGTTCTGCGGATCGGGGACAATTTTAATCGAAGCCGCTCTGTTTGCTAGGAATATTGCGCCCGGTTTGAATCGCTCATTTGTCTGCGAGGAGTGGCCTGGGTTCGATGCTAAAGTATTTTCGGATGTGCGTGAGGAGGCCAATGCCAAGGCGTTCCGGGATAAATCGTATAAGCTGGTCGGTTACGACATTGACGGGCAGGTATTGCGCCAAGCTCGTTCGAACGCAAAAGCCGCTGGTGTTAGCGACGATATCGAATTTCATCAGCGCGATTTCGCAGACTTCTCATCAAGCGTCGGGGCGGCGTGCTTGGTCACAAACCCACCATACGGTGAGCGGCTATCCGATGAGATGGAAGTGCGCCGCTTAAATGAAATGCTAGGCGACTTGCGCGACGACTACCCGCACTGGGGCATCAACGTCTTCACCGCATTCGGCGGCTTCGAACGCGACTTCGGGGAGGAAGCGAGTAAGAATCGTAAGTTGTATAACGGGCGGATATTAACGCGGTTTTATCAGTATTACTCAATGTAACACGTGAAATGTCAACTTTCACATCAAAAATCTTTATTTGTTGATATTTTTTCATCAAGCAAAGGTTAAAGGGTGTCACGGTATGATTTAATAACAAAAATATTAATGGTATCAAAAATTTTTAAGTAAATCTTTAAACGACGAGTGCAAGAAACGATGTGAGATCTGCTTATAGTAACTATAAGGAGTGTTTTTACATGTCAACAAATAATACGTTAAAAAGGCAGTACGGATTATTCACCGCCATCTGCCTAGTAGTGGGAAGTGTCATTGGGACGGGGATTTTCTGGTTACCGGGTCGTGTGTTGCACCAAGCAAATGGAAATTTATGGACAGGTGTCCTCGCATGGATCGTTGGTGGAACCATGGTCGCAACGTGCGTCTACATGTTTTCCGTCATGGCAAGGCGTTACGAGATGATTCACGGCATGGTCGACTATGCCGAAGCCCTCGTTGGTAAAAAGTACGGTTACCTTGTTGCCTGGTTTTTCTGTGTCATGTACCAGACGGCCGGCTATGCGATCATCGCTTGGATCACTGCGAATTTCACTGCAACGCTCGCCGGATTCAGTGCTGCCACGCACTTCTCACTTATTTTCGGGATCATGTTATTCTATATGGTAGCTGTGTTTCTACTGAATTATTTCGTCCCGAAATTGCCGATGACATTTCACGTTTCCTCGACGGTGGCTAGGATTATCCCGCTCGTTCTTATCGCGACCGTTGGTGTGGTGGCAGGATTCACTTGGGGTGGGGGGCAAGTCACTGTACAAAGTGTTGTGCCAGAACTTGCCAATCAACCGGCACCTTCGTTTTTAGGCGCTGTTTTTGCCACAGCGTTTGCTTATAACGGCTGGCAGGCCGCGACCGCTTTTAATAGTGAAATCAACGATAGTAAAAAGAAGTTTCCTTTTGCTTTGATGATTGGGTTTGCGCTCGTTATGCTGATTTACATCGGTTATTACATCGGGATTGTCATCGCTGGTGAGCCTTACGAGTTGATGCAGAATAACCAATTAGCGACACGAGCCGCGTTTAACCGCGTTTTCGGTGATGTCATCGGTAACGTGATGATGATCTTTGTGATCATCTCTGGACTAGGCATTCTCAACCTTTGCTGCATGGGAATGAGCCGCAGTTTATACGCACTCGGTCGTCGCGGAAATGGCCCGGTCCCACACATCACCGTTGAAGTTGACGCGCGCACCGGTTTACCACTAAAAAGTATGATTATTTGTGTCGTCCTGTCATTCATTTGGGCGGCGATCGTCTTCGGTAATCACAATTGGTGGACGAACTTCGAATTCAACCTCCCGAATTTTTACAACACGCTCTTCTTTACTTTGTTAATCCCCATTTTTATTGGTTTTTTCATTCACAACCACTCCAACAAGGACATCCATCCCTTCAACCGGGTCATCATGCCGTTCATCGCCACTTTTGGGGCGGGCTTTATGAACTATTCCCTCATCTCCTCAAGTTGGATACATGCGGCGGTGTACTACACAACCGGGATCGTTTTAGCGATTATCGGCTTCCTATACTTTTGTACAAAAAAAGGCTAGCGTGTGCTAACCTTTTTTTGTGGGCGTCTCTAAATTAGAAATAGCCAAATACTCATAAACCAATAATTCCACAATCATCATCATCGTGACGCTAGAAGTGAGGCTCATCCCACGGACATTAATCTCATCGGCGAACACATAGAAGTTACTATTAGACAACCCTTCGAGCAAGTTATTATCTGCTCGTGTGATCGATAGTAGATAGGGTTGCTCGGCAAGGAAAACCCGCTGGATAAAATCAATTAATACCTCATCATCACCGGAATACGATAACGCGATGATCAAGTCTTGGTTACGGATCCGGTTAACGAGATTTTGTCGTTGATAAGCGGTCTCGGGGAAGTAAGCATGAAAGCCTAACCCGATAAACAGCCTTTCACAATACTGACCAACGCTGTGAGTATGATCATCGGTCAGAATATAAATGCGGGGTTTTTGCTTTAATAACCCAACGACTTCTTGCATTTGCTCAGGTGAAATGACACGAACGGTTTCAATCGCATTCTTTAAATAGTTTTCTTGATAGTCCTGTTTGAGGGTTACATCAAGCAATGCTTCTTTTTCTTTGTCGTGAGAAGTGATCAAAAGACAGTTGATAAATTCGGAATAGCCGGCGAAGCCGAGTTTTTGGGCGAACCGAAAAATCGTGGTTGTCGAGAGAAATTGGGAGGAGGCAAATCGCTGAATGCTCATTTTTTTCACTTCGTCCATGTTCTTAACCACGTAATCAAAGAGTTTCCGCTCCGTGCTATTTAGCTCACGATTGGTTTTTTGCGTTGCTTCGAAAAAATCCATGGCCATTTTAATTATCCTCACTTTTTGATAGTAAAGCCACTAATCACTAGTGGCTTTTATATTATTCAGTAGTTTCTTTTAAAGCTGTCAACGCAACGTCAATCTTACTCACAACGTCATTCTCCACCGCTTTTTTCGCGTGTCCGATGGCATACATAAACGTCTCAGCATCGCTTGAACCAGGCGATTTAATGACCGGTGCACCGACTCCAAGCAAAATCGCACCGCCGACCGTTTTTGGATTAACGACTTCTTTAATGCCATCAAAGGTGCTCTTTAATAAGAGCCCACCCATTTTACCTTTGGTCGTTGACATGATCTCGTCTTTTAGTAAGCCCAGTAAATCCTTGGCTGTTCCTTCCACCGCTTTTAACGCAATGTTTCCGGCATAGCCGTCGGCAGCAATAATGTCAACTTCGCCTGAAATCATAGATTTTGATTCAATATTTCCCAGGAAATTGAGTGAAGTGTCATTTTTAAGTAGAGCGAAAGCTTCGACTTGTTCAACGCCACCTTTGGCATCTTCGGTTCCGATATTAAGCAGTCCAATTTTTGGATTTTGAATACCAAGCACAGTCTTCGCATAAATATCAGCGAGTTTGGCATTTTGATAAATGAAGCTTGCTTTCGCCTCACTATTGGCACCCGCATCGCATAAAATGGTCGTTGCGTCTTTTTTAACCGTTGGAATGATCGGTGCAAGTGCTGGACGCTCGACTGATTTTAATCGTTTCACTAACAAAGTACCAGCAGCGATTAACGCCCCGGTTGCCCCTGCTGAAACCAAAGCATCCACTTCCCCCTTTTTGACGGCCTTACTAGCCACGACTAGTGAAGATTCCTTTTGGCGACGAATGGCCATCGCTGGATCACCAATGTCCATCGGAATCACATCGTCACAATGAACAATTTGGATCCGTTCATGAGTAGCCGGCAGATGCTTTTTGATCTCATCTTCACGTCCAAACAACGTCACTTCAACGTCCGCGTATTTTTCAATCGCCATGTAAGCACCTTTCACCATCTCCGCCGGGGCATTATCGCCGCCCATCGCATCGACTCCGATTTTAAATAATTTACTCATGGATAACCACTCCTAATTGAATGTTTTATTTTGATCATCAAATTATAGCACAACCCGACCTATTTCTCAACAGGTGGGGGCGGGTTATACACAAACGACTGCGCTTCAATTTCCAACGAAAGTTCAAGCAATGCCAATTTCTTCTGTACATAATCCGTAACCCCTTCAATGTAAGTCCGCAAGTCCTTCGGATTATGAACCGATTCGCCAATCAAAAACTTACTCGACGCCCCAACACCCAGCCCAATCACGTTCTGCGCCTCTTCCATCATCAAAATGTTATACACAGATGCATGCTCAGCCTTAGCGTACCCAATATTTTCCAAATTACCCGCGATGTTCTTCTGCCGATACAAATAATACGGCACGTACCCCTCAGCCGCGGCAAAATCATAAGTCAGCTGCGCCATTTCCTGCAACGTCTTTTTTTCTGCAACCGTATAGAGTGTGCGATCGTTACTGATTTCGGACTTTCGCTTAAACGCCAGCATGTGGACGGTAAGCGACTCGGGTTGCAGGGCTTTGACTTGGGTAAGACTGTGCCTTAGTTCACCCGTGCTCTCACCGGGAAGACCCACGATTAAATCCATGTTGACGTTAGGAATCTCAAGCTCTTTAGCCATCTTAAATGTGCGGATGACGTTGTCTGTGGTGTGATGCCGTCCTATTGCATCAAGAGTTCGCTGGTTAAAAGACTGCGGGTTGATGCTGATGCGGTTGATACAAAAGTCCTTTAAAACCTGGAGTTTCTCGTGGGTCAACGTATCAGGGCGTCCTGCTTCAACCGTGATTTCACGCAGTTCGGCGACGGTCGCAATGTGCTCAGTAATAGCAGACAGGACGTTTGTTAACTCGTCAGCCGATAACATCGTCGGCGTCCCACCCCCGAGGTAAACAGACGTGACCGGGATTTTTTTCGCTTTAAGATACTGGCCGATCAGTTTTATTTCTTCAAGCAATGCGGTTAAAAAAGGTGCCACCCATTTTTTATGGGGCTGATAGGCATAAGCGGCAAAGGTACAATAAGCGCAGCGCGTGGGGCAAAAGGGAATGCCGATATACACGCTGACTTCCTTTTCAAGGTGATGCAGATCGGGCACGACTTGCAACTGGTGATTCGCAACGGCGAGCAGTAAATTCATTTTTTCGTCTTGTACCAGATAGGTGTTTTGTAGCTCGGCGGTAATCTCGGCATCCGCTCTTCCCCGCTTTTTCAAACTATGAACGAGCTTGTTCGGTCGCATCCCGTTCAGGAGCCCCCATGGTTGTTTCCGGCCGAACTCCTTCGTTAAAGCCTGTAAATACCTGGCTAAATACGCATTTTTTGTAACCTCTGCGGCACCGTCCAGCTCGATTTCCAAGTCCGCTTTTTCTGTGACAAATGCCCACTCATCAAAAAAGCCCTGATTAATCACAGCTAGCTCTTTTAATATCAGGGGATCATCGACGCCGATTATTTTAATTTTCATAATAAGTCACTTCCGTTTTAACTGAGGTTTTGATGATTAGAGGGTGTGGATTGGCGATGGTAGCACTTGTTTAAATTGGTAGTCATGCAGTTAGGGTTACAGCAAAAAATATGTTAATGTTTGAGGATGATTTCTTCGATGATTTTTCTAATGCGATCGTGGTCGCGGAGGTGATATTCGAAGGTGCAGATCAGGGTTTCGCCTTCGATGAAACCGTGTTTGAGGTAGGTGTCCATTTTGTCGTTCATGCGGTCTTTGTAGCCGTCTTTGTGCAGGGCGCCGTTGTGTTCGAGGATGATGGTTTCGCCGGTGTAGGGCGCTTTGATGATGAAATCGGGTGAGATTTCGTTTTTGCCATTGAGGGTGACAACGGAATCATAGCGGTAGGGGATGTCGTATTCCTCTAGCAGGTTGCCGATGTCGCGTTCGGATTTTGAGCGGAAGAATGTGCCACCTTTGGACTGGTAGATGAGCTCTTCTGGGTTATAGGTGTTTTTCTTGTAAGGTTGAGCGAGCCACTTTTCGATAGACGGGTGATAGTAGTACGAGGCAGGGAGGTTTTTGTAGGTGTTGGCGAAGGTGGCGATAAGCTCTTTAGGCGCGAGGAGGAGGTTGGCGCTTTTCGTTATACGTGCGAGGAGTTTGGTTAAAGTGGTGAGCTGCTTTTCACGGGCTAGAAGAAACTTCTTACGCGCGAGCTCTTTGATCTTCGCAGGATTCTTGGTGATGCCGACTTGTTTTCCGTTAATCTCGTGGTAATAGTGAGTCGTGTTTTTCCATTTGCGCCCAAGCAAGGATCCCAATGGCAAAGTCTTGAGCTCTGCTTGAATGTCGCTTAATTCTTTGTGATACTTTTCTACTAAAAGCTTTATCATTTTCATAAAATACCTCACTGTGTGGAGCCTGTTTACAATCATACCATAAGAAGAGGGAAAGTAAAGTAATAATCATACAGTACAATCTAGGAAAAAAGCATTTTTTGAATTAACCCTATCATCTGAGTTGCAAAATTATGATACGACCCCGATATTACAGATTTTCTGTTATTTTACGGACTAAACCTGTAATACTGAATCCTATGCGTCTTTCGAGTGTGAATAAATACAGGTTTTGGTCTTTTAAACTTCGAAAACCTGTGGTAAAGGACTTGCTGCGTCTTCTGAATGCAGACTAAATACAGGTTTTCATCAATTTTTCCTTAAAAACCTGTAATAATGATGCCTGTGTGTCTTCTGAGTACTAATAAAATACAGGTTTTGTGCCATTATTATTTGAAAACCTGTAATGATCACCCCTGCAAAAGATGGATGGCAAGGAATGCGGGTTAAGCAAACAATCTTTCAAAATAAAACCGCATCTCTAATAACTTTCTAATAAGACTGTGTTATAATCGTTTCATACTAGAGACAAGTAGGTGATCCCACATGGCAAACATTTTAATTGTGGAGGATGACAAAGCGATCAACACGTTAATTAGGAAAAATTTGGAATTAGTTGGGCATCAATGCACGTCTGTGTTCGAAGGTGGTTCGAAAGTTAGCGAAGCGATCGAAGCGCACAATTTTGATTTGGTGTTGCTCGACATCATGCTCCCCAAAGCGGATGGCTTCCAAGTAATTAACCAAATACCAGAAGAGATTCCTGTGATTTTCCTTACCGCCCGCGATGCCACAACCGATAAAGTGCGCGGGCTTAAGCTAGGTGCCCACGATTACATGGTCAAACCGTTTGATATGCTCGAGCTCCAAGCGCGCGTCGATGCTGTTCTGCGAAGAA